>Ga0247842_10003605_pt1 | contig 20520 bp, 19 predicted proteins | sample LaCruzMarch2015__3_FD_192411 | JGI IMG/M metagenome (GOLD analysis project Ga0247842, IMG submission 192411) | Freshwater microbial communities from meromictic Lake La Cruz, Castile-La Mancha, Spain - LaCruzMarch2015_19m | ecosystem: Environmental > Aquatic > Freshwater > Lake | place: Spain...
CGCCTCCTCCGCCTCCTCCGAAAGGCCGGTTGATCACGCAGGACAAGAAGGTGGGCCTCGCCGGCGAGGCCGCACGCGACGTCCTAAGCAAGCTCCAGGGTGCAATGACCGACCACCCCGACGCCCTGCTCGACATCGAGTGGCGAATCAGCAACCCGGATACCGATTAGGCCGTGGTCCCGAGCACCCGCCAAATCGAACAGCAGGTGTCGGCAGTGCTCGCGCACGACGCCGAGGCTCGGACCCTGGGGATCCAGGCGGCGCGCCCGGGGGCCTGGCCGGACCGAATCAGGGTCCGCACCCGGGATTTTCGGCTCGCCTGGTGCGAGTCCCCACTGGCGGCGCGCGAAGCACTCTTGGCCAGTGACCCCGCCAGTGACCCCGGCGCCGAGGGACTGATCCTACTCACCAACGCGAATGACCAGGCGCTGGGCGCCGATATCCTCGCCCGCCTCGCGCGCGGCCGGGTGTTCCGGCTACAGAGTTGGGAGTTGGTACGTGACCTGTTCCAGGCCCGGGACATCGACCCCCGGCTCGGCAAGCTCAAGTGGATCGCGGACCTGTTGGTCGAGCGTGCGCCGGCGGCGGGCTACGCACCCGCCCCCGGTGGCTTCCTCTGCGCGGACGCCGCGTGGCAGCAGGTTCTGGGGTTGTCGCTAGGTATTACCGATCCGCGCCCGGATGCGCTGGCGCTGGTGGAGTGGACGCTACGCGAGGATGCCTCGGCCCGCATACAGGCGCTCGCCGACCCGATGCGGACCGACGTGGCCAGTTGGGTGGCGGGGGTCGCTGGCCCCGCGGGCCGACCGATCGTTGCCTGTGTGGTTGCGGGGAAGGGTTCAGACTGCCTGCCGCTGGGGCTCCTGTGCGAGTTGCTCTTCCGCGAGGGCGCCCAGGCCGACCCCACCCTGTCGGCGGCAACGGCGCGCTTGGAGCGCTTCACCGAGGGTCAGCGGGTCGAACCCCTGGGGGGACAGCGATGGGCCGAGGCCGCGGTTGCTGCCTTGGCGCGTCTGAACGACCGCTCCCGTGTGCGCGCGCTGCTCGCCCGCGCCGACGTACTCCTCGCGGACCTGGGGCTGACCGCGGCGGCCGAGGCGAGCGATTGCCTTCAGGCGGGCTTCGATGCGCGGCTCGGGCGCTACGCGCAGGCCCTCGCAACCGCGGTACCAACACCGCGTGCGCCGCGGCTTGCCGAGGCGCAAGCAGCGGCGGCACGGGTCCTCACGCACGGCCAAGCCGTCCATCACGGCGCGCGCTGCGCGCGAGTGCAGATGTCGTTGCGGCTCCTGCGCTGGTTGGCCAGCCCCGAGGACACGCCGGGCGACTTCCCGGCCGCAGCCAATGCCTACACGCAAGAAGGTTCCTTCGTGGACTGGGCACGGATGACATTGCTCGGCGGCGATGACTTGGGCGAGCTCTCCGCGGCCTATGCCGGGTTGGCCCTGGCCGTCCGTGCCAGACGCGAGCGACTCAACGGCCGCTTTGCGGAATTGCTGCCGGCCTGGAATGCGGCAGGGTCAGCCGCGGGAGGAGCGGGACTGGTGCCGGTCGAGGGGATCATCGGGTCGGTCCTCGCCCCCCTGGCCGCGCAGTGTCCAACGCTGCTGCTGGTGGCAGACGGCATGAGCCTCCCGGTGTTGCGTGCCCTCACGGCGAGCCTGACGGGCATGGGCTGGACCGAGGTGGCCCCGGCAGAGGGGCTGCCTGCAGTGGCGGGTGTCGCGGTGCTGCCGACGGTGACCGAGTCGTCTAGGACCAGCCTGCTGTGCGGGCGACTGACCCTGGGCAACGCGTCCCAGGAGAAGTCCGGCTTCAGCACGCATCCGGCACTCCTGGCAGTCTCCCGGCCGACCGCCCGGCCCCTGCTCTTCCACAAGTCAGAACTCGGGGACGGCAGCGGTCTGTCCGATGCGGTTCGCGAGGCACTCCGGGCCCGGGACCAACGGGTCGTGGGGGTGGTTTACAACGCCGTGGACGACCATCTCAGCGGGTCGGACCAATTGCACCAGACCTGGTCGGTGGACGACCTACGCCTCCTCGGCCCCTTGCTCCATGAGGCTCGGCTGGCCGGTCGCGCCATCGTGATCACCGCCGACCATGGCCACGTCTTGGACGAGGGGACCACCCTACGCAGCCATGAGGACGGTGATCGCTGGCGCCGTGGTCCAGGGCCGAGCGCGACGGACGAAATCGCGTTGGGCGGTGGCCGGGTGCTGGCACCCGGCGGGTACTCGCGGGTCATCCTGCCCTGGAGTGAAGGGGTCAGGTACGCCGGTAAGAAAAATGGCTACCACGGCGGGGCCACACCTCAGGAGGTGCTGGTGCCGTTGGTCATCATGGTGCCGGCGGCACAGGAGGTGGCCGGCTGGACACCGCTCCCGCCAGCCTTGCCGCAGTGGTGGGAGGCGGCGCTGTCGCCAGGTCTGGAGGCAGGGCCCGCGATGGGTCTGGCGGTGCCGACCGAGACCCCGCCGGTCCCACCGGGCAAGCGGCGGAAGGTCCCATTGGCGCAGGGCGATCTGTTCCTGGCACTGGCAACGCCACCAGCCGACGATGGGTGGGTGGAGCGACTCCTCGCCTCTGCGGTCTATGCGGAGCAGAAACGACTCGCGGCACGCATTGCGCCGACCGACCAGGATCTGCGACGCTTTCTCCTAGCGCTAGACAGCCGCGGCGGGAAACTCGGCAAGACTGCCTTGGCCCAGCGCCTGGGGATGCCGCTGGTGCGGATCGGGGGATTCCTCAGCGCGGTCCGACGGGTTCTCAATGTCGACCGAGCGACGGTGGTCTGCATTGACGAGGCGGCGGGAGAGGTCGAGTTCAACCGCGAACTACTGAATGTCCAGTTCCAACTGAAGAGTCCTTAACGCATGCCCTCCCCCTCTCGTCTCGGCGAGGTCATCGGCGCCCTGCGGCGCGGCACTGTGCCGCAGACCGGATTGGACCTGCTGGCCGTCGGACTCCAGCGCTTTGAACCGACGGTCAGCGAAGAACTGGATGCGATCCGTCTGGGGCGGGGCCATTTCAAGGCGGTCCGCGGCGACTATGGCTGCGGCAAGACCTTCTTCGGCCGCTGGCTTGCGGAGCACGCCCGGGCACGAGGCTTCGCGACGACCGAGGTTCAGGCCTCGGAGACCGAGACGCCGCTCCATCGCATGGAGACGGTCTATCGGCGACTGTGTGAGCGGCTGGCCACGAGCGACGGCGACGGGGCCTTCCGCAGCGTCATCGACGGCTGGTTCTATACCCTTGAACAGGATGTGCTGGCCGATGGCCGCATCGATCCGGAGGATGCCACCGCCTTGGTCCAGGCCACCGAGGTCCTGATGGAGCAGCGCCTGGCCGCCATCACGCGGGTCGCGCCCGCGTTCTCGGCCGCATTGCGGGCCTATCGCCTGGCCTTGCTGCACGAGGAGACGGCGACCGCAGACGGCTTGATCGCCTGGGTCGCCGGGCAGCCGACCGTCGCCGCGACCGTGAAACGTGTGGCGGGCATCCAGGGGGCGATCGATCATTTCGGTGCCACCAGCTTCCTGGCGGGACTCCTGACCATCCTGCGGGATTCGGGGTACGCCGGGCTGGTGCTGGTCCTCGACGAGGTTGAGACCCTGCAACGAATGCGCGGGGACACCCGCGACAAGGGACTCAACGCCCTGCGCCAATGGCTCGACGAGATCGATGCGGGACACTTTCCTGGCCTCTACCTGCTGGTCACCGGAACGCCGGCCTTTTTCGATGGACCCCAGGGTGCGCAGCGGTTACCCCCGCTGGCCCAACGGCTGCATACCGACTTTGCCACCGATACGCGATTCGACAACCCGCGGGCGGTCCAGGTCCGACTCCCGGGTTTCGGGATCGAGGCCTTGTGCGAGGTTGGCCGCAAGGTGCGGGACCTCTACGCGCGCCAATCACTGGTGTCGGAGCGCATCCGGTCCCTAGCGGACGATGCCTACATCGCCGATCTGGCCGCCGCCGTAACCGGCCAACTCGGCGGCAAGGTGGGTATAGCCCCACGACTCTACCTCAAGAAGCTGGTGGCCGATGTACTGGACCGCATCGACCAGTTCCACGACTTCAACCCCCGGATGCACTACGCACTGACCGTCTCGGAGACCGAGCTGACCCCGACCGAGCGGTCCGCACGCGTGGCCCGCGGCGTCGATGACATCGAGCTCCCGACGTGACCCCGTTCGAGCGCCTGCACCCGGCGCTTGCGTATCACGTCGTCAACTCGCTGGGTTGGGCGACGCTCCGGCCGACGCAAATCGACGCCATCGGGCCGATCCTGGACGGCGAGGACGTGCTCCTGCTCGCCCCGACGGCCGGGGGCAAGACCGAGGCGGCCGTGCTGCCGCTCCTGTCCCGCATGCTGACCGAGGACTGGTCAGGCCTCAGTGTGCTGTACGTCTGCCCGATCAAGGCCCTGCTCAACAATCTGGCGCCTCGCCTGGAGGGCTATCTGGGGCTCGTCGGACGGCGCGTCGGTCTCTGGCATGGGGACCTGGGGGCGAGTGCCCGTAAGCGCCTGCTGGCAGACCCGCCCGATCTGCTCTTGATTACCCCGGAGTCCATTGAGGGGATACTGACCTCTCGGGACCCTGACCGCGCATTGCTCTTCCGGCACGTCCAGGCGGTGGTGGTCGACGAGTTGCACGCCTTCGCGGGGGACGACCGCGGCTGGCATCTGCTGGCCCTGATCGAACGTCTGACACGCCTGACCGGTAGGCGACTCCAGCGCCTGGGCCTGAGCGCCACGGTGGGTAACCCTGATGTCTTGCTCGACTGGCTCACGCTCGGCCGTGGCGGCCGGGTGGTCGGCAGCGGGGGCGCGTCCCAAGAGGCGGACGTCACTATCGATTACGTCGGGACCCTAGAGAATGCTGCTCTGGTGATCTCGCGCCTGCACCGCGGCGAGAAGCGGCTCGTCTTCTGCGACAGCCGGACCCGTGTCGAGGCCCTGGCAGGTGCCCTGCGCGTCGCGGGTATCCAGGTCTTCGTCTCGCACAGTTCGCTGTCCGTCGAGGAACGCCGACAGGCCGAGCATGCCTTCGGCGAGGCCACCGACTGCGCGATCGTCGCCACCAGCACCCTGGAGTTAGGAATCGACGTGGGCGACCTCGATCGGGTGATCCAGATCGATGCCCCGGCCACCGTGTCATCGTTCTTGCAGCGCATGGGTCGGACGGGCCGCCGGCCGGGGGCGCTACGAAACTTTCTGTTCCTGGCCACCTCCGACGAGGCCCTGTTATGCGCGGCAGGCCTGACGGCCCTGTGGCGCCAGGGCTTCATCGAGCCGGTGACGCCGCCGCCCAGACCCTACCAGGTGGTCGCCCAGCAGATCCTGGCGATGGTCCTGCAACAGCGCGGAGCCCGGGCGCAGGAGATGCGCGCGGCGATCCTGGGTGCCTTTCGTGCCATCCCTGGCGAGATCGTGGATCAGACGCTCGCACACCTGAGCCGGGAGGAGATCCTGTGGGAGGACGCGGGCGTCCTGTGGTTCGGACCCCGGGGCGAGCAGGAGTTCGGGCAACGCAACTTTTTGGAAATCCTTTCGGTGTTCACCTCACCGGTACAGGTTCAGGTACGTTACGGACGTGCGGAACTTGGTAGCGTCGACCCCTTGAGCCTTCGCCGGCAGGGCGACAAACCGGTTGTCCTCCAACTCGGTGGGCGCGGCTGGCACCTGACCTCGGTCGACTGGGGCCGCCGGATCGCCTGGGTCGAACCCTCACCCAGTCAGGGCCGGACCCGTTGGGTCGGCAGTGCCCGCTCCCTTGGATTCCCCCTCTGCCAAGCGGTGCGGGGCGTCCTCGCTGGTGTCGAACCCGGAGTGACCCTATCGCGTCGTGCCAGCGCACGGCTCACCGAGATTCGCGAAGAGCTTCCATTCTGCGGAGATGGTTGCACCTCGCTGGTCACTGACGACGAAGGGCTGACGCGGTGGTGGACCTTCGCGGGGTTCGCGGCGAATGCCGTTCTGGTGCAGGTACTCGAAAAGACCGGAACGGCAGTGAAACGACTCGACAACTTCGCCATCACCCTGGCCCGGGAGCCCGACGACGGGTTGATCACAACCCTGGCCGCGAGGACTGCGAAGCCGCCAGGGGTGTCATGGGAGTCATGGATGGATCAAGTTGAACTCAAGTTCTCCCTCTGCCTTCCCGAGGCACTCGCGCGGGACGCGCTGGTGGCGCGTCTGACCGACCCGCAGGGAGCGGGGGCGGTGCTCGCCCAACCGGTTCGGCGCTTTCGCTTGGCGGCCACCACTGTAAACCGTCAGCGGGTTGAAGGGCCGGACTGCCCCTCCCTCCAAATCCCGCGCGGGTGTTGAACATGCACCGGCCAGCGGTGATCGGTCCGCGCGGCGGACCAGCGTCCTCCCGGTTGCGGGTGCGCCGGGAACCTGTCGATCCGATCGACAGGTTGTTCGGATGCGTCGAAAATTTTGATATTTTTCGACACGTCGCCCGACCCGATCAGGCGGTCAGCAACCGAAACAAGGGCTCGTTGATGTAGTACAGCTCCCGCCCGATCCGCTGGCCGCGTAACAGGCCCAGAGATTCAAGGGTCTGAAGATAGACTGAGGCCGTCTGCCGCTTGGCGATGCCACGCTCCTCCAGAAAGCGGATCTTGCAGTAGGGATGCATGAAGACGACCTCGATCAGGTCCTTGCTATAGATCTTCGGCGCCCGCTCGGCAACCAATACCTGGGCCTGGGTCATCAGGTCGAGGATGCCCAGCACCCGCGCCTGGGTCTGGCGAGCGGTCGTCTCGACCGCATCCAGCAGGTAGGCCACCCAGGTCTCCCAGTCACCCGCCTCGGTAACCTGACGCAGGCCGTCGTAGTAGGCAGCCTTGTTGTGAATGATGTAATGGGAGAGGTAGAGCACCGGCAGTTCCAGCAGCCCCTGGTCCACCAGATACAGGATATTCAGAATACGTCCGGTGCGGCCGTTGCCATCGACGAAGGGGTGGATGGCCTCGAACTGGTAATGCAGTACCGCCAGCTTCACCAGGGGGTCGGTTCCGTCCTGCGCGTGCAGATAGCGCTCCAGGTTCGCCAGTTTGTCGCGGATGACCGCCTCCCCCTCGGGCGGGGTATAGATCACCTCCCCCAAGCCGTTCGCGATCTTGGTCCCCGGAACCCGGCGGATGCCGATGTCGGATTCCTTGATGATGCCAGCGATCTCGACGACCAGGTTGGTGGCCAGCGGCCGGTGTTCCAAGGCGCGGAAGCCGTGCCACAGGGCCTCGCGGTAACGCAGCACCTCTTTGGTGTGAGGGTCCGTCGCGACCAGCTCATCCGCCGCGGCCCGGTAGAGTGCGTCGTTGGTGGTCAGGACGTTCTCGATCTCGGAGGAGAGACGCGCTTCCTGCAACACGATGCCGTCCACCAGCATCGCCTGGTTGGGGATCAGCTTCGCAAGCCCCTTCAGTTCCGCCAACACCCGATGGGCGGCGATGGCCTTCTTCAGAATCCGCGGCGTCTCCAACTCAACGGCCGGCGGCAACGGAGGCAGGTCGTTGAAGGGCTGGTCGCGGTTAAAGGGGGCGTCTGGCATCGTAGTCTTGCACTGTAAGGCTCAGATCATGGAATCCAAGTTTCACCCAAAAAGCGGGCCAACGCATCGGCGATCGCCCGATCATCGAGCAGGGTTCGCCTCTTCGGCATCCTGCACCAATTCCTCTGCTGTCTGTTGAAACGGCGATATGCCATAGCGGCCGAGTGCATCAATGAACTCGCCCCGCGAGAGGCCGGCGATCTCGGCCGCTCGCCCCTGACTGACACGCCGAATCTCATACCACTTCACGGCAGCGGCGATGCGTAGCTCGCGGGCGAATGTCTCAGGGTCCTGCCGGACACTCGACAATGCACCCTCTTGAATATCGAATACGATATGGACCATTCTCTACCTCCTGACATTGAGTTGGGGTGGCCCGGGGCCGCCATTTGCCGTCGGTGTCTTCCTGCCAGAGTTGTGATTCGATTCCGTGGGCGATGGCGAGGCTGCGATCCGTTGCGCATTGGGGCACGACCCACTCGGGCCACAGATCGACGACCGCTCCCCCATGTGTCTGAGCGCAGGCTTACTCTTGAAAAGGATCACTGACCTCGAAGGTGCCTGCCTCGATCTCCCGCAAGCGTTGCTCGGCCTGCTGCCATGGCAGCCGTCGGCCGGAGACCCGCATCCGCTCGTACGCGTCGCGCGCCGCGGTGGGTACGATCAGCCCATGAAGCACCATGCGTTCGATGAGCCAGATCGTCCCGACGACCGGCACGGCTTCCGCTCTGGCTGCCTCAGCCAAGTCGCGGTCGCCAGTGGCCAGCGGGCAATGCTCCTGCTTGGCCAGCGCCAACGCGAGGCAATCGTTGCGACTTGGGCGCCGATATCGGGCCACCAGGACCTGGGTCTCGGCAATCGCTGCCGGCTTGACCTCGCCAAGCTCGAGCCCCATGCCGATCAGGTGCGGATGTTCGGCGGCGAGTTCGTCGAAGTACAGCAGGTCAGGCGCCATCACACGAAACGGGAGACGAAACAACAGCGCGGTCAACTCAGCGTCTTCAAGGTCAATGAGGATATTGGCGTCACTAATGAGCAGCCGCACCCGCCGCCTCCAGTTTGCGTTGGCGGTGGAACTGCCCTAATGGTACTCCCAAGAGCTCGGCCGCCTTCGACTCACCGACCAAGTCTTCGCCTAAGGCGCGGAAGACCAACTGTTTGAAGAGGATCGTCTCCTCGGGCGGATAGGGTGCACCAGGCTCCTGTTTGCGCCAGCCCCGCTCGCTGAACAGGCGAAATAGCCCCTGGTGCGTCGCGGCGTCGATCACTCCTGCATCCAGGGCGCGGAACAGGCAAGCCTGCATGCTCAGGCCGTATTCATGCTTGAGCAGCACCAGCTCGTTCGGCTCCAAGCGACGGCGCTGTGCGCCGAGATGGCCGATGACGGCTTGGCGCGGCATCAGAAAGGCGCCGGCAAAACGGTTGCACAGGCGCTCCAGCGGGTCGCCAAGGGTGCGGGCATCGGCGTCCACGACTGGTCGCTCCAGGACGACGCGGCCAGCGAGGACCAGATGCCCCAGTTCATGGGCAAGGGTGAAGCGCTGCCGGTCCCCTTGCCAGTTGCGCCCGACGACGATCAGCGGTACGCCATCGACCGTTCCGGCTAGGCCATCGAACTTGCCTTGGTCGTCGGCGTCGGTCCCAATGACCAGAATCCCCTTGGATTCCAGGGTGTCGATCAAGTCCGGAATGGGGTTCGTGCCAAGCGACCAGACTTGGCGCAGTCCCTCGGCGAGGGTCTCGACCTGCCCTTCCTCCTGGATCGCATCGATCAAGCCGCACGGCACCGAGAACGCTTCGATCGGCGAATCGGGATAGAGACTCAATAGTTCCTGCCAGCGCTCGGCCTGGTCGAGGACATCACCGTGGACGCGATCCAGCAGGCGTTTCGGCATGGAGGCCTTCTTGCGGTACTCGACCCCGGTGATCTCCGCTTGCATCGGGCGAAAGAAAAACTCTCCGCGTACGCCAAGGATCTTGGCGAACTCGATCAACTGGCCCGAGGATGGCGTCAGCAGCCCTTTCTCGAACTTGCTGATGGCGGTGTGGCTCATGCAGGTCCGTTCCGCCAACTCGCGCAACGAGAGACCGGCCGCCTTGCGGGCGCGTAACAGCCGCTGTCCGATCATATCGCTGGGCCTCGTAAGTTTACAAATTCTCGCGATTCCTCCGAAGTGTAAACTTTTGGCGCCCCCGCGTCGATGTGCCAGCCGGGTCTGGCGGACGGGTCGAAGATCTGCAGACGGCATGACGGCATACCCGGGTCGCGCGTCTCAACCGGTGGGCTGGTAGCGCGGCTTGGCGCTGCTTGGCCAGGTTCCTGGTTCCATCTCACGGTGAGCCCTGCAGTGGCAGCACCGTGCCCGCCGCGGCAGCGAGCGGGTACAGGGTCGTAAATCCGTACCTCTGCTGGAGCTCTGGGTCGGCCCAACGCAGATTGCGCGCCGTCGCGTAGTTGAAGCAGAGCGCCGGCTGCGGGCCGCCGTGCAGCACGACCCGGGCGAGCGTCTCGTCATCGGGGTGACCGAAGTGGGTATTGTCGGTACTGACCGCGTAGTGCTTGGCCTGCACGACGCCGAGCAGTTCGCTTACCAGATTGCCGCGACTGCCATGATGGCTGAGCTTGAACAGGTCCACTTGGAGGGACTGCACGCGGCGATGCTTGGCCAACGTCCGTAAGGCGCTGGCGAGCACGTTGGGAAAGGCATCGGCAGCCAGTACCAACGAGGCGCCGCGGTGCTCCAGCAGCAGCGCGATGCTCGAACCATTGGGTGGCGTCCTGTCCATGGTCGACGGGTGGGCCGCCAAGGCGTCCAGGTCCAGGGTCTCCTTACCGCGGCTCAGTTCGAGGGCTCTTGCGCCGCCGGTCGGTTCGGACTCGGTGTTGGCTTCGCCGCGGTGTAATTGCTCCAGCGCGGCATCCCACACCGTGGCCAGCTTCGCCAGTTGCTTCGGCGTGGGCGAGAGCAGTGTCAGCCGGGGGTGGTCGGGCGGCCCCGGAATCTCGACAAAGCCGCCGTCGCCGCAGATGCAGACGGCCTCCCCGCCGAAGGCACGGTTCCAGGGTAACTCGCGGTCGGCAGCACCGAGCAGGGCGGCGAGCGCTTCGCCTTCGCCGACGGCGCGGGGCACGGCGCCCAGATGCCGCCAGCCGTTGAACCAGATGTCACCAAAGCGCAGCGCCAGTTTGGCATCGTCGAACCACCTCGGCACGGCACCGATGTGGTCATGGTCGATGTGGCTGACGATCGCCAGGTCGATGTACCGCGTGCCATCGGCGGCAGTTGGCAGCTTGGTCAGGCGCTGACGCACCTTCGGCCACGACACTGACGGGCCGGAATCCACCAGCAGTCGCCAGGCGCCGCCGGGCACCGGACAGGTCACCAGCAGCGCATCGCCGTAGCTGGCGGGCAGGGCCTCGAAGGTGATGGCAGGGCCGGTGGACATGGCTGGTCAGTCTTTCGTCGATGGTTCAACGCCGATGCGGGTCGGCGTCACTGGTAGTTCTGGTCTTTGCCAGGACGACGCGGCCGGTCCTACCGTGCGGGTGCCCCTGGTGCGCCCTCGCAATTTCACGTCATGGCCAATGGTCCGTAATTCAATCAAGTTCACGTATACGACACCAGTTGATTCAGAGCCCAAGGCCAAGGCAAGGCAAGGCACGCGGGGGCTCGGCGTGGAGTCCGGCCAGGACCAAGGCTCACGCGACCCCAGTCGCTTACGCAGTTGGGCTGCGTTCTGTTCAGGCATCCGCGACGCTCGGCGGACATTCCTGCGGTCCCGGTCGTTCGACCCGACCAGACTCGGAGGCTTTCCACATCGGCTGTGGCCGCTTCTGTGGATAGCCTGTGTCCAAGGAGGATCACATCGCCTCTGACCAGCAGGTTAGCCTGGCCGGCTAAATTTTCGCCGCACATCCTCGGCGACCGACGCCAACATCGCGGATAACCAGCGGGGTCTCGGTTGCCTCCAGACCCTTGTCGCTCAGCGCCCGCCTTGACCAACGCAGCCACGGCGCGACGGGAATGGATGGATACCCTGCAGCGGCGAAACGATCCCAGGCTCTCGCAAGGACTCCCAATGACCGGCAAGGCGCGCATCAGTGGGTCACCCGCGCGACCTTGTCAAGGCCATGCGCCCACAGCTGGCGCAGAAGTTCCATCCGGCCCTCCAGAATCCGCACCAACGCCTCCTCGACCGACTCCCCGCCCAGCCAGTCGCCGTTGAGGATCGATTCGGTCGCTGAGTCATCGGGGCACTCCACCCATGCGGCGCCGAACCCGGCTAGCCACTGACGCTGCGCTTCGTCATCATCCAGTGGTGGGTAGAAATCGCGATCACTGGTCTCGGTTCCGAACACGGCGTAACCCGCACCGAACCATCCGAAATCAGCGATCTTGGCCGGGAGGGTCACGAACTGCCCTCCCGTGCGGCGCACGCCCGCGGGCCTTGGTCGTCAGTGTCATGATCAGACCGCAGAACCCGGGCAGGACGAAACCGGCCCTCGGTTTCAGTAAGAGGCCAGGTGCGCTCGAACTCCACGCCATCAAGGGGGCGGAGTTGGTAACGGGCCGCGGAGAAGAGCAGTTGGCCGTCTTTCGGCGTGATCAGCCGGACCCTGTAGAGCCGCTGGACGGGCCTGGGGCATCGAGAGGGCGTCAGCGACCCCCGCCACTGCTCGGGGGCGACGATCTCGGCCAGGGCACCGTTGTACTCGGGGTGGAACGCCGAGCGTTGCAGGATGGCGAGATCGCCGAGGTTGAAGTCTGGGGACATGGACGCCGTGGATACCTCACCTTGCGTATCGGTTGACAGTGTACGTTACACGTTACAGACGGGCCGGTGGACGAGTTCTGGTGCTCACCGTCTCCGTCCGGACGCTCCCGTGATGATCTGACAAAAAAGCGCCTACCTGGCACCCGGGTTTCTTTCTTCTGCGTTACCTTTTCAACATCTTCCCGCGGCCACTGCCGCAATACTCTTCTTAAGACTAAAAAGGTACTAAGAAATACTAGGAGCCTGGCGGCTGCGTTATTATCTTATATAGATCATATACTTGGATACCACCTACCAAGAGCTTCGATCCCTCAAAACACGGTGCTCGGTCCCTGAAAACACGGTGCTCGATTCCTCAAAACACGGTACTTCCGTCCCTGAAAACACGGTGCTCGATCCCTGGAAACACGGTGGTCCTGTGGATAGTTGTGGATAACTCAGGTGCCTTGTCCCGCCCCTTGGGCATGGTAGTGCCGCCCCTGATCGAGGTGCAAAGCACCGTGTTTTGAGGGATCGAAGCCGAGTAACGCAGTTCTCCCCCCCTGGGTCCCGGGTCCAGGTGAAGCGGGACGCGTCGGCCAAAAAAAGGTGGAGCAGGACGACCGTCTAGCCCGCCTTGGCTTGAAACGTCACCGCAAGAACAAACGGATGGGAACGCCCTGTACCGGTGATCGAGAAAGATTCAAGGAACCCATCCTCTTGCATGATTCCAAGCTGGATTCGGGCGTGATGATTCAATTTCCCCACCCGTTCCTGTGCGCCGATTGCATCGTACATCGCTGCCAGTTCGATGGCATAGGTGCGGTTGCTGCGCTGGCTCGCAAGGAAGCGGTGAATTGCCCGTCCAAGGTCTGAGAGCTTCCGACGAAGAGCCAAGTCGATGTACGTGCGATAGCTCTCCAGCCACTGGGAAACCAGAGGATGAAACTGAACGTAATAGCAGGCGTCTTTCTCCTTCGAGAAGCCGGATGTATCGAAAAGAGAAATAGTCTTTCTGGAGTATTCATGGCCACCGCGTGGCAGTTCAAAGCGAAGCCTCAACCCGGAAAGATCATCAAGACTCTGACGACGCCGCGCCAACTCTGGTCCACTCCAACCACCCTTTGGCGTATTACCACGAATTGCGGTCTCCAACTGTGACATTCTGAAATACAATGTATCGACTTCCACGACTTCTGCCGGCAGCGAACAACCGTTCTGATCATGGCACCGCAAAGGAACTGGCAGATGATCAGGGCGTCCCTTCAGTCGCCTTGAGCGCAATACCATGAGGCCGAGTAAGGTGTCTTCGTCATAGATATTCAGCGCTGGGCCGGACCGCAAGACACCCCCACCATCCCACCGTGAGGCCAGGGTCGTCCATCCCCGCTTGAACATCTCAATCGCGGTCTCGCGCGTCACCGGCGGGAATAGCGGGAGTCTTGTCAGTGGCGTAGGATATTCGGATGTGGGGAATAGTTCGACTTGTTCTAATCCCCGTTGGTGAACGAGCGTTTCCAGCGTGTGATTGGCCGCCGCGACCAATACTTTGCTCGAACGCCCTGTTCCTACACGCTTATTGCGTTCATCAGCCCGCATCCCATTTACCGCGGCGGATACAGCGGATGTTGTCGCTTGATCGACTGCGGACCCTGACCGGGCTTTCCCGTTGCGTTGGATCCGCTCTAGCAGGGCATCCAGGCTCTTGGCTTCCGTCACACGTCGCGCGTCTTTGCTCAAGCTAGCGCTTCACTCTTGCCGGGCCCAGGCGGCGCTCGGCGGCGCTGCGCCGGGAGGGTGAGGAGTGTCCGGAGCACCCCTCGGTCGCGTCCGGGACGACCGACTCTGCGGCTTCGGGGCGGATGTGTCGATTGTCATGGTGGATCTCCCCTCCCGCTCGTCATCCCCAGCAAAACCCCCAACGATTCGCTCAACTTTGGTGCCGAACGCCTCGGGCAGGCGGAACGACCCCTGAACGGACGGGCAGCGCTCAACGCGCTCGATCCCGGAGATCGTCCCCTGCCCCAGGCCGACCCTCTTGCCGAGAAATTGCTGGTTCCAGCCGCGCAGGTCGTGCATCGGTCGCATGTTGCGACAGACGATCTCGCACCCCGCCGCAGGTTCATTGGCGTTCTGGCTCAAAAAATATCCATTTTGAATATATTATAAAAACTCTTTCAGATTTTTCTTGACGCGCGCATAGAAAAACAACGCTTTCCGCTATGTGCGGACAGCCGTTTTCGTCCATGCTTAGAGGGTATGAACGAAGATACTGAAACACCCGTCTTGGTTGGTCAACGACTCTCCTCTGCGAGGCTGAACGCTGGCTTGAGCCAGAAGGAGCTTGGCCGGCTCTGTGACACCCCGCAAAGTCATATTTCTGGCATGGAAACGGGCAAACGCGCGCCATCGATCGAAATGGCTAAAGCTCTGGCGCAAGCCCTGGGCGTCAGCGTACACTGGTTGATCGGCGGCGACAGCAGTGCCACGCTGGCAAGCAGGGAGACCGGCACGGAGCATCTCCTCGCCGATACCAAGACGCCCGCGGGACTCGCAACGCTCGCTGGTGACTCGGCCTTATGCGAAATTTTGAACATTCGATCCGTGGAATGGGGCGCGTTGCGGTCCCTGGCCACGCCCGAACCGCTGACCAAGGAGGGGTACATCGCGATCCTGCTGGTGCTGCGCGCACACACAGCGCACTAATATGCTGCGGTTTAGCGCGACCACTGCGAGACCCGATCGAGCACTTGCTGGCTCTTGCGTGTACTCGCGCAGGTGTGCCGGAAAATGTGCGGAACCAGCGCCGCGGATGGCGCTACTGAGGCAGTTTGAGGCCGATTATCGCAACAGTACTCGTCGTAACCTATTGATATACATGACATCATATCAAGTCGTCCGGTCTTTTAATCAGGTGGTCGCGCGTTCGAGTCGCGCAGGGCGCACCAAGCAAAACAAGGGGATGGGCGCAAGCCTGTCCCCTTTTCGTTTACGAAGATGCCGCCGGGGTAACGCTGGGGGTAACAAACCGGACCCGTTAGACTCTGTTCGTGGGTGTTATGCCCGTTCGTCGGGTCGCTCAGCGGTAGGCCCGAGACTCCATCAACTGCGCGAGGGGAACACGCCATGACCGCGGAAATTGAAAGCCTGGTTCTTGAGCATCTGCGCGCGATCCGCTCGGACCTTGCGGACCTCAAGCGGGAAGTCACCGGCAACAGCGTTCAGCTATCCGCCGTGGGTCAACAACTGGCAGGACTGACCGCCGCGGTCTACGCGAGCAAGTCCGACGTTGACGAACTGAAGCGGCGCATGGACCGCGTAGAGCGGCGGCTGGAACTGGCCGACACCCATTGAGGGGCGCAGGTCCACCACTGCGCCGACGATCCGCCGACAGGACCTCGAACCGACTGCGGCAAGTTGGGGCCCCTCGATCTTGGGCGCGCAGGGACTCCACCAGGTGAACCCGGCCGGGTCACCGGCACCGGGGCGGGTCCTGCGTAGCGGGTCCACGGGGTGTTGCTCGACCCGTCGTCTACATTTTCCGTTACTGCAACGCTAAAGGCATAAGGTGGTGGGAGGGGGCAGAGCAAGGGTAGCGCCGCCGTGGGCACCCTTCGCCGGCCGGAGCGCGGGACCTCCACCACGCCCCGACAGACTGACGCCGAAGGGTCACTTCCCTGTGCGCACCCTTTGGCTCGGCCAGGTCCCGCGGGAATCGAGCCCAAGCCGGTCGGCGTGACCGCACATCGGCTCAGGACTGCGCAAGGTCTGGAAGGGGCCGACGACAGCGGCTTGGGGGCTACACTCCGCGCTCGAACTGGGGCGGGGCGAGTCATCCCCTCCTTGAGCGCTCCAATGCCGGCCCTCGTGGCGCGCGCAGTTCGTCCTGCCAGGCACCGGGCGCAGTGACCAGGGGCAGGCACGCGGCGGCGGGCTTGAGTCCAAGTCGGATGGTGCCCTTGAATCTGCCCCATCGGCGCGGACAGGCATCGACCATCCAAGGCCCCCGCGGGGTTTCCCCTACCCACTCGTCAGGCAGCCAACGGACAGCCCATGGAAACGACCGCCCATTTCGAGAACATCCCCCAAGAGATCGCCAAGCGGTTAAACGCGGCGACGCAGGAAATCGTCGTCGCGGTCGCCTGGTTCACCGATCGGGACCTGTTCGAGGTGCTGTGCCGACAGGCCGGGCGGGGTCTGCGGGTGCGCCTCGCGGTCCTCGGCGACCGGATCAACGTCGGGCCGGGAAGGCTCAACTTCCAGCGCCTGCAGGACTGCGGCGGCGAGGTTTCCCTGATCGCGACGGGCGGCGACCACGACCCGATCATGCACCACAAGTTCTGTGTCATCGACCGCGCGACCGTCATCATCGGGTCCTACAACTGGACCAAGCGGGCACAGGATAACGACGAAAGCATCACCGTCATTGCCGCCGGTGACGACGTTGATAGCGGGATCGCCGCCGACTACCTGACCGCCTTCGATGCCCTCCTGTGCAAGCATGGCCACGGCACACCGGCTATCGACCAGGCCCAGATTCGCCGCCGTCTGGAGATCGTCCGCAACCTCCTGTTGCTCGAAGAGTGGGACACCCTCGCCCCACAACTCGACAAACTCCGCCCCGCGGGTGCCGCGGCCCGTCTCGAACCGCTCTTCACCGCCCTGCAAGGCCGCGACACCGCCGCGGCACTGACCTGGATCGACGACTACCTGAAGCACGCCACGGCCCTGACCATCGCCACGGACCAGGAAATCGCCGATCTGCGCCTGACCCTGCGCGGCCTGGAATATCAGGTCACCGCCCTGTCTGACGACAAGGCCGAAATCGAGCGGCTGGTTCATGCCTTCTCTCTGCGCACCAGTCACGAAATCGGGGACCTGATTGCCCGTTATCTGGAGCTACGCGCGGAAAAGCTCCGCCGCCAGGCCGCGACCGAGAAGGATGCCGAAGCGCAAGCCGACAGCGCCCGCGCCGACTACGAGGACTACCGCGACGCCAACGAAACCGCGCGCGACACCCCGGCGCCCCCGCAACTCCCGCCCGACGACCTCAAGGAACTCAAACGCCTCTATCAACAGGCCAGCCAGAAGTGCCACCCGGACAAGGTAGACGCGGCCGACCGCGACCACGCCAACCGGCTCTTCGTCCAACTCCAGGCCGCCTACCGCAACAACGATCTGGGAGGCGTGCGCGCCATCCATGCCGCGGTACGCGAGGGCCACCTGTTCGTCGACCGCTCCCTGACCCTGACCGAAGCCGAGTCACTGGGACACGCCATCACAGTGCTGCGCCGCGACCTGGACCAGCTTGCCGACGAAGTCCACCAACTGCGCCGCGCGGACACTTACCGCACGCTAAAGGACTTGACCGACTGGGACGCCTATTTCACCGAACAGCGGGTTGCGCTGGAACAGGCCATTGAACAACTGGAAGCGGAGCTTGCCCAGACCGAGCAACCGGCTACCGCCGGACGCGGGACCGACACCGATGGATGATACCGCTGCCGATACCGGCCGGAGCCTTGCGCTTGGCAAGAGTCAGACGCTCGTGCGGGTCATGGACCGGGCGCGCGCCATCACGGCGGGGCTGAAAGACGATAATGAGCGCGCGTGTTTCAAAGCGATCCTCGGACGACACCCCGAGTTTCTGGTCGAGGGCTTGTCTGCGCACTACCCGATTGATGCCGATCTGCTTGAGCACTATGCAGACGAGTGGGATTGGGAGGCACTCTCCGCCAATCCAGCCCTGCCCTGGAGCCTCGATCTCATCGACTGCTACGAAGATGAATGGGACTGGGAACGGCTGTCCCGCAACCCCGCCTTGCCTTGGAGCGCGGAGTTGATTGACCGCTTTCAGGACAATTGGACCTGGGCGGCACTCTCCCGCAGTCTGGTGCTGCCGTGGAACCTCGACCTCATCGAGCGCTATGCGGCTCGGTGGAAATGGTCGAAACTCTCGGAGAACAGCGCCCTACCATGGACGCAAGACCTCATCGATCGCTATGCGGATCGATGGGCGTGGTTGCAACTCTCGGAGAACGATGCCCTACCATGGACGCAAGACCTTGTCGATCGCTATGCGGATTGGTGGTATTGGGGGGGGCTCTCGGAGAACAGCGCCCTACCATGGACGCAAGACCTCATCGATCGCTATGCGGATCGATGGAATTGGTGGGGCCTCTCGGAAAACAACGCTCTACCATGGACGCAGGACCTCATCGAGCGCTATGCAGATCGATGGGAGTGGTGGTGGCTCGCGTCGAACAGTGGCCTACCATGGACGCAAGACCTCGTCGATCGCTATGCGGATCGTTGGAATTGGTCGTACTTCGCGTCGAACAGTGGCCTGCCATGGACGCGGGACCTCATCGAGCGTTATGCGGATCGATGGTATTGGGAGGGACTCTCGTGGAGCAGTGTCCTACCATGGACGCAAGACCTCATCGATCGCTATGCGGATCGATGGGAGTGGTCGAAACTCTCGGAGAACGATGCCCTACCATGGACGCAAGACCTCATCGAGCGTTATGCGGATCGATGGGAGTGGGGACTACTCTCCTCAAATCGAGCGTTACCCTGGAGTGCTGCCTTCCTGGCACGTTTTGAATCCCATTGGGATTTTGAAGCTCTGGCGAAGAACCCCCTTCCGATGTGGCGACTCTTGCAGCGTGAAGACATCATCGAGTTGATGGACGAATTGCCGCCCCCGCCGCTGACATTCGCGGATGGTTGGGAAGCCTACCGGGTCGGCGACTATGACCGCGCGCTTGCGGCTTGGCGTCCATTGGCCGAGCAGGGCTCTGCTGCTGCGCAGTTCTATCTCGGTTGCATGTACCGCGACGGCCTCGGCGTCGCCCAGGACGAAGAGCAAGCCGTGCACTGGTATCGCAAGGCCGCCGCGCAGGGGCAAGCCGGTGCGCAGTTCAATCTCGGTTGCATGTACGAATACGGCCGCGGCGTCACCCAGGATCACAGTCAAGCCGTGCATTGGTACCGCAAGGCCGAGCAGGGCAATGCCCCAGGGCAAAAGAATCTCGGTTGGGCGCTCCGGAACGGCCTCGGCGCCGGCCAGGATGATATCCAAGCGGTGCACTGGTACCGCAAGGCCGCCGAGCAGGGCAATGCGTGGGGACAAACAAATCTTGGTCGCAGTTATCGAGATGGCCGCGGCATCGCCCTGGACGACAGCCTAGCGGTGCAGTGGTATCGCAAGGCCGCCGAGCAGGGGCAAGCCGATGCGCAAAGCGACCTCGGTTGGATGTACGCAAACGGTCGCGGAGTCGCCCAAGACGACAGTCTAGCCGTACACTGGTACCGCAAGGCCGCCGAGCAGGGCAATGCCTTTGCCCAAGAACGGCTCCACGAGTATCTGCGGCGATAGGTTCGCTTCATCAAGCTTCCGCGCTCTAACGTGGGAGCAAGTCCCGACGCTCCAGCGCTGCGGGAAATAGGGGAAGGGAAATAGGCGCATAAGGAACCAAGGTCAAATGCTGCGCTCCGGAGACTCCCGGTGCAATGGCGGCATCCCGGTTTGAGCGGAAGAACGTGAATAGAGCCATCAGTTGCAGCGAGGCATCAGCCGCGTCTTGCCGGACGCACCGGGTCATCAGGAATCACAGGTCATCAAGCAACCACTCCTGTTCCCGCAGTGCCCGAGCCAAGTCCCGCAGCATGGGTCGATACCCGCCGCGATAGGCGTTGCGGGCGGACCGCTCTTTGCCCTCAGTCGTCCGCGGACCGGTCGCGTGCTGCCAAGGACGCCAGGTAGGAATCAGCGCGGTCTGCCGCTGCCGCCGTTCCGCAGTCCAGGGGCTCGCCATGCGTGTGCGGGTTCCGGGGACAGTATACATAATTCGATCCCACCAGGAGTACCCAGGAGGCAGAACGCAATCCTATTCAGAAAAACTGGCACGCCGGTCAACCGCGCGGGCCAGCGACGGTCGCCCTCGCGGCTCGCCCGATTTCCCAATGGTCGCGCACGAACCGGCACCATTGGTCGTTGTAGCCGAGCCCCGCGGGAGAAGACACGCCGGGCCTGGCCAGGATCTTTTGGCGCAGTTCCCAACGTTTGGACTTTCAAACCAAGTCGAGCAAGGCCGCCTTCGGATCGCTAAGTGCGTCCTCCGTGGCGACGGCGAATGCGGTTATTGGAAAAGGCCAAGGTTTCCTAAACCCTGCGGGCGCGCCGTCGGTAACAGGA
>Ga0247842_10003607_pt1 | contig 20519 bp, 14 predicted proteins | sample LaCruzMarch2015__3_FD_192411 | JGI IMG/M metagenome (GOLD analysis project Ga0247842, IMG submission 192411) | Freshwater microbial communities from meromictic Lake La Cruz, Castile-La Mancha, Spain - LaCruzMarch2015_19m | ecosystem: Environmental > Aquatic > Freshwater > Lake | place: Spain...
ATAAAGATTATTTAAATCTGATCAAGGCCAAATACAAGCTACCTGACAAATTCTTCTTTTTCTTTGGGAATACCGATCCGAAAAAGAATACACCGGGCGTTCTGAAAGCGCTTTCACTTTTTCTCAGTTCATCAGAAGAAAAAATACCCCTGGTCATGCTTGATTTTGACCGGACCGAGTTAACCAGGATCATCAATGATATCGGTGATCCCACGCTTCACAAATACATTCATCTTACGGGATATGTGCCCAATACTGAGTTGCCGGCTTTATATGCACTTAGCACGATTTTCCTTTATCCTTCCCTGCGCGAAAGTTTTGGAATTCCCATGCTGGAGGCCATGGCTTGCGGTGTACCGGTGATAACCTCCAATACAAGTTCAATGCCCGAGGTTGGCGGAAATGCCGCATTATTCATTGATCCTTTTAACCCCGAAGAGATTACCGGTGCCATGAAGAAGTTATTATCTGACCCTTCTCTTTGTGAATCCCTTATCCTGAAGGGATTTGAGAATGCCCGAAAGTTTTCATGGAAAGCGATGGCTGAACAAGTTCTCGGCCTGTACCAGGAACTTGAAGTAAAATGAGATAAACCGAAAAGGAAGACCTATGGATATTGTCATAACCGGTTTACAGGCTTTTGATAGCGATATTGGAAGTAATTGCATCAATCTGGCGATTGAATTTGCGAAGCAGCATCGGGTACTTTATGTAAACTACCCGCTCGACCGGCTGACGGCTTACCGGGAACGCCATAACCCAAAGATCGAGAAACGGAAAAAAATGCTCAGGGGCGAACTTGAAAACCTTATAAAAATCCAGGATAATTTATGGAGTTTTTATCCCCGTACCTTGTTGGAATCAATCAGCCAGCTTCCATACAATGCAATTTTTGATTTCCTGAATAAAATAAACAATAAAAGGTTTGCAAAGCAGATTTCATGGGCTGTAAACAAACTCGGCTTCAAAGACTATGTGATATTCAATGATAGTGATATGTTCAGAAGTTTTTACCTGAAAGAATATTTGAAACCATCATTGTATATCTATTATTCGCGCGATAACATGATTGCAGTCGATTGGTGGAAAACCCAGGGAATCAGAATTGAAGCAGCGCTTATCCGAAAATCGGATCTTGCAGTTGCAAACTCTGTTTACCTGGCCGGTTATCTTAAAAAATTCAACCCTCACGCCTATTATGTCGGGCAGGGTTGTGATGTAAGTGCATTTGATTTAAAACTTATCAAGACTGTACCTGATGATATTCAGAGGATAAATCATCCAATTATTGGCTATATTGGCGCCTTGTTCACCCTGCGGCTCGACATGGAAATTATCGCCTACCTGGCAAAACAACGTCCTGATTGGTCAATCGTTCTTGTTGGACCTGAAGATGAGGCGTTTAAGGCAAGTGAGCTTCACAGGTTGAAAAATGTCCATTTTCTTGGGAGTAAGACTCCTGACGAGTTGCCCATGTACCTGGCAACCTTCGATGTAGCGATCAATCCGCAAATACTTAATGAAGTAACGATCGGAAATTATCCCCGAAAAATTGATGAATACCTTTCGATGGGAAAACCAGTTGTCGCCACAAGGACTGAGGCGATGAAAGTATTCGAAACCTTCACCTACCTCGCCAACTCAAAAGAAGAGTATTTATCCCTGGTCGAACGAGCATTGAAAGAAAACACCCCTGAATTAGCCAAAGCCCGCGAAGAATTTGCCCGCAGTCATACCTGGGAAGCCAACGTAAACGAAATTTATAAAGCGATAGAACTCGTTAAAAAGGATCAACCTACACCCAAAATTCAAAAGTCAACATCATGGCTATCCCGTGTCAAATCGAATCCCAGGATCAAGAAGTTTATGCTGTGGTCGCTTATTCCCAATAACCAGGCGCGCCCCAGGCTGTGGGTGAAATTTTTCATAAATCCATTTATACATAAGCGGGGAAAGCGGTCGACCATCCGCCGGCGGACAAGAATTGATGTGTTTCCCTGGAACGATTTCACGCTTGGAAACGATTCAACCATTGAAGACTTTTCGACTGTAAATAACGGAGTTGGATCAGTGATTATCGGAGACCGTACCCGGATTGGAATGAGCAATGTGATCATTGGACCAGTAACCATAGGGAACGATATTATGTTTGCCCAAAACATAGTACTCTCCGGATTAAATCATGGTTATGAAGATATTAATACTCCCCCCAGTAAACAGAAAAGTACATTTTCAAACATCGTGGTTGAAGACCAGGTTTGGATCGGGGCCAATGCAGTTGTTGTTGCCGGTGTGACGATAGGCAAACATGCGGTGATCGCTGCCGGAAGCATTGTCACAAAAAATGTCCCCCCCTATTCTGTTGTGGGAGGCAATCCGGCCAAGCTGCTCAAGCAATATAGTAGTGAAACAAAAACATGGGAAAGGATGAAGCAATGATCACCTTGAAAATTATTTTTTGGATTTTTCTATTCCTGATTTTTTATGCCTATATCGGGTATGGTATTTTGCTTTTTTTGCTCGTCAGGATCAAAGAAATGTCGGCAAAAAGAGAAGCTGAGGCGGATAATGAAGTTTATGAACCAGAAGTCACTTTATTTGTTGCTGCCTATAATGAAAAGGATTTTATCGATCTGAAGCTTCAAAATTCTTTTTCATTGAATTATCCAAGGGAAAAAGTAAGGCATGTTTGGGTAACAGACGGATCAGATGACGGTACCCCCGAATTACTGCATCAGTACGAAGGAGTTGAGGTTTATCATCAGCCGGAACGTGCCGGCAAGATTGCAGCAATGAACCGTGGAATGCAATTCGTAAAAACCCCGGTCGTTATCTTTTCTGATGGCAATACCATGCTGGGAAATGAGTCCATCCGGCGAATCGTTAACCTTTTTAAAGATCCAAAAGTCGGTTGTGTATCAGGGGAAAAAAGACTGTTTTCAAAAGATACTGCAGCGGCTACAGAAGGTATTTACTGGAAATATGAATCAAAACTCAAACAATGGGATGCCCGTCTTCATTCTGTTGTTGGCGCTGCCGGGGAATTATTTGCACTCAGAACTTCACTGTTTCATCCGATTGAAAAAGATACGCTGCTCGATGATTTTATCATTTCACTGAGAATTGCCATGCAAGGGTATACCATTCAATATGATCCGGATGCTTTTGCCATTGAAAACCCTTCTGCCAGTGTCAGGGAGGAACTAAAACGGAAAATCAGGATATCAGCCGGTGGAATTCAATCCATTGTACGACTAAAGGAATTATTAAATCCATTTAAATATGGGACTCTTTCATTTCAGTATATTTCTCACAGGGTTCTGCGGTGGACCCTTGCACCATTGGGCCTGCTGATAATTATGTGCTGCAACCTCGCGATTGTACTTACCAATGGGCGCATTGATTACTCAAGCATTTATACCTGGTTGCTTGCCGGACAACTTATCTTTTATTTAATGGCATTGCTTGGCTGGTACCTGGAAGGACAAAAGATAAAAATCAAGATATTGTTTGTCCCATACTATTTTTTCATCATGAATCTGGCTGTTTATCTGGGCTTTTTCAGATATATAAAAAAACAACAATCGGTAAATTGGGAACGTGCAAAACGTGGTTAAAAATGCAACGATGTCAGAATTAGCTTCTTACAAGATATCCAGGTTTATTCTTCTCACAATTGGTCTGCTGACATATACATTTTCAGGGCAGGCTCAGTACACGAACTGTAAACTCCTGGTCGACTCTTCGGTAACTTTGATCAACGGTCGCAGTAACGCTTCGATGGTCAGGGGGGGTGATACGATTTGTTTACAGAAGGGAACTAGAGAATTTTTACTTCTTTCATACCTGCATGGTACAAAAACTGAACCCATTGTCATCTACAACACAGATGGCCTTGTATCGATAACCGGAGGACCAAATTACGGAGTAAAATTCGACTCCTGCTCCTATATAAAATTCTCGGGTACTGGAATATCCACACTTCAGTATGGAATTAAAATTGACCAGTTTATTGGCGCCGGTTTGTCTGTTGATGGGTTGAGTACGGATATTGAGATTGAGGGTCTGGAAATTGGCAATGTTGATCTTGCAGGTATTTTTGCCAAAACTGATCCAAATTGTTATTTCACCTCAACCAGGGATAAATATACACTCCGGAATCTCAGTATCCATGATAATTATATCCACCATACCGGGATGGAGGGGATGTATATCGGAAGTTCCAAGTATGCCGGCCAGGTAATTACCTGCGAAGGAAGGGATACTACAGTATTGCCTCATTTGCTGAAAGGGGTAAAAGTATACCGAAATCTGGTCCATGAAGCAGGGTGGGATGGCATCCAGGTAAGTTCGACCGATTCAGCATGTTCCATATACGACAATGTGATTCTTAACGACAGCAAACTCGCCATCACCTACCAGATGTCGGGGATTCTAATTGGAGGAGGCACGAATGCCAGTGTTTTCAACAACAGGATCACCGACGGGCTGGGCGATGGAATCGACGTAATCTCCTTCGGTAAGCAATATATATATAACAACCTGATCGTTAACCCCGGAAAAGCCTATAAACCCACTCAGAATTATTCACCCTGGTTAAAACACGGGATCTATGTCGGCTCTGAATTTACATCTCCGGGCAATTCCTGCATGATCATTTTCAATACGATCATCTCCCCGAAAAGCTATGGTATTCGGTTTACCGATAATCAGAGCACGGGTAATATCATAGCAAATAATATAATCGTTGATCCCGGATCGTATCAAACACTCCAGGAACAAGCTTATATTAACCTTAGTCCGACTACGATTGATGTGACTCTTTTTAAAAACCTGACCACACGCGATATCAATTATCCCGGTTTTTTGGATTACGGTCTGAAAAATTTTGACCTGAAATCTACATCGCCTGCCGTTAACAATGCTTTACCTGTGGCGGGATTCAATCTTACCTACGACCATGTTAACCGGCTACGCCCCTTTGCCGTGTTGTACGACATAGGAGCCTATGAGTGCAGCGATTCTTCGCTCCTTGACACGCCAGAACATGGAAACCTAACTGATCTGAAACTTGTCATTTCTCCAAATCCATTCACAGATCAATGCGATGTGGCATACCAGCTTATACATTCAACCGATGTTACAATACGGCTGCTTGATGACCAGGGACGTATGGTTATGCTTAGGAGATCAGCGCTTCAGCCACCCGGCAAATACCATTTTGTCATTTACCGGGAATCGTTAAAACCCGGGGTTTATTCCCTGATTTTTCAAACTGATTACCCGGCAGTGTCAAGGAAATTATTAATATTGAACAATTAAAAATTTCGGCTATGAACAGTGCATTTAAAAAATTGATTCCCTTTTGGCTTGGCAGGAAACTCAGAGGAGGCTACCAGAAGGTTAACGGTTTATTTTATTCCGGTGATTCCTATTACTGCCCATATTGCAAGAAATCATTTCGTAAATTTTTGCCTGGTGGATCAGATCTTCCTGTACTGTTTGAAAAACAGGTTGTTGGAGCCGGATACCGGCAGAACAATGTCTGCCCCCGTTGCTACTCTTTAGACAGAGACAGGCTTGTTTATCTTTTCCTTCACGAAAAATCGACCATTTTCTCATCTCCGGTTACTGTGTTTCACGTAGCTCCCGAAGGGTGTCTGCGTGTTATGCTTGATTCAATGACCAATATAACCTATATTCCAGGTGTGAAATATCTTGAAGGGTATTATTATGCGCGGCAAACCAATCTGCTGGATATCACCTGCATTCCTTATGATGACGAAGCATTTGATATCATCATTTGTAATCACGTCCTTGAACATATACCAGACGATGAATTGGCGATCAAAGAACTGTATCGGGTATTGAAGCCCGGAGGTTGGGCTGTTCTGCAGGTGCCAATTTCCAAATTATTGGAAAAAACCTTCGAGGATCCTTCAGCAATTGATCCGGAAACAAGAGAACGTGTTTTTGGCCAGTTTGATCATGTACGCATCTATGGTCAGGATTATAAGAGCCGACTTGAAAAGGGAGGATTTGTGGTAAAAACATACAACCCGACCAAAGAAAAATGGATTGCAAATATTAATCAATATGCAATAAATCCCGAAGAAGACTTATATGTTGCATACAAATAGCTGATCAGATGCAAAATACATTAATTATCCCTCTCATCCTGTTTCTTGCGCTACTCATTTGTCTTGCTTTTATTTACATGCTGCTAAAAAAGCACAAACAGCTTGCGGCATCAGTTTCAGATAAAACCGCAGAACTTGAAAAAGCCAATGCCCTTAATGAAGAACTTAAAGATTCGGTTGAAACAAAAATACAGGAGAGAATTCAATCGATTAAAGATGAATATGAAGCGGGTGAAAAAACTGACTTCACGCTGAAACGTGCTTTGAAACGTTCAGAAGAATCAAATTTCATGAAGAATGCATTCTTATCCAACATCAGCCATGAGATTCGTACTCCGTTAAATAACATCATTGGTTTCTCGAGTTTGCTGGAGGCGGAAATATCACTGCTTGAGAATAAGGAACTATATGATTATGCGCGGGCTATCTCCGACAGTGGTGACCGGTTGCTGCATTTGCTGAACAACATCATCGATATCAGCAAACTTGAAGCAAATGATATGCAGATTGTGCTCAAGCCGTGCGATTTAAATGCAATTGTTGCCAACGCAACCCAATTGTATATCTTCAAAGCAAATGAGCAGAAATTGAAATTGAATTTAAAGACCAACGAGTTACCTCAGGCTTGCGTTGATGAAAAAGGGTTGACAAAAGTGATCAGCGCTATTGTTGAAAATGCAATAAAATATACGCAAAACGGATTTATTAATGTTTCGACAGAGTTTATCGGAGACAAGGATGAAATCTGCATACGGGTAAAAGATACAGGTTCAGGGATTGACCCCTCCTACCTGCCGGTCATCTTTGATCCGTTCAGACAGGAAACCCTCGGATATTCAAATGAGGCACAAGGTGCAGGCCTGGGATTGCCCCTGGCAAAGAGTCTTGTGGAATTAATGAGGGGACACATCGAAATTGAATCGGCCAAAGGGATCGGAACTACAGTTACCATCTTTTTTCCTCCCGAGAAAACAAATAAAACCGACCATATTCCCAAGGAACCAACGCGCAAACAGAAATTCAAAACGTTACAAGGCCTGGAGATCTTCATCATCGAAGATGACCTGATGAATAAAATTGTGTTGTACGAAATGACAAAATCACTTGGCAATGTGATCACATCGGTTAATGGAGATGAAACTATGAAGATTATGGAGCAGACATACAAGGAGGGAAAAATTTTTGATATCATGCTTTTTGATATCAATCTTCCTCCGCCCTGGGATGGAATCAGGTTAATGCAGGAAATAAGAAAAAAATGGAAGGAGTACAAGTCAATTCCTTTTGTTGCACAAACTGCTTACGCGATGGCCGGGGATAAAGAAAAACTTTTAGAGGCCGGGTTCGATGACTATATCTCCAAACCAATCAACCAGCAGGAACTTTACTCTATTATTAAAAATCAATTGAATAAACTATAAGATGGACGAACTGAAGGTGAATAATGAAAATTTTGTGACAAAAGAAGAGCATGAACAGGTTCGCAATGCCCTTACAAAAGCAAAACAAGAGGCTGAAAATGCCAACAGGTCAAAAACCATGTTCCTGGCTAACATGAGCCATGAGATCAGAACTCCCATGAACAGCATTATCGGGATTTATAATGTTTTAAGTCAAACCGAACTAACCAGTGAGCAACGGGAATTTTTGGAGATTATCAACATTTCAAGTGTCAACTTGCTCACAATCATCAATGATATACTCGATTTATCGAAAATTGAAGCCGGTCAGTTGAAACTGGATCAGAAACCATTCTTCCTACAAGACGAAATTCATCAGGTTATCAGGCTTTTATCAATAAAAGCCAAGGGAAAAGGCATAGATCTTTTTTCCAAAATCCAGTCAACCGTGCCTACTTGTGTTATTGGGGATCCTGTCAGGGTTAAGCAAATCCTCATCAACCTCACCAACAATGCTATCAAATTCACCAATGAAGGTCACGTTGTAGTTGCGGTTGAAACCATTGATCTGAGACACGGAGGATTCGATCAAAACCTCGAATTTATTCCAGATTGGATTACAAGTCCATCCTCACTGAATCCTGATAGTGAAGTATTGTTAAAGTTTGAAGTGACCGATACCGGCATTGGGATCTCAGACGAAGAGCAGCAAAGCCTGTTTAATGATTTTGCCCAATTGGAAAATCCCCTGATCAAACAATTTGAAGGGACAGGGTTGGGGCTCTCTATATCGAAAAACCTCACCCGGCTGATGAAAGGTAAAATTGGCGTTCACAGTAAAAAAGGAGATGGATCAACCTTTTGGTTTACAATGGTTGTCGAAAAGGGAGATGACGAACTACTTACTAATCAAAGACTTGGCATCCTTTCTCAAAAGAGACCCCTGAGACCGCTTTCCATATTGCTTGTTGAAGACAATATATTAAATCAGAAATTTGCAATGACCAGTCTCGAACGTTCAGGACACCACGTAGATCTTGCCGAGAATGGAAAAATTGCTGTTGAAAAATTTAAGAATTCTCAATACGATCTGATTCTGATGGATATCGCCATGCCGATTATGGATGGTATTGAGGCAACCCGCGTGATCAGGGCACTGGAAAAAGGAACAAAACGAATCAAGATTGTTGCAGTAACCGCCCACGTAATGGTTACCGATCGTGAAAAATGCCTGGCAGCAGGAATGGACGAGTACATCTCAAAACCGTACCGTCCGCACGAATTGATTGCCATCCTTGAAAGTCTGGATTGGGATTAACAGGAAATCAGTAAGTCAATCAGATTTTAATAAATTTATAGTCAGCCTTTTTGGCGCCCTTGAATATCCTGAGGATATAGGTACCCCTCGGTAAATCGGCAACAGGTATGTTATTGGATATGTTTTCAAGGATCATCTGTTTGACAATTAACCCCTTAAGATCCATGATTTGCATACGTAACAATTCAGGGATATTGGATTTCACCCTGATAATAATTTCGTCGGATGCGGGATTTGGATAGAGGGCAAATTCATTTATCAAGTCCTTATCCTGAAATCCGGGACATACAACAAAAGTAATCCGGGCATTTTCCTTTGCAACACAGCCATCTTTTGTTACATATACCCAGATTTCATAAAGACCTAAGCCATAACCGGCGGAATCAACGGTTGTTGTTTGCCCCATCGATCCATTTGTCCACAGATAATTATCAAAACCAGCGCCGGCATCAAGGGTGATCGTTCGGCCACCACACAGCATGGTATCAGGAAGCGGCAACACTTCAGGCACCGCATAAACCCTGACCTTGACAGTGTTGGTATCGCCGCAACCCAAAGGAAATGGGACAGTGTACCAAACCAGATTGACTCCCGGATCGGCCTGGGCCGGATAGAATTGCCCCTTATCAGGTAAAAGCGGATCTCCTTTAAATCCCGAGGAGGTAGAACTCATTGTGCCACCGGGAGGTAAACCATATAATGATGCAGGCCAGTCATTCATACAATAGGCAGGCACCAATCCTCCAACAAGCGCTCTGTCGGAAACTGTGATATGAGTTGTGTCAGTTGCAGAACAGCCAAAAGCATTGGTAGCTCGTACTGTATAATCGCGTGTGGCAGCAGGTGTAAGCAAAATGGAGGCCAGTGTATCGGCCGGGTTGCCCGTATCCCATAAAAAGTGAAGTCCCTCCTTGGCAGTCAGTCTGATACTGTCGCCTTTGCAAATAGCGGTATCAGGAGGCAGATCGGGGTTAGGCACTGAATGAACCCAAACCTTAACAGTATCAGTATCTGCGCACCCATTCTGTGTTACGGTATACCAAACCACATTGATGCCCGTATCGGCCAGCTTCGGTGAAAATATGGCATGGTCTGATTGTATTGTATCTGCAATAAATCCCGAGGAGGTAGAACTCATAGTGCCTCCCTGAGGCAAACCATATAAAGTTGCAGCCCAATCGTTGGGGCAATAGGAGTCCAGTAATCCGTTCAACTGGGCCGTTGGTTTTTCGGATACCGTAACCAGAATACTGTCAATTGTTGAACATTTGTATGAGCTGGTAACAATGACCGAGTATTGGGTTGTAATTGTATCTTTTACCATAATGGAAGCCAGCGTATCGCCTGTATTCCATAAATATTGAAATCCATCTTTGGCAGTCAGCCTGATACTGTCACCCTTGCACATGGCCGTATCTGCCGGCAGTCCGGGCTTTGGAAACGGGTGCCGTTCGAGGGTAATGGTGTCCCTGTTGATGTTACCACTAACTGTATTAATACACATAACCGTATAGGTAGTCGTGGTGTCGGGGGCAACAATGGGATTGTAAACCGTTGTATCGGACATGGTAGAATCAAACGGATCAGATTTCCATTGGATTATATCGTAAACCCCGTTTCTGAGGGTGTCAAGTAAGGATATCATAACTGGTATGCCACTGCATCCGCTGGCGAGCGGCTTCGAGACAAAATTCATGAAACAGCTGTCTTTTAATCCATCGGGGCTGTGGGCAATAAGATAGGTACTGTCCCTGCCAGTCCAAAATGATACCGGTTTCATCACTTGTAAAATCTTTCCCGGAAGAATGGTCAAATTCAGGATGTCATGACTTTGTATAGTCCAGTTTATCACCGAAGGTGGATAGATTGATTCAGCAACAAGGGTATTTAAGTCGACAGATGTAAATGGTTCATTCGCATAAATACTTTGTTCAGGATATTTGGTCAGCTTTAAAAAGCCGGCAGAACGCATGTCCATGCCACTTATCATGACTGTGTCCTGGTTCTGACCTTCATTTTTTATCAGGATATTCACCAATGAAGCTGATTCAGGAACTGTGATAACAGTATCTTTTTTCACCCAAATCGTAGTGTCAACAGGGAACTCCACAGTTTGCCTCGTTCCGGTTTCGGGGAAGATGAAATCCACGATGACCTTACTTGAATCGATACCAGTACGACGTACCCATATGGAAAACATATTGCTTCCCTTTTCGAGGCCGCCCAGTGAAGTTATCTGACTTATATTGCCAGCCCCTCCTATTTTAAAGCATCGACCTCCACTTTCAGCTACACCGCCGCTTGTTTGAAATATCCCTCCAAATGCAGGATCCTGATCATATCCATCGGGAAAATTATTTCCATCCAGATCAGCATTGAGCTTGGGAAACATATTGATAAACCTCGCCGGTAAGCTGTCGTACAACAAACTGCTCCATTCACGATAGGTCTTGACCGGGATATTACTGGTTATGCACCATGCCAGCAAACTGTCGACCCGCTTCAGGTAAGCCGTCCAGTCACTCTGTACGAGTGTAAAATAGGAAACGTCAACTTTCACAAAATGCTTGGCAAAAGAATTGGCTATTTGTGTTTTATTCCATTGAAAATCATGATTTTCAATGGAAATATCACCCGATTGTAATGAGAATTGCTTTATGTCATAGTTGTTGTACTCGTTGTAGCAGAAGTAGGCCGAGTTTACAAAGTTCGAACCGCTCGTGTAACCCAGTGAATCGCCCAGATTTGACTTCACATTATACGCATTGATCCAAGGCATCTGGCCAGCAGGATGGATCCAGGTAACCGGTCTCGTAATGTCGAGGTCATCAAATATTTTCATTGATCTGATGCCAAGCAACTGAATCGCAGATGGATGCATATATATATCCCGCTGCGCCATTTTATGATAACTCGTCCACCAATGGGTTCCCATATCAACGGGCTCACCCCAGAATGATTTCAGCTTCAGAGTATCGGGATTGGATGGGTCAACATTTTTCAAATCATACCACAGACACAATTTATTGTTATATGTGAAGTATAAACCCAGATAATAGGGATTGCCATTCAGATCGGCGAATTCACCATTATAAGCGCTGATTACCAGGTTGCCGAAAATATTTACAGGTCCTTCATTGTGGCCAACCGTTGTGTCAATTGCAGTATATTTTAAACAAACCTGGTCTCCCCAAAAGTGATCCACACCCCAACTGTTCTCATACAGGGAGGTATCCTGAATGTTGAGTAGTTTGAAATAATGGGTCTGATGTGTTGGGGTATTATCCAATAATTCATGTCCGTAATTGATGTAATCTTTAAGTTTTGCCACATACGCAGGAGAAGCCGGCAAAGCCCATGAAGTTATGGCAAGGCAAAATTTCTGCTGGTATTTTTGAAAAATTGAATCAAACTGGTTTAATGGAACCAATGAGGGGTTATCGTCAACCCTGAAACAAACGCCCCCGGTTTTACTGATATTCTGACTCACCGTAGCAAGGTGGAAAAATATAACAAACAGGAGGGTGAGCCTGGAAATCCTTCCTGCCCTGCATATCAGGGGTTTCCGGAAATGGCTGTTTTTTTTATCTTGCATAGTCTTTTATTAGCAAGGGCTTTTTAGGTTTTGATGGTCCTCCAAGCCGGTAACCCGCTGTCACCTCAAAGCTTCCGCCACTGTTCCCCATCATTGAAGAACCTAAGAATTCATAATTTAAATTTATCACAATGCTGTTGATGATTGCTAAACCGGCTGTAATACCAATGATATTTGGTTTCCTGTAAAATACCCCCAGCCAGTAAGAGTCCTGGAACTTAACCATCGTGCTGACATCAATAGTCCAGGGAATCTGCTGCGCATATCGGAACAACAGATCGAATTTTAATTTCCAGTCTTCCCCCAACCCAAGCGAATAGTTTGAGTACAGCAGAAAATTGCGGTTCATGGTAAGAACATACTGGTAGGGTGAATTCTCATAAAATGACCTGTTGTTGAAAAGAAGGGGAATGGAGATGCTGATGTTAAAATCCTCATAATTATATAGCAGACTAGCTCCCACATTGAAATAAGATTCAGATATTTTATCGTGATTAACCAGCATGGGATCGTTGGGATCATTTACAACAACAGAAGTTAAATCGATCGAATTTTGATATATGGCAGCGGTGATGCCGAAGCTAAGAAAGTGCAGCTTAGCTAATTGCAGATGGTATGCGTAGTTCAGATTGGCCGAAAAATTTTTATAAATTCCAGCTTTACTGAGCATGATGCTCCCACCAACACCCATGGATTTTAAAACCCGGGCATCGACGTTAATATTTCCAATAACAGGCGAACCATCGATCTTGAGTGCTTGATTCCGGTGTGTAACCAATGCCTGTAAAGCATAATTTTTTCCAGAAAAGGCGGGAGAAATTGATACAGGGTTCAGGAGGTAGTTATCAAGGATAGGAAGTTGCTGTGCCTGAATTACCGGGCAAAAAACAATTAAGATGAATAAACTGAATATGGTTTTTCTCATTTCAGAATGTTTACTGTTCCCTGTAATAAGATATTATCGAGACAACGGACAAAATAATAATAGGTATCATTTGCCAATTCTTTCCCTTTGTAAGTGCCATCCCATCCATTATCATAAACAGAATTTGACAACACCAGTTCCCCCCCCCGGCTGTAAACATTCACCTCACACGGACCGACTTTCGCAAGGTTCAGAATTTCCCATTTATCATTCATTCCGTCTCCATTGGGGGTGAATAGTGTCATAATGACAGGCGTTGAACCATATTTGTCAACCTGGATGCGAAAGCTTTTGTCGGAGTAACAATCCCCGACAAAAACTCGCACCGAGTAAGTTCCGGCTTTGGTTATGATAATAGATTCAGTTGTTTCACCTGTTGACCAAAGAACCTTGTCATAAATTCCCGGTGGAACGTAAGCAGTCACGCTTCCTCCCTGAACAAAGATGGTATCGCCGCTGAACCGCAGATCAACAGTAACCTCATCGCCGATGTTAATTGTTTTTGGCAACGAACTGATGCATTGCCCTGGTGACGTAACCTGTAATATTACACTGTAACTACCTGATATTGTATACGTGTGTATCGGTTTACGTCCCGAAACCAGTTGGCTTCCATCTCCAAAATCCCATATGTACGAATATTCAGTTTCATCACCGACAATGGTTGATTGATCGGTAAACTGAATGGGTTTGTTCACACATCCATTCAGGAATGAAAAGGCAACATTTATATAATCGACATAGACGGTTTTATAAATTGCTTTTGCCTCACCATTGTATGTGATAATTCTCAAACCGACCTGATGTAAGCCGGGGCTAAGGAATTCCTTGAAAACGGTGTCGTTGGTAAATCCTTCATCACCAAAATATCCGTCGCCATTAAGGTCCCATGTACGGAATTGAACAGAATCACCCGCCGACAAAACAGATCTGTCAATTAAGGTTGTTATTTTCCCGTAGCAGACCCGTGTTGCAGAAAAATCAATGATCAATGCAACCACCGGAGATGAAGCAGTTAAAATACATATGACAACAAATGAAATCAGGCTTTTCAATTGTTCAGAGTTTTAGATTTATTTCACATCGAGTAATTCAACATCGAAAACAAGGGTTGAAAATGGGGGAATAGTTCCCATATCACGGTCACCATAAGCAATGGCAGAAGGAATAACAAGGGTAGCTTTTCCACCAACATTCATTAAGGCAATACCTTCATCCCAGCCCTTGATGACCTGGCCCTGGCCAAGGGTAAATTCAAATGGTTCATTGCGGTCACGTGATGAGTCGAATTTGGTTCCATCGAGCAGGGTTCCGGTGTAATGAACTTTTACTTTTTTACCGGCTGCTGCCTTTGTGCCTGTTCCTTTGACCTTCTCAACATAAATTAAACCACTTGCCGTTGGTTTGGCATTGATGTTTTTTTCCTTCAAATACTTTTGCATAAGGGCTCCTTCTTGTTTCTTATTTGTTTCGACTTTCACCTGTTCTTTTTTTTTATCATCAGCCACTTGTTTATCATGATCAGCTTTTGACTGAACATCAACCACCTCGAGATCATAAATTACGGTTGAATATGGCGGCACCATGGCTCCCCTGCCCATCTCACCAAAGGCAATTTTTGAGGGTACGATCAGGGTGGCCTTGCCACCTTTCAACATTTTTCCAACCCCTTCTTCAAATCCGGGTGTATCGAAGCGCTTCCCATATTCAAACGACATAGGTTCTCCACGATCAAGGGTTGAGAAAATCTGTTTTCCATCAATGAGCGATACTTTGAAATGGGCTTTTACCCAAACTCCGCTATCGATCTTTGCCCCTTTGCCCGCAAGTGTTTCAATAAAATATAAGCCGGTAGGTGATGGTTCAATAGTAATTTTCTTTTCTTCAATATATTTTTTCAGAGCATCCTCCTCTTTCTTCATCATCGATATCGGGGAATCAACCGTGAGCAATGTAATGTAGAAATGGATCACGCTGTTGCTGTCAATGAACGCAGGACGGGCAGGCTGGCGGAATGTTTTTATGAATAGTGAATCAGCGTTCACAATGAAATCGGCGCTATCGCCCGGGTGTAGCATTTGAATTCCTTCATAAATATCACCTTTAAACTCGGAGGGAGGCAACTGGAAACGCACGGGATTTCCCATCGCTGCTTTGCTGTCAAAAAGAATGGAATCTTTATAGGCATAACGCATGGTCATCGAAACCCAATCTCCAACTCTTGCTTTCACAGTATCTTTACTCACTTCAAATAACTTGTAATATAATCCCGATTCTGTTTTATCATAACCGGCATACTTTGATGAACAAGCCAACATAGTCAAAGCAACCAACATCACAATGACCAACGGATTCACAAACACTTTTTTCATACTTTGCATTTTAAACTTTTAATTAATTAATAATAATTGAATAAACATGTAAACGATACAATACCTGCAAAAACAAGGCATTGCACTACCTTTAAATTCGAATGAACTATAATTTACCACTATTCTGTTTGACCTGCTCAAGATAATAAAGTCCAGCCTTGGTCTTCACAGTGGAAATATTTATTTTTTCACTTTTTTTTGAACAATTAATAATCCTTTTTGTTGCGGATGTAAATTTACTAATTCGGATGGTTTATCTGACAAAATTTACATCATATACTAAAATTGCCCTCTCCGGAACCATCGACAGGTCGCCTATCAATCCATAACCCAGGTGTGAGGGAACCACCAGTTTGGCACGGTCTCCGGGCTTCATCAACAACACACCCTCCTCCAAACCACTTGTAACTTTTCGTTTACCGATTTCAAATCTGAATGGGACCAGGGAATCAGTCTTGAAAATCAGGTCTCCATTTAACAAGCGCAGGCTGTAATGGATGCTAACCACATCACCTTTCCTGGCCGGCTTTCCGGTTCCATTTTTATAGATCATATACCTGAGGCCCGTTTGGGTCGTCTTCATCTTCCATTGATACCTCCGGATGAAATCATCGATTTCCTGACTTTCTTTCTGAACAACCTGCTGATTAAAGTTTATCAAAGTATCATCCATCAACCTGATTGACCTGACTGCAGCCTCTTTTTCAGGCCCATCACCACAGGAACTAATACAAAAAATTCCCAATGAAATGATCATCAGGAAGATTGTTCGAAAAAGAATGCCATTTTTTGCTTCCAAATCAATATACAGATTTAAGCTTTGCCTGATAGTCTGGGAGCAACTGTTTAAATTTGGATACAGTTTCATCAAGCGGGGTGGTGCAATTGGCCCCTGCGGCATTCCTGTGACCACCACCCCCAAAATAATCCCGTGCCAGGGTATCAACAGAGAAATTGCCTTTTGAACGAAATGAAACCTTGACAATTCCATCCCTTTCCATAAATAATGCAGCAAGATTAATATCCTTGATGGAAAGTGCGTAATTAACAACGCCCTCCGTATCTCCAATCTGATGATCAAAACGCTGCAGATCTTCTTTTGTGAGTGTAATATAGGCTGTATGAAATTCATGAAGAACAACCAGCTGATCACTAATAGAATATCCAAGGAGTCTCAACCTGCTTTCAGAATATGTATCATAAATCAGCCTGTGCAAGTGCTCTCCATCAATACCCAAACGAAAAAGCTCCGCTATGATTACATAGGTGTTAACGTAATTGCATGAGTAGCTTAACGAACCGGTATCGGTGATGATCCCCGTATAAATACATTCTGCAATATCGCTGTCCAGTAAATGAACATCTCCAAGCGCGGCAATAAAGTTATAAACGATTTCAGAAGTAGAGGAGATGCGGGAGATTGAAATTTTATAATCAAATTCATCGGAAGGATTCAGGTGATGGTCAATCAGCACCTTGATGGCTTTTGATTTACGAACCAGGGGGCCGGCTTCGTTGAGACGGCTCAGGTTGTTATAATCGGATGAAATGATGATATCAGCATTTTCAATTGCAGTGATACATGCATCACGGTCAGAAGCAAATACCAGGATTTGTTCATGCCCTGGCATCCAGGCAAGAAAATCAGGATAGGGATCCGGTACCATAACCTGCACGGTATGGCCTTTCTTTTTCAGATAAAATGAAAGTGCCAGGCTCGATCCGATGGCATCCCCATCGGGATTCGTATGCGTGGTGATCAATATCCGTAAAGGAACATAGAGTATTTCGGATATGACAGTGAAATCAGTGTTTTCCAAATAGTATGACGTTTATGAACTGCAAAACTAAGGATATTTAAAATATAATTGTAATTTTGTTCACTCATTAAATCTATGAAAAATGACAGGCAACATTACCTTTACCATGATCAAACCATCTGCATTTGAGGCTGGTTATACCGGAAAAATCCTTGCAATGATTGAAGATGGCGGTTATAAAATCAAAGCCATCAGGAAAATATGGTTAAGCAAAACCCTCGCAGGTCATTTTTATGAAATGCACATCGGGAAGCCATTTTATGAAGAACTTACCTCCTTTATGTCTTCAGGTCCAATCGTTGCAGCAATCCTTGAAAAGGAAAATGCTGTAGAATCCTTCCGGAAGTTTATTGGCGCCACAGATCCTGCCAAAGCAGAGAAGGGCACCATCCGTAACTTATATGGGAAAAATCTGGGCGAAAATGCTGTACATGGGTCCGACAGTGATGAGAGCGCCGAGCGTGAAGCATCCTTCTTCTTCTCATTTACCGAACGCGTTTGATCATTTTTCTGGTTCGTATTCCCTGAACGATCGATCGTCGTAGAAAATGACTATTTTTTCTATCCGGCGTTCAGGTTTTTCTTTTCTTACAATCCGCGGCGCTTTATTCACTGAACTGCTTTCCTGGAGAACAGGATCATCAAATAAAGTAGTTGCTGCCACTTTTGGCTCCATGACAATATCTTCCCCTGAATCAGCGCCCTGATCTTTGGTTCCGTAAAGTAACCAATCGGCCTTCACATCAGGAAAACGCTGCATCACTTTCATCACAAATTCCAGGCTTGGCTTATTCCGGCCTGAAATTAAATGTGACATACCTGAACGCTGAATCCCAATCTCGTCGGCAAACTGGGATGGTGTCAAATTTCTCTGCCTTAGTAATTCCAAAATCCGCTCTAACATCACTTAAATCTTTTTACAAAAGTAATAAAAGCATTACATTTATGCAAAACAAATGTAAATTGTATATTGAATTAAGTAAATGTTTAATTAAACTGTATATTCAATTGATATTAAATTATTTGAATTGAAATTAACACAATAATATTTTTTGTTTACGTTTGTAATTTACATTTGTATCCAAGCAAAATTAATGTATTCATTCGTCAATTTTGAATCCGCTCCATAAGGCATTTACAGTAAAATCTGACATTGTGTGCGGTCGAAGTATAATTGACAATATGCTCCATTCGCTCTTCTGCAAATCATAAATATCTGATATAATATATTATAGCAATAGACGATCTATGATCGCAGGAACTGTTTACAATTGTAATTACATTTGTAAACAACTCATGCTTAATAATTGATTTTTGTAACCTTTGAGGTTGAAGTAAAATTGTTACCGGTTACGGTTATAAAGTATATGCCATTGGGGAATAAAGATAATTTTGTCAGCGGGATTGAATTCTCCCCTGCCCTGACGCTTTGTTTTTGAAGAGAATAGATTACTCTCCCCTGCTGGTCACGAACAGATATTTCAATTTCCTGTTCACCAGCCGAATATGCAGATAGCATTAACCGGTTGGAAAAAGGGTTTGGGTAGAGCGTGAGTGGTTTCTCAGTGCGGGCATCTGGTGCAGATACATTTTTTAAGGCCTTGACAAAATCAGGAATGCCATATCCTGTAAGTGAATCCGGACTCACAGCCCTGCTGGAACTCAGTTCAACAGCGCGTTTAATTAATTCATTACTCCAATCAGGAGCTGCCTGCCACAAACACGCAACCATCCCGGCAATAAGCGGTGAGGAGAAGGAGGTCCCGCTTGCTCTCATTATTGTCCCAACCGGAGAGGATACAACGGTTGATACTCCCATTGCCGCCACATTAGGCTTAATTCGTTGGGTAGCCTCTCCTACTGAACTACTCCCGGCCCGAACCCCGTTTGAATCAACCGAGGCAACAGCAAGCAAGTTGAAGCCATCTGCAGGTGCACTGACACATTTCCACGAACTTCCGCCAGAATTGCCAGCGCTGTTTATAACTATCATGCCTTTGTTGAATGCCAGGTTGGCTCCCCTGATAACCGGAGTAGTATTGCCGTTCATGTCGGAACAGGTATGATTTTTCGTAACATCGTCAAATTGAGTATATCCAAGTGATGAATTGATGATATCTGCCCCTGCGCTGTCAGCGAATTCAGCGGCTGCAACCCAGTTATATTCCTCTATAAGATTCTCAGAACGAACATCTTCTGATCTGAGCAACCAATAACTTGCTTTGGGTGCGGTACCAATCAACAATCCCGGAATGTTTCCCCCCATGCATGAAAGAACCTCCATGCCGTGCGGACTTTCGATAAACACATCATTACCCGGGGAGACAAAGTCCTTTGTTCCAAGTATCTGGTTGTTATCCCATAAACTATCAAATGCCACCAATTGATCCACATTGAAAAATCCCCCGTCTAAAATGGCGATGACCAAACCCTGCCCCCGGTACCCCATGTTGTGGAGACTATCGCCATTCAACATGTGCACCTGGCGAAATGATGGTCCGTAATTATAGGTTGAGTTAACATTGTAACCCATATTTTCGGATAAATAAACTTGTACATTATGTTCAAGTAAAGATTCTTCTATGTCAAATTTATTAACTGATTTATAATTAGTTGTATTATTTGTTTGAAATGTATTTTTTACAATTTTTTTGACGAATGGCAGCAATCTTATGGAATCAACCAACGCGGGATTCAGGCAACTTATGGTTACACCGTTAAACCATTTTGACCTTGTAAGTATTGAGTTGGCAAAGATTCTTACCCTGTCAACATAGGCCGTGTTTACAGGAAGATCCTCCTCCACGATGGCTATCCCCTGTTTTTGTCGTCTTGAGATGGAGCGGTCCGATAAAAATTCGTTGGGGCGCGAAACTGAATAGGGTGAATTTGCCTTATCCATAAATTCGACAAAGTATTTCTGGGGCGCAACCTGGGCATCGATTTGAA
>Ga0247842_10003610_pt1 | contig 20508 bp, 13 predicted proteins | sample LaCruzMarch2015__3_FD_192411 | JGI IMG/M metagenome (GOLD analysis project Ga0247842, IMG submission 192411) | Freshwater microbial communities from meromictic Lake La Cruz, Castile-La Mancha, Spain - LaCruzMarch2015_19m | ecosystem: Environmental > Aquatic > Freshwater > Lake | place: Spain...
TCATCTACCGCATCAAGGGCGAGACGGCGTGCACGTACGACATCGACGATACCCCGCCGTTCGCCGTCAACCGACAGGCCATCGACATTGCGATCGAGGTCGCCCTGCTCCTCAACACGAGCATCGTCGGCGAGCTTCACATCGCGCGGAAGCAGTACCTTGACGGCAGCATCCCCACCGGGTTCCAGCGCACGGCAATCATCGGCATCGATGGCCATCTGCCTGTCGCCGGCAAGCGCATCGGCGTTCGCCAATTGAGCGTCGAAGAGGACTCGTGTCGCGAGGTGAGCGACGTCGGGCACGAGCGAACCTATACGACCGATCGCCTCGGCATGCCGCTGATCGAGACGGTGACCGAGCCCGAGCTTCTGACCCCGGACGAGGCGGCCGAAGCGGCGAACTACATTCGCTACCTCGCGCGCAGCACGCGGCACGTCAACGTCGGCATCGGCGCCGCGCGCGAAGACGTCAACGTCAGCGTCGACGGTGGGACGCGGGTCGAGATCAAGGGTGTGCAGCACATCCGCTGGATCCCCCAGCTGACGCACAATGAGGCGTTCCGTCAGAAGGCTCTTCTGCTCATCCGCGACGAACTCCAGCGACGCGTGAGCGACCCCACCGCGTGGGCGGCGGCTCACGTCCCCCTTAGCGATGCGGATCGCCATCTCGTCGACGGTTCCGTCCCGTCGTCAGCGTCCGCCGTGATCTTCCGGCTGCCGCGCTTCGGCGGCCTCTTGTCGTTCTTCACCAACCCGGGGCGGACGTTCGCCGACGAGTTCTCCGATCGACTGAAGGTTGTGGCCTGCATCGCGGTGCCGAATCTTGCCCACCCCGACCAACCCGCCTCGGCCATCTCGCCCGCCGCGTGGCGAACGCTGGCGATCCGTGTCGGCGCGGAGCCAGACGACGGACTCGTGCTCGTCTGGGGCCCGGCCGCCGACCTCCCGACGGCCGTCGACACACTTGTCGAGCGGTGCCGCCTTGCATTCCAGGGGGTGCCGAACGAGACGCGCAAGGGGCTCCCGAACGGGACGACGATCTTCGAGCGGGTGCTGCCGGGCCCGGACCGCATGTACCCCGACACCGACTCCGCACCAATCCCGATCGAGGAAGAGGCGATCGAGCGAACGCGAGCCCGTTTGCCGGAGTCTGTCGATCGCCGGATGGCGGCGCTCCGCGCCTGGAATGCTCCCGCGGACGTGCACGCCTACATCCTTCGCCGCGACCTATCGCCGATCCTCGCTTGGCTCATCGAGCGCAAGGTCGATTCCGCGTTTGCGGCGACGCTCCTCGGCCACAACGTCCGGCACGCGATGGGCGCCCGCGAGATCGACGTCGAGCGCGTGCGCTGGGCCGTCGTTGAGGCCGCCGAGCGCAACCTCACGCGTGAGATCCTGCGGCTCCTTGTGCCGCTCGCGCTCCTCGAGCCGGCCGCGACGTTCGACGACCTCCTCGGGCGCGTCGGCTACCGAAAAGCGACGCCAAAGGAGATCCGCGTCGAGATCGCCCGTGGCTCCAAGGCGTTCGTCGCTCGCCATCCTGAACCCGAAGCGCGCGTCCGCGCCTTGATGGGCTGCATCCGCCCACTCGCGATGGGCAACGTCCCGCTGCGCGATGTCGCGGCGTGGGTTGAGGAGGCGACGCGATGAGCGACGCCCACAAGGGCTACAAGGGCGAGGCTCTCGATGTCCTGACGCGATTCCAGGTGGGGGTCTGGAGCGACGTCGACGTCGAGTCGACGCGCGGCCACTTCCGTGGGATCGTGCTTCCGCGTTCCGAGTTCGACGACTCGCGCCACCTCGTCCTCAAGCTCGCCACGGGCTACAACGTCGGCGTCGACGTGCGGACGATCCGCGCGATCCAGGAACTGGGCCGCCGCGAAGCGCACTACAAGATTCCCGAGAAAGAGTTCCCTACATCGCCTGACAAGCCCAACGTGAAACTCCTCGGCACGGGAGGCACGATCGCGTCGCGGCTCGACTACCGCACCGGCGCCGTCATCCCCGCGTTTTCGCCCGGCGAGCTGTACGGCGCCGTCCCGGAGCTGGCCGACATCTGCAACCTCTCGACCGAGAAGCTGTTCGCCGTATTCTCCGAGAACATGGGGCCGTCGCAGTACATCGAGCTCGCCAAGGCCATCGGCCGCGAGATCGAGAACGGGATCGACGGCATCGTTATCGGCCACGGCACGGACACGATGCACCACACCGCGAGCGCGCTTGCGTTCATGGTGCAGCACTCGCCCGTGCCGATCGTCATGGTCGGCTCGCAGCGGTCGGCCGATCGCCCGTCGTCGGATGCCGCGCGGAATCTCATCCACGCCACGACCACGGCCGCGACGTCGGACATCGCCGAGGTCATGGTGTGCATGTTCGGCCCGACCTCCGACGAGTACGGGCTCCTGCACCGTGCGACGCGCGTCCGCAAGATGCACTCGTCCTATCGCTCGACGTTCCGCACCATCGGCGACATCCCGCTCGCCACCGTGACGCGCGACGGGGTCAAGCCGCTGCGCCAGGACTACGCGCGCCGCCGTGCCGACCGGCACGTCGACATCCTGCCCTTCTTCGAGGAGCGAGTGACGCTGACCTACTACTACCCCAACATGCATCCCGACATCATCGACTCGCTCGTCGAGCACGGCTACAAGGGCATCGTCATCGCCGGGACGGGGCTCGGACACATCAACAAGCCCGTCTACCCGGCCATCGAGCGCGCCGTGGCCGCCGGCGTGGCCATCTACATGACCGTGCAAACCCTGTGGGGCTACGTCCACATGTTCGTCTATGACACCGGCCGCGACCTGATGGCGAAGGGCATCATCCCAACCGAGAACATGCTCCCCGAGGTGGCCTACATCAAGCTCGCGTGGGCCCTCGGCCAGACGAGCGACCTCGAACGCGTGCGCGAGCTGATGTTGACGCCGATTGCCGGCGAGATCACCGAGCGTGAGCCGCACGACGGGTACCTCATCTTCCAGGGCGGCATGCCCGAGATCGAGGAGTTCCTGAAGAGGGTGCACAAGTAGCGAGCGACTGGCTCCGCGCCGGCCTTGGGTTCGCGGTCATGCTTCAGGGCCAGTCTCTCGTGTCAGGTTGAACACGAGGTCGGAGACGAACCGCCGGAACGACTCGTTCTCGACGAACTGCTTGTAGACCTGCGTGTCGTCCGTCAGCAGGATCTGCATCACCTTGCCCAGCGCCTGGTCGTGGGCCATGCGCGCAGTGTGCGGGGTGCTCTCTCTCATTCTGGTAGGCCTTGTCCGCCGCGACCTTGGGCGCGATGTCGTCGTGGATGCGTTTCGCGACGCGGTCGGTGTCGGTGAACAGCGTGCCGAAATGCTCGTTGAAGCTCTTGAGGATGTTGCTCAGGCGATCGAGTTCGGCTCTACGCCCCACGCCATCCGCCGGAACCGGTTCGATCTCCGCGTCCTGATCCGCTATCGCAATCTTCATCGCCGCCTTCTTCTCGACGCGATAGCTGTCCATTCCCAACCCTTCGCCGGAACCTCCGAGCTTGCCAGAGTCACCGTCACATTCCGTCAAGGTCAAGGCGTCAAGCCAGGTTCTCGAGGAGGTTGCGCAGGATCTCCGCCCCCTTCTCGAGCGCGGAGACCGGGATGTATTCCTCGGTCGTGTGCGCCTTCTCGCCTCCCAGGCCGAGAACGACGGCCTCCAGGCCGCGGTTGGCGAGAACCAGGGCATCCGTCCCGCCCGTGATCGACTTGGCGACGGGAACGAGGCCCGCGGCGCGAACGGCTTCCATGGCGCACTGCACGACCGCACAGTCGGAATCGATGCTCCGCGCTTCGTATTCGATCGTCTCCTCAATCTCGACCCTGGCGCCGAATTCGGTCGCGGCCTGCTCGAAAGCATCTCGCATCGCGCGAGCCTGCGCGAGCGCCTTCTCGTGCGTCAGACTGCGGCACTCGGCATTGATCTTCACGGTTTCGGGCACGCCGTTGCGGATGAGGCCGCCCTCGATGATCCCGACGTTGGCCGTCGTCTCGTGGTCGATACGGCCTTCGGGCATGCGCGCAATGGCGGACGCAGCGACGCGGATGGCGGAGAGGCCCTTCTCCGGCTCGAGCCCGGCGTGCGCAGCGCGCCCGCGCACGGTGACGTCGAGGTTGATGTGCGTTGGTCCCCCGGTGATGACTTCCTCGAGCTTCTCGCCATCGACGATAAACGCGCGCTTCGCACGAAGCTTCGCGAGGTCAAGGTGTCGCGCACCGTGAAGTCCGACTTCCTCGCCCACGGTGATCACGATCTCCACGGGAGGCCGACGCCGCGCCGTTTGGATCGCGTAGACAATCTCGACAATCCCCGCCTTGTCATCCGCGCCGAGGATCGTCGTCCCCGACGATCGGACGACCCCGTCGACAACTCGCGGCTCGATCCCGCGCCCCGGCCGCACCGTGTCACCGTGCGCGCCGAGGATGATTGGCGCGGCCTTGGAGCCCTTGGCGGAGACTCGCCCGATGAGGTTCCCATAGGCGTCGAAATCGCACTCCGCGCCCACTTCTCGCGCGAGCCACGAAGACAAGTACTCCATGAATCCCCGCTCGTTGCCCGACTCGCTGTCGACGCGCACCAGCTCACAGAGCATGTCCACTACAGTGTGTGCCATCCGCAGACCTCGCTTTCGTAGCGACAGTATAGCCGCATCCCTCGGCCCCCTTGTTGCGAGATCTTGCGAGTTCTTCTACCGTCTGGTCATGGCAAACGGCCGCCGTCGAGTCTGGCGAGCCGCGGGCGCGCTCTTGCTCGTCGGCTTGGGGATAGCACTCCTGTTGTTGAAGGAGGATGGCATGCAAGTGGGACCTCTGCAGTTGACATCCGAAGAGAGAACTGCGCTCCTCCGATGGGCGCGGGCGGCTCTCCGCGCGCACTTGGAGACCGGCGCTCCGCCCTCGATCGACGAGAGATCCCTACCCCGCGCCCTGCGCGAGCACGCGTCATGCTTCGTCACGCTGACGGACAACGGGGCTCTTCGCGGATGCATTCTCGATTCGTTCCGGCCCCACGAGTCGGTCGCGCGGAACGTGGCTCGGAATGTGGTCCTGGCGGCTACGGTGGACTCGCGATTCGCACCCGTCGTCCTTGCCGAACTGGATCGATTGACGATCGAGATCAGCATCCTCGGGCAGCCGTACCCCATTCCACACTCCCCACCAGAGCGTCTCGTCGCGTCCCTGCATCCCGGAGTGGACGGCGTGACTCTCACGACGACGTTAGGCACGTCGACGTTTCTGCCGCAGGTTTGGGAGCAACTCCCGGGCGTGGAGGTCTTCCTGTCCGAGCTCTGCCGCAAGCAGGGAGCGCCCGCCACATGCTGGCGAACTGTGGATCTCCTGCGCGTTGAGATCTATCAGGTGACTCACTTCTCGGAGGCAGACTCTGGCTGACGCGTTGACACGGCCCGCATCGCCGACTACTCTGAATGCAGTCCCGTAGAAGGAGTCCGATGCCGCAAGCCTCCAAGGTGCTCCCTGGGAAGTTCTATGCCAGCGCCATCCACTGGGAAGGGTGGACGTTCCAGATTCTCTCCTCCGCAGCGGGCGTTCGCCTGGTGGACCTTCACGGGACGTCGTTCGCGGCACTCGCAGAACGGCTGCATGTGCGGGTAGTTCCGGACGATGAGCCCAACGCTGCGGTCCTGGCCCAGATGCGGGAGTATCTCCGCGGCGCTCGCCAACAGTTCGACCTGCCGCTCGACCTTCGCGGGACACCGTTCCAACTTTCGGTTTGGCGCGCCGTCGCCGGGATCTCGTACGGCACCGTGCGAACGTACGGAGAGCTGGCTCGCGGAATCGGTCACGCATCCGCCACGCGCGCTGTGGGGCAAGCCGTCGGCGCGAACCCGACCGCGCTCATTGTTCCGTGCCATCGCGTTGTCGGCGCATCCGGCAGCCTTGTCGGCTACGCCGGAGGCCTTCCCCTCAAAGAGCGGCTATTGGCGCTTGAGCGCGGGAGCCTGAGTCTGTAGCGTCGCACCTTGCGTGCGACGTCTGCGGCCGGGCCTCAGGGCGGTGACGACGGTCGGAGGCAAGCTCCGACGCTACAACCGAACGAGTATCCCAACATTCGCAGCGCGGGTCTCCCAGGAGACAGAAACGGCCCGGCGAATGCCGGGCCGCGTCCCGAATGGCGAAAGAAAAACCAGGCGGCGACCTACTCTCCCGGCCCCTTACGAGGCGAGTACCATCGGCGCAGGAGGGCTTAACTGCCGTGTTCGGGATGGGAACGGGTGTTTCCCCTCCGCCATGTGCCACCTGGAATCTTCTCATTCACTTCGTCCCTGCAAGTGAACAGGGTGTGTGCCACATAAGCATTCGGCTTATTAGTACCACTCGGCTGAACACATTGCTGTGCTTACACCTGTGGCCTATCAACCTCCTAGTCTCGGAGGAGCCTAATGTGGAGACCTAGTCTTGAGGCTGGCTTCGTGCTTAGATGCCTTCAGCTCTTATCCATACCGAACTTAGCTACCCAGCGGTGCCCCTGGCGGGACAACTGGTACACCATAGGTCCGGCTATCTCGGTCCTCTCGTACTAGAGATAGACCCTCTCAAGTCTCCTACGCCCACGGTGGATATAGACCGACCTGTCTCACGACGGTCTGAACCCAGCTCACGTACCCTTTTAACCGGCGAACAGCCGGACCCTTGGGACCTGATTCAGCCCCAGGATAGGATGAGCCGACATCGAGGTGCCACGCTCCCCCGTCGATGTGAACTCTCGGGGGGTCTGAGCCTGTTATCCCCGGCGTAACTTTTGTCCGTTGATCAGTGGCCCTTCCACAAAGCGCCACTGGGTCACTAGGACCTGGTTTCCCACCTGCTCGACTTGTTGGTCTCGCAGTCAAGCCTCCTTATGCCCTTACGCTCAACGGCTGATCACTAACCAGCCTGAGGAGACCTTTGTGCGCCTCAGTTACTCTTTGTGAGGCGACCGCCCCAGTCAAACTACCCACATAGCACTGTCCCCCAGCCGCTGCTAACGGCCGTCGGTTAGAGTCCCAACATATGCAGGGTGGTATTCCAAGGATGGCTCCACCGAGGCTAGCGCCCCAGATTCATCGCCTCCCACCTATCCTACACAACATATGCTAAAACCCAATACCATGCTATAGTAAAGCTGCACGGGGTCTTTTTGTCCTACCGCGGGTCACGGGCGTTTGCACCCGTGCTTCAATTTCACCGAGCACCCGGTCAAGACAGCGCCCAAGTCGTTGGACCATTCATGCGCGTCAGAACTTACCTGACAAGGAACTTCGCTACCTTAGGACGGTTATAGTTACCGCCGCCCTTCACTGGCGCTTCAGTTCGGCGCGTTAACGCCTCCCCTTAACGTTCCAGCAGTGGGCAGGTTTCAGACCCTATACATCCTCTTTCGAGTTGGCAGAGTCCTGTGTTTTTGCTAAACAGTCGCTCAGGCCGATTCACTGCGGCCACCCGAAGGTGGCTCCCCTTATCCCGAAGTTACGGGGTCATTTTGCCGAGTTCCTTAACCGGATTTCACTCGTCCACCTTAGTATTCTCTACTCGCCTACCTGTGTCGGTTTGTGGTACGGACTCTTTCTTGCTCGCTAGAGGCTTTTCTTGCCCACTGATTCCGACTCCCTTCGCCCATACGGGCTCGCCATCACACCTCGACGTAACGGGGGAACGGATTTGCCTATCCCCCCTACCTTGGTGCTTGGACACGCTATTCCGTCAGCGTGCGGAGAGGAACCCACGGGGTCCCCCCATTGCTCAAACGCAAGATTAGAGGCGCAGGAATATTAACCTGCTGTCCATCGCCTACCCCTTTCGGGTTCGACTTAGGTTCCGCCTAACCCTGGGAGGACGAACCTTCCCCAGGAAACCTTAGGCATTCGGTGGCAAAGATTCTCACTTTGCTCGCGCTACTCAGGCCGGCATCCTCTCTTCCGTCTCGTCCACCAAGCCTTACAGCTTAGCTTCAACCGTGAACGGAATGCTCCCCTACCGCTGCCACCCGAAGGTGACAACCCGCAGTTTCGGTACCAAGCTTAGCCCCGTTAAATTTTCGGCGCATCGCCGTTAGACTGGTGAGCTATTACGCACTCTTTAAAGGATGGCTGCTTCTAAGCCAACCTTCCAGCTGTCTGGACAACAACACATCCTTTCCCACTTAGCTTGGATTTGGGGACCTTAGCTGGCGGTGAAGGGCTCTTTCCCTCTCGACTACGAATCTTAGAACCCGTAGTCTAACTCCCGCGGAACGGTCAACCGGTATTCGGAGTTTGGCTAGAGTCGGGAGTTGCCCCCCTTCTCCGACCAGTGCTCTACCCCCAGTTGCCTTAGCGCGAGGCTAGGCCCAAACCTATTTCGGGGAGAACCAGATATCACCAGGTTCGATTGGTTTTTCGCCCCTAACCACAGGTCATCCCCTAGCTTTTCAACGCTAGTGGGTTCGGTCCTTCATGTACGATCAAGTACACTTCAACCTGCCCATGGTTAGATCACCTGGCTTCGGGTCTACAACACGTGACTAAACGCCCTATTCAGACTCGCTTTCGCTTCGGCTACACCTCATTCGGCTTAACCTTGCCACGTACTGTAACTCGCCGGCTCATAATGCAAAAGGCATGCGGTCACATCTTTAGCACACCCGAAGGCGCGCCGAGATGCTCCCACTGTCTGTAGGCAAACGGTTTCAAGTTCTATTTCACTCCCCTTCCGGGGTGCTTTTCACCTTTCCCTCACGGTACTAGTTCACTATCGGTCAGTTGGTAATGTTTAGCCTTGGAAGGTGGTCCTCCCAGATTCACGCCGGATTTCTCGTGTCCGGCGCTACTCAAGCTGGCTCACAGGGTAGCTTTGCCTTTCGTCTACGGGACTCTCACCCTCTGCGGTCTCACTTTCCAGAGAGATTCGACTAGACATTGCCTTTAACCCTGCCCACCGCTGCATCAGTGGGATTGAATCAGCTTACGACCCCAGTCGAGCAACGAAAGCAGTCTTACACTCGCCTGGTTTAGGCTCCTCCCGTTTCGCTCGCCACTACTCCGGGAATCTCGGTTGATTTCTTTTCCTCCGGCTACTGAGATGTTTCACTTCGCCGGGTTCGCCGAGCGCACCTACTGAAGTTTCGATACGCTCTACTATGGCTTCACCATAGTGGGCACTCCCATTCGGACATCCCCGGATCAAAGCCTGCTTAGCGGCTCCCCGAGGCTTATCGCAGCTAGCCACGTCCTTCATCGCTTCCAACTGCCAAGGTGTCCACCGTTTGCCCTTACATCGCTTATGCGGCACACACTCTATTCACTTGTCAAGGACCGGCGCAACTCACGCTGCGCAGTGTTAGATCGTAACACGACCGGGAGAGGCTGTCAACCTTCTGTCCAGTCGTGACAAGGGGAGACATTACCCCACCCACTCGGGGGTTTCAAGGGGCACTCGCTCCCTTCCCGATGTCACGAGAGTCCTCTTCCTGTCGAACCGTCTTCGTGCGTGCGCTCCGCGCGCCCCTGCCCTTCGTCGATCGAATGCCCGGCAACGCGCGCAAGGGCGTCCAATTCGAGAAACCCGAGGGTCTCCCCGCGGATCCCGCCGTCCGTGCCTGACTCCTCGAGGATGCGCGCTACGGCATCGGCAGAGAAAGCTCGTTGCAGGGCGTTCCGCAGCGTCTTCCGGCGCGCGCCGTAGATCGATCGCACTACCGCGAAGAACGCGGCCTCGCGACCTGTGAAGCGCGGCGACGCCCGCATCGTCAGCTTCCAGAGACAGGAATCCACTTCCGGGACCGGGTAGAAGGCGTGCCGGGACATCGTGCCGGCCACGGTCACGTCCGCGTACGCCCGCACGAAGACCCCAAGAGACGTTCCTTCCGGTCCGGGACTCGCTTCGACCTTTGCCGCGACCTCGCGCTGCGTCACGAGAATGGCGGAGCGAATGCTCTCCCTCTCCGCCACGAGCTTCTTCAGGATCGGCGCCGTAATGCTGTACGGAATGCTCCCCACGGCAGTGACCTTGGCGCCCCAGGCCGAGGCGACGCCGCGGAAGTCGAACTCAAGAACATCCTGCAGACGGACCTCCGCGGTTCCCGACCGCGCGGCGACGCGAGGGCGCGTCTGCTCCACCAGCCGTGGGTCCACGTCGAGCGAGACGAGTCGGACGTTTTCGTCTGCAAGGGGCAGAGTGAGCGCCCCAAGGCCACAGCCAATCTCCACCACACCGGAAGCGCCTTCGCCGCGCACAAGCTCAAGGACCCTGGACACGGCGCGGGGATCCACGAAGAAGTTTTGGCCAAGCCTCTTGCTCGGGCGAATCCCCGCCGCGGCCAAAGCCTGGCGAACTGCGGCCACGCCGACGACATCGTCACTCACGGACTTGCTCTCGCGCCCACTGGACGATCGCCGAGGTGACGCGCGGATCCACCGGGGCGTCGAGGTGCTGATACACGAGATTCGGCTCCTCGGGGTGATGCCGCAGGACGTGGTTGAGGTCGTCGAGAAGAATCACGTCGACGCCGTTGTTCCCCCCCTTACGAAGCGCGGCAGCAATGAGTTCTCCCTCAGATGGAGGGACCTGGAGGTCCTTGGCACCGTTGAGGGCAAGCACGGGGCAGGCGACTCGCGCCAAGACCTCGGCGGGATCAGCGTTGTAGTGTTCACGGAGCCACGCGAGTCCCAGCGCGGAGTTCTTGAGTTGCAGCGCCGCCGCCTCGGTCAGCCACGGCATCGCGGTGCGCAGGGCCTCCACCGTGACGTCGGACCACTGACCCGCGGACGTCTGGACGAAGGCAAGGTAGCTATCCTCCTGTTCCATGGCCGCACGAACCTGATCGTCCGCCGCCCCCTGCTGGCGAAGGAGCGTCTCCACCTGCCAGCGTGTCACGTCGGCAAGGGACTTCGCCGCGCCGCACAAGAGGATGAGGCCGTCGACGTCGGGATTGTCTGCCGCCAGCTCCTCCACCAAGTACGCACCCTCACTGTGCCCCACGGCGATGCGCGGGATGCTGCCGCCGATCTCGGGCTGACTGCGAAGCGCTTCCCACGCCGCGTGCACGTCCGCGACCAGATCGGACCTCGATGCCGTGCGGCCATCCCCCTCGCTCGACCCCGTCCCGCGCTTGTCGTAACGCAAGGACGCAATCCCGCTCTCGGCTAAGGCGTAGGCAAGCTGGCGATAGGCGTCCATTTGGAATCCAGGCGCGTTGCCGTCCCGGTCGACGGGACCCGATCCATGCACAAACAGCACCGCACACGACGCCGCGGACTGCGCGGGAGGCATCGTGAGGGAGCCCACCAGGGTCACATCCCCGCTCTGGAACGACACCTCGCGCTCGACCACGTCGGCCGACGAGGTCGCCGACTCGACTCGATCGATCGAGAATCCGTCGGGGAGGAGGTCGATGTCATACGCCACGGTGCTCTGAGTTCGATTGACTAGCCCCACGAGCCTCCCGTCGTACGTGACAAGATCGATCGCGGTGTCGCCAAGATGTACCGTGAACAGCTTGCCGTCATAGCTCTGCGAGCCCGACCGGAACACGACAGACTGCGCTGCGTCCCATCGGGAGGGAAACGCCGTCAAGACCTGGGGCACAGCGGCCGAGAAGGTCCGACCGACCGCCTCCGCTCGGAACGCGGCGAGCAGAACGACGTACTGGCTGATCACGTTGTTGTCGAGCAGAACAAGATTCTCGACCTCAGCAACATCAGCCGACTGTCTCATCACTCCGGCGCGCACCTCCATCGTGAGCCCGTGATCGCCCAGCTGCGCGCTCACGATCTGCGTACCGGTCGGAGTGGCCGCAGCAAGCTGGTACGTCAGGGGCCGATACTGGGGGTCGTACTGCGTCTGCTGCGCGATCCCGATGCTCGCGCCCGCAACCGTCAGCGTCCCCTGAGAGATCAGCATGTACCCACCCTCAGGATCGAAGAAGAGTGAGTACGTCTCTTCGAGCAGCCGCGCTCCCGACTGCTCCAGCACGAAGTGCCCGGAGCCCACAAGCTGGCCCTGGACGGCTGACGGTTCCGGCCCCGCTGTCCGTTCCTGCAGCAGGACGAACCCTGCAAGAAGAATCCCAAGGATGATTCCCAGAACCAGGAGAAGCTTCGCGCTCATCAAGACCCCCTATGTTGGCGGCGGGAGAGTATACAGGTCGCAAGAAGAGTCGGCGTCGGTCTTGGCTTTGACGGCACATGGTCACAGCCGGCGCAGTGTGCAAGACCTCTGGACATGCTAGGTGTGCCGCCACTGAGGGCGGTCCGCAGCCCGTGACGGCTCCTTGAACTGCCTCAGCGCAGGAAGGCGCCCGCTAACTAGCTCTCCGAAGCCGGCGCCGCGGGGACGGCCGCCTCGCTCTCGACCGGACCACCCTCCGGATCGTTCCCGCCGCTTCGCCGGGCGTGATCCGTCCGATAGAATCCGCTCCCCTTGAACTGAATGGCGACGCGCGGCAAGAGCCGACGCGTCTGGTGGCCGCCGCACGCCGGACACGCCGCCACGCTTTCTGTTCCTGAGAGCTCAAGGACACGAAACACGCAGCCGCACTTCGCACACTCGTTTCGATGCAGCGGCACCTCAACCTCCCCGCGACCGCTCGTTAGCACTTCATTGCCGTGACTGCTAGCCATGGTAGCCGCGGCCAGTTCGAAGATCAAGTCAGCGCGACATCTGCGGAAGGCCCTCTACGGAACCGAGGGACCTGGGCATCCGAACTGCGCGAAGTTGACGTCGTCGCTATTCACGACGGTTATCCCCGCGGTGAGCCAGTACGCGTTGTAGTAGGCAAGACCATCCAGGCCGCAGCCTCCTGAGTGAGCGTCCCCGACCACCCACGTTTCGTAGCCACGCCTTCTTGCCCCGAACGCTGTGGCATCCACGCATCCGGTGGTCGCAAGGCCGGTGATCAGCACTCGGCCGACGCCGAGCGAGGTGAGGACATCCACCAGCTCAGTATCCCAGAACGCGTCCCCATGGGACTTCCAGACAATGGGATTCCCCGCGAGGGGAGCAAGCGCGCAGACAGTGTCGAGGAGCGCGTCGCCGGGCGCGTAGCGAGGATCGCGGTGCTGGATGTAGACAATAGGGATGCCCGCGGCGCGCGCCGTGGCCAGGACGCTGACCAATTGCGGAACGAGCTGCACGCCGTCGATGGTCGTCAGGTCGAGGGTGTTGACGTACACGTTCTGGACGTCGACAACGAGCAGGACCGTCGAACAGCTCGACGGGGCTGCAGTGGAGGAGTCCCCACATGCAGGAATGCCCAAGAGCGCCAGCACGGCGCCAAGGATCGTCACGATGGCTCCAAATTGCTTCATGCTCTCCTCCCCTGACCTGAAGTCGGGGGCCGCCCGATGCGGCCGCTCCTCGACGAACCTTACCTGAACTCAACCTCAACGTCCATGCGGTTTGTATCGCATGGCATCGAGGGTCTCAGAGGTAGACGAGGCGGCCTTCGACGCGGCTCGTCAGGTTCTGGTGACCCTGCAGGAACTCGCGAAGCACGTCCTGGAAAGACGTAGCAACTGGCTTCGGCCGTCCGCGCGCCTCAAGCTCCTCCTGGGTGACACCGAGGAAGCTCTTGGCGTTGCGGACGTGGTAGCTGGGGAGCAGGACGGTGTACAGCCGATCCGCGTCCACAGACTCGTGGCGAACGTCGAGCGAGACAAGTTGGCGCTCGGAGTCTCGATAGACGGCGCGCACGCCGCGGTTCACCTGATAGCACTCCCCTTCCCCGATCCGGTTCTCCGGCCGCATGATGTGCGCAAAGATACGCGAGAGGTCGCGGCCCGCCACCGTGAAACGGACGAGAGATTCGTCAAACGGGAAGCAAGCGGCGAAGTCGCCGAGCGTGACCACGGGCCCAAGCGCCTTCGTGCGGATGGCCCCGCTGCCGACGAGCACAAGGTCGGCCTCCGCCCTTTCCGCCAGCGCGTCGGCCACGAGATTTCCGAGCGGCGTCTCTTCGGTACGCGTGTTGTGCGGCAACGCCTCCTGGAACCTGCACAGCATCGCGCCGTACTTGCGGTCGACGGCGGTCTTGAACGAGTTGATGTAGTCGCGCAGCTCGCGGTCGGGCTCAGCAATCGTCTCATCGATCGGCACGAGACGCCACGACCACTCGACGATGGCGTTCGCATCGTCGTCGATCACGAGGTCGAACCGGCCGATCTGGTCCGTGCCGACGCCGGCCTGCGCGACGAGGACTCCGTTGACCTCGGCCGGCTGTTCGAGCACGGTGTGCGAATGCCCGCCGAGGATCAGGTCAACGCCCCACTCAGGCTGGAGCAGTCGGGCGAGCTCCAGATCGGATTCGAAGCCGATGTGCGTGAGCAACACGGTCAAGTCGATGTCGTCGTTCTTGTAGGCGTTCGTGATGCGGCCCACCTCCGCGCTCGCCTCTTCGAGGCTGATGAAACTCGCGATCTGCTCGTCGCGCGACAGGTCGGCGAGGATCTTGTCGGTGAGGATCCCGATGAATAACACATCGAGCCCCGCGACGCGAGCGATGTGGTACGGCTTCATCAGCCGCCGCTGGTACGGCCGCAGGTAAAGGTTGGCGTTGACGATCGGGAAACTCGCCACCTTCTCGAGGAACAGCAGGTGCGGAAGGCCGTAGTCGAATTCGTGGTTTCCCAGAGACACGACGTCGGGCGCAAGGTAGTTCATGATCTCGATCGTCGAGATGCCGCGATACTCGGCGTCGATGATCGACCCTTGGACCATGTCCCCGCTGATCGTGTAGAGAACGTTGTCGACCTCGCGTCGCACGCTGCGGACGTAGCCCGAGAGCAACGCCAGGCCGCCGATGAGCTTCCCCTCTCCGCCGCGCACCTCCGACAGGAAGTCGCCGTGCATGTCGTTCGAGTGCAGGATCGTCAGATTCACCGGCTTCATGACGACCTCCCCGGCGCTGTCTAGGCGGCGGCGCCCTTTCCTTCGCCCCGCAGCGTGCGCAGGATGCTCTGGGCCCGATCCTCTTCGCCCTGAGGGATGGGGACCAACACCGTATAGGTCTGCCGTCCGAGGAAGAACCTTCCGTAGAGGAAGGGTGCCGAGTAGGTCACACGCAGCACCGGCTTCTTGCCTTGGGCGACCTCCGCGCCTTCGACCCGAGCACCAAGAAGTCGCCACGTGTGCAGCACTCCGAAGACGTAGGCACCTTCAGGGCTGACAATCGCCTCGGGGATCGCCCGCCGACGCTTTCGGTGGCGAACTCGCGGAGCGAGCGCAGCGACGAGCGCAAGCAGCGCCACAACGCCCATAAGCAGGAGAAACACGAAACGCCCCGCGTCAGGGTCCGCGACAAGGAAGCCGACGCCAATGACGACCGAAAACGCCGCGATGATGAAGAAGAGCGTCCAGCTCCCCTTCCGTTCCTCCGCCAGTTCCTTGTCGACGTGCTCCGCACGGTCTTCGACAGGGTACGTCCAGTGAGCGAGAACGCCCGTGCCCGAGAGCAACCGCCCGAGCACGCGCGCCCGAGCCGCGAAGACTGTCGCGACGATGATCCCGCAGAGCGCGACGAACCCGCTAACGAAGGCGATGGCATAGCCGCCGCCCATGCCGTCCATCCCGAACGCGGTCGGAAGGACAGTGCCGGCCGCTCCAATGACCGCGATCGCGCCCCAGATCAAGGCGACGCGCGCTTGATGATTCCGTCGATTCATGCGAGCAGTGTAGCGCGTGTGGGCGCCCCAAGTCTCCGCCAGCTGAGGGACGATAGGTCCGTGGCCGCACTCCGTCACACGACCGCCGCGGCCGCGCCGCTCGATTGCCGCCATGAGTGGACGTTGTCCGAGATGGAGGGCCAGAGTCAACCCGACGCGCACGACCTGCGCCCCCGAGCGCGAGCTGCCCGCGCCGCCTACGCAACGCCCTGGCGCACGATGACAGCAGACTGGCTGTCTAGGAGCAGCGCGTCGATCACCCTCTTCAGGTTGGCGTACTGATCCGCTTCGACTCCGTCGGCGAAGAGGACAAGCTCTCGAGTCGCCAGGATCGTCCCATCTGCGAGCCTCGCATAAGTCGCGGAGTACGACGCGGCAGGAGTCACAACCGAGACATCTGCTGGGACCCCGACGACCACGACGTCGTCCGGAAGCCTAAGTCGTGTCGTCCAGGTCTCCCGGCGCGGATCGGTCGGCGTCGTGCACGGCGCCGCATCCCCGACAACAGTATTCGGCAGCCCAGCCAGCGTCAGATCCGTGTCGAACTGGATGGAGGGCAGGAACTCCACGGACATCTCGCCATCTTCCCACGTCCCGAACAGCGGACCTTCCAGCCGCAAGTCGATCGCCACGGAGTCCATCGAACTCTGAAGGCTCATGGAGTAGCTCCGGACCCTCCAATCCGGGATCAGCAGCCAGCGAACCCGCTCCGCACATTCCTCGCTCGTGCGCACGGATGCGATGGCCTGCCACTGAAGAGCCACGGTGCCCCAAGCGATGTACTGCCCGCTTGCGACGACTGAACCGTCCGGCGACATGGTCACGTCGTACGACGTTTCCGTCTGCCAGTCGTCGGCGGTTCGCTCGGGCACCCAGACGAGCTCGCCGAGAGAGGAGTCGTCGGACGCCGCGGACAAGACCCAGACGTGCGTGGCCGATAGCCCGGGCCCATCATCCGACGAGCAAAACCAGCACGTCGGATCCAGTAGCCGGAGCTCGCCATCATGGAGTCGAACAGCCGTCACGGCATGATCGATCCCATCGACGTGCCACGGCACTTCCCCCATCCCGAGAGCCAGATCGCAGGTTGTGGAGACAAGGGCCGGATGCGCTTCGATGCCCGCCTCCGCCAGGAGTGCAATGAGGAGAGTGGACTTCGCCTTGCAGTCTCCTTTTTGGGTTGCGAGCGTTTCCGCGGCCGGTTGCGACTGCCATCCATCCATCCCGAATTCCATCGCGAAGTAACGGATCTCGTCTCGCGTGAACTCGAACAGGGTGCGGACGATCTCCTCCTCCTCAGTCACGCCCGCGAGGAGTTCTAGCGCCTTCGCGCGGATCGACGCCGTGTCGTCGGATCGACCCGAGAGGAAGTCCCCAACCTCCCGCGTCAGCGCCCCCCAGCTCGGATACTGCGAGACGACGATCGACGGAGCGCGGACGGCGGCGCAGGCACAGGAGTCCCCAAAGGCAGGGAGGTTGAACCCTTCGACGGCAATCGAACCCGGATCGGGCTGCGCTACCACGAGCGAGTCGAGACCGTCGCAGTGTCTCAGTTCGTAGCGGAGCCCGACTCCCGTCTCGTCAGTGAACGCCCACCTCAGCTCGACGCTCGGCATCTCCTCTTCAAGCATCCAGCTCTTGTCGAATAGCCCGAACCAGAAACGACTGACTCTCTCCACCTCGTACTCCACAATGCAGCCTGGTGCAACGCGCGGAAAGCCGATTGTGAGATCCCAGTCGTCGGTAACGACATCGGGCCGCTGCCTCGGCCGGGTGTGAGTGATGGCTGTCGCCTCGACGCTCTCCCCGCTCGGCAAGATGGTCCTCGCGAACACGGCGCGGATGTCGTCCGAAAGCTTCTGATAGCGGATCCGCTTCGGACACGCGAGACCGATCCCATCCTGAGTCCGCAGCCAAATGATCTCGTGAATACGCTCGACCACCTGACCACCCGTCTGCACCGCGCACGTTACCTCGGACAAGAGGCAGACGGCACGCGCGTCAGCGTACCCATCGGGGATCCTCGCGAGCACATCGGCCGGCGCCTCCTGTGCGCTGGACGAGAAGCCCAACAGCAGGACGCTCACAAGACAGGGGACGAAGCTCCCCAGGAATGCGCGCGCCATACACATCATCCTCCCCGTTCTGCACATACATCCTGCTTCTTGCGTACCCGCTGCGACATGCTACACAGCTTGGGCTTGCCTGACGAGCACCGCCGCTCTCCAGTTTCCAAGCCCATCGCCCCCGTGAACCTGTAGAATAGGCCAAAGAAAGGAGGACTCAGTGAAACGCTCGCTCGGTGCCATGACTCTTGCCTTGCCGGCGCCCGTATGGGTGATCGGAACGTACGACTCCGCCGGAGCCCCGAACCTGATGACTGCCGCGTGGTGCGGCGTCGCCTGCTCGAAGCCGCCGGCCGTCTCCGTCTCGCTGCGCGAGGCGACGTACTCGTACGCCAACATCGTCGATCGGAAGGCGTTCACGGTGAGCATCCCCAGCGTGGCGCAAGCGCGCCAAGTCGACTTCCTCGGCATCGCGTCCGGCCGCGACGTCGACAAGCTCGCCGAGGCCGGTCTGACCGCGACTCGAAGCGAGCTCGTCGATGCGCCGTACGTAGCGGAGTTCCCCCTGTGCCTGGAGTGTCGCCTCCTCCACAGCCTGAAGATCGGACTCCACACGTTGTTCGTCGGCGAGATTGTCGACGTCAAGGCGGACGAGGAGGTTCTCGTCGATGGCATCCCGACGGTCGACCTGGTCAAGCCGTTCGTCTTCTCCGTTGGCGAACAGGCGTACTACGCTGTGGGAGACCTCGTCGGCCCGGCATTCCGACTGGGCCGCGACCTGCTCCGCGCCTCGTGACGGCAAAGCATCGGGTAGTCGGTCATTGCCGAGGCGCGACGCGTCGCGTATCGTTTTGTCCATCCGCACAGGACATCAACCCCTTGGGCCAATGAGGAGGAAGCCGTGCGCCTCGTGAGACCGTGGGATCCCGACCACTGGGTGCCGACGTTCACCGCCGTTTGGGGTGCGGAGGCCCTGTCGCTCTTCGGCACCCAACTGGTGCAGTTCGCCCTCGTGTGGTGGATCACGAAGTCGACCGGGTCGGCCACCGTCCTTGCGGGGGCGACGCTCGTTGCGCTGTTCCCTCAGATCGCCGTCGCTCCGCTCGCCGGCGCGCTCGTCGATCGCTGGGATCGCCGTTGGGTCATGATCTTCTCCAACGCCGGCATCGCGGTCACCACGCTCCTCCTTGCCCTGGTGTTCGCGCTCGGCAAGGTGCAGATCTGGCACATCTACCTTGCCATGCTCATCCGCGCGACCGGCGCCGCGTTCCGTTGGCCGGCGATGCAGGCCTCGACGGCGATCATGGTGCCCCAGCGTCACTTGGCGAGAGTTGCCGGGCTCAACAACAGTCTGTTCGGACTGGCATCCATCGTTTCGCCGCCACTCGGCGCTCTCCTGATCGAGTTGTTGACTCCCCGCGGCGCCCCCGCAGCCTACGTCGAAGCAGCGCGCCAGGCGATTGTCCCCCTGCTCGGGCTCGATTTCGCCGCGGCGTGCCTTGCCATCGTCCCGCTCCTCCTCGTGCGCATCCCCCTTCCTCAGCGCTCAAGGGTGGCTGCCGCGCGGACCTCCATTCTGAGTGATCTCCGCGCCGGGTTCCGGTTCGTCACGGGTTGGCGCACGCTCTTCGCCATCGTCGCCGCGGCGGCGGCGATCACGCTGTTCTCGAACCCCGCGATCGCGCTCATGCCGCTGCTCGTGACCAAGCACTTTCACGGCGGTGCCATCCAATTGGGCGGGTTGCAGGCCGCGTTCGGATTCGGTGTCGTAGCAGGCGGGGTCTTGCTCGGCATCTGGGGAGGATTCAAGAAGCGGATGACCACCGCGCTCTTGTCGCTCTTCCTTCAGGGAATCGGCTTCGCCGCCGTCGGCCTCGCCCCGTCGTCGGGCTTCCCGATGGCCGTCGGCGCCTTGGCTCTCGTCGGGTTGATGAACCCCATCTGCACGGGATCGCTGTTCGCGATTGTGCAGTCCACGGTTCCCCACGAGATGCAGGGCCGCGTGATGTCGCTCCTCATCAGCCTCGCGACCGCCGCGGCGCCGATCGGCCTGGCCGCGGCGGGCCCCATCGCCGACCGGTACGGAATCGGGATCTGGTTCCTCGTGGCCGGCATCGCCATGGTGGCCGTGGCCATTCTCGCCATCGTGACGCCCGCGATTCGCGACGTTGAAGCCCGAGGAGCTCCCGCGCACATTCGTACAGAAGCGAAAGACGAACAGCCAGCTCCTCACGAATAGCGCCAATCCACCCGGAGGTCCAGGGGCGACGCCCAGTCATCTCATCCCCACGTTCGAAGCGACTCCGTCCAGTGCGCAAGCCTTATGGGCAACGGCTCTGCGGCTCATCGAGACGCCGACCGCGATGGCCAAGAGCGACCCGTTCAGCCCCCATCTCTCAAAGAGATCCGAGCGGGCCGGGAGTCGCCGGCCCTTGCTGCGAGGCGATGTCCTCGAGCGAGACGTCGGGGTGATGGTACCGTCCGCGCTTCGCAGTGGGGCGTCCCCGGATCTGGATCGCGGCCACCGGGCACCAGCGAATGCACGCGAGGCACTGCTCGCACCGATGATGCCAGCGCGGGTGCCCGTCGACGAGATCGATGTTGCGGACGGGGCAGACGCGGGCACAGGCGCCGCAGCTCGTGCAGACGTCGGTCACGACGAAGCGCGTGTCCCGGCCACGGCAGGAGTGGGCGAATCCTCTCCCCAGCGTCGCATAGGCGAGCCAACCGAACGGGATGCCCCAGCTTGTTCCTCGCCGCCGCGTCCGTGCCGCAACGTCCCGTGCCATCC
>Ga0247842_10003618_pt1 | contig 20469 bp, 20 predicted proteins | sample LaCruzMarch2015__3_FD_192411 | JGI IMG/M metagenome (GOLD analysis project Ga0247842, IMG submission 192411) | Freshwater microbial communities from meromictic Lake La Cruz, Castile-La Mancha, Spain - LaCruzMarch2015_19m | ecosystem: Environmental > Aquatic > Freshwater > Lake | place: Spain...
AAATTGAATATTATATCTTGAATAATAGTACAAATTGAATAATATATCTTCAATAATAGTACAAAATGAATAATATATCTTCAATAATAGTACAAATTGAATAATATATCTTCAATAATAGTACAAATTGAATATTATATCTTCAATAATGGTACAAATGGTACAAATGGTACAAAATGAAATAATATAATTTTTATTTGTCGAAATATTCATATTGTGTATGTATAATAGTATTGTGTATATATAATAGTATTGTGTTCCGTGTCCGTGTCTTGTGTAATTTTTTAATAAAAAATTGAAATACTTTTATCATATAAGTATATTAGTATTTATGCAACAAACAAGCAATCAAGCAAGCAAAGACAATGTCAATTGAATCCGCAATTATCAAGGTTGGTTATACAACTCGGTCAACACCCTTGACCAATACATATAAATTATATCGTATCCATGTGGTTTTAGCTAATATTTTAAAAATAACTGTTACTAGTAAAGATATTATTAAAAGAATTAAAAACTTTCAGAAATTATTTATTATTCTCAACGCAAACTTGGGAAGCATTTTCTCTGAAGGGTTTCTTTCACAAGAGATATATTTAAACTCTCAGCGAACACGAATGCAAATCATAACTAAGTATGATGACAAACAAGGCAAAATTACACGAAAACAACTCGAGAGATATAGCGAATATTATGAATCATATTGTATTCCTCCGAACTGCATAATTACAGTTGATTTATTTCGGTTTATCAATACATTTATATTGAATTAATACTATTCTATACTATTCAATATTATATAACTGATAAATATAATAATAATAATAATAATAATAATAATATATTATTTTTATTTGTCGAAATATTCGTATTTGTTATGTATGATTATCTAGAGTATTGTATATTTTTTAATAAAAAATTGATATACTTTTATCATACGAGAATATTAGTATTATTTATGCAACAATCAATCAAGCAAGCAATCAAAGACAATGTCAATTGAATCCGCAATTATCAAGGTTGGTTATAAAACTCGGTCAACATCCCCGAATAATACTAATAAATTACATCGTATCCTTTTCGATTGTACTAATATTTTAGAAAAAATTATTACTACTAAAAATAAAACTAAAAGAATCATATATTTTCATAAATTATTTATTATTCTCAACGCAAACTTGGGAAGCATTTTCTCTGAAGGGATTGTTTCACAAAACTTATATTTAAAATCTCAACGCACACGACTGCAAATCATAGATAAGTATGATGACAAACAGGGCAAAATTACACGAAAACAACTCGAGAAATATAGTGAATATTATGAATCATATTGTATTCCTCCAAACAGCATAATTACTGTTGAACTATTTCGGTTTATCAATACATTTCTGTTATATTTCTATTAATTAAAATAATATTATTTGTCGATTATATTGATATTATTGATATGGAATAAGAGAATATTTAATATAAATTATGATATTATTATTTATTATGAGATTTGAATCAATACCATCAAACTATATTAGTGATATAATATTTTATTATTTAACACAATTTCTTATTTTTATCGGAAAATATGGAGCAATCATTCTCTTCTTGACAACAATTATCTTTTTTTTTCGTACAAATCGACAAAACTTACTCATGGTATACATATTCTGTTTTTTTATTAATTATATATTCAATATAATTTGTAAAATAATATTGAAACAACCACGACCCAAAGAAAATCTAGATCTCTTTCCAATTGTGCGAAAAAATGCGACATTTCTCAATTGGAATTATTTTGGAACACCTTCTACAAATGTACAATCTGAGATATATACGACAACATATATTTCTTTGACAATGAGAAACCCTTGGTTCACAATACCCTTTCTCATTATTTCTCTGAATACAATGATACAACAATACATATTATCTGAAACATATTATGCTTATCAAATTATTGTTGGATTTATTTTAGGAATCATTATTGGATATTTGGCTTATATTATTTCGACAACATTATCCAAAGGTGACCTAGCCGAAAAACCCGACGATTATGCACCAGAAATACGGGGTCTTTTATAAGTATATCTTATTTATTCTTATTTTTATTTTTATTCTTATTTGTGTTAATTATTTCAATATTTCTCGAAAAATAATTTTCCATTAGAGTAATTCTAAATAGTATTGGGAAACCCACTGAAATTATTTTGACTATTTGTCGAAATATTCGTATTATTTAATATTTTGCTTAAAGAATCGCATAGTTCATTATCATCCATTATAATTGTATTTTCACTAATATCATCATAAGAAAATATGTAATCCGATAAAAAATCATTGACATCTGGAATACTATTTACAATATAATGATCATAATCAGTATTATTTTGATAATCATTTCCATTTGGTAATATAATATTGCAATTATTTTCTCGATAAAAACAGTTGATATTATTATTTGTTGTAATATATTTTGGTGTTGAAGTTGGGTCGGTTGTGATAACTGGTTTTATTATTGGAATATTTTTTTTTGTTGTTTTTTTATCATTTTTTTTCATTATTGAAGATGGTTTAATTTTTTTGGTATTGTTTTTTCCGTATTTACCACCACCACCGATTGTTATTTGTCGATTTTGTTCTTGAGAATCTGATTTTGATTCTAATCCTTGTTTTTTTATTAATGGATTTGTACCTTCAACATTATCCGATTGTTCTTCTGGATATATATCTTGAATTGAAGGTTGTGATACTGGTTCTGGATTTTCTTCTCGTGTTGAAAGGGTTGGATTTGGGTTTGGATTTGGATTTTTACCTGTAAATGAATCTGGTTCTGGATATATATCTTGAATTGAAGGTGATACTGATTGTCGATTTTCTTCTCGTGTTGAAGGAGGTGCAGAAAGAGGTAGTGAAGGAGGTGTGGAAAGAGGTAGTGAAGGTGGTGCAGAAAGAGGTGCAGAAGGTGGTGTGGAAAGAGGTAGTGAAGGTGGTGCAGAAAGAGGTGCAGAAGGTGGTGTGGAAAGAGGTAGTGAAGGTGGTGTGGAAAGAGGTAGTGAAGGTGGTGCAGAAAGAGGTAGTGAAGGTGGTGTGGAAAGAGGTAGTGAAAGAGGTGCGGAAGGAGGTGCAGAAGGTGGTGGTACATTTGGGTCATTCTGATTCATTATTGTCCGTTTTGGATAAAATCTCGTTAACTTTAATATTTGTTGTGCTGTTTGATATGCGGCTTTAATAACTTCTCGATTGTAACTTTTATTTTTATCAATAATATCTTGATAATAATGATATAATATGTTAAAATTTCTCTCTTTATTTTGTAAAATATCATCCTCATCGTAATTTCTAGGATAATTTGCGTTTTCATTTGAATTAATGATATTTAATACAGCATCTTTCATATAACTATCTAGTTCTGTATTTTGAGAACGTTCTTGAACCGATTTTTGTACAATTTCGGCGATTTTATAAATAGGTTGGTATGAATGATACTCTAACGAAATATCTTTAATAGTAACAAGTATTTTTTTCAATTCAGATGATGATGGGTCTGAATATAATTTAGTTAATATATTTTTAGCAGTTTTTAGCGCTTCTTTTAATGCTTTATTATATGCATTTTTTAATATATCAATATCGATTGTAGGTAATTTCCATATCCATCCTATTGGTGGAAATGAAGGAAGAGGATTTGATGAATCATTTAAAAAACTATAATAATTGATAAAATATATCTCGTCTGTTGCATATTTGTCGATATCTTTGATTTGAATCATCATTTTATTTTTCATAACAGAAAATAATATTCTCAAACATTCATCGGTCGTCATATAAAATCTAGTTGGGTCATCCCATTGATATTCAATTATTTTTGTATTATTGCCAAATGACATTTTAGGACCAATAATAACTCTTTGTATTGAATATAGGTTATCTAAATAATAATTTGCTAAATCTGATAATTCAATACTGTTGGATATATCAGGAAATTGTGTTTCATTTATTTGTCCGCTTTTATCACCGTTTAATCTCGCATTAATAATATCATTGGATATACTTATTTTATTATTAATAAAACCATTTTTAATGATATTTTGATATGGAGTCAAACAATTGAAATAAAATCTTCTTAAAAATGGGTCAACTCCTGTACCCCAATAAATATATTCATTAATGAAATCATTTGCAATACCCTTATAAGTATTTAATGACATAATATCATGTTCGGAAATCATTTTCAAGTCAATCATAATCGGTATTTGATGATTTGTTGGTGGTTGACGAGGAGCTTCATATACTCCGGTAACCCATTGAATTGTCCGAGTAAGGATAACTTCTTTCGACAAATATCTTCCAGTAAATGTAAATATATTTTGTAAATCATTATCAGAAGAACTTGTATCGGAAATTGCAAATGGTAAATCAGTATAAATAATATTATTATCATCATTTTTGTCGATATTTGATTGAATTGATAGATTAGAATAGAACCGATATATTTCAAATAAATATGTCCCATTTGTAATATTATTGAAATATTCAGGATAACTACAATAAATAACATTTTTATGATTTAGAGGATTTGTTACACCGAGTGTTGCTGAGTTCTTTTTAGGTAATGCGATTGTCATTATATTTCTCAATTTATCATGAATAATATCAGATATATCAGTATTATTATTGTTATTACCTTGTTTATTATAATCATTCAAATTAATATTCAATAATGCTATCATTTGAGCAGAATTATTCATTTTAAACAACGATATATGTTGTTTTATATTTTTCATAGAACCATTATCAATGGATTTAATAAACTGTACATAATTATTGGATTTTTTCTCGATATTTGTCAAAATAAAAAGAATATATGTATAATATCGAACTGTCAATATTAATAATGAAATAAATCGTCTCTTATTTATCATTCTCATATCTTCAATATATGTATTCAGTTCTGGATTATCTGCATTGTAATCACTGAGTTGTTTTTTATGATATGTTGTATTATTATAAATAATATTATTTAATTGTTTGGTATTATCATCGACAAATATATTATAATCCTTAGAATATATATTCCATAATTCATTTATAGTTTCGTCTTTTACAAAGGATTGGAATAATACAATATTTTCCAATTTCGACAATTTCGAATTGATATATGAATCATCAAACTTCAATAATTTGTCGAAATAAGTATATTCTGTTTGTACTTGTTGAATAATACCTAGATTAGTCGGTTCCTTACATTCTTCGATATATAAGTATTTATATAATGCATTTGGAAATGACATTTCATTAGTATTTTTTAATACATAATTTGTCAGATTTATTTTAAAATTAACGGTAATTGGTATATTTTTTAATCTATCTTGTGTAATTTTCAAATTATTATATAGTATTGGAATATTTAAATCGAATGATAAAGATGAGGCATTTTTATCAGTTATAAACCATAATTTACACTTATAATTATTTTCAAGTATTCGAATATATGTTATATAATAATCAATATTTACATTGTCGAAATCATCCTTATATTTATTCGGAGATTGTAAAGTAGGAATCATATTTGGTGCAGATAAATAAGGATTAATAACAAGGTTGTTTATTCCTGAGAATGGTTCTCTATATTGATAATTTGTACTAGGAATTAATTGTTCTCGAATAGATTGTAAATAATACTTTGTCGGTTTATCGATATTAAAATAAAATGAATCATACTCTTTACCATATTTTGTTAATATGTTTAATGAAGGAAATAATGTTGTTATAAATATTTGTGATGAAACATTGTAAAATAAAGAGTTTATATTAATTCTGGTTTGAATCAAAAGGTTGATTGTATCCATGAGATATAATATTGATTTCACTTGAATATTATAATGAACCGCATACATGAATAACATATATTTATTTCCGTAATTTTTGTCAGATTCTTCCTTTGAATTATTCAATTGAATCGACATATTATTTAAAAATTGTTCTGTAAAATTGTTTCTAGTAGTGATTTTATTATATGAATCATTCCATTTTGTTGGATCCGTTTTTTTATTAAAATTAATATTATATAGAGAATATTCTGATTCCGGTTGAAATACACTATTTTTAATATCTGTTGGAATATTATCAATTAGTTCTTTCATTCCAGGTCGTTTTATCATTATATCCAAAGAAGGTAATCTAATGAACGAAAAATACATATAATATTTTGTTTTATTTCGTGTAATCAGATAATAATTGCCATTATATAATAACCGTATATAACTAATAAAGAATAATGATTTGAATATGATTTCATTATCTTTTGATGTAAAGGTTTTAATTTTATTATATATTTCCTTTTCCAAATGAGAAATGGATAAATCATATGGAAGTTTTACTTCTTTCAATATATTATTACAAATAATACCATTTGTATAATTTTGTGTATCTTTTATGTTTTCTAATACAAGTTGTGTTAAATTACTATCTATTTTTGCTTGGTTATTTAGTGATATTTCTGTATTATTATTTATAAAAAACAGATTGAGTATGTTTAAAATAGAAGATGGAGCATTATCCTTGTTGTTTTGAGAATATGCTGTTAATAATGCAAACTTTAATTCATTTAAAAAATATGAGAGAAATGTTTTCATACATACATGTCCGTTAATAACTATATTCATATATGGTTGTAATTTAGTGTCTAATGATTGATAACTAATCATATTTTGCGAGTCATTTGGTTTTGATTCTGATTTTGTTTGTGTTTTTGAATAATATATTCGTGATTCTTCTCGATCTATAAAAATATATTGTCCAGAATCATATTTATGTTTATTTTTGTTAATTTGTCGTAGAATTATTTTACTAGATAAAGTAAGTATATCTTTTATGGTAGATTGATGTATATTATCTAAAATAATGTCAAAAACTATATTTTGCGCAAGATATTCATTTGGTACGAATACATCATTATTATTATTATCTATTTCATATAACATATTTTGGTTATTATGTTGAGCACTTTTTGCTCTTAAATATAATAATTCATTATTATACGCATTTTCTGCACTATTTATAGCATGTTTAATAATATCCTGTTCTGTCATCAATTGTTCAGTATGTGAGTTCGATATGATATCAAAAGAGATGGAACGTATGATTGCTTGATATATAATATCTGCAATATTATTTGCCATAATATCAATACTAGTTGTGATTTGTCGAGATAATTCTTTATCTTCATTTGATTTGTCGATATTGTCATTTTCAGAAATAATTTTTACAATTTCTGTTATTAATCGTGTTTTTATTTCATGGGCATTACTTACATATAATAATGGTTGTGCAGAATAAATATATTTTTCATATTCCATATATTTGATACGACTAATTACATCTCTCAAACCATCATTTTCTAAGATATATTGAATATTCATAATACTTTCTACCATATTTAATAATATATTTATTAATTATAATATATTATTAAACTTAATGAATATATGGGAGCAGGAGTTTTGCCTACGGCAATATACAAAAATAAGCTGTATTTTCTCTTTGGTAAAGAAAATCAATATGCGGATACACCCGGATGGTCGGATTTCGGAGGAGGAACAGATAATAATGAGACATATTTACAAACAGCTATAAGAGAAGGAACAGAAGAGACAACAGGATTTTTTGGTGATGATTTACGTCATCTTTTATCGAGAGGAGGAACATATCAAATAACAAATAATGAGACATATAAAATGTTCTTATTTGCGTATAATTATGACATAATGTTACCGTTTTATTATAATAATAATCAACGTTTTCTACAGAAGAGATTAGACCCATCTATTTTAAAAAAATCGAAAATATTCGAGAAGTCGGAGATTCGATGGATATGTATAGATGATTTGTCGAAAATGCGAGGACAATTTCGTCATTATTTTCGACAAATAGTCGACCGTCTATTGGATGAACAATATGCGATTTATGCATTTATGAAGAGACAACAACGACAACGAAAATCATTTAAAATACGTAGGCGTTCACAAACATATAAAAATAGAAGAAATAAAACATTACGAAAATAATAATATCGACAATAATAATATCGACAATAATAATATCGACAATAATAATATCGACAATAATAATATCGACAATAATATTATATTAATTAGTTTGTTAGTTAGGGAAAATCCTTATTTACATGTTCTTTCAATATATCCAAGTTGCGTAACATGATTTTTAAATCGTTTTTCTTATCTATTTCGCGAGTCAAATAAATCTTATTTTCAATAGAATGATGTAAACGTTCAATAGAACTCTTATAACATTTTATTTTGTCTTCATAACCATTTGATTTTGCTAAAATCATCCATCCAATTGTCGAAAATACGTGATGATACCATTCACTAATTGAATGAAATGTTCTTTCATCAGTATTATGTTTAGGTAAATCATGATGATGACGTCGTGAAGAATATTTTGTTGTTCTTGATTTACTTTTAGATTTACTTCTAGATTTTGTATGTATTTTTGTCATTTATATATTATATAATTATAATTTGGTAATAATTATAATTCTAATTTTATTTATCTAGTAAATTTTTTTTTTGTCTATTTATTTATCAGTATTGGAATTGGATTTCCCATCCAAGAATAACATTTCTTGAATCTCATCAAAATAGATTACCTTCTTTTTTTTCAATAACTTGGCACCATCGTCAATAAATGTTTTTGATTTTTGTACAATCATTTCAGCATTCTGATATGCATCATTAATTAATTCAAATACATCCTTATCAATCATCTCTTTGTATTTTTCACTCATACTCGGATAAATTGTGCTTCTTCCCATTCCATAATACATGACCATTTTCTCCGCTAATTTGATAGACTCTTCGAAATCATTTGACGCACCAGTCGAGACAAATGCACTACCAAATATCTCATATTCTGCAATTCTACCGGCAAGAAGTATCATCAAATGTTCAAACAATGTCTGTTTCGTATAAATAGTGGCATCTTCTGTTTCGAAGACAGTATATGCTGGCGATTTTGGCGAAGCCAAATTAATAGTCACTTTCTTAATTTTAGAATGATATTGACACAACATTCCGACTATAACATGTCCAAACTCATGAACGGCAATATGATTAATCATTTCTTCTGTAAACTCATGGTTAGATGATTGCCAACCAGCCATCATACGATTCATAACATTGTCTATATCATTATATGTTATTTCTGTGCGATTTTCGCGTAGAGTGAATAGCATTGCTTCATTTAATAAGTTCTCGATTTGTGCTCCAGAAAACCCTCTTGTCAATTCTACAAGTTCATTCTTTGTAATTGTTGAATCTACTGGTTTTCCACGAATATGAATATCAATAATAAACTCTCTTGCTTTTGAATTAGGTGGACCAATGAAAATAGATTTATCTATTCTACCGGGACGAACCAATGCTGGGTCCAATAAATCTAGCCGATTTGTCGCACCAATCAGAAAGATACCGTCTGTATTTTTGAATCCATCTAATCCAACCAATAATTCATTCAATGTATTATCTCTTTCAGAAGATGATGTTTCACCATCACCTGAACGTGCTCTTCCAACTGCATCAATTTCATCAATAAATATGATACAAGGCAAGTTCCTTGATGCCAATTGGAATAATTCTCGAACTCTCGATGAACCTACTCCAACATATTTTTCTTGAAATTGAGAACCACTTACTGCAATAAAATTGATATGTGCTTCACCGGCCATTCCTTTGGCAAGCAGTGTTTTGCCGTTTCCAGGAGGACCTTCCAATATAATACCTTTTGGTGTTCGAACATTATATGCTTTGTATTTATTTATATTTTTTAAAATATCAATACACTGTCTTAATTCTTCTTTGATATGTTCATATCCACCAACATCCTTGAATGTTATTGGAAAATCTGTTATGACTTCAAAGTTCTCTGATTTTATGGTAGTTTTCTTCTTTTCTCGTTTATTATATTGCGAATGCGATGATGATGATGATGATGATGATGAACCATCAAACTTATCAGCAATTTCATCAAATGAAAAAGGACGATTATCGTGAATGATTTTGATTTCTGGTTGTCTATTTCTATTTCTCTTTTTTTGCGCTTTATATGGAATAAATAATGATTGTTCAATATCAAGTTCCTCCTCATCATCATCATCGGAAGAGAGAATTGTTTCTTGTTGAATTGTCAAGTTCTTTGAGTTGAGTCTTTTTAATTGTAATTCATAATATGGTCTCGAAAAAGGATATGTTCTTCGTATAGGAGGAGGAGATGGTATTGGTTGAGGTGAAGAATTATCATTATCATTAATATTCATAATATTACGATAATGTTGTTGTGGTTTTTTAAACTTCAATGAACCAACAAATACTAGAGATGATAGTAATACAAATAAGAATCTCATAAAATATATTATTATAAGTATTTAAATCTTTTCAATAAAAGAACAAATTACACTTTATTTTATAATTATAATTGAATAACTAATAATAATAGTTAAAAATAACCAAAACCACATAGACGATAAAAATAAAGGATAACAAATTAGATAAAAAATGTGCGATTCTATATGTTCTCTCTTGTTTGGGTATTAAATTACGAATACTGTCGATTTTATGTAACTGAAAAAGATATATTATTTGAAAAGCTAAAGGTTCAATTAAGTCAAAAACAGTACTGTCGATAATTGATTTTAAAGCAATACCTAATGTCCATCCTATTGCTGGAATGATAATAATTTTTAAGTTTGAGTTAGATTTACCTAAACTATAAGAGTTCATTGTATTTTTCGACATATTCTATATTATTGTAATTTATTATTTCTTTTATAAAATCCATTTTATTTGTATTTTCTAAATATATTGTCGGAATAACATCCCAATCTTTATATGGAATCGCTTTATTTGTCGAACTATTTAAATGAATAAGTTCATCCAATGCATAAGTTCGTCTTTGAATTGGATTCATCATAGAATATTGTTTTTTTCGAGATAATTGTTTCCATCTCCATTCAAATTGTAATGCAGCCTTCCAATCAGGAAATCCTCCTACATAACATAATCTTTCCCATGTTTCACCCTTTGCGATTTTCATTGTGGTTCGTTTTGCACCGCCTTTAATTTCTCCATTATGTTGTCTTAATCTTCGTTTTAAATCGATTGTTGCACCAATATATGTTGAACCATCTGTTGAAGAGAGAAAATATACATAACACAATGTTGTATTTGTATTAGTATTAATATTATTCATTATACTATCATTTGTATTAATATTATTCATTTGTACCATTTGTGCCATTTGTACCTTTATTGAAGAATATTATTCATTTTATTCAATTTGTGCCATTTTGTACCATTTGTACCTTTATTGAATGAATAATATTCATTTTATTCTATTTGTGCCATTTGTACCTTTATTGAACAAATATTATTCAATTGTATTAATATGACCTTCTATTTGTCGAAATATTCATAATAAAACCTTTACAATTTGATAATATCGTGATAATCATTATGTAACAAATATAAATAAATGATAATAATATTTATATACATAATATGTCATTATCACAACAATCATGTAAGCAATTAGTAATATCTATTCCAGAAGAAGAATCCGTTCCGGATATAATGCATTCATTTTCTGCAAAAGAAAACGCATTGATGATTCGTATAGGTTGCGAAAGCATTCAAAAAGCACGTATTCATTTGTCGAACTTATCTCAAGAAGAAGTATATCTTAAAATGAAAGAGGAATCTTCTGGAATTGTCAAACAAATAGAAATGGATTTACTTGTTCAAAAAGAATTATACAAACAAATGAAACAATGTGAAACAGAGAGAATCGATACAGAGATTCGTCGTGCTATAAGTATTTATAAAGAAAATGAGATACAACTCAATAATAAATATAGTAAACTACACGATACAATGCTTTTATTGAAAGAAGAATTGAGAATAGTAGAATTGGAGAAGACGACAGCTATACAACGAGAAATCGTCAAAGAGAAAGAACGATTTGATTCATTAATTAGTGAAAAAACAATGGCTATACAAAATGAAATCGTCAAAGAAAGAGAAAGATTTGATTTATTGATTAATGAGAAGAATCGACAAATGAATAGAATAAATGATAATTATGAAAAAATAACACAAAGCACACATAAAACAAGCACATTAAAAGGTATTGATGGAGAACGAGCATTCTGTGATATTTCTGCAACCTTTAAAGATTTCAAGGGCTTCGAGATAATTGATAAAACAAAACAATCCGGTGAAGGCGATTTTTATATGAAGTTTGAAGAGTTTGATATTCTGGCCGATGCAAAGAACTATAAAAAGAATGTTCCTAGTAGTGAAAGAGAGAAAATCAAGACAGACCTCATTAAGAATAAACATATTAATTTTGCTTGGTTAGTTTCTCTCAATACGACAATTGATAAGTTCGACAAATCGCCGATAATGTTTGAATGGGTAAATACACAAAAATGTATAGTCTATATCAACCAACTTCTTCATTATGAGAATCCATCGCAAATACTTCGTATTGCTTGGTTTACTTGTCGAGAACTATTCAAGTTGGTAAAAGAAGATGATACAGACATGACAGAATTGACTTCATTGAGAGAAAAACAATTCAAAATGACAGATAAAATCAAGAATATTCGTAAAATAATTCGAGAACTGAATACAACAATTGGATTATTTAAAAAACAAGTAGAAACAATTGATTATGAATTAAAAGATATTTTGGATGTCGAAACTACAGAATTGGTAGATTCTAATTATTCTATATTTGATGATTGGTGGAAACTTAAAATAGATATTCTGACAAATCAAAAAGAGAAATTAAAATCTACAGATATATGGTTCAAATTTCGACAAGATAATAAAGATATGATAAAACAATTCCAAATTACACCAGATAAGTTTAAACAGTATATTAGAACAATTCTTCCATCAACATCATATGATATTCGTAGTAATAATGGTGCATTTGATATCAAAGGGGTTGCTTGGAAATAATGACGACGATTATTATGTAAATTATTATAATAAAATATTATAATAATTCAAATTGAAAAATATTATTGTATTATTGTATTCTGTAGTAGTAGTTCAAATTGTCATTATTATTATTTTTATTATTATAATAATAAAATACTTATTTGAAAAATATACAGTTGACATATTTTATTACTCGAATAAATATGATACAATTTTACCATATCCATCACATAATTTATAAAATATTTTAGGATGTTTTTTATAAATATGTGTCAATATAACTTGTTCTGTCCATATATTATTTTTGTCGATAATATCAAGATAATGTTTATAAATCGTAGCAAAATTATCAATTGCATTTTTATGTATAATAAATGTTCCAGCAGAAATATGATGACAATAATTATTTTTTGTAACCTTTTTTGGTTTATATGACTCAGAAGATGTATATATCAATTTATTAGTTGGTAATTTGTCGAGTTTATTTGCCACGATTAATGGTAATATGTTTTGTGGTAGTTTTTTATTACGATAAATATTAATACCAGCATCAATCCACTTGAACCAATCAGTCTGAAATGGATTCAAGTTTTTAGCTTTTTGAAGCATGAATATTTTTTCATTCCAAATTAAGTTTAATTCGATACTTGGACAATGAATTGGATGTGTAATCATTCTATCTTTATAACTATATGTTACAAAATCTTCTATTTCACATTCAATATAATATGTGGGATAATCTTTTCTGAATGGTTTAATCAATTCAATACCTTCTTTGTTAGCAAAAAATACATATGGACAATTAATATCTAATGTATATTGAAACCATTCGATATATTTATCATAAGTATATTTATTTTTTACCTTAAAAAAAGTTGAAACACAAGTTAGATTCATATAATAGACAAATAATAAATTAAATTATACAAATACAATACAGAATAAATAATATTTTTGAGTTATTTTCGAGATATTAATTGTCAATCTCATTATAATATTATGCAAAACTTCTATGATTTAATACATAAAAATTATATATTTATTTTATTAACATTTATTATTCTTATTACAATAAGTTGTATATGTATATTTCTGTTTTTACTAATGATAATATTAATTGTCGGATATATTCTGTTTAAAATAACGAATTTCAATAATACTGGTAATTTTATTAATATGTATGATTATAATATAGATACGCAAGAATGTTTGTCGAAATATGCTGATTATAAAATAAAAGGATTGTATTTAGTAACGCAACCATTAACGGCGTTTGCTTATACAATTTGTAATAGTATTACATTGTTTAAGTTCGACAAATTATTAAAACAATTATATCCATTTCATAGTAAGATTATATTAGTTGTAAAACGTGGTAAAAAAACGGCATTCTTGGAAATACATAAACAGCCAAATATAATAATAAATGATATGATTGATATGAATTATTTATGTAACATAAAGCAAATACCGATTCATTCAAAAGAGTTATCAGTGGATAAATTATTAACTTCTGTGAGAGAGAATATGGGTCAAAAATATTTTAATTGGAATATTATTGGTAATAATTGTCAAAACTTCTCAAAAGAAATAATTCGAGTATTGAAAAAGTATGACAAAAAATATGTAAAAAATGATATAACGGTAAAAATAATGAATAATAAACAATATACTGTATACGATTTATATATTCTTAATGTATTATCATCATTTTTAATAATAATTACACGTGGTTATATAGGGTCAATTATTAATAAAATATTTTTATGTATGATTGTATGATTGATTGTATAATATGTATTGATATAATTATATGTTTTAATTATTTTGACAAATAAAATGTGCCTGAAGTATAATCTTTATTAGGAAATAATTGACTCGTATTTAAATTATCAATACCATCTCTAGAAGAAGAATCTACAATAGTTCTACCAGATTGTTCTAATAAAAAAGAAGCACAATATTGTATTGGTTTATAATTATTATAATTTAAAAATTGTTCATCCGGGAAAGATAGTTGTACTTTAATTTTGTTATCAACCAATGTGAATTGAAACGGTTTATAAGAATGATTATTACTATCGTTATATAGGGTTGTTAAGCTAAGTGGAGAATTAGTATTTATTAATTCTATTGGAGTTATACCATTAGAGTCAACATATAAACAATATTTACAATATGTTGATGCTGGTGCATTGTTCAAATTAGTTTTAATAGTATCTAAACTATTTACAGATGATAAACCAACAAAATATTCTAATTCATTACTTGCGTTTTTTACCACAATTTGATAATAGATTGTAAAATAAATACTATAACTGTTCGGACCATTTTGATTGTAATAATTAATATAAAAATCAGAATTTGTTGTAGATGTATCAGGCATTATTCCGGTATTAAACGAATTATTATAAACAAATGTATTACTACTAAGTTTTAATTCATTCAAAATTGTATCTTGAACAAATGCGGTAGTAGCAATTGATGAAGAATAATTTCCTAAACTAGGATTAGGTGCTTGTGGGTTTCCTGTAAAAATAGGATTGTATATAGGTGCATAGTAATTTTGTACCCATTCTTCTGTCGCACAATTTCCACAATTATTGCGTTTATATTCATTATAAATCTTACAAAGTGTTAATTTTTGTAGACGATTATTTTTCCAATAAAAATCAGGTGGGAAATTCATATATATTATATGGATACAATGTTACAAGAATAAATGATAAAATTATGATAAATAATAACATTAATATTTTTGATTTTGATTAAATTATACAATAATAATAATAATAATATAATATATTATGTCATTATGTTTGGTTGCAATTTTTAAAAATGAAAGTCATATTTTAAAAGAATGGTTAGACCATTATATTAATCAAGAAGTTGATATGTTTTTTTTAATTAATAATTGTAGTAGTGATAATTACATTGATATACTTGAACCATATATAAATAAAAATAAAGTAAAACTTGTAATAGATAATACAAAATACCAGCAAGCTAATTTATATAATAAACATTTTTTAAAAAAAGTGAAAATATATGATTGGGTAATATTATGTGACCTAGATGAGTTTATATATGCTCGTCGTGGATTTCCAACAATAAAGTCATATTTAAAAAAATTACCTAATAATGTATCTCAAGTTTGTATTCCTTGGAAAATGTTTGGTTCAAATGGATATAATACGAGAAATGCAAAACAACCATATAGTGTTATTAATAATTTTACGAAACGAGCAAATTATAATGAGAATGCTTATTGTAAAAGTTGGAGAAATGAGTGGGGAGAAGGATTAATTAAAAAGTTTGTAGTCAAAATCAATCAAAATATACTTGCTAAAAATGTAAAGTATAATTTTGTAAAAAGTATAGCTAGAACAAGAGATTTAATAAAATTAAACATCCATAAGCATGATGTTAGATATGATAGTATATCTTCAAATCAACGTAGAGATACAATAGATAGGGATTTTTGTAAAATAAATAAAACAATATTGAAAAACTCGTATTTACATCTTAATCATTATGCAATACAGTCATTTAATTGGTTTATGAAAATAAAAGCAACAAGAGGAGATGCTTGTCATAATAATAATGTTAAGATTCGAGATGAATCATATTACCGTAAATATGACAAAAATAGTAATAAAGTGATTGATCGTGAATTACTAAAAATTACAACGATAAAAAAATATGGTAATAATTTGTTGTCGATTATAAATAAAGATATAACTAAATATGCTTTAGATGATAGCCTTGAAATAGATAATAGCCTTGAAATAGATGATAGTCTTGAAGTAGATGATAGTCTTGAAGTAGATGATAGCCTTGAAATAGATGATAGCCTTGAAATAGATGATAGTCTTGAAATAGATGATAATGTAATTATTTCTTACCAAATAATATAGTAAGTTTGTCTCTCTTTCAAAGAACAAATAATTACTTCTTCCAAGAAATAATTATTTACATAAAATTATTTTTCAGTAATATATACTTCATGATTATATCCCCATCCATAATGGGCATCTGTTCTTTTTACAATCAATTGATTATAAAATATTTCAAAAGTAAATGTATCACTAAAATTATGTTTTTTAATTTCAAATACTGGATTATTATACGATTTATGTAAAGTAATTATTTTAATTGGAATATTAGAACACCCAATATTAATTATATTACTCCCTTCTATATTTTTTGGAATAATTTTATATTTATAATAATGAATAAAAATAATTTTATCTTCATCATTTAATGTTTTTGCATATCCATTGCAATTAAATTCTCTAAACAAATTTATTTTGAAATCATAAGTATTATTCATAACTGTATCATATAAATATTCACATAATAAATGATATCTATTCATAAATATACTCATATCATTTATTTCATAAGTATATTTTAAAGAACTATATATAATTGGATTTTTAGGAGAACATCCAATTGCTCCATTAAATAAAGATTTTGGCATAACACTTAAAACAGAAACAAAAGAATAATCTTTTACAATATTCTCAATATTATCATACAACATAGCATCTCCATCTAAAAATACTCCACCATTTATATATAAAAAATAATATCTAAATAAATCAGCTTGATGTGCTGCTGTTGGCATTTTTTTCTATTGGTTAAAAATATTTGGGAATTCTTCTAATGGATTATCTTTAAAATATTGTTCTTCCTCACCATTACAATAATTAATATAATGCCAACCTTTTGGTAATTGTTTTTTTATTAAATCTATTACATAATCTTCTTGTTTATGTCTTGTTTTTTGCATAATTATTTTACTAATAATATTATTATACTAATATTATTATAATAATAATATGATTATATTTTTTATATAAAATAGAGAAATTATAATAATATAACTTTTATTTCAGTATCAATATTGTATAATTTGTCATTTACATAACATTATTTTCACGAAACCATTTTGTAATTATAATTTTTTCACCATCTAATATAGGCATACCACAATGTTTCGAATATACATTTTCATTATTATCTTTATCTAGATTATTCCATATAATAGCAGTACATTTTATAGGTTTTAAATCTAAATTAATTAATGGAAATTGTGTATAACCACCTTCTTTAACATTATTTAAATATATCATAACAGTATATGTTCTTTGTCCAATATTAGCTAAATATTCTTTATTACATTCATCTGTTTTACCAAAGTAATCAGTATGTAATTTAAACTCTTGTCCTATACAATATTTCTGTGCTTGTATAGTTTCACCTTTTTCTTTTTCAATTTCTAATAATGTACATATTTTATTATTTAATTTTTCATAAATAGGATTTGTAGTAAATAAATTTGCAGTTGTGCTTGTTCTGAAGTTTATATCTGGTTCATTATTATTTGTTAAAGTTGATTTATTGAAAGTTTCATTATTAATAGATATTACTAATTCATTACATTCATCTTCTTTTAAGAAATTAGGAATAGAATAAATTTCAAGATAATCATTCGGTATTTTAAAATGACTTAATTTATTTGGTATTTTATGATTAATTATTTTTATAGGTATTTTATTATTATTATTATATAATTCTAAAGAATAATAAATATCACGATAATTAAAATTATTATCTAATAAAATTTTAAATAATTCATTTTTATTACATCCAAGTTTTAAATTAGTATTTAACCATTCTAACCATTCAGGATTAATTAAACTCATAAAATATATTCATATATGAATATATTTTATATTATAATTTGTATATTATAATTTGTATATTTTCAAATCTTCCAAGAAATATATATCAATCTCAATACCATATTTTTCAGTATCAATAATAATATAATCAATATAAAATACCAATAAATCGGTGTGCTTTTGTGTTTGTAATATAATTTTATTTAGTTCTTCACTTCTATACACCCCACATCCCAAACTAATTGAACGTCTTGGGTTTTTTACGTCATTATCCATCTAATATAATTTAACAATAATATAATTTTAACTAATTATATTATTATATAAAATCGGCGTTTGAAATGTGAAAAGGTGTAAATATTGATTGTCTTCTCACTCGGCGATTATTTTTTGTTGTAGTAATTTTATTATAATAAGCATTAATATTAATATACGCTAAATTGATTGCTCCAGATAAATTATTACAAGAACATTCATTCGGATTAGATTTACGCTGAAATGTAACCCACGGTCTATCAGTTTGTGGGCTACAATAGCAGATAGCTCTATTAGGATTATTACTATCGATTACACAATTTTTATTTAAACAATCCCCCAAGTTCCATTGGTAAGAAGATTACACGTATGTTTCTTTAGCATATTACCATTTATACCTGAATATAGTGAAGTAATATATGTTTTACCTCCTATCGTATATGGTTTAAATATCTTACCATTATTGATACCAACAGCGATACCTTTTCTAACAGAACAGTTACATACCAAATTACCATTTTTATCTAGTGTTCCCTTAGCATTTGTGCATAATGCATAAATACCAGTATAACCTTTAAATATACTCATCGCTATAATATATGTATATAAAATTATTTAACAATCTATATTTTTCAGATAAATTAATAAATATCATAATATAATCCAATTCGTTACCATACATGGTGTGCCGATTGGGTGTCATTCGAATGTATAATTATGGTAACAGATTTTTCGACAAAGTCGAATCAAAATCCTTACCATATATGGTGTGGTGATTGGGTGTCATTCGAATGTATAATTATGGTAACAGATTTTTCGACAAAGTCGAATCAAAATCCTTACCATATATGGTGTGGTGATTGGTTGTCGGATGAAAGTAAAGTTATGGTAACAGATTTTTCGACAAAATCGAATCAAAAACCTTACCATATATGGTGTGGTGATTGGTTGTCGGATGAAAGTAAAGTTATGGTAACAGATTTTTCGACAAAATCGAATCAAAAACCTTACCATATATGGTGTGCCGATTGGGTGTCAGCCGAATGTATAATTATGGTAACAATCATTTGACACAAGATTGAACCAAATCCTTACCATATATGGTGTGCAAATTGGCGGTCGACTGAATACATAGTTATGGTAACAATCATTTGACACAAGATTGAACCAAATCCTTACCATATATGGTGTAGTGATTGGTAGCGTAATTGTTACAACATAATATCAGTCTAGTATTATGTTGTATAAATATTTCACATCAAGTTATGCTGTCATTATGGTGTCGACTACAACATGTAAATCTCAATTTCAACAATAACAACAATACACTGAAACGCATTATGTGTCAAAATCGCACAATTTGTCGCACAAAAACGTGTGATGTCATTTTGGTGTCGAAATTGTGCACGATTTGACCAATTGATACTATGCATCGATATGATCGATATGCCTAAACGTGTTGTGCGTCAAAAGCGCCGAATTGAGTGCGTTTTTTGCCGAAAATT
>Ga0247842_10003620_pt1 | contig 20452 bp, 13 predicted proteins | sample LaCruzMarch2015__3_FD_192411 | JGI IMG/M metagenome (GOLD analysis project Ga0247842, IMG submission 192411) | Freshwater microbial communities from meromictic Lake La Cruz, Castile-La Mancha, Spain - LaCruzMarch2015_19m | ecosystem: Environmental > Aquatic > Freshwater > Lake | place: Spain...
AGATCCCTGAGTGCCAGCCCCTTGTAGTACCACGCGTCGGCAAAGGCAGGCGAAATCCCGATTGCCCGCTCACTGGAAATGAGCGATTCCTCAAATCTCTTCAGTTCATGAAGCGCAATTGCCTTGTACAGCGCCGCTTCCGCACTCGCCGGGTCCTGTTCGAGTGCACGGTCAAATGAAACGATCGTATCAACGTAATTCTTCAGCGCAAAGAGTGCCACTCCTTTTTCATAGTGGATCCGTGAATGTGCAAGCCCGCGGGAGATGCACTGGTCAAAAATCTCTATTGCTGCTTTGAATTTTTCAAGGCGTGAAAATGCGAGTCCTTTTTGATAGAGGGCATCGGTATTCCCCGGATCGATCTCAAGAGCCCGCCCAAATGCGCCAACTGCCTCTTTGTCGCGTTCAAGTGCGATAAGCGCCAGTCCTTTCTGGAGTAACATGTCCGGGGAATTGGGTTCGATCGCAAGTGCGGCATTGAACGCCGCAATCGCGTCCCCGAATTTTTTTTCCTTTGCGAGAGCGAGACCTCTTGCATAAAGTAACGGAACATCACGGGGCGTGATCTCGAGTGCGATTGTAAACGCGTGAATTGCCTCGTCATTTTCGTCGAGAGCTGCGAGCGCCAGACCCTTTTGGTAAAATGCAGGGGCATAATTCGGGACCAGTTCGAGTACACGGTCAAATGACAAAACAGCTTCGGAATGCCGGTTCAGCTTCGCGAGTGCACACCCAAGGTCGAAATGCGCATGGGCGTTCTCGCTGTCCAGTTCCAGTGCCCGGTTAAATGCGTGGATTGCCTCGGTGTATCGTTTAAGATCGGAAAGGACAAACCCCTTGTAGTACCATGCGCCGGCAAAGTCCGGTTTAATTCCGATTGCCCGTTCACAAAATTCAAGCGATTCAACAGGTCTTTTCAGTTCAAAGAGTGCGATTGCCTTATCAAGAGCTGCGTTTGCGTTCTTCGGGTCCTGTTCGAGTGCCCGGTCAAAAGTGGTGATGGCATCCTCGTATCTTTTCAGCGCGAAGAGTGCAACCCCTCTTTCGTAATAAATCCGGGAATTTGTGAGTCCATGGGAAATGCACTGGTCAAAAGTTTCTATTGCCGGCTCAAATTTTTCAAGGCGTACAAGAGCACGTGCTTTTTGGTACAGCGCATCGGTATTTGTCGCATCGAGACCGAAACTGTGGGTGAACACTTCAACCGCTGCATCGTCATGTCCCAGTTCGAAGAGGGCAAGTCCTTTTTTGTATGAAGTATCCGGGGAATTGGGTTCGAGTGCCAGTGCTGCATCGAATGCCACGATCGCATCCTCGTAATTTTTCAGCTGCGAAAGTGCGAGACCCTTTGCGTAAAAAACCGAAGCATCGCGAGAATTGATCTCGAGGGCACAATTAAACGCAAGAACCGCATCAACATTCATGCCAAGAATCGCAAATGTGAGTCCCTTTTGGTAGAATGCGGGGGCATAATCCGGGACGTTTTCGAGTACCCGGTCAAATGAAACGACTGCCTCTTTATACCGTTTGACGTGTACGAGGGCAAGCCCAAGTTCGAATTGCGCATGAGTGGTCTCACTGTCCAGTTCCAGTGCGTGACGCAATGCCGCCACTGCATCTTCATACCGCTCAAGATCAGCAAGCGCCAGTCCCTTATAGTACCAAGCATCTGCATAGTCAGGCATGATCCCGATTGCCCGCTCACTGGAAATGAGCGATTCATCCGGTCTCTTGAGCCCGTGGAGTGCGATTGCCTTGTTCAGAGTGGACTCTGCATTCTTCGGATCATATTCGATTGCCCGGTCAAATGTATCAATTGAGTCCTGGTACAGTCCTTGTGCAGAAAGTGCAACTCCTTTTAAGTGGAAGGCTTGTGCATAATTCGGAACGAGTGAGATGGTCTTGTCAAATGCCTTGACTGCGTCATTGTACCGTCCAAGTTTCAATAAGGCAGCGCCACGATGGAAATATGCGGGTGCGAGGTGAGGATCGATCTCGATTGCCTGGTCGTATGCGAGAACCGCCTCATCAAATCGTGACAGTTCACAGAGTGCAATACCCCGGTAGAGGTACGCATCCCGGTAATTCGAATCCAGTTCTAGTGCATGGTCATATGCGTCGAGCGCTTCGGTGACGTTCCCGAGATCAAAAAGGGCACGTCCTTTCTGGTAGAACGCATGGAAATTGTTGGGATTTGCGGTAAGTATCTTCTCGAAATCCTTAATGGATTCCTTAAATTTCCCCAGACTATAGAGTGCGATACCCTTACGCATCCTGGCATCAGTGTACGTGGGCTTTAACTGGAGTGTTTTTTCAAAAGATGCAATTGCGTCCTGGTGCCGGTCCAGACCGGCAAAAGATCTCCCTTTCTGGTAGTAGATGAGCGCGTTGTCGGGGTCATAGACAAGCGCACGATCATACGCTTCAAGCGATTCGGCGAATTTCCCCAGTTTTGAATACGAGATTCCTTTGAAATAATATCCTGTAGCATTGCTTGTGTCCTTCTGGAGGTTCCTCTCAAACGATTCGATCGCTTCCGCATATCTTCCGAGTTTCTGGAGTGCAAATCCGCGGTAATAATATACTTCAGAATACTTCGGTTCAATTTCAAGGGCTTTATCTAAAGCACTGATCGCCTCAAGAGACCTGCCTGTTTCGATCAGCATTTTGCCTTTGTTATACCATGCAGGAGCATAATTCGGGTTGATGGCGATTGCGTTCTCGAACGATTTTATTGCTTTTCTCGGGTCCCCGCGTAGTGCCAGTGCCAGTCCCTTGTGGTAATGTACGTCACTGTTGTTCGGGTCAATCTCGAGCATGACGTCGAAGACCTGGATTGCCTCTTCAAGCCGGTTAATCTTTTCAAGAGCGAGCCCTTTGTAATGGAATGCTTCGAGGGTTCGCTGGTTTATGGCGATTGCATTGTCAAAGGCATCGATCGCATCCTGGTATCTCCCAAGATCAAAGAGCGCTCTCCCGACCTTCACCCAACCCTCGACCTGGTTTGGATCGATCCTGAGAGATTTCGTGTAGGCATCGACTGCATCCTGTGTCCGACCAAGTTCGTTTAAGGCAGTTCCTTTTTTCATCCAGACATCGCAGAGTGCAGGGTCAAACTCAAGCGCCCGGGTAAACGCAAGGACGGCATCCTGTATCTTGCCAAGTTCGTAGAGTATTGTGCCTTTCTTCACCCAGCCTTCGGCAAGGTTCGGGTGGATCTCAAGCACTTTTGTATACGCATACAGGGCTTCCTGCTTTCGGGCAAGACGGGCAAGTGCATCTCCTTTCTGCATCCAGATCTCGACAAGCCCGGGGTTCAGCGAGAGGATTCGGTCAAATGTTTCGATCGCTTCCGCATATCTCTGGAGCATAATGAGCGATTCGCCGCGACAGACCAGTGCCTCAACAAGAGAGGGGTTTGCTGCAAGACTCCGGTCCAGTGCCAGTATCGCTTCTTCTTCACGGGATACCCGTGCCAGTGCAATTCCCTGGTACATGAACGCATCTGAGAGTTGCGGGTTTATCTCCGTAGATTTACTGAGGGTGGCGATTGCCTCTTCATACCGTTTTAACTGGAGGAATGCAATACCCTGGTAATAATAGGAGGCAGCATTCGCCGGATCAATGGCGATTGCATCAGCAAATGTAGTGACCGCTTCTGCGTACCGTTCCCGCTGGACGAGAGCGATGCCAAGGTAATGATGGGCGGGGGCATTTGCGGGTTCGAGCGCAATGGAGTTTTCAAACGCCGTTATCGCATCATCATACCGTTCCCGACCGGCGTACGCGATGCCGAGGTAATATAAGCCCAGTGAATTATCCGGTTCGAGAGCAAGGGTGCTCTCAAACGCCTTGATTGCATCCTCGTATCGTTCCCGCTGGGCAAGCGCGATGCCTTTCTCGTACAGGATCCTTGGGGACCGGGGCTCAATTTCAAGTGCCTGGTCATATGATATGACTGCTTCAAGCTGTTTTCCCATACTGGCGAGGGCATTTCCCTTCTCGTGGAATGCCCGGGCGCATCGCCGGTTGATCTCGAGCACACGGTCATATGCACGTATCGCTTCTTCATAGCGTTTTGTGCAGGCAAGGGCAATCCCCTTGTAGAACCATGCCCACTCGTTTTTAGGTGCATCTTCAATCGTGTGGTTGAAGACCGTGATCGCCTCGTCATATCGTTCAAGTGTGACAAGTGAGATTCCCTTGCGGACCGCCGCTTCTGTATTTTTGGGGTTGAGCAGTATCGATTTTTCAAAAGCGGTTATTGCTTCTTCATTCCTTTGGAGGTTGGCAAGAGAGATCCCCTTGTACAGCCACGCCTCGACAAGTGCCGGGTTCTGTTCAACTGTGGCTTCGAAGGTTGTTACTGCTTCCTCGTACCGGTAAAGATGGAAGAACGCGATCCCTTTTTCGTACAATGCGCTGGTATTCTGGGGAGTGATGGCAAGAACACGATCATACGCATCAATTGCATTGGTGTACTGCTTCTTTTTAAGGAAGGTAGCGCCCTTGTGATACAGGGCAGACGTGTGGGCGGGATCTATGGCAATAACCTGGTCAAATGCACGGAGTGCATCATCCAGCTGCCCCAGCCGGGCGGATGCAAGCCCCCGGTTGAAATGGGCATTGACATAGTTCGGGTTGATGGTGATAGCCCGGTCAAATGCTTCGATCGCTGCATTGAACTGTTCAATCTTTGCAAGGGCAATTCCCTTGTCATACCATGCCTGCGCGTATTCGGGTTTTATCGCGATACTCTTGTTGAAGGCATCGATTGCTTCGTTGTATTTTCCCAGTTTTACGAGTAAAAGTCCCTTCTCCCGGTATGCCTGGGCATTTTCCGGATCATCGGCAAGGGTTTTTTCATATTCGTGAAGGGCGTCTTCACTTCTTCCCAGTTTTGCGAGTGCAAATCCCTTCTGGAACAGTGCATCTGCATAGTCCGGTTTGATCCAGAGTGCACGGTCATACATGGCGACTGCGTCACTGAACCGCCCGAGACTGGCATACGACAGCCCGGCTTGGTACGCGGCAGAGGCACAACCGGGTTCGAGTGCAAGTGCCTGTTCGAATGCGTCGATTGATTCCTTGTGCCTGCCGAGCCGTGCAAGGGCGATTCCCCGGAAATAAAATGAACCGGCATGGTCCGGTTTTTTCCCAAGAATACTCGTAAATGAAGTGAGCGCATCTTCATACCGGCTCAGGTTGATGCAGGCAACCCCACGCTGGTACAGGGCATCGGAATTATCAGGTTCGAGTGAAATTACCCGGTCATAATCTGAAACTGCATCACGGAAGTTGTTCTGCTGGCTATATGCAATGCCCCGGTGATAATAGACCTGGGCACCTTGTGGGTTCATTTCGGCGGCTTTGTCAAATGCACGTATCGCTTCCGGGTATTTTGCCAGCTTGTTCTGTGTAAGCCCCATGTAAAACCAGGCATCGACAACAAGGGGATTTCTTGTGATAGCATTTTCCAGTGCAACGGCTGCATCCGGAAACTTTCCTGTTTTGAACAGGGATATGCCCTTTATTGCCCAGATGTCCGCATGGTCCGGTTCGAAGCCTAAAAATTTTTCCGCTGATTCGGCAGATTCTGCAAACCGTTCCTGTTTAATTAAGATAAAACTCCGGTAATACCAGACCCATATATCGGTTGGGTCGATCTCGTATGCCTTGTCAAATGCCTGGAGTGCATTGTCATATCTCCCAATTTCATAGAGGGAGATGCCCATATTGTAATACGCTTTGGAGTACGTCGGGACGATCTTAATTGCCTTGTCGTACGCGATGATGGCTTCTTCATGCCTTCCCAGATCTGCGAGGGCAATTCCTTTGTTATAATAGACTTTTGCGTGGTTGGGATCGACCATGAGGGCATGGTCGTATGCTGCGATCGCGTCCTTGTATCGTCCAAGTTCATACAGGGCGATCCCTTTGAGAATCCATGCCTCTGCATTGTCAAATTTCACGGATATGAGGCGGTCACATGCCTGGAGCGCTTCCTCATTTCTGCCCAGTTGGGCAAGAGTGGCGGCTTTATTGTACCAGGAGTTGGGATCCGATGGTTCGATTGCCAATGCCTTGTCGTACGAGTCGATCGCGTCTTCGAACTTGCCGATGTCGTACAGAGCGATGCCTTTAAAGTAGTGGGCTTTTGGTAATTTTGGAAAAAGGGCGAGCGCCCGGTCAATCATGACGATGGCTTCCTGGAACCTGCCAAGGTCATAGAGTTCGATGCCCTGCCGGAGCAACGCCTCAGCATCACTCTTACTCATAGGTTTTTCTCCCCGTTTTTGTAATTATTGAAGATATTCGTATTTCCACACTCGAATGATTCAGGTAAAAGGTTATGAAAACACCGCATATACCTTTTCTGCTATATACATATACACCGGTATTTATGAATACTATTTATATCAGGCATGTGCCACGGGCAAATACTATCAGATGATTCACCCGTGATCTTGTGATTACAGGATCACATGTTGGCGAGCAGCACGCGGGTGCATCGTGGTATCCCTCTCACAATCCTGAAGTGACACCAGGAAAAGGACATGCGGTGTGGATCTCCATTCCGGAATACTTCAAAAGCCTTTTTACTCTATCCGTCGCACCACCTTTGGTAGGTGTTTTGATGGTAGTCGTAAAGAGTGTTGATATTTTTTCATGGGCGAAGATCCAAGCCCTGTTTGGTATCGTGTTCGGTCTTTTCTATGGAATTCTGTTCGCAGTCATGGGTGCGGCAATGGGGATGTCAAAGTGGACTCCGGGAGCTGAACCCGTACAATCATTAGGTGTTCTTTCCATTGTTGCATTCCCGATTATATTTGCCATTATGGGTTTTATCTGTGGTGCGATTATGGCATTATTGTACAACTTATTTGCGGGTAGTGTGGGCGGCGTCAAAATCGAACTTGTTGAAAAGTGAAAAAAACTTTCGTTTACCTTTTTTTTTGGTCGATTGAAGGAGGATGCAGAAATGTCTATTCTGAACTGAACCTTTACCTGTTGGTTTAGGGGCAGCCGGTTTTTATTTTAATCGATGGTTCAGATTTTGTTTTTATGAGGGGGGATTTTCGCTGGCACTCGTCACAGAACAAAACATCCCCTTTGCAGATAACGTCATTGGTTCCGGAATTAAATGGAAAGTTGATGAAGACAGACAGTCAAGATGTACAAAAAACGATTATTCTATTGCAGTTACATCATAATACACGAAGAAGGTGACTGGTGAACACAACGATCTTCTATTTTTCGGGAACCGGCAATTCCCTGAAGGTGGCAAAAGATATCGCTGCAATACTTCCGGATACAGAACTTGTCCAGATCTCAAAGAAAAATATGCCGGGGATCGGCACGGTATATTCAGGTACCGTGGGCATTGTCTTTCCGGTCTATTATTTTGGACTGCCACACATGGTCAGAGCATTTGCTCGCGGATTACACGTGGAAAAAAACACCTACGTCTTTGGGATCGCCACCTATGGAGGTATGGTCGGTGTGGCGTTCAATCAACTCGGAGAGTGCCTCGGAAAAAAGGGTATTAAGTTGTCAGCTGCATTTGCGGTTCACATGCCCGGCAACTGCCAGGTGTTGTATGCCCCAGAGGCTGATACCGCACAACAGGAGAAGTTCCGGAATGAACGGGAAACTACCGACAGAATCGCACACCGGATCAATGCTCGTGAAGAAATTCTATTCAAACCTCCAAATATTATCGCACGGTGCCTCATGGGTATTTTCTATTCCCGGTTAAAACCGCACGAGCGTTCCCGTAAGTTCCATACCGATGAAAAATGCACGGGTTGTGGTACGTGTGCCCGCATTTGTCCGGCACAAAACATTACCCTGCAGGACAAAAAACCACGTTGGCACAACCAGTGTGAGTTCTGCCTTGCCTGCATGCAATGGTGCCCAAACCATGCGATCCAGTATGGGAATAAAACGCAGAAACGGGGCAGGTACCACCACCCCGAGATCAAAGTCCATGAATTATTCCAGGATTAAAAATTCGGTTAACCGTTACCAAAAAAAAACGTATATGATTCCCTCAGTGACACAAGTATACAGCAGCATGAAAACGGTGCAATGAAAACGGTGCAAGCCGTTTCCCTATCAAAAAAGATCACACGTCCCATGGAATTTTACTTGTTTGTGCAAGGAATGATCGTCGGGATAACGCTCGCTGCACCGGTGGGTCCAATCGCACTCGTCTGCATTCATCGTGCGATTGCATCCGGGCGGGGGCATGGCATTGCATCCGGGCTCGGTGTGGCGACTGCCGATGCATTCTATGCCGCTATCACGGTATTCTGGATCACCCTCCTGTCCGGGTTTCTTTTTGCATGGCAGTGGCTTTTCAGGCTGACAGGAGGGGTCGTCCTTATCGGTGTCGGGGTCTGGATATTTTTATCTGTTCCTTTAGAAGTGGCGGATAAACCGGACGATAATTCATATGTCAAAGACTATGTCTCCATGGTTGTCCTGACACTCGCGAACCTGCTGACCATTATATTTTTTGTCGCGATATTGCCCGGCTTTGGCGTCATCTTCTCCGGAGGCACGTTTATACCTGCCGCCATCTTCGTCATCGGCGTGTTTGTCGGAGAGGCGTGCTGGTGGATCGTGCTCTGCGGAGTTCTGGGCTCCCTGCACCTGATTCTCACGCCAGCCCGGCTGACCCTCATCAACCGGTTCGCCGGGTTCGTCATCAGTCTGTTTGGCATCGCCCTTGTGCTCTCCGCGTTTATCCGGTAGAGCCTGTAATGCCCGTAATGCCCGTCGGAAAACCTACCGGAGTCTGGCAAGGGTTTTGTCGGGGCAGGAAGTATGCACCGTGGTTCCGCAAGGATGCCGGGACACATCGGGACACGTCCGGGAGCTTCCCCCACGCTCCCCGCTCGTCACTCCTCTTCTGCAGCATCCAGCCAGATCGGCAACCGGGACAAAACCCCGGTAAATGCCCGAGAGGCAGCGTGGTGCACCGCGTAAGACGCGCTCATTAAGTAATATCCCATCGAACATTTCATTCAAGACATCAAATGGGTTCCCCAGTCCCGACAGCCAGGCAGGAAGAGCAGGTACAGGCGCACCAGGTACCGGGCAGGTGTTCCGGAGAGCCTGCTGACTGCATCATCCGGCTCCTGAACCTGACAAAGGTCTTTACCGGCAAGGTGAAGACGGTACGGGCAGTGGACAATGTGACGTTCGATGTCGGGCGAGGAGAGATCTTCGGGCTGCTGGGTCCAAACGGAGCCGGGAAGAGCACGCTCATACGGATGCTCACAACGCTGCTCAAACCAACGTCAGGCACCGCGTTCCTAGACTCATATGAACTCGGTCACAAGCCGGAGAAGATCCGTTCGATCATCGGTGTCTGCTCCCAGAACAGCACTCTCGACCTCGAACTCTCCGCATACGACAACCTTGAATTTTATGGTGCGCTCGTGAATGTTGACGCACGTGTGCTCGATGCACGGATATGGGATCTTCTGGAGATGACCGGTCTTTCCGATCTCGCCCGTGCCCGGGTCGGGACGTTCTCCGGTGGGATGCGACGGAAACTTGAGATTGTCCGGGCGTTCATCCACCACCCGCTCATCCTGTTTCTGGACGAACCGACGATCGGTCTTGACCCGGAAGCCCGCCGTGAAGTGTGGCAGCAGATCGCACAGCTGAACGAAGAGAGAACAACGATCATCCTGACGACGCACTACATGGACGAAGCGGAGAAACTCTGTGACCGGATCGCATTTGTCGATCGCGGGCGACTGGTCGCGCTGGACACGCTTGAAAACCTCAAACGGTTGCTCCCGGAAGGGGATCTCATCGAGATCGGGTTTGAGCGGATCGATGAAGGTGTACTGTCGGCAATCCGTCAGAATTCACTCGTAAACTCGGTGGCGGTGAAGGATGGAAGACTGGTCATCTCTGCAAAGAACGGGAGCCGGGTGTTGCCCGGGATTGTGGCAGTCTTTGAGGCATCCACGAGTCCCATGACCTCCATCTCGATCCGTTCCCCGTCTCTCGAAGATGTCTTTATCCATCTCACGGGAAAACGACTGGACGACGGTAAAAACCCTGATACAAAACCATCCCGCGGGGGTCATCCGCCATGATCCGGGGCATGGTCGCGATCTTCAAACGGGACTTTAAAAAATTCTTAAGTAACCCGTTCGTCGTCGTGATGACCCTTGCGATGCCGATCATGTATCTTGTCATCTTCGGCAACGCGATGGGTGGAACGATCAGCCACATTCCTGTCGGTGTTGTCCAGGAAGCGCCCCCGTATGTGGATACGCCGCTCTTTTCGCACGCCGTCGTCGAACTCAATCATATCACGCAGAAGGATCCCTATCCGAAGTTGCTGGACGTGACGGTGTATGATGACGAGACAGCAGCGAAGCAGGCGCTGGCGAAAGGCGATATCTCGGCAGTAGTGGTCTTTCCCTCGTCAATCTCAAATGATCATGCCGTCAGGCTGTACGTGGACAGTTCGAATTCAATCGTCCCGGCTCTTGTTGAATCTGCAGTCCGGGGCGTGCTTGCCAAACTTGGGGCGCAGAATCCGGTGCTGGTGAACAAAATTTACGGGGATATTACCTACATCCAGTTCTTTGGTGTGGGGGTGATCATGATGGCGATCTTCACGTCTACGATGTTCGGGGGCGGGATTGCACTCATCCGGGATCGCGAAGCGGGGATCCACGAGGGATACCTTGTCACGCCGGTGCAGCGGACGAGTATCATTGCCGGGATCATCCTGAGCGGTACCGTCAGGGCGTTTATTGCGGGTTTTGCGATCTTTGTGATCGATATCCTGATCACGGGTATTGTCATCCAGAGCCTGAGAGACTTCTTCCTCGTGCTTCTTGTGATCCTCATCACCTGCGTGGGTGTGACGAGTCTTGTCGTCTCGTTTGCTTCGCGGTTCTCCGCCCAGCAGGAGTATGCGTCGGTGATCGCCTTTTTAAACCTGATCCTGTTCATGACTTCAGGGGCGTTCTATCCCGTGCTGGGGATGCCCGACTGGCTGCGCTGGATCACCGTAATCAATCCTGAATATTATGGGGTGGATGCGCTGCGGGGGATCATCCTTCGCGGGCAGGGGCTCGATATCATTGGCATAGATCTGGTGGCGTTAGTGATATTCTCGAGCGCTATGTTCATCCTCGGTATTGCAACATTCCGGAGGACGCTGGAGTGATTTCACTTTTGGGGTGCTGCACGGTCTATCGGCACCAGGGTCTGGTTCTCCCGGTTATCCGTAGTGATTGAATGAGAATCCACACAGCACCCGCTCATTTTTAAAAAGTTTTGTAGATTTCTTTTGTAATGCCCGTTTTTAGAAATTTTTATGTTAAATATGTATAACCCATGACCAAAATTATATATCAACAATTTCAACGTGTACAAAGATTTATAGAATCCTCCGAGGATTGTCATGAGTAAAATAACAAGGAAAAAAACGTTCAATATCTCAGTTGGCACTTCATCCGGTATTGGTTTTTTGTGGCACCATAATACCAAGTGGCAGGTATGTCTCGTTTCGATCGCACTGCTCTGCATGGTGATCACACCGGTGAGTGCCGGTTCGCAATACCTGACGGGAAGTCCGGAACTTACTGCATATATTTCCGGGACGAATGAAGTGAGTCCGGGTGACGATCTTTCACTTTCGGTGGTCATTGAGAACAAAGGACTCAATGAATTCAAATTTGTGCAGACGGGCATTGTCGACCGTGAGGATCTCCCGAACACCGCAAAACACCTCATCGTCACACTTGATTCGGGTGGTGCCCCACTCGTCATCAAATCAGATCCCCAGATGGTGGGCGACTTAAAGGGGAGCGCCAGTGCCACTGCGGTTTTCAAACTCAAGATCAACCAGGATGCAGCGGCGGGGATATACACCCTTCCGGTAAACCTGAGATATTCGTACCTGTACCTGGCAGAACAGTACGGAAGCGAGACCATCCAGTATACCTATAAAGAAACAAATACGACATTCGGTCTCCCAATCAAAATAAAACCAGTGGTGCAGATCACCGTGCTCTCAATAGGGACAGAACACGTTAATGTCGGAAATGAGGGGTATCTCATCTTAAAGGTAAAAAATATCGGTCATGAGGCTGGACAAAAAGCGATCATAAAGCTCCTCCGCAATGGTCAGAGCCCGGTGATACCCACAGAAAGCAGCGCATATATCGGTGATTTTCCCGTGGGAGCCACTGCCGACTGCCGGTTCAAGGTAACCGTCTCAAGCAATGCGGAAGCCAAATCATATCCCCTCGATGTATATGTGGATTATAAAAATTCGGAAGGAGACCCGGTCAGTTCCGACATCGACACCATCGGCGTTCCGGTCGGCAGGAAAGTGGATTTTAATATAACTTCTTTCCAGTCGGAGGTTGCGCCCGGTGAGAAAAAGGTGATCCGGGTCACGTTCCAGAACACCGGGGGAGCACCTGCATACAGCGTCCAGGCACGCATCAGCGCCGTTGACCCGTTCACCAGTAACGATGACACCGCATTTCTTGGCACACTTAACCCCGGCGAATCTGCCGAAGCCGACTTTGTGGTCTCGGTCGATAAGACTGCCACGGTGAAGGAGTACGGTCTGGATTCTGAGATACGGTACCGGGATGCGCTTGATAACACCGTCATTTCGAATCCCATGAAAGTGCAGGTCCGGGTTATTCCGGCAAAGAGTATTTTCGAGACACTGTCTAACCCGCTCGTCCTCGGCATTATTGCTGTTGTGGTCATCGCGGGGGGTTACGTCGTCTACCGTCGCCGGAAAAAGGCAAAATAAATGATATTTTTTTTAGCCAGGCAGACTGACCCGTGCCCAAGGTGGGGTAACGGGTCCCAAAACAGGTAATGCTGATTACCGGTACATGATCCATAAAGAAGAGATTGTCTGCAATACAGGAAAGCCATGATCGATACCCTCTTTGCAAAGATTGCCGGAACCATTGTTAAGCGACCGAAACTGGTTGCTGTATTTATCCTTGCCCTCTTCTGCATCGGTATTTACGGGATGACCCAGATCAGCATGGAGACGGGATGGAAGACCTATGTATTCAAGGACTCTCCCGCCGGGACCATTGAGCAAAAATATGATGAGGACTTCAAGTCGGATACGATTATCCTCATTATCGAAGCCGGTGACCCGCTCGCCCCGGAAGTGCTCACGTATATCGATAATCTCGAAACGGTTTTGCGGCGGCAGCAGAATATCAAGAGCATACAGAGTATCACCGATGTCCTGAAGATGTACAATGGGGGAACGCTGCCCTCGTCGCGAGCTGACACGGACCGGATTGTCAATTCACTCGCTCCTAACATCCGTGACGTGGTCTATCCTTCCAATGTGCTGACCCTCGTTCAGATTAAGCTCACGCCGGGATTGTCTGAGAAAGTCCAGAAATCCGTTCTGACGAATATGGAATCGGTCGTGGACGCATCCAACGCACCACCGGATGTGAAAGTCGAACTTTCCGGTTCCCCGGCATTTGCCCAGCAGATGAGTGAAGGGCTCATGAGTAACATGGGTCTCCTCATTGGCGGTGCAATGGTCCTGATGATCCTCACGATGGGGATCCTCTTCGCATACGTCCGGTACCGGTTCATGCCGGTCCTGCTTGTGGCGATTGGTCTGGTGACCTCGCTTGGTCTGATGGGAATTGCCGGTATCAATCTGAACATGGCAGTGGTCGGGGCCTTCCCGGTCCTTATCGGTCTGGGGATCGATTATGCGATCCAGTTCCACGCCCGGTTCGATGAGGAGGCGAGGAAAGGATCACTTGAAGATGCCGTCTTTGTCACAGTGACCCGGACCGGACCAGCAGTCATGTACGCGATGTTGGCCACATCGATGGGTTTTGTGGCAATGTACGTGTCGACGGTCCCGATGATCCGCTCGTTCGGTGTCGTCTCCATCATCGGCATTAATACCTGTTTCTGGGTGTCCTGTATCGGTATGCCCACGATCGCCCTCCTGGTGAATTACACGCCAAAGCCCCAACAGACCGGGCAGTGCTATGCCGTGGGAACGGATGCGTGCGATACGATCATCGATAACCCGAAAAACCGCGGCAAAAACAGAAAGAAACGTTCCTTCTCGTATGGCCAGTTTCTCACGGACACGTCGGTTAAGATTGCAAAAAACCCTATACCGGTCCTGCTCGTGGCCGGGCTTATCGCCCTGATCGGGTTCCAGATCGATACAACCATTCCGGTCAGTTCTGATGAGAATGCATTTGTTCCCTCGGATATGCCGGCAAAGATCAACATGGACAAGGTCACCCGCGTCATCGGTGCAACCAATACCGCTGACCTGCTTGTCCAGGGCTCGCGAGTAACCGATCTCGACACCGTGAAATGGATCAAACAGTTCCAGGATTACGAATTGTCGCACCATTCGGAAATAACTGGTGCGACCAGCATCGTCACGTACATCCTCCAGTATAACGGCGGCGTCATGCCGGAGACCCAGGCAGAGCTCAATGCCGTCCTCCAGAAGATCCCAGAGGATACACGGAAATTAGTCCTTAGTGACCCGATGTGCGGGATAATAAGGTTCAGCACCATTAAAATCTCGATAACCAAGCAGAACAGCTTAAAAGAGCAGATTAAAAAGGATATTGCGTTCCTCGAACCCCCTATCGGAATCTCGATAGAGCCGGCCGGGAACTTCGAGGTGACGACCACACTCTTAAGGGCAATGTCAGAATCGAAAGATACGATGACCATTCTCGGGTTCATCTTTGTCTTTGTGTTCCTTATCCTTGTATACCGGCATCTGCACGCTGTTTCGCCGATTATTCCTATCATCTTCGTAGTCGGCTGGAATGCGGTGGCAATGTACCTCCTCGGCATCACGTACAACCCGCTCACGGCAACCCTGGGATCGATGACGATCGGTGTAGCAGCAGAATACACCATCCTTGTGATGGAGCGCTATGCGGAAGAGGAGAAGCGGCTGCACGATCCTATCGCCGCTATCCAGGAGAGCGTCAAGAAGATCGGCACTGCGATCACGGTATCGGGTCTTGCAACCTTCTTCGGGTTCTCCGCACTCTGCCTTGCGACTTTCCCGATCATCTCGAACTTTGGTATCTCAACCCTGATCGCAGTCGCATTCTCCCTCGTTGGCGCGATCTTCATCATGCCGGCAGTGCTCTCTGTCGTGGGCATGTACACACATAAGCGTGAAGCAAAAAAAGCGGCTAAACATCCTGCACCCGGGGTTGATAGCGAATTGTGAGACAATCTTTTTTTATACAAAAACGGCTTTGAGCCGTTTTCATACTGCTAATGGTGTGGGACATCTAAATTTGTGGGCATTGTCAAGGATATTTCATTCAACAATTTAAACTGTCCTCGACTACTAAATGCTTGTGTCACCGAGGGAATCATGTACGTTTTTTTTTATGCCTTGCCGTATTTTCATTTTTTCTGCCGGTAACGATCGACAGCTAATATGTTGTTTTTACGGAAAACAGCATTGACAATTTTTGTGTGCAGACACGTGACCGCAGGTCTCACAAGGGTTTTTGTCGAGGGTTACTCGCGTGATCTCATACATCCTGCAAAAAAATCCTGATGAATCATGCCGGTTCAGGAAAGCCAAAATAAAAGTCGGCTTGCCGATTTTCATTTTAAATTCTCACAAACAACCGTCGCTCCATTTGGATACCCTGATATCCATTCAACAATAATCTCGTATAGCAAGAGGCGTATGGAGCACACGGACGTCACCATCGGGCTCATCCAGATGATGGTCGGACCCGACCCGGATGAAAATCTCACAACGGCATTGGCAAAAGTTGAGGCAGCTGCAGAGAAAGGGGCACAGGTCATCTGCCTGCCCGAGCTCTACCGCTCCCGGTATTTCCCCCAGCAGATCGGTACGGATGCCACTGGATATGCTGAAACGGTTCCCGGGGAATCCACGCAGGCATTTGCTCTTCTCGCCAAACGATTCAATGCCGTAATCATCGTCCCGGTATACGAGAAAGCGCCGGATAACCGGTTTTACAATGCCGCTGTCATCATCGATGCGGATGGCCACATTCATGCGCCATATCACAAGGTACATATCCCGCAGGACCCGGGATTTTTCGAGAAGGGCTACTTCTATCCAGGGAACCGGTATGCGGTGCATACCACCCGCTACTGCCGCATCGCTGTGCTCATCTGCTATGACCAATGGTTTCCCGAAGCCGCACGGTGCGTGGCACTCGACGGGGCAGATCTTATTATTTACCCGACTGCAATCGGACAGCCCCCGGGTGATCAACCTATAGAGGGAAACTGGCGGGATGCATGGGAAACGATCCAGCGCAGTCATGCGATCGCAAACAGCGTCCATGTTGCCGCAATCAACCGGGTGGGAACGGAAGGAGACATCCGTTTCTTTGGAGGGTCGTTTGTCTGTGATGCATTCGGAAAACTTATTGCACGTGCCGGTGCTTCCGAGGAGATCATTATTGCACCGCTCAATCTGGGGATGAACCGTACCGTCCGGGATTCGTGGGGATTCTTCCGGAACAGGCGACCGGATACCTACAAGGGGATTTGCACACCATTACCTGGGGGGATTGTCGCATTCCCTGCAATCCAGAATGGAGATACACCGCGGCAGCACGGTTTTTATATGCCTGCTGAGTGGGAACCGCACGAGTTGGTCTGGCTATCGTGGCCGCACAACAAAAAAACGTTCCCCCACCTTCGTGCAGTGGAGGATGCATACACGGCGTTCATTGCTGCGCTTGCAGGATCGGAACACATTGGATTATTTGTACCCAATCCTGCAATAAACCGCATCGTTAAGGCTCGCCTCCGCAGTGCCGGCGTTGACCTGTCGCGAATTACCCTCAGGACTACAGAGTATGCCGATGTTTGGATCCGCGATTATGGTCCGACGTTTGTAGTCAACCGTGCCCTGCAGCAGACCGCGATGGTGCGCTGGGAGTTCAATGCATGGGGTGGGAAGTACGATGACCAGGTTGCGGACGGAAAAATCCCAAACCTCATGAACCGGTGGCTCGGGCTTCCCGTCTTTTCCGCGGGGATTGTGCTTGAAGGCGGATCAATCGAAGTGAATGGCAGGGGTACTTTGTTGACGAGCCGCTCCTGCCTCTTAAACCCTAACCGGAATCCGAATCTCACCGAGCACGATCTTCAGGGTATCCTTAAAGAATATCTCGGCGTGGTTAAGGTAATATGGCTCAACAAGGGGGTGGCAGGTGATGACACCGATGGGCACATTGACGACATCGCCCGGTTCACGTCACCATCAACAATTGTCTGTGCGTACGAAGAGAACCCCGACGACGAGAACCACGCCACCTTAAAGGAGAACTACGAGATCATGACCCGGGCAACCGACCAGGAGGGTGTCCCGTTCACGGTCGTAAAACTACCGATGCCGGCACCGGTAACTGATGAGGATGAGCGGTACCCGGCGAGTTACACGAACTTTTTTATCGGGAACAGTATCGTTGTCGTGCCGGTCTTTGACGACCCGCATGATGGCGAAGCAATCCGTATCCTGCAGAGCCTCTTTACTGACCGCACCGTTGTCGGCATTAACGCGAGGACGATGGTGGAAGGGTTCGGGACGTTCCATTGCGCCTCCCAGCAACACCCGAAACCATAAGCGGACTACTCAGTTTTGATTTTTTATTTCGTTACTGTTCAGCTGTTCACCCGGCTCATCACTTCCTGAACCTCAAACTAACTTTATGGACGATCATCTCCGCCTTCTGGATCAGTTCGTCCGGGATCTCTGCAATACCGTACTCCATCCGGTTGCGGATCTGCTCAGATAACTCCATCGCATCCGCTTTCACATCACCTTCAGCGTACGTAGCAAGATCGGAGAACTATTTGTATGCGGTGGCAATATCCCCGGTCAGCAGGTTGATCATCACCAGATCACCGCAATAGAACGCTGACTTGCGGAAATCATGGATGGAGACACTCATCGTGAGTTGCTCGGAATAATTTCTCCGGAGGAGAAGCCCAAGCTCTTTCTGGAGTTCGAGCACCGACTGGTACCGCTTTGCCGGGTCCTTCTCCAGGCATTTTGTGATGCCCGGCTCGATCTGCGCTGCACCGGGATTGATATCAGCAGGAAGCCGTGGATCTTTTTTCCTCACTTCTCGAGCCGGAAGGTATAGGGTTCGGAAAAGATCAGTTCATGTGTCTTATTGACGTGATCGTAGCCGGGACCATCCTTAAGGAAATACTTCACAACCATAGTCTTTTCATGTGCATCGGTTACGACTACCCAGACAGGACGCTCCGCTTGTCCGGGGATATACCCATCAGTGTAGTGGTCTATATTTGCCTCAACGATCTTCATGGCGGTCCAGGCATCTTCAGATGAATACAGCCCAGTGTGATTTGCAATAAAATTATGTAATTTCATTCTTCTGACGGTATCATCGTAGGATTCATTGGGATACCGCGGGACAAGTTTCGTTACATCCGGGTACCGGTGGACCGCATAATTTGTGAACGGAACCGCTTCATTAAAATAATCGGTAAAGACTGCCTTATTGGTTGTATTATCGATTTCAAAGACAGTGGCTTTTCCGGATGTATCATAGATAAGCGAATGAAAGCCAATAAGGGCAGGCATCGTTATCTGTAAAGAACTGAGCTTTTGTTTTGCTTCATCGACCGTTGCACAATGTTCAAGTACTATCCGGACTGCCTGGTTATAACTGACTCCGGTCATATCACCTCCTGCAAAAGAAGCCCGGGGATTATTAATATTTTCATCATCGTCATCTGCCAGTGTCTGAATAACCAGTCCTTTTTCATTGAGTCCGTCCTGAGCACCACTGATAAGATCGATTGCCCCGAAGACGAGCGTGGCGTACCCCGCATCCGGGTATATTTCCAATACAAAGCCCCGCCGTGCAGCGTTGGCACTAAAGGTCTCAAGGGAATTTTTCGATGTATTCACGGGGTCATCTGTTGTGGGGGAATATCCCCAATCCGCGTTTCTCCCGGATATTGCATGACTTGACTTTGTGAGATTTGGCGGGAAATAGATCGCGGAACATCTGGGGGCAAGACTGGGAAAGAGCGGGGCGGACGCATCAACGGAGGTGTTTGCAGGATCAATTGCATAGGCTTTCTTAATACCAATTGTTTTGTCAGCGAGGCTGGGATCTACGGATCTGATGTAGGTCTCCTTTTCTTTTCCAACCGTGGAGTTAATGAAGGGGACGAGAACAGCTCCATACGTATCTTTTCCTATCTTTCCGAGTTCATACCCAATTTCTTCAGATGTTCCGCCCCTGATGATAATGTGATCAATCTCTATCTGGGATCCTTTAAGCAGGATTTTACAGGTGACATTCGGGGCAGATGCGACACGGGACGATTGCAGTGAAACTATCAGGATGAAACTGAACAAAACAATGAGGAAAACTACTATTATGGCAGTTCTGAAAGCCATACAATGCATTACGATTTAATCATATTTTGGCTTACGCATTTTATTTTGGGTATATTCCTTATGCATCCACAATTTCACGTGTCCTTGACCACTAGTTCAAATGTTATATATAGTTATATAACAAAAAACGTTCTATGATATCAGAGACCAAAGCGGTTCACTCCCCCCAGCTCGATACCGTACTGATGGTCGAGTCCTTCATCAAGGAACATAGCGGGGAATACAAAAAAAGGGCATTGTGGGAGAACCTGCCTAAAAAGATGATGTACCAGACATTTTCCACGATCATCAGATACCTCCAGGATTCTGGAAAGATCGCAACCGATGCCGACAAGAAAATCTGCTGGATCTATAATCCTGAAATAGTAAACCGATATATCAGTAACAATAACTTAAGGGTCCGATGAAATCTGCCCTCTACTTCGCTGACGACCAGGTCAGACACGCTTTTTTTATGCTCCAGTCTGGAAGGTCAGAAGAAAAAGAGATTTTCAATCAACTGAATACGGCGTTCGATATGATCGCCATCGATCCCTTTTGCGGGATCCAGGTACCAAAACGGTTAATCCCAAAGGTATACATCACGAAATACGGTATTGACAACCTGTGGAAATTTAATTTTCATAAAAACTGGCGCCTCTTGTATTCGGTTGCCGGTGACGGGACGCAGGTGGTTACCCTGGTACTGGAATGGCTGTCACATAAGGAATACGAGCGAAGATTCGGGTACTGATCAGCGGTACCGGGATCACCCATACATTATTTTTCTTGTCGACAGGGAGTTTTATCTATAGTCCCATTTCCCTAATAGCCTGATAATCTCTTTTCTTTTTCTATTGGATAGGAGTTACGCAAGCAGAGAATTAAATAGAAAGATCTTTATATATAAAGAGCAGAATATATTTCGTGGTCAAAATAACACAGATCTCTGAAATGGATTACATCAACTTCCTTGTTGCGGCAACA
>Ga0247842_10003621_pt1 | contig 20451 bp, 19 predicted proteins | sample LaCruzMarch2015__3_FD_192411 | JGI IMG/M metagenome (GOLD analysis project Ga0247842, IMG submission 192411) | Freshwater microbial communities from meromictic Lake La Cruz, Castile-La Mancha, Spain - LaCruzMarch2015_19m | ecosystem: Environmental > Aquatic > Freshwater > Lake | place: Spain...
ACCTAATAGGAAACACCCCCCGAACCGAGTTTAGGCTAATTCCCCCTTTAGCTAAAGGGGGGAAGGGGGGATTTGATTAAATGAGTTATATCTCAAAATAGGGAAGTTATTTAATTATGGATCCTAAACGACTTTAAGAAACCTTTTTAAACTTTAGGAAATAGAACGCGGATAAACGCGGATCAGGCGGATTTGCGCGGATCGAAATAAATAAATAAAAATCCGCGAAAATCCGTTTAATCCACATCATCCGCGTTCTATTCCTAAAAATTTAACATCATTTATTAAACTTGCTTAGGAATCCAGAAAACCCCGATAATTTTATTACCCGATTAATTATTTAATGCTCATCAGGCATGGGGTAATTCACCCTTCTGACTACTGCGCTCGTTCTAGATACTCACCTGATCTCGTATCAACTTTGATCTTATCACCCGGTTCTATAAATAACGGCACTTGAATCATATACCCACTTTCTAACTTTACAGGTTTTCTTGCGCCGGTAGCTGTGTCGCCTCTAATTCCGGGATCCGCAACTTCGACCTTTAGTTCTACTGATGGTGGTATTTCAACTCCGATAGCTTCGTCTTTATAAAATTGTATTGTAATAGTGGCGCCTTCTGCAAGGAAATTAACAGCATCACCTAAAACATCAACATTTAAAGCCATTTGCTCATAATTTTCTTTGTCCATGAAGTATAGCAGATTATCATCTCTATAAAGATACTGCATGTCTTTATGTTCGAGCCTTACGTCTTCTACCTTTTCATCCGATCTGAATGTGCGTTCCATCACGTTTCCATCTGATAATCTTTTGAGCTTTGACCTTACGTAAGCTCCACCTTTACCGGGTTTTACGTGAGAAAATCCTACAACTGTAAATAATTGTCCTTCTACTTTAATAACCGTACCAAAACGAAAGTCATTCGCAGAAATCATACTATTTTATTTCCTTCTCTAGTAGTTTTCAGTTTCTATTTTAAATTTAAGTTTACTATTCTTCGGTGTTTTTAACTGGAAACTCAAAACTGTTTAAATATTCCTTCTTCTATTTATTTCTTTAACAATCGCTTCAAGTGCCAGAAGATAACCTTCTGGACCAAGCCCACATATAACTCCGATAGCAACAGGCGAAATATACGAAAAATGTCTGAACTCCTCTCGACGGAAAATGTTAGACAAGTGTATTTCAACAGTCGGTAATCCAACTGCCGAGATTGCGTCCCTTATGGCAACGCTTGTATGTGTATAAGCCGCAGGATTTATGACTATCCCATCCGCCCAATCAGCATTATCTCCAATAAATGACACGATTCCGCCTTCTGAGTTTGACTGCAATATTTTTAGTTCAGAGTTAAGCTTTTGAGCCAGTTCTTCAAGACCGTCATTTATCTCTGATAAGGTCTGTAACCCATAAATCCCCGGTTCTCGTATGCCAAGCAGGTTCAGATTCGGTCCGTGAATGACCAATATCTTGGTAATCATCAACCTTTTATCTCCATTATTGCGTTTCGGATTTGATCATCCGTCACGTTTTCCACTATAATCGCTTCACCAATATCTTTTGGAAGCACGAATCTTGGTCTCCCATTTTCATTTGTCTTTTTATCAAGGTGTATAGCATCCAGAACAGTATCAACGTCGAGATCGGGGAAAGTGATCGGTAGTCCACATTTCGCAAGAAGGCGATTTTGTCTGTCTGCTACTTCATCTCTCATTATGCCCATATTTACAGCGATCTTTGATGCGACTGCCATTCCGATTGAAACGGCTTCACCATGACGATATATGTTATAATCTGTTGCAGTCTCGATCCCATGTCCTATGGTATGTCCATAATTGAGTATGGCTCTTAAACTTTGCTCTTTCTCATCCTTTTCAACAATAGTCGCCTTATCTTTACATGATCTAGCTACGATCTGCTCTATACTTTGTGAATCAACACTCAATATTTCTTGCAGGTTATCCTCGACGTAATAAAATAACTCGCTATCCATTATCATCCCGTGCTTGATCACTTCTGCAAGACCAGATTTAAGTTCTCTTTCGGGAAGTGTTTTCAGAACTTCTACGTCAATGAACACAAACTTGGGTTGATGAAAGGCGCCTATCAGGTTTTTTGCTTTGGGATGATTTACGGCTGTTTTACCACCTATACTACTATCAACTTGCGCCAAAAGAGTCGTTGGAATCTGGATAAATGGTATGCCACGCATGAAAGTAGCAGACACAAAGCCCGATAGATCACCTATTACACCGCCTCCTAAAGCTATTATGACTGATTGTCTCGTCATACGATTCTCTACAAGTACGTCGTATATTTTCATTGCTCCTTGAAGTGATTTATATTCTTCGCCATCAGGAATTTCAATGACTACAGCTTCCACGTCAATTGATTGCAGACTATTTTTTAGAATATCACCATACAAATTGTTGACGATATTATTTGTGACGATCACCACCTTCGACAGCGAAAGGTAACTTTTAGCGATACTACCGAATTTCGATAAAGTTGCCCTACCTATATTTATAAGATAGCTGTTTTTCCCTAAATCTACATGTATTTGTTGCAATTTTTTGCCTCGTATTTATGCTAAGAAATTGAGTTTATCAATACTTTCTGTAAGAGATTTATTAACATCTATTATTATGAGATCGTTTTCAGGTGTTAATTCTTTCATGTTAAATAGTTTACTCTCAATTTGGTTATTTGTCTTAACAAGAACTTTGAGTTTAAATCCGTTTTTCTGAGAAGCCTTTATCAGAAGGTCTTTCGCAAGATCAAAAGTTTCATCTTCTCGCTGTATTTTTACTGGGATAGGCTTAATAACACCTTGTACTTTAAGGAATCCATCAATCCCTTTGTTTCTTTGCACTGGAACAGCCTTGATATGTTCCAATATATCAAGAATCTTCTCATCTTGATTAAGGTATGATTCTTTTCCGTCTTTTAATAATTGTGATTCTGATTTAACAGGATACTCAAGACGCTTTTCTGTAAGTCTAATAGCATCTATCGAAATATCTATCCCTATAAATTTCCTGTTTAACAGTTTTGCAGATACTAATGTAGTTCCGCTTCCACAGAATGGGTCTAATACTGTATCTCCCTCATCTGTGGTTAGTTTAATTATGCGTTCAAGCAATATTATTGGCTTCTGAGTAGGATAACCTAACCGTTCTTTTGCTTTGGGATTCAAGTAAGGTATTTCCCAAACATCCGATAAAGGCACTCCTTTTTTTTCTTCGATTAATTCATAATCTCCTGATATATTCTTTTTATAAGTTGATTTACCATTTTCATTTCTTACTCTTTTTTGGAAAATCTGATCTATGTTGGTAGTCGGGGAATAATTTTCATAAGTGATATTAAACTTAAAATCTTTAGTTTTGCTATAAAAATATATAGTTTGATGAGTGTTTAATAATCCTTTTTTCATATTTGACCATCTCTTATATACCCATATAATTTCGCTTTGAAAATTTTTTGTGTTAAAAACATCATCTAAAGCTATTCTAAGATAATGAGACGCTGATCTGTCACAATGAAGAAAAATGCTACCACTATCTTTTAGGACTCTATGACATTCCACAAGCCTTTCTTGGATATAAGTTTTATAATCATTTATGTTATTCCACGTATCATCAAACGAATATTCTACAGAATTATCTCTCGTTTTCAGAGTTTGTCTTTTTTGAGTATTGAAAGGCGGATCAAGATATACTAGATCAACAGATTTATCTGCTATATTTTTCAATTCAAAAAGACAATCACCATGTAGTAACATAGACAACCCTTTTATCTGTTAAGTTTATTTTCTGCAATCTCTTCCAAAATACGTTTCAAGTCAATACCAGTTTTCATCTTAATGAAAGACCATGCTTCAATACCAGAATAATAATCTCCACCAATACCTGTGTAAATTGTCTTTAGAGTTTCTTGTATTATTATAGCCTGATCTCTGTTTGGAAAATAAAACATTATGCGAATTGGATGATAACCAGATTCTTTGATATTTTTAAGTCTAGTATGTTCTTTTGTAATATGATCTCCATCAGTAGTAGCATCACGCCATTTTATTTCAAAAGCTTCATTATTAACCAAGCAATCAATCTCAAAGGTTTTAGGTTTTGATCCGTATTTATTGGGTATTCTAACTTTACGCTTAACATTTGAGAATGCTTCTTCAAAGCATAGGGTCACTGCTTCTTCCAGAAACAAGCCAGCATAGTTGTATAGAAATCGTCCTTTATTCTGAAATTGATCTATTAACTTTCCTTCACCATTCGTTATACCCAAAACATTATAAATCAGATAATGTGAATTATCATCAGATTCCATTTCAAACATTCGCTGATCTATTTTTTCAATCAAATTTCTTGTATACTTTTCAGCCAATGTATTGATTTTGTTTTTGATTTCTATCATATTTGCTACCATAAAAATGCTTTGGATTTTTTCTACTACTTGCTCTACAGTAAGATCAGAAGTATCAATCCTATAATCAGCTTTGGCATAAAACTGCTCTCGTTCTTTTAATATCTCATTGATCTTACTGATCGGATCATCTACTTGAAGCAATGGACGATGATCATATCCTGACGTACGTTGTAAAATCACTTCTGGACTTGCATGTAAACAGAAAATGATACCCGAACTTTTGAGATTCTGCAAGTTTTTTTCCCTTTTAACCGCTCCTCCACCTGTTGCTATAACTTGTCGCTCAAGTTTTGAAACTCTCTCTATGATACTGGATTCTAAATCACGAAAATAATCTTCACCCATTTTTGAGAATATATCAGATATGATCATTCCGCTGTCTTTTTCGATCAGGTTATCAGTATCTACGAAGCTCATTCCAAGAGTTTCTGCAAGACAAATCCCAACAGACGTCTTACCCGTTCCCATGAATCCTACAAGTATGATATTCGAGATATTTCTGTCACTCATCACTCTTTACTCATCACTCATATCTTTGACACATAATCCATATAAGCCTTAAAATTTCGCTTCATCTCAGAAATATTATCCCCACCAAATTTCTCAAGAACTGCGTTAGCTACTTCTATGGCAACCATAGCTTCGCCTACTGTACCAGCCGCAGGGACAGCGCAAACGTCTGAGCGTTCTTTTGTGGCAAGGAATGGTTCTTTTGATACGAAATCAACCGATTTCAATGGATTCATCAAAGTTGGGATAGGTTTCATCACTGCTTTTACAACAATATTTTCACCATTAGTTATTCCACCTTCAAGCCCGCCAGCATTATTCGTCTTGCGATAGAACCCAATCCCTGACTCGTAATATATCTCATCATGCACTTGTGAGCCTTTTCGCCGTGCTGATTCAAAACCAAGCCCAAATTCAACGCCTTTAATCGCTGGTATGCTCATCAGTGCATAAGCTAACCTTGCATCTAGTCTGCGATCCCAGTGAACATGACTGCCTAAACCAATTGGAACATTAAAGACCATGACCTGAAATATACCACCGATAGAATCACCTGCATCCTTTACAGAATCAATAGTTTGAATCATAAGTTTTTCTGCTTTAGAATCGGGACATCTTAAAGGCGAATTATCCAGCTTTTCCTGAAACTCGTTAAATCTTTCTTTTGAGAAAAAAATCTGCAAATTTTGTAAATCGTGTATTAAATATTCACCGATCTGAATAACGAAACTTGTCACAAAAACGTTTATCTCTTCAAGTATAAGTTTCGCAATAGCACCAACAGCGACCCTTGTTGCCGTCTCTCTTGCGCTGGCGCGCTCAAGGATATTTCTCAAATCTTTATGATGATATTTAATTCCACCTGCAAGATCAGCATGACCCGGACGAGGTTTTGTTATCGCAACAGAATCATGTCTATCGCTAATTTCAGGTTCTGGAGACATGACATCCTGCCAGTTCTCCCAATCCTTGTTTTCTATGGTAACAGAAATCGGACTGCCAAGAGTGACTCCAGTACGTACTCCCGCAGTGATCTCCGCTTTATCGCTTTCTATCTTCATTCTTCCACCACGACCGTAGCCTATCTGACGTCTTGATAGATCAAGATTAATATCCTGTGCCGATAGCTTTAATCCAGCAGGAACACCCTCTACTATTAACGAAAGGCATTTGCCATGAGATTCACCAGCAGTCAAAAAACGTATCATTCACAACCTCATAAGATGCTTATAAAATGACCATAACTCATTGCCGTATAGCATCGTAATTAATGCCCCTGTTGATAAAAATGGACCGAATGGAATGTGACCATCAGAATTTTTCTTGCGAAAAGCTATCAATATTATTCCAACAACAGAGCCAAGTATAGACGCTAGAATTATTGTCAAAGGTATAGAGGGCCAAAGACCAACGTACATACCTATCATTGCCATTAGCGTTATATCGCCACCGCCCATAGCCTCTTTACGAAATAGTGCTTTCCCCAATATCGCTATCAATATTATCACTATCGCTCCCGCAACAGCACCAAGAATACTAAATGCGATAAGTTTTATATCTTTATTCATTATGCTCATATAGCCTATCAGTAGTAAACCGATAATCAACCCAGGATATATCACCTTATCGGGTATCTCCTCATATTCAATATCAATGAAAGATATAACAATCAGGAATGCTGAAAAGATGCAAGCCTTCAATATATACATAGCAACATTAAACTGACTTTGATGTAGATTCATACCTTTATACAATATAAAAGCAAATATACCTGCGGTTAGCAATTCTACTATCATATATCGGGGTGAGATACTCACCTTACAATATCGGCATTTCCCTCTCAGAAAGATGTAACTAAACACAGGAATATTATCTAAAACGCTGAGTTGATGATTACAGTGCGGACAATACGAACGGCTTGGTGACATTATAGAGCCATCACGAGGTATTCGATATATGCAAACGTTAAGAAAACTGCCTATTATTAAACCGAAAAGTACAATTAATAAATAATTCATCTCTGTTAATGATTGATAATGAATAACGAGTGATGGGTAAGAATTTTACAAACCCATTACTCGTTATTTGTTATTGTATCTGAAGTATCGTAACTAAAACTAATCTCCTCTGAACCACCAAACTCATACTGATCCGGGGCTTTATCTCCAACAGGAATACCTATCTTCTTGGTTTTTGTATCAAAAGCATAACTGCCACCCCACGGATTAAGAATTGTCTTTTCGCTGATGTAAGGTCCAAGCCATCCCAAAACTCCTAAATCATTCAAAAGGCTTTCTATGCTTTTGCACTCCTGACCCGTATCAACCTGATATTGTTGAAATGCACTTGTTATAGTCAGGGTAGCATGTTCAGCCTTCGTTATATGAGACATTTTCATCCATCTAGGAATTGCTATTATGCTGATTACTGCCACGAGAGCTAAGATTATTAACAGTTGAATCCTTGTCATTGATATTTCCGTTGATCTGCTTTTAAGATTACGATTTTAAATCTCTATTAACTTGACAATGTTAAATTAGAAAAAAATGCAGTTGTAGCTTTCTAAGCTGTCAATTCTTTATATTATCTTCAAAAACCAAGCTGGAAGCTACTTTTAATGAGTGTGTCCCATATATGAAACATAAAAAATTACCGCAGAGACGCAAAGAACGCAGAGGAAACGATGAGAAAATCAATTATCAGCTCCGCCGAGTCGGGAAATCAATAAAACCTCTGCGAATTCTCTGTGATCTCTGTGCCTCTGCGGTGAATAATATTGTCATGATGTTTCATAAGTGGGACACACTCCTTTTAATCTAACATTGTCAAGTTAATCCCCACCTTTCAAAAGAGAATTCCCAGGGGGATTTAAATCCTAGATATTAAATAGAGGCACGCCAGAATTTATAAGCCAATTTGCACGTATTACAGTGTATCGTAACTGTATCATCTGTATTGATGGCATAACCACCAGCCATAAGCACACTCACAGGGATACGTCTTTTAATACACTCGTTCATGACAAACTCATCTCTCTCACGAAGACCCTTAATTGTCAGGCTTAATCCTCCGAGTTGATCGTACTTGTAAGGATCAGCGCCTGCAAGATATATAACAAAATTCGGGGCAAACTCATCCATTATTTTTGGCACATTATTTTTCATATAAGCAAGATAGACTGTATCGCCAGTACGATCGACCAAGCCTATATCAAGATCACTTTTTTGCTTTACAGGATAATTATTTTCCTGATGTATAGAGAACGTGAAAACGTTATCGTCATTTTTGAAAATGAAAGCCGTACCATTGCCTTGATGAAGATCGCAGTCTACAATTAAGAACTTTTTTACGTTATTATCTCTCTGGATACGACGGACAGCGATAGCAACGTCATTAGTATAGCAAAATCCTTCAGCATGGTCTGGAAATGCGTGATGAAATCCTCCACCGATATTCACAGCTATCTTGTTTTCCAGAGCTTTTTGGCATGCCAGTATCGTCCCGCCTGTTCCAGCCAAATAGCTTGTTCTGATGTCCTGTGTTAATGGAAGTTCAGAGCGTTCAGTTCTAGCAGTCCATTTAAGTGACATGAAGTCACTAACATATTCTCTAGTATGAACCAGAAGCAGATCATCCTCAGTAGCTAATTCAGACGTCACGAAATCGTCTTCAGTCAATATTTCGTCCTCAAGTAGCCTTCTTCGTATAAATCTGTATTTTTTTATTGGGAATACGTGTTCCCCAATATCTGCATATACTTTATCTGAGTAAACAAAAATCATACTTTACCAACTCCGTTTTAATAGAAGTGCTTGAAAACCCGCTTGTTGAAAGTGTTCATCTGCTGTTAATACTTTAACTAAACCACGATCTTGCATGATGATGAATGAAATACAGTCGGTTAATCCCCATTCTTTATCCAAGCGGTCTTTATAAAGCTGGAATGCTCGTTTATACAAGTCTTCCGAAACTGGAATTATCTCAATATTTGGGTCTAACTCAAGTAAGCTTATCAATTCAATAGCTATGTTACGATATCGTAGTTTTGCTAGTGCATTACCGATCTCTAGAATTATTGCCTGTGTAGTAATCAATCGTGTTTTATTCTTTTCTAGCTGATATGAAATTTTTACAGCTTGCTGATGATATTGATCTCTTAAAAAAGATAAAGCAATGACGTATGAGGTATCAAGAAAAACCTCATTTTTCTGCATCGGTTATTTTTCCATATAAATATTCTTCTAGTCTAACAGACCAATCAGAAGGTCCATCTAACTTAAGATTACGGGCAGTATCAAGAAAAGATAGAGGCTTTTTCTTTTCTGGTTCTGGGGATTCGATTATAACACTCACCATCGTATTTGGCTTCAAGTCTATATCTTCTTCAAGTAATAATGCTTTACCATCAAAGATTGCATTTAACTTAACCCTCATTCTTATCCCTCCAATATAAAATATCTTATTTGATAAAAAATTCTACTGGTCAAACGAATGACTACTACTTACTGTTCGTTTTCTTTGTTTTATTAGCATCTTTTGGTCGGAATATCTGGATACGGTGATTGCCTGTATCAGCAACATATATATTTCCTGAACCATCTATTACTATACTTTCTGGATGACAAAACTCGCCCTGACCTGAGCCAGCTTTTCCAAATACAGCTAATCCTTTATAATTGGAATTGAATTTTAAAATGCTATTATAATACCTTTCAACAACATAGATATTTCCCTGATTATCAATCGCTACATCATGAGGCTCCTTGCTTAAACTCTTTTTTGTTAGGAACTTACCATTGGTGTCAAACTTCAATATGCGAGGTCGAGGACCATCACCTTTTTCAATCCCAAAATAACCATGTTCAACCACATAAACATTACCTAGACTATCAACAGCTATGCCATAGGGTTGTTCGATAGGTTTATCCAATTGTCCATTTGAATCTGGATCTGTCACCTTATTCTGTTGTAACCATTGTACCCTAGGATCTAATGGTTCCGTACCTTCCATATTTCCAAGTCTTGCCACAAAATTTCCATTTGAATCAAATTTCTGTATACAACTACCATTTGGATCAGTTACATAGATATTTCCAAAATTATCTACAGCTATCCCCGTTGGATGTTTAAACTGTCCGTCATTTTGACCCCATGTTCCCCATTCTGCCAGAAGTTTTCCATTTGAGTCAAATTTCCTCACATAATATTCCTTGTAAGGTTCACCTACAGAATAAACATTTCCAGAATTGTCCAAAGCTATATCATTAATCCCCGACCAAAACTTAGAAGCGGCTTCCCATTTTGTTATCAAATTACCATCAGCATCTAGTTTCTGAATACGACCATTCCATGGATCACCTACATATAAGTTCCCTGAACCATCAACAGCAATACCTTTTGGCATATTAAGCTGCTTATCATTGGAACCTTCATCACCCCATTTTGTCAGGAAATTACCATTGGAATCAAACTTTTGTATGCGATGGTGTTGAGTATCAGCAACGTATTTATTACCGGAACTGTCCATTGCTACACCCTTGGATGAATTAAATTGCCCACCACCTTGTCCTATTGCGAGAAACTTACCACTCGAGTCAAACTTCTTTTTACCTCTTGCGCTATGATCAGTTACATATACATTTCCCTCATTATCTACCTCTACATTAAATGGAAAATTAAATTCTTCGTCCCCCTGACCATAATATCCCCATTTCGTTAAAAACTTACCATTTGAATCGAACTTTTGGATACGATGACTTTCTTTATGCTGACCATCTTTATCAGTCACGTAAACATTGCCAGATTTATCCACTGCTATGCCTGTAGGTTCAGAAAATTGTCCATCACCAAAACCGTAACCACCCCATTTTGTTAGTAGCTTACCATTAGAGTCAAACTTTTTTATACAATGATTTCCTGTATCTGCTACGTAAACGTTTCCTGACATATCAACAGTTATACCTTCAGGGCTTCGTAGTCCAAGCACTTCTTCTGGTATTTGTCGTACAAAAACATATTCTTCATCAGCACTATATGAAATCAAAGGATATATAATACAAAAACAAATCACCAATAAAAACGTTTTCTTGAGCATTATAATTCTCCTCTACTTGATAATTTGTTGGATTTCGTTCCTCAATCCAACCTACGCACTGGTTACTATTAGCTAAAGAATATCTATAAGATGTTTTACAGGAGAATGGTATCCATATTCAATCATAATTTGTAGATATTTCTCACCTTGAGTTGCAGTTATTAACTTGGCATATACAGCTTCTCTCAAAATTCCTACTGTTCCTGAAAGATTCATATTAAATTTTTCAGCATAATTTCTTGCGTTCCCATCATCAGTTAAAAACATCCACTTTCTAATTTGGGCTATTGCAAGACAAGAAGATTCACCTGTATGAAGTTTTTTAGATAATCTTAAAAAGATTTCAATCTCCTGATTTTCAAGATTTGTTACCAAAAGCCATTTATTATCATCAATAGCTTGCCTTGTTCGTAATTGAAAACTATGTCCGTGTTCTATTCCATTTTCAACCTCTTCGTAAACTTCAGGTGTTAGAAATACCTTACCAAAAATACTTTCAAGCAGGTCCAACCTATTGATTAAAGCCATATTTGAGAGAACAGTGTTATTTGTGATCACGCTCACTTATAAATTTCCTTATGGTATGATAATCTTTTTGTGCTTCTTCAATAGTCCTTGGTGCTAACCTTGGAGTGATACCATTTTTTATTAGTTCATCTCTCATATCTTCCCAGCAGACGCCAGCTATTTGTGCCGCTTTACCAATTGAAATATCTTCATTCTGGTATCTATACAAAGCTAATTTCATTTTATATTCAGGATTTTCTTCTGATTCATATAGACCAACATCACCCAATTTTTCATGATTACTTTTGGCTTCATGTTGTCTCATTTTTATCCACCACTTTTCAAACATTCATATAGGATTAGTTTTAGTATGCTCGTTATCTGACAGATATTTTTAGTTTACCTACCCACTAACCTCACGGATGTTGTATTAATCGTTTATGTTAGGATAGAGGTTAATGATTTTTATGTCATCATGGTTGGGTCACTTTCTAATAAACACAAAATATATCTGGTTTGGAACCTCAACTTTTGTGGCTAAAGTCCCAAAGCGATCTATCAACTCGGTTTTGAGTTTCCTGATAGCTGTATAATGGACATCATCAGAGGCAAACGTGGAAAAGGAATAAGCACGAGAACTTATATAGCTGATTGCCTCATCCATTGATATTCGGGAAGTCCATCGCCACCGATCCTTTATCTCCTCTATACGGCAACCCAGATATATAAGGTAATCTATGACTTCTGAGGTGCTTCTAACACCAATAGACTCAATCGGGCAATCCTGCTCCGCGCACAATTCTTTGTATCTGCTGTTTAGAAAGGGAATTTCTGCACCCATTCCTGTGTGCATCAAAATCACCGAACCATTGTCACTGACTACTCTCAAGATTTCATCCACAGCTTTTCGCCATTCCTTTATAAAATAGAAGAGATGAACAGCTATAGCCATATCGAAGGACGCATTCGGGAAAGGCAGTCCAATTACATCTGCCTTTTGGAGAGATATTTGTAGAAACTTTCGGGACCGTTTCAACCGCTCTCTCAGAACTGCCAACATCTCCTCTGATATGTCTATTCCGGTAACCCGATAGCCTCTCTTCGCCAGTGGTATAGCGATTCTGCCTGTCCCGACTCCCGGTTCCAATACATCACTATATTCAGCCGATGGAAATCTCTCCACAAGGTAGTCCAGAGCGGAGTTGAAACAGTGCCTGTCAAATACTCGTGTCTTATCGTAAATATCCACCATATTGTCGAAAGATAGAGATTCCATCAGTGTCATTCCTGTTATATTAATTTTGGACATATTTTTCTATAAACTCGTTAAGCTTGTTAAATAAAGTGGTTCTCCTGTCTTACTCAAGTTGAGTTTTGATAAATGCCACAAAGGCTCTATCTGACTTTGTTAAATCCAAGCTTTCAAGTTTTTCACATTTAGCTAGAATCTCATGGTACTTTTGGATAGTAACTTATATTGTGGTTGCATAATTTATCACCAACGGCAAAAATTAAAAATTGACAGCCTGTGCTGTTTCCTTCTAGTCCCTACCTCATCAACTTTGTTATGTCAGTTTTCTAATCTTTGTCCATCCAAAGTATGTTAACCATTAGCTACTGACTGTTGTGCTCTTTTTCCTTTTTTCCCAAGCAGATCGGACTTCCTTTGCGGTCACTGTTTTCATTAGACCGGGCTGTATCTCCCAGATAAACTGCGAAGGCGTCGCTTCTCTATCACTATTTCTGAATCTCACAGAAGTCATGTAAAGCCGTTTTTTTGCACGAGTCATTCCAACGTAGAAAAGCCTTCTTTCTTCTTCCATCTCTGCCTCTGACTGATCACGGGATATAATAGGAAAGTTTCCCTGTTCCATACCTATCATGATTACAACGGGAAATTCCGTTCCCTTTGCCGAATGAACTGTCATCATAGTCACTTTGTCCTCAACTTCCTCAGATACGTCACTTCCCGTAAGTAATGCGGCATGACTGAGAAAACTTGTCAATGACTTGTCAAAAGCATCACGCTCAAAGTTTATCACACTGTTCTGGACTCTTGCAATTACGCTGTTCCAGACCTCATCATCTTTTGTAATAGGCGGTTCTTCGTTAGCCATATTTTCAAGGAATCTGATGGCTTCTTCTTCCTCTGATGCTTCCAGATGAGATATAGGGAGTAGTTCGATACCTTCACTTCGTCCTTTTTTATACTTTACATAGCGTATTGCTGTAGTATAAAATGCCGAATTTTCCTTCTCCATAGCGGCGTTTTTGTCAAGTATTCCGAGAGCAACGAGTGGTAATAATTCTTTCAAGCTTTTTCGCTCATTTCGACTGAGTTCTTCCCTGCGTAAACTGCGAAATAAGTTTTCTGTTAAACTAATGTCAACATTTGCTCGATGCAATTTTGAACTTTCATAAGGTATTTTAAATTTGTCAGCGAGAGAATCAAGCTTGTAATTCTCAAGAGGGAATAATCGTTTTGCTACAACCATAGTATCATACGCTCTATTTGACAATTCTGGTTTTCCCATATACATTGCCATGTATCTGGAAATAACCCTGTTATCAAAATCAATGATGTTATGACCGAGTAGAATATTGTCCCCTATAAAATCAATAAATTTCGGTAAAACTTCTTCTATAGTCGGTTTATCTTTTACATCCTCATTCGTTATACCGTGAATATCTGTGCTTGATTTTGGTATAGTCTTTTTTGGTTTAACAAGTTCGTGAAAGATCGCATTTTCACTTTTTCGCCTACCCATCTTTTTGGCGGCGATCTCTATGATCTCAGCAGTTTTGGGTTGATTCCCTATCGTCTCTAAATCATAAGCTATCAGACCTTCGATAGTGCCTGCCTCATAAGAACTCATAAGTCTTTGACAAAGCTTTAACGCAACAGTAGATACAACACCGCCATCCCCTGATGGTATAGTCGCAATGTAGGGTGAATCTGCGATATTATTCCATTGACCCGAAGCGCCTATAAGAATTGACTGCTTGGCAATACTTGGTGGAACAATGCCTTTTTCACCAATAATTAAGTATAGAACATTTTTAGAAATACCTCTTTCCCATTCACCTTTTTCTGCTGAAATTACGACATCTTCATCTTGTGAGAGAAATTGATAAGTAATCTCCATGCCAAAATAGCTTGTAAGTATATAATTGATTATTCCAGCAGAACAATAGTTATCAATTCCATAATGAGCGATTATTGTTATCGGATGTTTCTGCTGAATCTTGTCATAAAGTGCGTTTACAGCCTTCTGGAGATCCCCAAAAGATGGCGGATTTTCAATGGCAACAAGGTCGTCACTGTGATATGGGTTACGCTCTGATTCAAGCGCATCAATTAATCCCCTTATGACTTTGATCGCAGAACCTTCTTTCAGTAATTCAATATTTTTATCAAGCAAACTCACAAATTGCTCAATGCGCCGTCTTGTCAAAGGGGCAACGTCATAAGAACCGATATTTCGGAACAGCTTCATCAAAGATGCCTTATTTTCCGTAGCGATATTATTAACCTGTAACTTTGTCATTTCATCCATCACTATGTCTGGGAAATTAAGCGCTTTATCAATATCAGGCTCCAGTTCCCAACACATCATGCGAAGATAGCTAATTATAGATCGTATAGATGACTGATTCCTGAAGGCTTCTTTTCGTATTCGCTTGACAGGGATTTTATGCTCAATAAGATACTGCTCAAGCTTATCAGCGAGTCTGTGAGTTCTGTAAAATATTGCTATCTGGCTTGGAGAATAATATTTTTCTTTTATAAGCTTTCTAATCAACCAGCGTACTAAACGCAGTTCTTCATTAACATCATCAAGCTTGTAGTAATATATAACATCCCCTCTGTCATTGTTTGTTAAGAGAGAGCCTTTCTTTATTCTAGTATTCTTCTCTATCAAGCTCTGAGAAGCTCTAAGTATCGTCTGAGTTGATCTGTAATGGTCAACGAGTTGTATTACCTTTGGTTTATAATTTTCTCTGAATTTTGCTATAAATTCAGGATCAGAACCTCTCCAGCTATATATAGACTGATCATCATCAGCAACGACCATTAAATTATTTTCATTGCTGCATAAAAGACGGATTAATTCGTATTGTGCAAGATTTATGTCTTGATATTCATCAACCATTATGAATTGGAATTTTTTTTGTAACTCATCTCTCACATCAGCGTGTTCTAAAAGTAATTTCACCGTCATAGATACGAGATCATCAAAGTCTAAAACACCGTGACTACTTATGTATTCTTGATAGCGCCCGGCTACTTCCAGAACGTCACCAAGAATAATATCAACTGCACCAGCATTCATCTCGTTTCGTTCATTAATACGATTGAGTTTGTTACTTTCACGGGTTTCAAGTGGGTCTTTCAAGCCTACTTTGGCGTTGGAAATAAAATCCCGTACCAACCAGACCTGATCCACAGATATGCTGGACTTGCTGTCGTGTATAAACTGAGCTAATAATTCTTCCTGAGAATCCTGATCGAGTATAGCGAATCTTTTATTTAGACCTATTTTCTCACCGTATTTCCTGAGTATTCGCACACAGGTCGCATGGAACGTATGAATCCAGACGTCCATACCAATGGTTTCACCAAGCAGATCAACATCATGAAGCCTGTTAATCATCTCCTGCGCTGCCTTGTTTGTAAACGTAACAGCAAGTATACTTTCAGGGGGGATGCCATGATTTCTTACGAGATACGCAACCCGATAGGTTATCACTCTCGTTTTGCCACTGCCGGGTCCTGCCAGAACAAGCACTGGACCCTTATAATGATATACAGCACTAGCCTGAATTTTGCTCAGTTCTCTTGATATATTCATTAATAGCCTTTAGATAAGTAAGGATTAAATATTTGTCTAATATATTTTTATATATATGAATTTTAACATATTGTCGTTATTCGGTCAAGCTTTAATCCAGTTTACAGCCCTATCATCTTATTGATCCATTAACTCATTTGTCAAAAATCCGTCAATAATACCATCTAAAAAAGTAATTCTAATATTTCATCTATATGTGTTATAATAACAGACAGCGTTTAAATTAACAGACAATAGTTTTTTTATGAGGTATAAGATGCCTGATCAAAATCATTATACAATATTAGGAATAGATGCCGGCGCGTCAGACAAAGACATTAAAAAAGCCTTCTGGAGTCTGGCAAAGAAATTCCATCCAGACAAGAATCCCGGGAACGAGAAAACCTCGGAAGAGAAATTCAAAGTGATCATATCTGCTTATGAGATTCTCATTGATCAGAATAAACGCCGCGCTTATGACCGTACATTGATAGCGAAACGTGCTTCAACAAAAACTAGACAGCGTAAAGAGCCATCTGAAAGAGCAAAAAATGATGAAAGATACATTTGTCGGATGATCCTTGCAGAACTTCTCAGACACAATAAACAAAGTGCTATACAAATATATGAAAGTCTATTATCAAAGATACCAAATTTTAGCCTTGATCAATATATGAGCGATGCAGACACTCGAGATTGCGAGTTTTTATTAGCAGAATCCTATCATCAAATGGGAAGGCTTCACGAAGCAGAACAACTATATAAAAAGCTTCTCGAAAAGGAAAACAAAAGGGCTTATTTCCATCATTTTGCGCAGGAGATTAAGCTCATGTTAAAAGGCGTATATATACAATACATAACTAAGTCCAACAATTCAGAGGAAGTTTTGAAAAGTATGGAGAAAATTCTAGCTATGGAACTTCCCACGTATGAATTAGCATGGATATACAAGAAAGCGGCTGAGACTTACTATCGTCTGAATGATTTTAACAACGCCGTAGAGTCATTGGCATGGGCATTCAAGATAAACCCAAAGCTTCCCGGCGCAAAGAAAATCAGCAGAAAGCTTGGGCTGGAATATTTAGTGATAAGTAAACAGTGATCAGTAATCAGTAATCAGTAATCAGTTTACTCAAATACATTATGAAAGGATATAAACTATGAAAAAAGCTCGTGTTGGTTTACTAGGATTAATGCTTCAACTTTATGATCGCTATCCGCATATCAAGCCTGCAATGGCTGAGTTTGCAGGCGAATTAGTCAGCACTATGTCTCCGTATGCTGATGTGATTTTTCCCGGAGTCTGCAATACACGTCAACTTGTCAATGAAGCAATAGCAAAATTTGAGAATGATAAAGTTGACTTACTGATGGTGGTATTGTTGACTTATGCACCCAGTCATATTGCGCTTCCGGGTTTATGCAAGACTAACCTGCCAATTTTGATCTTCAATACTCAAAAAGAATACGCTATCACTCAGGATTCGGGACCTGATGTTACGTTCAAAAATCATGGGATGCACGGAGTTCAGGATTTGGCAAACGTGCTTCTACGCTCGGATCGAGATTTTCACATACTGACAGGTCATTACAAGAATGAAAAAACGCTCAATGAATTGCAAGCGTGGTGTGATGCGTCAAGAGTTGCCAGTTTTATGCGAAACGTACGCATAGGTCTGATGGGCTATCCGATGGAGCAGATGGGTGATTTTGCTGTTGATGAAACTGCTTTTCTTTCACAGATGGGCGTTGAAGTCCAGCGAATACCGATGAAAACTGTTTCTGATTTAGCAAGCATCGCACCGATTGATGAGATCGCTGTTCAGATGGCTCAGGATCACAAGGATTTTGCGGTAGCTTCTAATGTCGAAAAGGATGCACACGAGGCAAGTTCACGTCTGGAATGGGCAATCCGAAAAGTGCTAAATGAGCGAAATATGCAGGGATTCTCCGCTCATTTTACAGCAGTAGCAGAAGATGGTCGTCTTGAAACTTTGCCATTTCTTGCATCATCAAAACTGCTTGCAGAAGGTTATGGCTACGGTGGTGAAGGTGACGTAACAAGCGCCGCAGTAGTAACTATGATGCACGAACTCGCAGGCATGGCAAACTTCACGGAGATGTTTACAATGGATTTCGCTGGAAACGCTGTGCTTATGAGCCACATGGGTGAAGCAAATCCGAAGTTTGCACGTAAAGACATGCCCGTGCAACTTATCATGGATGACCTTGGTATCGTAGATATAAAATATCCACCTGTATTATTAAGATTCTCTCTCGAACCCGGTGACGTGACTCTGGTAAGCCTAACAACTTTGGGTTATGGTCAGATGAAATTTATTGTTACAGAAGGGAAAATAGTGGATTTTCCACCGATACCAGCAATAAGTAAACCGCACTTTAAGTTTGCTCCAGATGGTGATCTTAGCGAATTCCTGACAAAATTCAGTATGGAAGGCGGGTCACATCATCAGGCGCTTGTATATGGTCGTCTGTCTGAAACGATCAACAAGATTGCAGACATCATGGGTATAGACTGTGCCATTGTTTAAGATGTCTTAACACTTTGTATCTATTTTGACGGAATAGCATGGCTTTAGCCTGCATTAAATGTAGAGTCCGTGATAATCGCAAGCTAAAGCTGTGCGACTCCGTTATCTGGCAAATGTGAAAGCTATTTAATCACGGATCCTTTGGGGATTATTAAAATGAAGAATTTCTCAGACGGAATAAGCAAAGCAGATATTGAGATTAGACCGTATCAGCTACTATCCACAGTCTGTTGTCTTGGCGGTGTTGAGTGTCCATTATCTGAAAAGGATATGATTATCAACATTCTCAAACAGGTGGGGAATGATCCTGCACTTCGCATAAGGCTTTTATCTGATGCGGATGAGACGCCTTATTATAGAGATGTAAAATATGACCTACACATAGATCAAATTTTTAATCGAAAACGTGATCTTGATGTTCTGCAAAAACTCGGTTTGGTGCCGGGTGATACTCGTCGGGCAAGGTATCTCTATGATCTGCTTTTCCAGAGAATAACGACGCCAAAGGGTATCTGCTCATATAATACTCTCGGCTGGGAGGGATGTCCTCATGCCGACAGTGGTGCTTATGAATCTATTATTAATAAATCCTTCTCTGCAATCGTCTATATGCGGAGTGATGATGAGCGAAAATCTTACAAAAATTCCTCTGTGTTAGAAATCCAGAATGCTGAAAAGCTTTACATACGTCCACACCATTTGATGTGTATGTGTTGTCATTACGATGGTGGGAGAGGAGATTTCCCATCGGATCAGGATAACCTTTACGAAATTCTAAAAAGGATTCAGGATGAACCAAAAATACCAATAGTGCTTGTCGAAGGCTGTTGTATGGTCTGCGACCCATGTGATGGCTATGATCCAAATACGGGTCGCTGTGTTCACGGTGGCGGACTTATCAGAGACTACAAGAAAGACCTTGATGTATTCCAGAAATTGGGACTTATGCCCGATGCAGAAATGAAGGCTGTTGAATTATTAAAACTGCTGTTTGAGCGGATACCATCAACAAAGGATATATGCGGTTATGGTGACGGAGTTTTGACGTCTAACGAGTGGAGCATCTGTGGTGGACCCGACGGAAATGATGCTTACACAAATACAATTAAGAAAGGTATTTTCTAAAAGCTTCTGGACTAAGCATATTTAAAAAATATCTTGAAGTTTTTTTATTGTATAGGAAATTATATTTTTTCGTGATTCATAAACTGTTGATACGATTCGCTTTTCGTGTTATTATGTTCGTATGTTAATGTCCTATGGATATGTAACAGACAAGACCAAGATAATCAAAAAAATCTTTCAGGATCACTGGGAGGCATTCCTTCGTGAACACAAAGACAAAATTCCCGAAGAGAGGCTGTCAGTAAAATGCTAATATGTGGCACAAAAGAAATGGGATATGCCATGTATCTATGCACAAATTGCAACCAACATCCTGAAAAGTTCGTCTTCTTTACCTGTAAAAGCCGTTTCTGCACTTCCTGTGGCAAAATATATGTTGATAAATGGGTG
>Ga0247842_10003626_pt1 | contig 20424 bp, 17 predicted proteins | sample LaCruzMarch2015__3_FD_192411 | JGI IMG/M metagenome (GOLD analysis project Ga0247842, IMG submission 192411) | Freshwater microbial communities from meromictic Lake La Cruz, Castile-La Mancha, Spain - LaCruzMarch2015_19m | ecosystem: Environmental > Aquatic > Freshwater > Lake | place: Spain...
ATTGAATGCTTCGAACAGCCAGGCAAATCGCTTCGAGTCGGCGAGATGCTGGAAAAACAAAAACAACTGTACCATGATCTTGGGCTGAAACCGCCTGCCTCGTTATGAGTGGGCGGGAATCTAGGATATAACATGCTATTCTCGAACGCGAGCCGGTAAACTTTCCCGTCTTTTTCTCGTTCGAAGATGGCATGACTTGTTCCGCTCTGCCGAACGAACCTGGCATCGCCTTGATTGAGAAGCTTGACAAACTTCTGACTCGACATGGGAGGGATCTTTCTAAACACTGGCACAGACCTCGAAGGTTATGCTCTCTGAATAAATCCAGTCAGGCGAAGGCCTCACACATTCAACATCATCCATAAGAAATTCACGAAGAATATCCAGAGGGACAGGTTTTATTTCATTCAATAATCCTTCTTCTTTCATATATGAGAGGTACTCGTCACAGGCTTCCTGTAGCATTTTCCTAGCTTCATCTATGCTATCACCCTGGCTGGATACATTGATCTCAATGCAGAGGGCCACATAATGATTTGTGGATTTCTTTATTATTCCCGTAAGCGGCATATTCAGTTCTTCCTTTCGTTTTTCGTCAGATCATGATAGGTATCGTTGATGTATAAAACCTAAAGCCTTCACAATAATTGATGGAAAGGACAGAATGGTGCCGCCAACCACAAGCTCATCAATATCAGGCCCTGCTCTCATCGTCCAAAAAAAGCGAAGCTGAAGGCTTACCGGGAGCGCTCCGGGCAGGGGTTGATCTGCCTATGCTCGCCGGGACTCGCTGCCATCCTCCAGGTTGGCTTTGGAGGACGAGGCCCACCTCCCCACCAGGCTGGTATCAATTAAGGATCTCGGTGCAGAGATCTCCCAGGGATCGCTTCAGATCGTGAATTCCTTCCCGATAAGCAAATAGCACGAATATTTAACTTTTACTTATCTTATAATACTAATGCCACAATCTTTATAAACAAAAGGGTAACGTAATCAGACTCATAAATTCCCAACGAGATTCGCGAAGGATGACTTCGCAGGATGGATGAATATGTCAATACCCAGTAGGAAAGGGCTGCTCAGCAGCAAAGACAGCGGAACAATTAGAAAAAATCTCTTGCGATTTGCATTCCTTTGCATCACAGCAACTCTAATCATCTCTCTTGGAATACCCTTGCAGGCTCTGGCTGCGGATCAGGGTGAAAGAAATGCCTCTGTGAACAGCGGATCGGCCAGCGACGCTCTTACCCTAAGAGCAGGATTATACGGTGTGGAATTCCCGCCAGTATTTAATGCGCTCAGGCGTCCTTCATATAACTATCTGAATGAGCTATATGGCGCAACCCATGTCGGACTGGCGGTCTTCAATTCCGACTTTGCTCCAAAGCCCTGTCTCGCCAGCAAATGGGAAGTTTCCTCTGATGGAAGATCCATCAAGTTCTATCTGGTGAAGAATGCCACCTGGCACGACGGAAAGCCCGTTACTGCGCAGGATGTGAAGTTCACCTACGAGTACTGGCGCGACAACCATCTCTATCGCCAGGGCGGCTGGTTGGATGCTTATCTGGATAGCGTCGAGGTGCTGGATAACTATACAGGTGTGATCCACCTCAAGGAGCCATATGCCTATTATTTCATAAAGTCGCTATTTCCATCGGTCTACATCGTGCCAAAGCATGTCTGGGAGAAGGTGGAGAAGCCCAGGGAGTATGGCGAGCCTGACGGCATGATTGGTTGCGGACCTTTCATCTTCGAGCGTATCGATAGAGATGCCGACACCGCATACTTCAAAGCCAATCCCAATTATTTCAGGGGCAGGCCTGCATTCGATAGGATCGAGTGGAAACACTTCAGAACGGTGGACTCTGCCGTCCTTGCCCTCAAGAAGGGAGAGATAGATGTGATCATCGATGAACCCCCAGAAGGTGTCCTGGCACCATCGCTTCTGGGAGAGAAGGGTGTGACCATGGAGGTAGGACCTAACCCGGGATTGCCGCTGCTTATCTTCAACTACAAGAAGTATCCGCAAAACGTTACCGATTTCAGGAAGGCCGTATCCTATGCCATTGACTATCAGTCTCTGGTCAATGCCATTGAGGCAGGCTACGGCGAGGTGCCAGGTGCAGGGATCTTGCCTTCATGCATAGTCGAGTCCAATCCGGATCTGCCCAAGCTGGAGTACAACCTGACAAAAGCCAATGACCTCCTCGATTCCCTCAACTTCATCGACACTAATGGAGACGGCATAAGGAATCTGCCCGACGGTTCGGAGCTCCGGTTCCAGGTGATCGCCTGGAATAACCAGAAGCATATGAGAGTTGCCGAGATGCTCAGCCACATGTTGAGGAAAGCCGGCGTAGAGTTCGAGCCTTATACCAATGAGCTGTCTGTGCTGCAGAAGATGGTCTGGACTGATCGTAGCTACGATATGCACATCGACTTTCACGATCCCTATATGACGGCCCTCGGCTTTGCCACCATCGATCTGGTGCCGCTACAGTATGGAACCTGCACTGATCCGAAGTTCTCAGAGCTCTACAATGTCACCATGTCCGCCAAGACACCGGAGGAGATGAAGGCTGCTGTGTATGGACTTCAGGACTACTATGCAACAGAGCTGCCCGGCATTGCGCTCTACTGGAGCAAATCCATTTATCCATACAGGAGCGACAGGTTTGAGGGCTGGATTCCGCTGGAGGGTTACGGGCTCACCAGTCACCAGTCCTGGTTCAGTGTAAAGCCTGTGAAGAACTGAAGAACTTTTTAATTTTTTTTATATATATATTTCAAAGGAGGCATTCATGATCGACTGGTCGGAAGAATGGAAGAAATTTCGTGAAAGCTCGCGCTGGACTCAGGAACTAAAGAAAAAGGGCATCACCAGTGAGGATTATTGGGACAGCTACAAATTCGGCGATAGAAATGAGGAATATAATCAATTGGCCGGCTATCCCGGCCTCATCCTGAACAGGATGCTCAGGTTCGCCAGCCCGGACTCCTCAGTCCTTGACATCGGCGCTGGGGCCGGGGCCTACACTATTCCTCTGGCCAGGGCGGCCCGAAAGGTGACTGTGGTGGAGCCATCAAAAGGCCAGGTCGCCCGGCTGATGCGGCGGGCAGAGCGAGAGGGCCTGCAGAACATCAAGGTCATAAACAAGCGCTGGCAGGACGTAGATAGGGCAGAGCTGGAGAGCTGCAGCCTGGTCAATGCTGCCTACTGCTTCCACATGCCCGAGATCCGAGAGGCCCTGCAAAAGATGCTGGATGTGACGACAGGCGCGCTCTTTTTAATCTCCATTGTGGACCACGGCTTCAAGGATGTGTACGAAGGGGTCTTCGGGGAAAAGGAGCCGGAGCCGGAGTATATCTACCTCTACAATGTGCTGCACCAGATGGGCCATCCGGCCAATGTGGAGGTCATGGCACGCGACTATCAGATACCTCTGGAGATGCAGATGGGAATCCTGAGGAGCAGCTACGAATTCACGCCGGAGCTGGAGATAAGGCTGATGGAACACCTGGCCGCCACAGGAAGACTGGTGGAGCGGGAGAACGGGACCTGGGTGAAAAGAAGATACAAAGATGGAATGATCTGGTATCAGAAGGACTGAAAAGGCGAAGATGACCGACCGCACAGGCTACCTGGCCAGGCAAGTTCTTCGATACTCCATCTCCCTCTTCATCATAGTAACTCTGATCTTCCTCATCCCCAGGATGATGCCCGGCGACCCCTTCGTCAGCTTGCTTGGCGAGGAGGTTTACTACCGCTCGCCTGAGCTGGTGACTGAGCTGAAAGCCCAATATGGCCTGGACCGGCCTCTTCCTGAGCAGTACCTGTCCTATCTGCAAAACCTGGTGCAGGGCAACCTTGGTTACTCCTTTCACTACTCCCAGCCGGTCTGGGATGTGATCGCCTACAAGATGAAGTGGACAATTGTGCTGCTGATTCCCGCTGTTATTTTGGGCGCAATCCTGGGGATCGTAGTGGGAGCTGTTGCAGGCTGGCGGCGCGGCTGCGGGCTGGACACGGGTGTAACCTCTCTATTCCTCTTCATCTACTCCATGCCCCACTACTGGCTGGCCATGCTCTTCGTGCTCATCTTCGCCTTCTACCTGGGGCTCTTTCCCTTGAGCGGGATTACTGGCGGAGGATTGGAGGGCGTTCAGAAGCTGCGAGATGTCCTCTGGCACATGGCCCTTCCCGTTTTTGTGCTGACCCTATTCGGCACAACCTACAACTACTTCATCATGAGAAGCTCCGTGGTTCAAATCGCGAGCGAGGGCTTCGTGCTCACGGCGCGGGCCAAGGGCCTGGCGGAGATAGATGTTTTGTTCCGGCATGTGCTGCGAAACGCCATGCTTCCGCTGGTCACGGTGATCGCCCTCGACTTCGGATTCATGGTCTCCGGAGCCCTGCTGGTGGAGATTGTCTTCTCCTGGGGCGGCATGGGAACGCTTGTCTACGATGCGGTGCTGGCGCGGGACTATCCGCTGCTGCACGGCAGCTTCCTGGTGATCGCAGCTTGTGTGCTGGTCGCCAACTTCCTGGCCGATGTGCTCTACGCCGTGCTCGACCCCAGGATAAAGGGGGATGAGACGGCATGAGCGAGTTTGCCCGAAGGTGTGCCGGCAGTCTTGATCTGGTCGGCCTTCATGCGCGAAGACTGAGCTGGCCGGTTCTCTTCGGCCTTCTCTTGCTAGCCCTCTTTCTTATGCTCGCGATCTTCGCGCCCTTCATCGCACCCTACGATCCCTGGGAGCCCGGCCGCCCCTTCTTGCTGCCGAGCACAGTTCACCCTCTCGGCACCAACGACATAGGCCAGGATATCTTCAGCGAGCTGGTCTTTGGTGCGCGCATCTCCCTTTTCGTGGGCTTTTTTGCGGCCTTTGTCTCAGTGGCCATCGGGACTCTGGTAGGCCTCTTTTCCGGCTACCTGCGCGGCGCAGCGGACGAGGTGCTCATGGGCGTAACCGACATCATCCTAATCATCCCTGCCCTTCCCCTCATGATCATCCTCACCGCGCATACCAGTCCTAGCATCTGGAATATAATAATCGTAATCGGAGCCCTCTGGTGGTGCTCCACGGCGCGCGTGGTCCGCTCCCGCGTCCTGCAACTGCGCGAGATGCCCTTTGTGGAGGCGGCGCGATCCCTGGGGGCGGGGGACATATACATTGTTTTCCGGCATATTCTCCCCAACACCCTGCAGGTGATCATGGCCAAGTTCATCCTGGTCGTGGCAGGCGCGATGCTGACGGAGGCCTCCCTGAGCTTTCTGGGTCTTGGCGATCCCCTGCAGAAGAGCTGGGGGATGATGCTGAGCTATGCCTTCTCTCGCGGCGGATTCATCAACGGCTACTGGTGGTGGTACCTGCCGCCGGGCATCTGCATCTCCCTGGCTGTTTTGAGCTTCGTTCTGATTGGATTTGGGCTGGAGGAGCAGGATCGAGGGGAAATGAACGCCAACCGGCTTTGAGAATTATGTAACAATTTAACCAAAAGATTTATTACTTAATATGATTTTAGTTACAATGTGTATGATGATGCGGGTTGACCACTTCATAGCAGTTCTTCTGAGACCTGCGCACATCATACCATCTGCGCCCCAGCACTCTTTAGAGAATGGTGGCCTCTAAGTCTGCTGGGACGCACCTCTTCCATGAAACTAATTGCTGCATTTCCTGCGATTTAATTCAGAAAAAATTAACATATATTATATCTAACTGTAGTAAAATGTTTTATAGTAGAAAGACGGTAATAGTATGTTATGATGATAAGCAAGCTCGATGGGTACTTGAAGAACGCCATCAGATCGGAGATACGCTATTTCGATGACAACCAAAATCCCGTTCCCAGAGACAAAGCCACCTGGGCCGTGTTCCGGGAGATGGACGAGAACGGAGCCCTTCTCTTTGAAGCACAGGGATTCATAGATTAGCGAATGTCCAGGAAAAAACCTAAATATTTTTTATTGGAACTATAACTGCTTCTCGACCTCGGATCGAGGGTCCAGCTTCTCTCTTATCCCTTCACCCAGTAGATTAAAAGCCAACGCCATGGCGGTTATGGCAATTCCCGGAAAGACCATCATAAGCGATGGCATATTTTTAAAAAAAAGGAAAAATTTTAACCGTCATAAATCACATCCTGATGGCCAATTAATGGCAGCATTTGTGCGGGTGCTTATGATCGGCATCATGGATATGCTCATGGGCGTGCTTTTCGCCTTCGTGGTTGTGGGCATGTTCATGTTTATCGTCTGTATGACAACACATTTTTCGTTCACCTCCCAATCCAGCTTTTCCGGCTCTATTAAATCAACCAGGCTAATAACTATAGATCTATTCAACTATAAAATCATTTCCTTTAATCAATTCTGGAATCTTGTGGAGTAATCTTGGAAAAATTCGTATATTTGTAATAATACCGAATTGAACATGCATAACCATTCGCGATAGCAGATCACTTGCAGATTACGGCGTAATAATAAGAGCGTCGTGGTCAAGTCGTTTAGCTTATCAGATATACCATCATTCCTTTTCATTTCAGAGATAATTCTCATTTGATTTTGCGAAAAACCACCGAATTTTCTCTCCGCCTTGAGAATTCAAGAGCATCTGACAAACCCTCTTTTTAAGATTTATCTAAGTGATTTGAATAGGATACGTCTCCGGTGAATATTATCGCCATCATTCTTGATGAAATTGGGAAAAAATGAGATCCTGTTTTTCAGTAGACATTATTTCGAATATAATAGCAATCTTTAATATGAAGAACTCCGTTTGATCTACTAATGGCTATGCTCGATATAATAAACCTCCGAACTCATTTTCCCTCTCCGGACGGCCTGGTGAAAGCCGTAGATGCGGTGGATCTGCAAATTGAAAAGAGGGAGCGATTGGGGCTGATCGGCGAGACTGGCTGCGGTAAGACGGTACTTGGCATGTCCATCATCCGTCTGCTCCAGCCTTCCACCAGGGTCCTAGGTCGAATAATCTACAAAGGAAGAGATCTGCTGGAACTGAATGAGGAAGAGATGAGACTTCTGCGGGGAAAGGAGATCGCCATGATCCTGCAAAATCCCACCACCTCACTCAATCCTGTGCTAACGGTAGGAGATCAGATTGCAGAGGTACTCCAGTTGCACATGGGCCTTGATAAAAAAGAAGCCAAAGCCAAAGCCGTGCAGATGCTGGCCGCGACAATGATTCCGGAGGCCTCAAAGAGAGCGAATCAGTATCCTCATGAGCTTTCCGGCGGCATGAAAGAGAGAGTCATGATCGCCATGGGACTGGCCGGCCAGCCATCCTTTGTCATAGCCGATGAGCCCACCAAAGGCCTTGATGCCGGGACTAAGGCGGAAATTATCAGGCTTATCAGAGATATGACCACTGATCGATCCATGCTCATGATAACCCACGATCTGGCAGCCGCGGGAGATATCTGCGATCGCATCGCGGTCATGTATGCAGGAGAGCTCTTGGAGGAGGCATCGTCAAAGACCATTCTGAGCGAGCCCTGTCATCCCTACACGCAGGGCTTCATTCATTCCCTTCCCGCCCGGGGCCTGCAGCCCATACCCGGATCCAGCCCCTCTCTCATCGATCCTCCCCAGGGCTGCCGATTCCATCCTCGCTGTCCCAAGGTTATGGATATCTGCAAGAAAGAGCATCCACCGATGATAAAATTGGAGAATGGGCATTTGGCGAGGTGTTTCTTATGCGCTTGATCGAGGTTTTAGACCTCAAGAAGCACTATGCGTTTGGATTAATCAACAAGCAATATACAAAAGCCGTAGATGGCGTTTCATTCCACATCGAGCGAGGCGAAACCCTGGGCCTGGTGGGAGAGAGCGGCTGCGGAAAGACCACCGTGGGCCGCCTGCTTCTCCGGCTGATCGAGCCCACCTCGGGCAGCATATTCTTCGACGGTACGGATATAACCAAATTGGATCGAACCGATATGAGAAAACTGAGGCCCAGGATGCAGATGATCTTTCAGGACCCGGAGTCCTCTCTAAATCCCAGGATGCACATAGGTGAGAGCATAGCCGAGCCCTTCCGGCTGGGGCTGCGGGGTAAGATAAGCAGCCGCGAGAGGAGAGAGAAGGTTTTAGAGCTGATAGATCTCGTAGGCTTGAATCCGGAGCATGTGAACCGTTTTCCCTACCAGCTCAGCGGCGGGCAGAATCAGCGAGTTGTGCTGGCCAGAATCCTGGCCGTAAACCCGGAGTTCATTGTCGCGGATGAGCCTACGGCTTCTCTGGATGTATCCGTGCAGGCCCAGATTCTGCGGCTCATGATGGATCTGAAGAGTGAATTTGGCCTGACCATGCTATTCATATCTCACGATATCGAGGTTGTAAGACATATGAGCGACCGGATTGCGGTCATGGAAAAAGGAAGGATAATCAATATCTTAGATAACAAGAGCTATTCAACCGCAGGAGTCGCGCCAAACACAGCAACTATTTAATTAATAATCTTAAGGATACCTGCTAAATGCAGTCGATAGTAATAATACAATTAAGAGAAATAGAAATAATATGTATTCTTCGCTTTTCGCTTCCGCTTCCGCTTCGACATATGCTTTGCCCATCCCATTCAATGCATCTACTTTCCCCGTTTCGTTCAACGCAGGGGCGGTCTGATTGGTCTCTTTCTCTGCTTGCACCTCAATCTCAAGTGCCCGCGCGCTCGTGTGGTATTCATTTCCCCGCACATCGCGATAACTTATTTCAGTGGAGGGAAGACTGATGATTCCTGGATTGGTGCAACGCAGCAGGTATTCTTTAGAATAAGTCTCATTGGGTGAGAGCATAAGCGATTCATTGACACTTTCAGAGACTAGCTCGGTTCCCTCCGGTACCAACTCCTGCAAAGAGATCACTGCATTTTTATTGCCGGTATTGGCAAGCTCCATTAAAACAGTAACCACTTTCCCCAGTTCGACCTTCGTGGGACTGACGCTTCTTTCGACTTCGATTAGCGGCCCAAAGACGTCTACCACAGGCCTCTCGGAATGGACGGTGTAGCTCCTGTTGTCCCAACTGTAGCGGGCCTCTCCATCCGGCAGGACCTGGGCCTTACCCGGCCTTTTGGCCTCGATGCGGTAGCTTTTCGTTTTCATCTCACCAGGAGACAGGTTCAGCTTCCAGTTCAAAGAGGAATTGGAGTGAAAGCCGGACCCAGTCGAGTCGGAGAGCGTGATTGCCAGGGTCCGATTTCCCGCGTTTCTCAGGGAGTTGATGACATAATAGCTTTTCTGGAAATCCTGTATCTCTTCTACCCTCTTGTGCAACTGGAGGGGACCTGATATGCGAAAGACTGCTCCACCCCAGGATTCGTAAGCCATTCCATCTGGGTCGGAGTACTCAGCATGGGCTCTGATCTCCAAATCATTAGGTTCAGGAAAATAAGGTGCCTTTAGATTTATTTTAGTGTTATCTATCTCGCGAGTGTTTTTCTTTTTGTCCCAGACTCTTCCCGCCTCCACTGCCGGTATACTGTATCTGGCGTTCACAAGGGGCGGTATCGAGTCCAGGGTGATCCTCAGATTCTCTGCATCTACTATTCCTTTATTTTCTATCTTTAATTGCATCCTCATCTCATCGCCCCCCTGGAAGATATCCCTCACTCCGATCAAGATAAGAGATATCTCAGACGCTGCAGGAAGCTGCATGCGTATTTTGGCAGAAGGGTCGTCCTGGATATCTCCCCTGACGATCTGCTGCATAGTAACTTTTATGGAATCGTTCAGAGAGAACCATTCTCCTGCCTGCAAGGCGCGACTGGCAATGGTGAGATTATCCTTTTGCAGATCTACGAGAACCTTGGCAGTCCCGGAATTTTCTATTGAAAAGTCGGCCAACTTTGTCGTGTAGTTATCTAAAAGCAATGCCTCTCCCCAGTGAAGCTCTCCGCTTACTCCCTCATTCCAGACGACTGCCTGAGCGGTCGAGGCTGTTGCCAGCAATATTAATAAATATTTAAGCATATTAATGCCTTAGCATAAGATAAACAGCTACAATCACCAGAATGGCATAGAGGTAAATTTTATCGCTATCCTGCAGAGCGCCTCCGGTCAGAGGATTTGCCTCGTCTGCGTAAGAGGTCCTTTCCGGCAAATTTTTCGTTCTCGGCTCAGCCTTGGTTATGCTTTTTGAGGCAACCTCATTTGTGCTGCTTGCCGTCTCATTTGTCCAGGTATCATTTGTCAAGCCGGATTTTTCGATTGTAGTCCCCTTTGCAAGCGAAGCTGTCTCTTTCTTTTCTGCAGAAAAGACGGCCTTTTCCGGCTGCGGTGCGCTTTGCTTTGCGTCAAAGGATATACCTTGCGACGCATAAAAAACTACGGCGTCATCTCTTGTGACCGTTATTTTTTTGGTCTTCTCATACTCTATCATTGTGTCCTTATCCTGCCATCTCACGGATAGGTTATGTACCCCCTCTTCCAGCTTTATCGTGCCAAGTTCAGAGGTGCTGTCCTTGCCGACCTCCTTGCTCTTCTCGAAGCTGTCATCCACATAAAGGTAGGCCTCCAAATCGTTGCGGTTCTCATTGGTCAGCTTTACGGATATCTCGAACTTCTCCGGGGCCTCGTGTGCAGATGTGTAGAGGTTGACGGATGTCTCATTCTGGATCTCTTTAAGCTCCTCCATCTCGAATGATCTCTTGACATTCTCATCCCACCAGGTTACCTTAAAACTGTGAGGTCCTCGGGATAATGGATAGCTATTGATCTTCAATTCAGAATCTGAGGACAGCTCTTTGGTGTCCATGAGCTCGGAATCTATGAATAGAGATACCTTAAGGCGCTCATTGTCCTTGTTGGAGACATAGACATGAACATCATAAGCAGATTGATTTAGGGATTCATTTGCCAGGGATGAGTTGCTTAGATTGCTCAGATTTAAAGCGGCACTTTGCGGTGATGATAGCAGCTTTGGGGAGGTGTCCGATTCGGAACAGTGGACCACCGGAGCAAAGAAAAGCAATACCAGTAAAATAACCTTAAAGACGGCGATTCTCTTTATCCTTACAGAAATGGAGCGGGACCACATATCAGTTCCATACTGAGAATGCTCCTTAAATAACATACGGTAGTGGAAAGATATTATTAAGTGTTATTATAATCATAATTTTTCATTTAAATTCATAAATTATAATTAACCCAACGAAAAGATTATCTAAGGGGATGATGAACTGGGATAACATCGAGGAGGAGATTTTGACCGATATAGCCGTCCAGCTTCTGGTATTGGAGGGCGTGCCCTTTCTGGCGTTCGTTTATTATCTGCTGCATAAGAAGCAGATGTATCTACTGGAGAAGGGAATTGAAGAAAAAGACGATAAAAAAATAAGATCTGAACGCAGGATCATCAATGGACTCTTCTTAATCCTGGCGGGGGCCTCCATGATCCTCGCTCCGACCTTCGCCGCAGCGGCAGGCATTGAGGCGCACCTATCCTTCGAGCTTCTCCTGGCTAGCCTGGTGGTCCTCTGTGCAGGAACGGCAATGCTAATCGGAGGAGAGCTGATCAAGTATAAGGCCGGCCTTGCCAAGGATCGGGACGGATTGGTGGAATTGAAATAGTAACCGTTCTCTATGAATAAAATGCATAGCGCCGCAGCCAAAAACAATGCTTCATGCCCTCCTCTTTTTTATTGAGATTAAACCATAGTTAATAGCATTAAAGCTAAGGAATTTATTAACAAAAGAGACTTATATTGGAATTGTTCTAATAAGTAAGACTTATGAGAGGAATAGATATGAAGATGCAGTTGGTTTCAGCTTTGCTGATTCTACCCTTGGTGGTATTGCTCCTTTGCGGCCCATGCGGGGCGACAGAGTATCCATTGACCATCAACGACTCTGCGGGCAGAAATGTTACTCTGAAAATGCCGGTGGAGAGAATTATCGTGCTGAGCACCGATGCAGCAGAAGCAGTCGAACTTATGGGTGCGGAGGACATGATTGTCGGCGTTACCGATACCGTTCAGAAGTATAATTGGTACTTCCCGAATCTCAAAAATAAGGCACTGGTAGGCAAATGGAGTGCGCCTGATTATGAGGTCATAGGCCAGATCGCCAAGGGAAATGAGGACACCATAAAGCCCAATATCCTGGTATTGGGCTATCCTTCCGGCAAAATGGGGGGAAAGTCTTATGGTGTGGACGCTGTGGCGGAGGGGCTGGCACCCTTCAAGGACATCGCAGTTGCAGGTTTTAGCTTCTACAAGGGTGAAAGCATTGATAAGGAGATCACCCAACTGGGCATTATTCTGGGCAAAGAGGATAAGGCCCTGGAGTATATCGCCTGGAAGAACTCCAAGAAGGAAGCTATTGCCGGTGCAGTCGAGGGCAAGAGCATTCCCAGGGTTTATTTCGAAAGCACGCAGCCCAAGGGACTGGGTGAGCTCAAGACCAATGGTGCGAGCGCCGATATCGATAAGAGCATCAGGCTTGCCGGAGGATTGAACATCTTTGGATCTTCTTCGGATGAGACCATTACTACCAGTTGGGAGACAGTGATCAGCAAGAATCCGGACATCATCCTGCAGGCCAAGACAGACGACGTCCTGGGCTGGGGGGCCTTTCCATCCAGCAATACACTTGCCGCGCAACAGGTTCGCGATGAGATCATGAGCCGGACCGGGGGAAGTGCCGTTGCCGCCATCAAGAATAAAAATGTCTGGATTGTCTTCCGCAAGATGCTCTATGGACCGGGCAGCGTAGTCGGAACGACCTACATGGCCAAGCTGCTGCACCCCGAAGTGGATCTGGATGTCGCTGGTGTTTATGAGGAGTATCTTGGTCTCCTGGGCGTCAAGTATCCGGAAGGCAGAACCTTTGTATTCCCGGAGCTTGCGAGTGCGAGTTAATCTGAAAGCCTATTTTTTTTTATATATAGCAAATATCATTTTTCTCTATGTTTGAGGAGAGATTTATGATTAAGTAATACAATATCCAAAATGCTTATCAATAATGACTTAAATTACAAAATAAGATGTCCTCTGGAATTTCCGCCAAAAATATCTTGCTGAGGGAGAAGTACCAGCGGTTCGTGGGCAGAAAGATGCTCTTTCTCATCCTCCTCGTGATGGGAATCGCTCTCCTGGCGGGAGTGGCTGCGACTTTGGGTTCTGCCAATATCAGCGTCCTGGACGTCTATTCTGCCATTTTATCCAGATTCTTCCCGGGCAGCTTTCAAACGTCCTGGTTTGCGGACACAATCGTTTGGGGACTGCGGCTGCACCGCATTCTTCTGTCCATCGTCGCCGGCATGGGTCTTGCTATTGCCGGTGCCGTGATGCAGGGCATCCTCAAAAATCCCTTAGCCAGCCCCTTCACATTGGGCATCTCATCCGCGGCCAGCTTTGGTGCCGCTCTGGCCATAGTTTTAGGGGCAGGCTTTGTGGGGGGCGAATGGATGATAATCGGCAATGCCTTTGTCTTCACCCTGCTCGCATCCATGACGGTCTACGGCCTTGCCAAATACAAGGGCATCACTCCTGAGACCATGATTTTGGCGGGCATCGCCATCATGTACCTCTTTCAGGCCATGACCTCCTTCCTGCAGTACGTCGGCCACGCTGAGCAGGTGCAGGAGGTGGTCTTCTGGATGATGGGTTCCATGGGCAGGTCATCCTGGGATAAGGTCTGGATTGTGACTGCAGTCATAGCTATCTGCTTTCCCTATCTCTTGCTCAAATCCTGGGACATCAATGCCCTGGGCGCCGGGGACGAGACGGCCACCAGCCTGGGAGTAAACGTGGAAAAGACGCGAGTCATCTGCATGATGGCAGTGTCTCTCATTACGGCGAGCGTGATCTGCTTTACCGGTACCATTGGTTTCATCGGCCTGGTCTCGCCCCACATTACACGCATGGTCATCGGCGGAGATCACAGGTTCTTGCTGCCCGCCTCGGCCCTGGTGGGCGGACTGATTTTGCTGGCGGCCGATACCGCGGCGCGAACCATCCTGGCTCCTGTCATCCTGCCCGTTGGGATCATGACCGCCTTCCTGGGAGTGCCGTTCTTCGTCTATCTGTTCATGAAGCGGAAGAAGGAGTTTTGGTAAAGAGCAAAACGTGATTTAACTGCAGACTATTATAATTAATTACCAGATAACTATTAAATCTTTATCCCAATAATAACACTACTACCAAAATGATTATTAATATAGAGCATCTAACTCATATTAGTTCATACCAATCCATAAGGATATTCCACGAATCATTATTTTGGAGGTAATCAATGAAGATCATAACTATTACCTGGAGCAGCGAGCTGCCCCTCTTGCTGCAAGGTGCCAAGGAGGTCGGACTGGACATAGAGGCCTGGTCCTCCTCACAGTTCGCCGATCCCATAGAACTGGAAAAATGTCTCGAATCGCTGAAAAATGCCCAACTCATATTGCTCCATCCCTCCAGCGATGCCTGCTGGGATGAGATCGTTCCCGCTCTGGACCCCAAATCTCTCGTCATCTCCTTCGGACGGGACCCCTCTTACTGGGCACTTTCCACCGTTTCCCTGGAAATAACCACCACGGTTAACAGGTACATCCTCTTCGGCGGTCCAAATAACTACAAGAACATGCTCAAATACGTCTGCAACAAAGCCCTGGGCGTTGATTGCGACTATGAGCCGCCTCAGGAATTGCTCTGGCAGGGGCTCTACCACCCTCGCTCCCAGACGCCTTTCTCAAGCCCGGAGGAGTACTTGCAGTGGCGCGGCCCAATAAAGCGCCCCACTGTGGGCATAATATTCTCCCGAACCTACTGGGCCAATGGAGACCTGGCCGTAGTCGATGCCCTGATCACGGAATTGGAGACGGAGTTTTCTGTACTTCCTGCCTTCTGCTTCGGCATGGGGGACAGGGATCTTGACGCCTGGTCCAGCGACGAAGTGGCCGAGAGGTTCTTCATGGGCAGGATCGACGCCCTCATCAATCTCCAGCCCGTCTTCGCATCCCGAAATATGGCACAATCCATCGACACCCTGAAGCAGATGGATGTTCCCGTCTTTCATCCCCTCATGGTCTACCATAAGACGGAAGAGGAGTGGCAGAAAGACATCCACGGCCTCTCCAGCAGCGAGGTGGGCTGGTCGGTTGCCATGCCCGAGTTCGAGGGCGTAATTGAGCCTATCATCATAGGCGTGACTGATAGGTCCGTGAGCGATGGGGCACTGATAGAGCGGCATGTGCCGATCCCTGAGCGCCTCTCCAAGGTCTGCAGGCGTGTCTCCCGCTGGATTTCTCTCAAGAATAAGCCTGTCAGAGAGAGAAGAGTGGCCTTCATCCTGCACAACAACCCCTGCGTCTCTGTGGAGGCGTCGGTAGGCGGAGGTGCTCACCTGGACACTCTGGAGAGCGTGGCCCGCATCATGTTCCAAATGGCCGAGGCTGGTTACTCCCTTGAAAATATTCCCTATACCGGAAAGCAGTTGATTGAAACAATCATGGACCGCAAGGCCATCTCCGAGTTCCGCTGGACGCCCATCGAAGAGATTGTGGCCAAGGGCGGCGCCATTGCCTATCTGAGCAAAGAGGAGTATGAGAAATGGTTCAACCTGCTCACACCCCAGGTTAAAAACCGCGTCTGCGAGGCATGGGGAAATCCGCCCGGCGAGGAGTTGGACGGCATTCCGGCGGCCATGCTCTATCAGGGAAAGATCGTAATAACCGGCGTTCAGTACGGCAATGCCCTGGTCTGCGCCCAGCCGAAGAGGGGCTGCGCCGGAGCACGCTGCGACGGCCAGGTCTGCAAGATACTGCACGACCCTGAAGTCCCGCCCACTCATCAATATCTGGCCACCTACCGCTACATCGAGCATGATTTCAAAGCTGATGTGATCGTGCACGTGGGAACGCACGGCAACCTGGAATTCCTGCCGGGCAAGTCCGTCGGCCTCTCCGGCGACTGCTACCCAGATATTGGAATAGGCGACATGCCTCATCTCTACATCTACAATTCAGATAATCCGCCCGAGGGGACCATAGCCAAGCGGCGCAGCTACGCCGTCCTGGTGGATCACATGCAAACCGTGATGACCGACTCCGATCTTTATGGAGAGCTGAAGGAGCTGGAGGACAAAATGGCCGAGTACAACCGTGCCAAGGTCTCCGACGGCGCAAGAGCGCACGCTCTGCAGCATATCATCCTCAGCCTCCTGGAGAAGAGCAACCTGGCTAAAGAGATTCGGCTTGAGAAAATGACCGCATCAGGAGCCGGCTTCGAGGAGATTTTAGAGCGGGCGCACGATAAGATCTCGCAGCTCTACAACACGCAAATACCGGACGGCATGCACATCTTCGGCCTTCTGCCCGAGGGCGAGAGACGCCGGGAGATGGTGCGAGCCATCCTGCGACCTGAGGTGAGAAAGGCCGCGGCAGAACTGCTCGGCAAGGAGGTTACCACCAGAATGGAGGACCTTTTGGAGCTGGACTTGCTCTCCAAGGACCTCATCTCGGCCATGATGCAAGACGATGCTGAAAAGAAAGGGGATGGACGTTCGAGAGGAAACGGCGAAAAGGCAGGCCCCGAAGCCTTAGCTGCCGTTCTGGAGTCACGGGGACTGAAGTGGGGCGGCTCCCTCTCCGCTCTGCGGGATCGGGTGGAAGAGCTCTGCTGGCGACTGGAAGCTTCCCAAGAGATGCAAAGCCTCCTCCACGGATTCTCGGGTGGTTTCATCGAGCCGGGGCCGTCCGGTCTCATCACTAAAGGAAAGATCGAGGTCCTGCCCACGGGCCGAAACTTCTTCTCCCTGGACCCCGCAGCCGTTCCTACAGATGCCGCCTGGATGGTAGGAAGAAAGCTCGCGGGCAGCCTCATTGAGAAGTACCAAAAGGAGAAGGGCCATGTTCCCGAGAACGTGGCCATGTTCTGGATGGCGGGGGATGTGATGTACGCCGACGGCGAGCAGATGGCGCAGATGTTCTACCTCATCGGCGTACAGCCTGTTTGGAAGGGCGGACGGCTGAAGGGCTACCAGGTCATCCCCCTGGAAGAACTTGGTCGGCCCAGAATCGATCTGACCGTGCGGGTGAGCGGCATCATCCGCGACTGCTTCTACAACTGCGTCGAGATCATGGACCAGGCCATAAAAGAGGTCGCGTTGCGAGAGGAGCCACCGGAGATGAACTTTTTGCACAAGCACGATCTGGAGAACGGCCCAACACCACGCATCTTCGCCAGCCGTCCGGGAACCTACGGCAATGGCGTCAGCCTGGCCGTCTACGCCTCGGCCTGGAAGAAGGAGAAGGACCTCTCAGACGTCTTCATCTACTGGAACGGCTACGCCTACGGCAAAGGATTCTTTGGAGAGGAGTCCCAGGACAGGCTTATCAAGCAACTCAAAAGCGTCGATGTTACCTTCAACAAGACCACCACCGATGAGAAGGATCTCTTCGGATGCTGCTGCTACTTCGGCAATCACGGCGGCCTGACCATCGCCGCCCGGGAAGTCTCAGGAAAGGAAGTGGAGGCTTACTACGGAGACACGAGAGACGCTGATCATGTGGAGGTGCGCACTCTGGCAGACGAGGTCAGGCGCGTTGTGCGCACCAAGCTGCTCAATCCCAAATGGATCGAGGGCATGAAGCGGCACGGCTACAAGGGAGCAGGCGACATCTCCAAGCGCGTTGGTCGCGTCTACGGCTGGGAGGCCACGACCCAAGAGGTGGACGACTGGATCTTCGACGACATCGCCAAGACCTTCATCATGGACGAGGAGAACCGCAAGTTCTTCCAGGAGAACAACCCCTGGGCCATGGAGGAGATGGGCCGAAGGCTCTTGGAGGCGGAGCAGAGGGGGCTGTGGAAGGCTGATCCGCAGGTGCTGGATGCACTGAAGTCCCTTTACCTGGAGATCGAGGGCTGGATGGAAGAGAAGATGGGCGATACGGGAGGCGAGTTCCAGGGTGGCTCCATAGACGTGCTGAACATGGATGACGTGAGCGCCTGGAAGGAGAAGATGGCCAAGGTCCTGAAGACCTGAACCAATGCCTTATTTAAAGGCCAAAACGATGATCCACCAAATACTATCCCAATTAATATCCTGGTCAAAGCTCGGAGCAGAGGGGGCTTATGCCATCCTCTGGTCCGATATGGTTGCCTTGCGACGCAACCTGCGCAATTACCTGATAGCAACGGTTGTCAGTCCCCTTCTTTATATGGCAGCTTTCGGCTTTGGCCTGGGCGGAAATATCAAGATGGACGGCATGAGCTATCTGGAGTTCGTCGTGCCCGGCATCATTGCCATGACGGCCATGAACAGCAGCTTCAACGGCTCGGGAACCAGGCTTGTTGTGGATCAGATCCATTGGCGCAGCTTCGACGAATCCCTCATGGCCCCCATCGGCCATCCTTCCCTCTTGCTGGGCAAAGCCCTGATTGGAGTCTTGCGGGGAAGCGTCAGCTCCTTAGCTTTTCTGATCATGGCTTTCATCATAAGGCCACAGCTTCATATTAGCCTGCTCTTCCTCGTCAGCCTGGCTTTGACCTGCCTGATCTTTTCTTTTCTGGGGGTGCTCTCGGCCCTATTGGCTCGCTCTTATGATGATATGATAATGTTCACCAGCATCATCATCACTCCCATGGCCTTCCTGGGCGGAACCTTCTTCTCCCTGAATTATGTGCCGGAGGCCCTGAAGTATGCCCTCTATCTGCTGCCGCTCACCCATGCCAGCATTTGCCTGCGAGCGTCTATCCTCGGCCAGAACGTTCCCTATAACTCTCTTTTAGCCATGCTGGGATTTTTAGCTATCTTTGCCGGAACATCCCTTCTCGTCTTGAGGAAAAAGGATGTGTAGTTTTTTGCGCACAATCATAGTTATTCAATCCAGGTGTCCTAGTTTTTCGATAAGGTCTCCACGTCGGAATGTGGCGGAGAGCTGTTGAAGCGAAACATCTGAATCGCCATACAGCATCTCTAGCGCCTTCTCCACATCTGAGACTGCTTGTTTAAAATATTCATCACCTTTTCGCTCAACCAGTAGCCTCGCGGTTTCATAGCTCTGGTGCGTCAAACCGGCGATATCGCTGCCCAGGTCTTTCAACAGGTATTTTCCCATTTGCATTGATATGAAACAGGATGCGTAGCTGATGAACAGCGGAGCGCCCTCTGGCGGCCTTTTTCTTTTGTTCTCGGCAATGCGATAGATCAGTGTTGCAATGATCACCTGGGCGCCGTTCAGGTCATTTGAAAATATGATGTCATACAGCTTTCCGAAATGCTCTCTGGCCAGGAACTTTGCCTGATGAGGCCTTCTTCTCCAGACGGATAAAATGGACTCAGCCACCACTCCTGAGGTGATATCTTTTGACTTTAGTGATGTGTCGGTTCTTTTCCGCCGATAGGAAAATCCCAACTGACTTATATCGGTCTCAAGGCGCTTCTGCCGTTCATCGTTGGCCCTCAGGTCACGAAGGTCCACGGGATTTTGGCTGTTGGTGGCAAAGGTGATTTTGCGAACAAGATCTTCGTTGTCACTAGGGAGCTGGTAGAGACGGATCAGAACGTAGGCATCAAGCGGGAAATAACCTAATAGCGTCTCCTTCAGTGTCTTGAAGATGGTAATACAGGTCTGACCGCCGTTGATGATCTGGAGGTTCTCCACCCTCACCTGATAGTTCTCGCTTTGGAGTGCATTATAGGTGAACTTGTCACAGGTCAGGGTGATTCCATTGTTGTAGAAATAGAAATTGCTTTTTTCTGCACCACTCAGGGTATCTCTTATTGCCTCGTTGACCCGGTTACCTTGTAATCCCAGATAGCGGCGAATATTCCGTTCCAGGAGCCGTTCGCCATGTCGCTCAATCAATGCAGCAACTTCAGCTACTGAGATCCTTCCCACGAGCACGCGGCTATAATTAAGATCCTCAATGATGGCTTCTCCTGCGAGCTGCAAAGCGTCATTTACTGGTTTTGCCCTTTGGAAAATCATCACCAAACGATCATGGTTGACATGCTCCCAGGTGACTTGATCTCCAAATTCTTCCCGTGAGATTGTTTGTTCTGCTGCCTCGTTCCACTTCAGGCCGTTGTTGCAGGCTAGAGCCCTCACTTGCGGGATGTAGCCATCTCGGATCATTGATCGAGCTGCTTCAACCTTTATCCTCAGACGTTCTCTCACATTTTTAAGATTCGAGGAGGGATCGAACAAGTGGCGTATGGCGTTGATAAGAGCCTTGATACCATTTTCCGGAAAATTTGAGGCGGATTCAAGTTTGCGACTATATTTTCCCTGAAAAAGACTGACTGTGAACTCACCATCATGCTCTTCAGAGATATCCTAGATTCCCGTTGACCCATAACGAGCCCGGTAATGTTTAATTTTATATCCCTTGAAATTTTAAAAGGTTACCGCTTATTAGAGCGTTGATTCCTTGAAATTTCAAAAGTTTCTCGTTTATCGG
>Ga0247842_10003627_pt1 | contig 20405 bp, 15 predicted proteins | sample LaCruzMarch2015__3_FD_192411 | JGI IMG/M metagenome (GOLD analysis project Ga0247842, IMG submission 192411) | Freshwater microbial communities from meromictic Lake La Cruz, Castile-La Mancha, Spain - LaCruzMarch2015_19m | ecosystem: Environmental > Aquatic > Freshwater > Lake | place: Spain...
CCTCCCGATTGAGAACACCTCGATTTATTTGGCATATTATGAATAATACAGCATATGAGCTACCAACAGAGGAAATCCTTCGGAGGGGCCTTTTCCTGTTTGATCTTCTCGACAAAATAAAATATGGTAATTGGTAGTAGGATTGCCTTGAAATGCGTTTTTATGAATAAGGAGGGTTTTTATGTCAGAAGCAGACTGCAGGGTACTGGGAATCCATTCGAGCCCGTTCAAAAACGGTAACACGGCCTATTTCCTTCATCACACCCTTGATGAAGCAGCTAAAATGAAAGGCGTGTCCACTGAATCCATTGCCATCGCCGGTCTATCCATTGCCGACTGCCGTCATTGCAACTGGTGCATGAGGGGCCAGACCTCCGATAAATTGTGCGCTATCGAGGATGATGCTTCACCGATTCTGAAAAAAATAAGGGACTGCGACCTTCTGGTCCTGGCCAGCCCGGTTTATTTCTCAAGACTCTCCGGAACGATGGCCTGCTTGATCGACCGGACCAGATGCTTCACTTTTGGCAAAGAAAGGCATCTGGCGCTCAAAGACAAGGTTGGGATCGCCCTTGCGGTTGGATGGTGCAGGAACACGGGAATGGAAACGACTCTCGAAAGTATTTATGGAGCTTTTCTGGTTCATGAAATGTGGACCCTGTCATGCCACCCGGCAGGCGCCCTTTATGGTGTTGGCGCCGTCGCCGGGCAACGAAACGATGATTTATCATACAAGGAAAACAAGCTTGGCGTAAAAGAGGATCGCGAGGCGCTGAGAAGTGCCCGACTTCTGATCCGGAAAGCCGTGCAAACAGTGCATGTTATCAAATCATCATCAGCGCCGCTTCCCTGATTTTTTGCTCAATGAAATATTACGATCATGTCGCCGCCTACCACCGCGTCGTTTTCGCCTCTGAAGATGAGGTCATCAAGGCAGGTTATCACAAAGCCCCGCGCTGATCGCCGGGACCACTGAAGGCCCTTTCGGCCTCCTCAATCAGTTGATCCTCCTCTCCCCGATACTTGGGAGAAAAATGAAAGGGGATCATTCGCTTCACCCCTGCCTCCCTGGCAAGGGCGCCGGCCTGTCGGGCTGTCAGATGGTATTTTCTCGCGGCCTGATCGGCCTCGACATCAAGGAAGGAGCCTTCGATAAAGAGGATATCGGCGTCCCTGGCTAAATTGACAATGATCCCGGCATTATCTTCACTGTAGAGGGCGTCGGTCACATAAGCTATCTTCTGTCCCGGAGTAATCTTGACGATCCTTTCCGCAAGCGTCCCCAGGGACGCCCACCTTTCCATCGGCATGCCCGCCTCGTTTTTCCACCAGATCCGGATCGGAAAATCCGGGAGACAGTCATTGAGGAGACAATCCTTGAGGCCGTTCAGCCATGGCCCGGTGGGCAATCCCAATTCCTGAAGGGCGTCTTTGCGGATATTGATCCGTCTTTTCTCTTCGGCCCGGAAGGCGAGACAGGGAATCTTGTGATCGAGAAAGGCCCCCTGGAGAGAGAAATATCTGTCTTCGAACAGCAACCCGTCAAAGGGTCTGTTCTCATCTTCCCCTTCGACCCGGAAGGCGCGGCGACAGGAAAAACGCCGCGTCGTCATCCGGCCCCCCGGAGCGACTTCGGTGGCAATAAGATCAAAATCATTGACATATTGTTCGACGAGGTTCCATGTATAGGCACGCAGACGGCTTTCGACCTGCCCCAGGAAACCCGGGGGCCCATAAAGCGCCACCTGGCGGTTCCGTCCCAGGCAGAGGCGCACCAGGTGATCGAAACCGATGAAATGGTCCATGTGGGTATGGCTTACACAGATATGCTCAACCTTGAGGATGTTCCGGGGGGGGAGGAGATGGAGTGCCCCCAGATCGAAGAGGAGGGCCCGGCGCCGGTATTTCATTTCCAGATAAACGCAAGGATCGCCGCTGGGGCCGTTCACCAGGAGGGCATTAAACATGGGGGCGACTTCCTTCCCGAAGGAATTCCCTGATCTTGTCGGCTATCCGTCCGATGAGGAGGCAAACTTCCCCGTTTCTGGATGATTCATCGCCGGATAAAATAAATGGCACAATCTCCACCCTGCCGTCAAAGACCTTCGTCAGCAGCTCCGTTGTTCTTTGTCGCCGCACCGCCACCCTTGCTTCCTGCCCATAATGATCACCCGCGACCTCATTGGCGCCGAAGTCATCGACCAGGAGCAGACGATCCCCGGGCGTCCAGCCTGCTTGTTCGCGCACCCGGACCCAGAATTCTTCTTCATCCTTGTGGTAACCAAGATCGGCGGAATTGGCGATAAAAAAGCAGCTTCTCGACTCGGCGGCCACTGCCTCCAGCCTGAGACCTTTGAATAATCCTATTTCAGCCTCCCTACCTTCATTCCGGTGCGTCACCCCGGTGGAAACCGGGGCGGGATCCAGTGTTTTCAAGTCATTACTGGATTTCGGGTCAAGCCCGGAATGACAGAAAAAGGCGTTTTCCAAAGGTCTCCCCCTATCCATTGCCCTTGCCCCGCCCGCCGTCGGCAAAGGGAGCGCTTTCATCTGCATTTCCTGAAATTGCCCGATGATGGCCTCCGTTGCCTCGGCATAGTGATCCGTGGCCACAACCGTCGTAATCAGGGGATGGTTATACAACTCCCAGAGCAGGGTTCGCCAGAAGGGATCAATACGGGAATGGGAAAAATATTGCGCTACAAAAATACCGGCAGCTTTGTCGAGGGCGGCAAGAGACGTGGCCTTCCGGTTCACAGTCCATTCCTCACTGATCTTTTCGACCATAAGGCGGCGGTAGCCAATAGTGGTTCGGCTTCCCTCTTCCCAGGTGGGTGCGACAATTCGGTTCCAGAACACCTCCGGGGACGCAACACCGAATTCGGCAAGTCCGGAGAGAAGCAATTGCCTCTCCAGAACATCGTCTTTAGCGAAGGCGACCGCCTCCAGAGACAGGGTTCCCGAATAATCAAAGACTATTACAAGTTTGGACATATTCGACCTTCCGGGCTCTCTCCGGGGACGCGTTCCGATCCCTGCGGGCTTTCGGAGCATTTCTCCGCTTTCCCCGTTCCAGAAAAGATTTAGCGCCTTTACAACCAGTCATTTATCTATCTCCCTCAACGGTTTGAGTTTAAGTCATTTCCCCCTCCCCTTCAAGGGGAGGGTTGGGGTGGGGATGGGGTGGTCGGCAATAATTCTTACAAGCTCTTGCGCGGCCAGGAAGGGGTCCTGGGCGGCACAAATTGCCGACACGACAGCGATACCATCTGCGCCCGCCTGTATCGCCGCTCCGGCGTTCGCTGCATTCAAACCACCGATGGCAATAAGGGGGTGACGGGAATAGGCTCGGATCCGCGCGATACCCTCCAATCCCCAACTTCCTCTGGTGTCAGTCTTGGTCGGTGTCTCAAAAACGGGACTGACGCCAAGATAATCCACGTCCCATTGTTCGGCCAGCTCCACATCTTCCCATGTCTCCACGGAAAGCCCGATGATGACCCTGCTTCCCAGAATCCTGCGGGCCAGGAGGTAGGGCATGTCTTCCTGACCGATATGGACTCCTTCCGCCCCAATCGCCAGAGCAACATCGATGCGGTCATTGATAATCAAGGGAACTTGGAATGAAGCCAGCAGCGCCTTGATACTCCTCGCCTCTTCGACAAAGGCGCGGGTGGGCAGGTTCTTTTCCCGAAGCTGAACACAGGCGGCCCCGCCTCTGACGGCCGCCAGGACAACCTCCTCTAAAGGACGGCCGCCGCAGAGATCACGATCCGTAACGAGATATAACCCTTTGATCTTTTTCATGATGGAACCGTTGTCAATTTCAGGCGCTGATCGATATCTTCAAAAGATAATCCGTACAGGGCGTCGAGGAATTGCATCTGCATACTGCCGGGCCCAGCCGCACGGGCGGCGGCGATTTCTCCCGCAATCCCCATGACGGCCATGGCATAGGCCGTTGAGTCAGCGAGGTTGGACCCCACCGCAGCAAAGGCGCCGCATAAGGCCGAGGCGGTACAACCGAGGCCAGTTACCCTCGTCATCATGTGATGGCCATTGCCGATAACGATCATCCTGCTGCCGGCGATAATGAAATCCTTCTCACCACTCACGCATACGACCGACCCGAATTGATCGCTCAGGATGCGGGCCGCATCAAGTGCGTGATCCGAAGACGCCGTACTGTCAACGCCCTTGGTAAGCTTTCCCTCCGTTACCAAGGCCATTGTCTCCGAGGCATTGGCCCGGATAATGGACGGAGAAACCGCCTCCAGAAGCTGCCGCGCGGTACGGGTACGATATGGCGTCGCTCCGGCCCCTACCGGATCGAAAACAACGGGAATCCCTTTTTGCTTGGCCTTCCTTGCGGCCATGAACATCGATTTTGTCCATTCCTCATTCAAGGTGCCAATGTTGATCACCAGGGTGGAGGCAATATTAACCATGTCCTCCACCTCCTGTTCCGCATGGGCCATGACGGGGGAAGCGCCGATGGCCAGCAGGGCATTGGCGGTGGTGTTCATTACCACATAGTTTGTTATATTATGGACAAGCGGGGCATGGCTTCTAATCTGGAGCACGGCGTCCCAGACATGTTCGGACTGATCAGACATGGCGTTTTTCTCCTTTTACAGAACAATTTTAACGGCCGTATGGGCCCGCAGGGCTTCATAAACGGCAAGACGGTGGCCCTCGCTCTCCACAACCACCTCCAGTTGAAAACTCTGATATTTCCCTTTTTCACTGCTCCTTGAAAGCACCATCCTATAGGTTCGATCCTGAATAATTTCCCCCACTGCCCGGCGTAGGCTCTCCTCGTCGGCGCCGATGATTTGATAGCTCCACGAGCAGGGATAATCCATAGCAACAGATTTCGGCCCTTCAAGCTCCTTCATGGGTTATCCATTCGTAGTTTGCTCTTCATAGCGCTCCGGGAGCACAGTTTTCTTAAGAATCTTTGCATCATTAATATGGAACATCACCTCGCTCACCTCACTATGACTATACTTATCCGGAATATGAATAGAAAGTTTTTGCCGATGCGTCAAGGCTAAAATGTTAGAGAAAGTTGATTGAGCATGATGGGCGCCGGCTGGGGGGGAAAAACCCTCATCTATCCGGTTATGGTAATGTTTAAAATGCAAATAGCCGCTGTAATACGGCAAGAGCTTTTAACTGGATTTCTGAATCGAGGGTGCCAATATTCTTTATGAGTCTCGTTTTGTCTATTGTTCGTATCAGATCTAAAACGATATATCCTTTTTTATCATTGATATTGCATTCTATTCGTGTGGGGTATTCTTTTCCGGCTGTCGTCATCGGGGCGACGATAACGGAAAGAAAGCATGTAGTCCGCTGTTCATAATTAATCGAGGTGCTCAAGGCGAGAACGGAGATTTACATTTTCCTTGCTGATACCAAGTTTCTTCCTGATATTGTTCCTGTGGGTATCAATGGAACTGGTCGCTATCCCCATGATCTTAGCGATTTCCTTGGTTGCCTTCCCTTCCCTTATCAAAGAGGCAATTTCAATCTCCGTAGGGGTGAAATTGAACTGATGCATTTTTTTTATCATCGACGATGTTATATCGTTGAGGTGCGATTCTATGATGCTCAGGTATGCCAGTTGCCGTTCATCAAGGCGGGTGTTTTTTATTTTTTCCGCAAAGGGAATAATAAGGTTTTTGATATTCATTACGAACCGATCTTCAAGTTCTTTCCTGTCTTCCTCCCGATGCTGTAAAAGCACTTTCAAGGCGATATTGACTTCCTCAAGAGCCTTAGTCTTGTCTTCCAGATCCCGGGTTCTTTCCGCGACCAATTGTTCAAGTTTTCCCCGGTATCTCGCCAATTCTTCCTCTACCTGCTTGCGGTTAGTGATGTCAGATGCTACACTGAGAAGAACCTTCGTACCTCCCCATTCGGTCGCTTTCACAAAGACTTCAAGCGGAAAGCAGGTTCCGTCTTTCCGATAATGCTCCACTTCAAATGCTGCTTCACCGGTCTCCAGGATTTCTTTTATGTGCGCGTCACCCTGGGCCACACTTGATGGAGTGTCAATTTCGTGAAGGTTACGAGCAAAGAATTCGTCTTTGGTATAGCCGTGCAGATCAAAAGTCCTCTTGTTAGCATATAAAAATTTGCCATCTAAATCGTGCACGGTGATCGAGAGTGGTGAAATATCGCTAAGGTGGGCAAGGATACGGATATTCTCCTCTGCCCGTTTGAACTCGGTGATATCTGTTACCAACGTCAGTAGGTGATTTTCACCAGCTATTGATATCATTACCGAATTGAACAATCCATACCTTCTCCCTCCCCCCTTTGTTCGAATCTGCAACTCCAGATTCTCAACAAATCCATTCTGACTAAATTCGTTTAGTACGATCTGCCGCTGCTCCGGGGTAATGAATCCGATTCCCGTTGACGTATTCCCGATAATCTCATTCCGCTCCATGCCCATGAGTTTCAGGAATGCCTCGCTTACTTCAATGTATTTCCCCTCTTTCACCGTGGTGATGGCCGCGGGAACAGAATTCTTTAGAAAAGCGGTCGCAAACTTCTTTTCACTCTGCTTTAGGTATTCTTCCTCCTCCTTGCGCGCGGAGATGTCTGTTACGATCTCAACAACCCCAATAACTTCACCATTCTCATTCCGAACAGGGTATGCACATAGCATCCATCTCTTTCCATAAGACGAATGGTCATCAATAATATGAGGTTCACCTGTTTCAAAAGCCTTTACCACGGGGCAGATTTTGCAGTGTCGATTCAATTTGTGCAACGCCTCATAGCAATGTCTTCCTTTTACCTGCTCAGGTGTCACATTGAAATGCTGGTTTGTAGCCCGATTTGACCAGACAATCCTCATATCAGTATCAAGATAAATAACAATTTCGGACATAGCATCCAGGATTGCAGCCTTCTCCCGCTCCTCATTGAGCAGCGCATCCTCCACGCGTTTGCGGTTGGAGATGTCGCGGCAAATACTCATTATCGCCGGTTCAGCATCCCAAGCTATCCGCCGAGCACTAACTTCAGTCGGAATGAGCGAACCATCCTTGCACTGATGCACGGTCTCAAATTTATATTGACCTCGCTCCATCAATATCGCTATTCGTTTTGCCACGTGCTGACCTTCATCTGGTGAATCAACCTGGTTGGCCTTCATGGACATCAGTTCTTCGTGAGTGTAGCCATAACGCTCTGTTGCCCGAGGGTTGAATGCCTGTATCTGCCCTTCCTCACCATGTATGAAGATCGCGTCACCGGCGCTGTCAAATAAAAGTCTGTATTTATTTTCGCTCTCCCGGACCGCCTCTTCCGCCATCTTGCGCTTTACTTCCGATTTTTCCAGTTCTTGGATTCTCTTCTTAAGTGCAGAATTCTCTTCGAGCAGTTCCCGATTTGTTCTTGATGGATCGTGCATCTGATGCTCCTGTGCTGACATAAACGGTATCGGCTGTAAACAAAATGAATGAGGTTTGTTGAGTGAACAGAACCTTATGAAGGCTACCGGATGCCCTTTGATCTGTCAAATGGAAAGAGCCGCCATTAGATATTTGTTGCCATTCGTAAGGTTGGATGCACGACGAAACTGGGGTATGCTCTCTTTCAGGAAGATAAAAATACCCTTGGTTATCCCCCAATAATGCCACCTCTCATCCAGAATTCATTGATATACCTTGACAATCAAAATTGCAACTTTGTATTTGAGTTTTCCTTTTTTGAATTACTCGCTCATTTACATGGCGCCGATTATATCCCCCGGAGAAAATCCGGATGTTGCTTTTTCAACCATTGAATGGCTTCTTCTCGTAATTCATTAATAAAGGTGATGAGTTCCTCTACATCTTCTTCAGTAACGCCACCGACGTAATCATACTCCGTAATGTTTCTTTTATTGCGGCAGCATCCTGCAAATCACGGTCAATGATTTGGAAAAGATCCGATATTTCCTTCCAGCTAGATTTATGGGAACGCAACCAGCCGTATTCAATCCATTTCTGCAATGTCATCTTCTGATCCAATAATGAAAATCTTCGGGGATTCAAGAATCTGATTCAGGAAATGGTCCTGCTCTTTTTTCCGCATATGGAGGGGGGTGTCGGCGCGCCGACACCATTAAAATATATGATATTATTAAGTAATTTACGACGCTAAAAAAGTTTTTGCCTTCCGAAAAATGCCTCGTTAAAACTCCCGGGGCGACCTCCCCGGGATGGGCGCAAATGAAAAAAAACGAAAGGCCCCCTTCAGGCTAATACGCGGGACGGCGGATTCTCCCCCGCCGCCTCGGGATTAAAGAGAAAAGGCGAAAACATGATCTGTAGCCACAGAAATGATTTCGCCTTTTCTTAGGGTTATTTATTATTTGTCTATGCGTAGCGGGCGCACTGGAAGCTTTTACCCGTTTCGCACCATACGCAGGCGCCCGGCATCTTCTCGGCCATGGCCATCTGAGAATCACACTTTCCACAGAGATGTTCCTCGCCTGTTTTCATAACTTCTCCACAGGGAGTTACGGACATGGGACAATAGAGAACGCAGGAATTGCACTTCTTGCAGGTATCGGGGCGACTTCCGAAGGGATACTCGACGTGGCGGTCTTTACCCCGCCCCACAAAACCGATCGCGTTACCTTGCCACATTTCCGAACAGTAACGGACACACCGGCCGCAGAGCACACAATCTGCGTTATGAAAGGGATAACGAACCTCCTTGACGCCGCAACGCACGGCGATATCCTGAATGGCCCGGGAGTTGGGCGCATGAGCCACCAGGAGTTCGGCGATATTCTTTCTTAGTTTCAGTACCTTTTCCGAATTGGCCCTGATAACCATGCCTTCCTGAACCCGCAGGGTGCAGGAAGTGGTAATCTTCGCCTTGCCGTTATTCACATTTTCCACAATGCACAAACGGCAGGCGCCGATGTCGGAGAGAAAAGGTACATGGCAAAGGTGGGGTATACAAATGCCGCTTTTTACCGCCGCATCAAGAACGCTGATCCCTTTTACGGCCTTTACCAAAACATCATCAATTGTTAGAGTCACTTCCTCAAGCATATTTCACCTCGTCAGTTCACCATGATGGCGCCGGGTTTACATTCTCCTATACAGATTCCGCACTTCTGACATCCCTCAAAATCAATAATGTGGACCTGTTTCTTCTGGCCGGTAATTGCGCCGTGGGGGCAGGCCCGTTTGCAACTGCCGCAGCCGTTACACTTTTCCGCAGCGATGGCATATTGGATCAGGGCTTTACAAACCCCGGCGGGACAATGCTTCTCGTTGATGTGCGCCATGTACTCGTCATGAAAGTATCTGAGCGTCGATAAAACGGGATTGGGGGCCGTCTTGCCCAGACCGCACAGGGACGTCTCACCAACCGTTTCCGCCAGGTCTTCCAGCAGACTGATCTGTTCCGCAGTTCCCCGGCCTTCGGTAATGTCGGTAATGATTTCAAGCATCCGTTCTACGCCGAGGCGGCAGGGGACGCACTTTCCGCAGGATTCGTCCTGGAGAAAATTCAGAAAATACTTGGCCACATCCACCATGCAGGTGCCCGCATCCATGACGACCATGCCGCCTGAACCCATCATCGAACCGGCGGCGCTGAGGGTGTCAAAATCAACGGGCAGTTGGAAATGACTCGTCGGCAGGCAACCGCCGGAAGGACCGCCGGTCTGGACGGCCTTGATAGCCTTGCCGCTTTTCGATCCCCCGCCGATGTCAAAGACGATATTATTTAATGACGTGCCCATCGCCACTTCCACAAGGCCCGTGTTCTTAACCTGACCGGTAAGGGCAAAGATCTTTGTTCCCTTGCTGCCCTGGGTGCCCTTGGCGGCGAACCAGGAGGCGCCGTTCAGCATGATGGAGGGCACATTGGCCCATGTTTCCACATTGTTCAAGACCGTGGGCTTGTTCCACAATCCTTCCTTTACCGTATGGATGTCCTTGGGACGGGGCTCACCGACCTTGCCCTCCACAGATGCCATGAGGGCCGTGGATTCACCGCAGACAAACGCACCGCCGCCCCGGGCAACCTCGAGATCAAAGGAAAAATCCGATCCGAAAATATTTTCACCAAGCAGACCGTATTTTCTGGCCTGCTCAATGGCAAATTTTGCATGTTTGACGGCTAAGGGGTATTCCTTGCGCACGTATATATAGCCCCGCCGCGCGCCGACAGCCCAGGCGCCGATTAAGAGTCCCTCTATAACGAGATGGGGATTTCCTTCCAGCAGGCAACGGTCCATATAGGCCCCGGGATCGCCTTCGTCAGCGTTGCAGATTACATACTTCTCATCAATGGGTTCTTCCCGGCATTCCGTCCACTTTTGTCCCGTGGGAAAACCGCCGCCCCCTCTTCCCCGGAGCCCGGAGGCATTGATCTCATCGATGACGGCATCCGGTTTAATACTGCCAAGGGTCTTGGCCAGGGCCATGTAGCCGCCGATGGCGATATAATCATCAATGTTGCAGGGATCCACAAGGCGGTTATAGTTGAGAAGCTGGCGATCCTGGGCAAGATAAAAGGGGATATCCTTCTCTTTCACGTTTTTTTTGCCGGAGACGGGGTCTGTGTACAGCAGTCGTTCAATCACTTCCCCATGGTGGATTGTCTTGTCGACGATTTCTTGAATATCTTCAGTTGTTACGTGGCAGTAGAGGATGTTGCCGGGCTCAAATACCATAATGGGGCCCTGTTCGCAAAAACCGTGGCAGCCTGTTGAACGTATATAGACATCCTTTCCAAAACCCTGCTTGAGGATGACCTCTCTGATCATTGCGATCACTTCTCCGGCTTTTGAGGCCTGGCAGCCCGTGCCGCCACAGATGGTGATGGTCTTAGGGAATTTTTTTTGCGCTTTCTGAATCTTCTGTCGCAGGGTTTCGAGGTCGCCTGCTTGCTTGATCTTAGGCATGAGGCATTTCCTCCTTCTGCTTCCCTTTAACTTTATCGATGGCCTTGCGGAGTTTGCCGGGCGTCATGTGGTTGCTATATGATCCGTTCTGCACCACCACCGGTCCGAGGGCGCAGGCGCCGACGCAGTTGACGCATTCCACGGTAAAGAGGCCATCGTTGGTTGTATCGCCCGGCTTGAGTCGTAACTGGCCCTGGACCTGGTCAATAAGGAGTTGTGAGCCCCGCACATGACATGCCGTCCCCGTGCAGATTGTAATCACGTTCTTTCCACGTGGTTTCAGTGTAAACGCCTTGTAGAACTTTGCCACCCGGAACACCTCCATGAGGGGCACACCGAGTTCTTTGGCCACCATACCCATGACATCTTTGGGAATGTACCCGTAGACATCCTGAACATCCTGCAGGACTTCGATAAGCTGATGCGGCTGACTTCGCCGTCCCTCCAGGATGGTTTCAAGATTAGTGCTGCTCATCTTTAGCCTCCTTGTAAAATATTGTTCACCTGTTTTGCCTTGACAGCCGGGAAAGTAACTGGTAACCAGGAGGCGGTAAATACGGAAAGAATGCCCCCTTAATGCCTATCAATGATGGGCATCTTAATTGTAATTTTATACCTACATACTGCCTATAAGCTATAGGCACTGAAAGGCAGGCAACGTATGGAGTGGACGCGAAACGATATGGATCTTAAAGATATACCTACGGCTTCCGGTATGAAAGATGCCCTCTCCCTGCTCTGGAGGATTCCCCATAACGATGAGATGGCGCCGGAACAGATAGTAATTGCCCTCCGGGAACGCATCAAGGAACTAAACTGTCTATATGGTATTGCCCAGTTGGCGGAGCGGCATTACGATTCCCTGGATGAACTACTGACCTGTCTTGTCGACTTCCTGCCCCTGTCCTGGCAATACCCCGAGGTCACCTGCGCGCGCGTTGTCTTTGACGGCAAGACCTATAAAGGGAAAAATTTTAAAATAACGAAGTGGAGACAGTCATCGCCCATCCTGGTCTACAACGAGCCTCTGGGAGAGGTTGCCATTTTTTACATCAAAGAGAGACCACCGGCCGATGAAGGGCCCTTTCTCAGGGAGGAAAGGGTAATGCTCGACGAAATAGCCAGAAGGATAGCAGCCATTGCCGTCCGCATGTTTGCGGAGCGTAATCTTCAGGAAATGAACAGGCAGTTGAACCTGGAGCGGGCCGCGCTGCAGGAGACAAACGCCGCGCTAAGGACCGTTCTTACCAAGATAGAAGAGGATAAACAGCGAATATATAAAGATGTGCAGTCGAATGTGGAAAAGATCGTCATGCCCATACTACAGGCCTTAGCCCTGGAACTGCCGAAACCGAAGCGGACATACGTGGACATGTTAAGGACCAATCTCGAAGAGATTACGTCGCCCTTTATCCGTCAATTGTCTCAGAACCATCATCACGCCTTGACGCCGACGGAAATCGGTATCTGCAATATGATCCGCAATGGTCTACGGACGAAAGAAATCGCCCAGCTCCGGGGTGTCTGTACAGCCACGATTAACCATCAGCGAGAGCGCATCAGGCAAAAGCTTAAGCTCACCAATGGTGAGGTCAATCTGACTACCTATCTTCAATCTCTCCCCATTCAGTGACTTTATTCCGATTCTAAATCAAAGCGCTATCTTCGTTGGCATCGTCATCGGCTCCTCGACGTATAAACAATACGCCTGCGCGGGAATGGCGATCTTTTGAGATTGCATTTAACCTGTTTTTACGTTGTCAGGGGCCGGATACCGTCCCAGCACTTCAGGCAGAGATCTTCCCGGGGAATGCCGAGAGCGGTTACAAAGGCGTCGATGCTGTTGTATTTTACCGAGTCGGCGTCGATCTGTTTGGCAATCCAGGCTTCCAGTTTCCGCAGATCGTCCAGACAACTGATGTTTCCCGTCGGGAAACACTGGCGGGCCGCCAGTTCTTCCAGGGTGCGCGTCGAAACGCCGAAATCACAGGGATACAGGAGAGGAGGACAGGCGATCCGGACGTGAACCTCCTTGGCCCCGGCCTTCTTTAAATCCCTTACCTTGTCCTGGATCTGTGTTCCCCGGACGATGGAATCGTCGCAGATGACGATCCGCTTGCCCTCCACGGCGTATTTAAGAACGGAAATCTTCCGCTTGGCCATTTTTTCCCGAGCGATCTGACTGGACTGGGTATAGCTCCGGTCGGCGTAACGGTTGTACAGAAACACATCCTGGTAACGGATCTGAGAGCGTTGGTGGTAGCCAAGGGCATGTCCGATGCCGGACATGGGAACAGGGGCAACGATATCGGCTTCCACGTCTTTTTCATCAATATCCCGCTGGGCCAGCGCCTGGCCAAGGTGATTGCGGGCCTCCTGAACATAGAGGCCGTCGATGATGGAATCGATGCTGGCCGTATAGGCCCATTCAAAGGGACAGTGGGCCTTCCGGGGCGAGGGAAGCTGTTTCAGGGTATGGAATCCCTCGGCGTCAATCAGGACGATCTCTCCGGGGCGAACGTCACGGACGATATCCATGTCGAGATTCTGGATAGCCCGTGATTCGGAACTGACTGCGTACCTGGTCCCATTTTTTCCGAGAATAAGGGGCCGGAAACCGTAGACGTCACGGGTTGCATAAATGCCCTCGGCGGCAAGGATCACCAGGGAATACGCCCCCTTGATACGTTCGGCAAGAGCGGCAATTCCCGCGACCATGTCGTCGGCCTCCATGATGGTCTTGGCAATGACCTCGATATTGTAACCCCGGTAGAAGGAATGTCCCTGGTCTTTCATGGAGACGATAAGTTCATCGGCGTTGATGACATTCCCACTGAAGGCGAGGGAGATATTGCCGAGGCGGGACTGCCAGGCCATGGGTTGCCTTTCCCAGAGACTCACATGACCGATTCCCCAGTTGCCGGTCAAGTAGAGGAGGTCCTGCTCCGTGAAGGAATTACCCACCTTGCCATGATGGGTTACCTGGCGGACATGCTGGTCATAGGTGGCGATTCCGCAGTATTCCTGCCCCCGGTGCTGGAGAAAATCAATACCGTTATAGATGTCAAAAACGGAGGGAAACTGGGAGTAAAGCCCGAATATTCCACAATTGTCTCTTACTTCCTTCATGTGCAGCGCCTTTCAAAATAAATTCTTGATTTGTCGTGCTCGTAATAATTTCCAAAATCCCCTCTTCCTGAGGGAGAGGGTTAGGGTGGGGTTTATGTAACCATTACGAAATGGCAACCCCATCCCCACCCTGACCCTCCCCTTGAAGGGTAGGGAACTTAAGGGTAATGAATCTTTTATGGCTTACCCCGGCCCTCGAAGAGGATGGGGAAAGGTATTTTTTATGGTGAGCCTTACTATTTACTATTTACTTTTCACCATTCACCATCCTTACCGTATTTCCGCATGATAACTTTGTAGGGACTTGGCCCGGCCATGCCCTTTACGGAAGGCGGTAATGCCCTTGACGGCCGCCACCGCGGCGGCAATGGTGGTGATATAGGGAATTTTATATTGAATCGCCGCCTTGCGGATGTAGGAATCGTCGTGCTGGCTAAGCTTGCCGCTGGGGGTATTGATGATCAGGTTAATAACGCCGTTTTTGACGGCATCGACAATATTCGGTCTTCCCTCGTGCATCTTGAGCAGGCTTTCCGAGGGGATGCCTTCATCTGCTAGGAACCGGTGGGTTCCGGCCGTGGTCATGATCCGGAACCCCAACTGATGGAAGCAGCGGGCGACCTCAAGGACTCCGCCTTTGTCCCAGTCATTAACTGTGAGCAATACCGTTCCCTCCCCGGGAAGGACCTGTTGGGCCGCTTCTTCCGCCTTGTAGAAGGCCAGACCGAAGGAATCGGCCAGCCCCAGCACCTCGCCGGTGGAGCGCATTTCCGGTCCCAGGAGGGGATCGACTTCCTGGAACATGTTGAAGGGGAAGACCGCCTCTTTGACGCCGAAATGGGGGAACACACGCGGTTTGAACTTAAAATCCGCCAATTTTTTACCCAGGATGACCTGGGTGGCGATACGGGCCATGGAGATGTTGCAGACCTTGGATACTAAAGGCACCGTACGGGATGCCCGGGGATTGGCCTCGAGGATATAAACCACGTCGTTGGCGATGGCGTACTGGATGTTCATCAGCCCGATAACGCCGAATTCCACGGCGATCCGGCTGGTATAGTCATTGATGGTGTCCATATGACGGGCGGAGATGCTGATCGGCGGGATTACACAGGCCGAGTCCCCGGAATGGATACCGGCCAGTTCGATATGTTCCATGATCGCCGGGACAAAGGCGTCAGTCCCATCGGAAATGGCGTCGGCCTCAACTTCGATGGCGTTTTCCAGGAACTTATCGATAAGAATGGGCCGTTCCGAGGTCATCCCTACTGCTTTCGCAACGTAACGTCTCAGCATTTCCTCGTCATGGACCACTTCCATCCCCCGGCCGCCGAGGACATATGATGGCCTGAGCATCAGGGGGTAACCGATCCGGGCGGATACGGTGAGGGCCTCGGTAAGGTTGCCGGCCATGCCCGACTCCGGCATGGGGATACCAAGCTTCTTCATCATTTCCCGGAACCGGTCCCGATCCTCGGCCAGATCGATGGTTTCCGGCGAAGTGCCGATGATTTTCACTCCGGCGCGGGCAAGATCCTGGGCGATGTTCAGGGGCGTCTGGCCGCCGAACTGGACGATGACGCCTTCGGGCTTTTCCTTCTCGTAGATGGAAAGGACATCCTCAACGGTCAGAGGCTCAAAATAGAGTTTGTCGGAGGTGTCATAATCCGTGGAAACGGTCTCGGGGTTGCAGTTGACCATGATGGATTCGTAGCCCTCATCACGAAGGGTAAAGGCGGCATGGACGCAGCAGTAATCGAATTCAATGCCCTGGCCGATACGGTTGGGTCCGCCGCCCAGGACCATGATTTTTTTGTTCTTGGAAATACCTACCCGGTCCGGGGCGTTATAGGTTGAATAGTAATAGGCGGCGTTTTCCACACCGCTCACCGGGACGGCATCCCAGCATTCAACCGCCCCCAGAGAGATGCGCTTCCTGCGGATATCTCCTTCCGGGATGCCCAGGATCTGGGCCAGATAGCGATCGGCAAAACCGTCTTTCTTCGCCCGGAGCAACAATTCATCCGGCAGAGCAGTTCCTTTGTAATTCAGGATTTCTTCTTCCAGATCCACAAGTTCCTTCATCTGCTGGATGAACCAGGGTTTGATATGGGTCCGCCGGAAGAGGGTTTCACTATCCGCCCCCTTGCGCAGGGCTTCGTACATAATGTACTGACGCTCGCTGGATGGTTCCGCGATAAGTTCGTACAGCTCATCGAGGGTCTTTTCATGGAAGTCCTTTGCAAAGCCGAGTCCGTAACGGCTCTTCTCCAGGGACCGGATGGACTTCAGGAAGGCCTCCTTATAGTTCTTGCCGATGCTCATCACCTCGCCGACAGCCCGCATCTGGGTGCCGAGCTTGTCAATGGCCCCGGGGAATTTTTCAAAATCCCAGCGGGCAAACTTGACAACGACATAATCCCCCGAGGGGGTGTATTTGTCCAGGGTTCCTTCCCGCCAGTAGGGGATCTCGTCCAGGGTTATGCCGGCAGCCAGGAGGGAGGAGATAAAGGCGATGGGGAAACCGGTGGCCTTGGAAGCCAGCGCGGAAGAGCGGGAAGTGCGGGGATTGATCTCGATGACGACGACCCTTCCCGTTTCGGGATTATGGGCAAACTGGACGTTCGTCCCGCCGATGACTTCGATGGCCTCGACGATGTCGTAAGAATGTTTCTGAAGCCTGGCCTGGAGTTCCGGGCTGATCGTCAGCATCGGGGCGGTGCAATAGGAATCGCCGGTGTGCACCCCCATGGCATCCACGTTTTCTATAAAACATACGGTGATCATCTGGTTCTTGGCGTCCCGGACGACCTCCAGCTCCAGCTCCTCCCAGCCCAGGACGGACTCTTCAATCAGGATCTGCCCGACCATACTTGCCGCGATGCCACGGCTGGCAATGGTCCTGAGTTCTTCGAGGTTATAGACAAGGCCGCCGCCGGTGCCCCCCATGGTGTAGGCAGGGCGGACGACAACGGGATAACCCAGCCCGGCAGCGATCTTTTCCGCTTCTTCGACGGTGTAGGCAGGTTCGCTCTTCGGCATGTCGATGCCGAGGCGGTTCATAGTCTCCTTGAAGGCAATCCGGTCTTCCCCCCGCTCGATGGCGTCGATACTGACGCCAATGACCTTGACGCCGTATTTGTCCAGGATGCCCTGCTTCTGAAGCTCTGAGGTCAGGTTCAGTCCCGTCTGTCCCCCAAGATTGGGCAGAATGGCGTCGGGACGTTCATTTTCGATGATTTCGGTGAGGGAGGGGATGTTCAGCGGCTCGATATAGGTCACGTCGGCTGTTCCCGGATCGGTCATGATGGTGGCCGGATTGGAATTGACGAGGATGATCTTATAGCCGAGTTTTCTCAGGGCCTTGCAGGCCTGGGTTCCGGAATAGTCGAATTCGCAGGCCTGGCCGATGACGATCGGGCCGGAGCCGATGATCAGAACCGAGTTGATATCGCTTCGTTTTGGCATGGGGGTTTCTCCTTGATCTGTCAGTATGGTGCAATTATGGACATTTTTCAGACAAAAATGTTCCGCCGAGCGTGCGGACTATAAGGAAGTCCCCGGCTCCTGTCAAGATGAAATGATGATCACCTGCCCGGCGAAAAATATGCTTTACATATTACACAATGCATAATATCGGAGATGAGAAATCCTTTCAGAAAAGGAGGAAAAGCTGATGAAAAAACTGTTAAGTCTGATTTGTGTTGCACTCCTCGCTCTTGTTGTCTCCATCCCGGTGTTTGCAGCAGACAAGGATCAATATCCCTCAAAAGTAATTACCATCATTGTACCGTTCTCTGCCGGCGGTCCTTCGGACACGGTCGCCCGCCTGCTTGCCCAGGCCATGAGCCAGTCGCTCAAGAACCAGATCATTGTGGAGAATGTAGGCGGCGCAGGAGGCACCATCGGGGCCGCCCGGGCGGCGCAGGCGCGTCCTGACGGCTATACGCTTTTTGTGCACCATATCGGCCATGCCACCGCTCCGGCTCTCTATCGCAAGCTGCCCTATGATCCGATCCGCGACTTCGAGCCGATCGGATTGATCAACGATGGGGCGATGACGCTGGTGGCGAAGAAGGATTTCCCGGCCAAGAACCTCAAGGAACTGCTCGCGTACGTGAAGGCCAACAAGGACAAGGTCAACCTGGCCAACGCAGGAGTTGGCTCTGCCTCGCACCTGTGCGGCATACTTTTTATGACGGCGCTCCAGACAGAATTTACCACCATCCCCTATAAGGGAACGGGTCCGGCCATGAACGACCTCCTCGGCGGCCAGGTGGACTTCATGTGCGACCAGACCACCAATACCACCAGCCATATCAAAGCCGGCAAAATCAAGGTTTACGGCGTGACCATGAAAAAAAGGACCGCTTCTCTGCCAGATGTCCCGACGATGAGTGAAGCTGGCCTGCCAAACTTTACAATATCCGTCTGGCATGCCCTGTATGCGCCCAAGGGTACACCGAAGCCGATCATTAATAAACTCTCGAAGGCCCTGCAGGAGGCACTGAAGGATCCCACCTTGAAGAAGCGGTATGCCGATCTGAGTGCCGAGCCCGTGGCCCAGAACCGCGCTACGCCGGAGGCGCTTCGTGGACACCTCAAATCCGAAATTGACAAATGGGGGCACATCATCAAGAAGGCCGGTGTTTTCGCCGATTGACATCTTACTGACCTAGGGAGAAGGTTTTGATGAGCCAGCTCATACGCAATGTGAAAGACTTCTGGACCGGCGTCATCTATATCGCTTTCGGGTTTGTGGCCATTATCATCAGCAGGGATTACGGCATGGGCACGGCGGTGAAGATGGGGCCTGCCTATTTCCCCACTATCCTCAGCGTCCTGCTGATATTGATCGGGGTCATTTCCCTCGTCCGCTCGTTTATAAAACAGGGCAGCCCTGTCGGCGCCTTTGCATTCAAAGGACTCATCCTGATCACCATATCGATCATTCTGTTCGGATTTATCGTCCGCGGCGCTGGATTGATCATCGCGTTGCCTGTCCTGGTGATCGTCAGTTCCTATGCAAGCAGCCGGTTCCGCTGGCAATACTCGCTTCTTCTGGCAGCGGGACTGACGGTGTTTTGTATTTTGATATTTCAGAAAGCGCTGGGAGTGCCGCTTCCGATCCTGGGATCGTGGTTTGGTCAATAATGTGACGTGATGCATACGCATCTGTCCTGGAGTCACGGATTTCGGTTTTTGATGTTCGAAGTTCGTTGAGGTTCTATGGAGCTCATTGCCAATATAGGTTTAGGCTTTGCGACGGCATTAACGCCGGTCAACTTACTTTATTGCCTGGCGGGTGTTTTTCTTGGGACCCTGATCGGGGTGCTGCCCGGCCTTGGACCGACGGCAACCATTGCCATGCTGCTGCCCGTAACCTTTACCCTGCCGCCGGTCTCCGCCCTGATCATGCTTGCGGGCATTTACTATGGGTCACAATACGGCGGTTCAACGACATCCATCCTGGTCAATGTCCCGGGCGAAGCCGCTTCTGTTGTTACGACCCTGGACGGCTATCAGATGGCGTTACAGGGCCGCGCCGGCGTGGCCTTGACGACCGCTGCGGTCGGCTCCTTTTTCGCAGGCACGGTCGCCACGCTCCTCATCGCGCTCTTTGCCTCGCCGATGGCCGCGATTGCCCTCAAGTTCGGTCCGGCAGAATTTTTTTCCCTCATCGTTCTCGGCCTTCTCGCCGCGATCGTCCTTTCAAGGGGATCCCTGCTGCATGCCATCGGCATGGTCGTCCTGGGATTGCTCCTGGGACTGGTCGGCGCAGATGTCAACACCGGCGCACAACGGTTTACTTTTGGAGTTCCTCAACTCGCCGACGGAATCGGGTTTGTGGTGGTTGCCATGGGCATGTTCGGTATCGCGGAGATCATCCGTAATCTGGAGCAGGAGGACAACTGCGCGGCAATGGTTAGTAAAATAACCGGTCTGATGCCCACCCGAGAGGATTGGAAGCGCATGGTAGCTCCCATTCTGCGGGGGACCGCGATTGGCTCGGCTCTCGGCATCCTTCCCGGCAGTGGTTCCATCCTGGGAGCCTTTGCCGCTTATGCCATAGAAAAAAAGGTCTCGAAACATGGAAAGGAATTCGGAACAGGGGCAATCGAAGGCGTCGCGGCACCGGAATCCGCGAACAATGCCGGGGCTCAGACCTCGTTCATCCCGATGCTCACCCTGGGCATTCCCTCGAACCCGGTGATGGCGCTCATGATCGGTGCGATGATTATCCAGGGCATCCAGCCCGGACCCTCGGTCATTACCGAACAGCCCGCGCTGTTTTGGGGGATTGTCGTTTCCATGTGGATCGGCAATCTCTTCCTCATCA
>Ga0247842_10003635_pt1 | contig 20352 bp, 23 predicted proteins | sample LaCruzMarch2015__3_FD_192411 | JGI IMG/M metagenome (GOLD analysis project Ga0247842, IMG submission 192411) | Freshwater microbial communities from meromictic Lake La Cruz, Castile-La Mancha, Spain - LaCruzMarch2015_19m | ecosystem: Environmental > Aquatic > Freshwater > Lake | place: Spain...
GAAGCGTCTGGTTGTTGTCCCAATAGTAGGTGAGCGCAGTGTTGTTGAAGGTCATGGAATACGAAACCCCGTCGAGTGAAAGTAATGGGGTTGCAGCCTCGATGGACGCCGTGGCATTCGTGTAGTTGCAGGTGAAGCGGATTGTGTTGGTCGAAACCGAGCCGTTTGGAATGGCTGTGCCTGTGAGCGTTGTTGCCATGTCCGTGAGATTGAACTGGATGTATGCTGGGTCGGAGTAGATGTTCGACGAATTGTTGAAGGCAAACACCCGCATCCAGGCATAGTTCGCATAGTCGCTTCCCTGGCGGTGGGTATCGAGATACGGCGTTCCGTTGTTTGAGGAATTGAAAGGCAGGCTATAAATGTCAGGCGATAACCATTCCCACGAGCTTCTATTGTTCTTGGAAAACGAGATTAGGAGCGTTATATTCGCCCCCTTTGCCACATTCACGGAAATGTTTTGTTTATATGCCGTAAAGTTCGACGTGGAGTTCGGAACGGTAAAACTCATCGATGGTTTTGAAAGGCACGTTGCAGCCGAAATCGATGCCAGCGGGCTGAACCTTGTCCAATTCATTCCTGTGCCGTTTGCGCAATAGGAAACCGACCAGTTTCCTCCGGTCGTGGTAATCATACTCTGAGTTACCGATATGTTGCCGTTTACTGAGATTACGCCGTTCCCTCCTAGCCCATCGCTTGCCGCTGAGAAAGAACAGCCTGTGCCAGACCCGCCTGCCCCGCCACTGCCTCCGCCAAGATGAACCACGTTCGACGAAGTGAAATTAAGGCTTGCTACGGAAAGATTTCCTCCAATTCCGCCGTTTTTACTTTCACCAGTACTTACATAGCACTTGCTCCAACAAGCGCCCGTCCCGCCACTTCCTCCGTTTGAGGTTATGGTGCCGGTGTTATAAAACATGGAAGTTACCGTAGAGATGTTTATTTTTCCTCCGTTCCCCCCCAACGATGCCGGAGTTGCGCAACTGGCTTTGTTTCCAATTCCTGCTGCTCCGTTGCCACCTCTTCCGCCGTTGCTTATTATGACATTGGTATTGTTGAAGATGGAGGTTGTGATTATTATGGTCGCTCCGGGATTTCCAGCGGAAGACCCGAATTGGATATAGCAACACCCAGAGGCGTCATATCCTCCACCTGCGCAGTCTCCACACCCCGTTGAAACCGCATTATAAGCATCGGCACCAGCGCTGCCAGTTCCGGTGATTGTTCCAGAGTTCAGAAAACTCAATGTGCTTATATTCAAAACATAAGGAACAGTTGAACTTACGATTGTGATGCTGCCTGTAGACCCCAAAGTGAAATTCTCAGTTGATAGAATGGTGGTATTTCCCTGAAAAGTAAGCGCCGCGTCTATCCTGAGGTTGCGCATGAAATAGGTACCATTCGGAATTGACGCACCAGAAGTGATTGTACAGTCAGCCGCCGTGCAGCCGGGAAAGCGCGACCCCTTCACGCTCGCGGTCTTGAACGTAAAATTTTCAGTGTCGAGTGTTTCGCTGGTGCCAGGATATTCATTCTGCACCACGCGGATGCCCGGGCAGGTCACGTTGCCCTCAGCTACTGTCACCGAACTGCAATTCCAAAGAAGAAAATCCGTGGAGTTCTGGGTACAGGAAGTCCAGGACCCGGGTGCGCCGTAGGAAACGGAATTGATTGTTTTGGTCGTATTGGGATGGATTTCCCAGATGCAGCGCGCGGTGTCGCCCGCGTAGAGCCACTGCTGGGCGGGAAGAAGCTGTGAATAGACTCCCGACTGCGGAACAGACCAGGCGCCCGTGGCAAGCATGGCTACTCCTCCGAAGCCGAAAAGAGCGAGGATGAATTTCCAAAGGTCTTTCATCTCAATCATGCAATCCCCATGTTCACGATGTCCTCGACTTCGACGAAGGACATGCTGTATTCGACTATCCCAGGCTCGCCGCCTTTGAATTTGATTGGGCTTTTCTCAAGGAGAAGCCGCACCTTCTGCGTGCTGAAGTTGGTGTTGGTCGAGCGGGAATATGCGGTGCCGTTGAAAACCATGTTGATTGTGATTGCAAAGCCGTATGCCGATGAGGACAGCAGCGCGCCGGTGGTCACATCCACTCCGTTGAGGAAACATGAAAGATAGAACTCAAAGTCGAGCGGGCGTCCTGTAGACGTTGCCGAATCCCAGGTTGCGTCGGTCGCCTTGAACTTGCCGGAGATGCTCCATCTGCGCGTGATGTTGTTGTTGTTGAACCAGGTGTTCCAAGGCATACCGGGAATCTCGAAGTTCTCGACGCTTGCGCCGTTGTCTATCTCGACATCCGCCGCGTCAAGGTAGAAGACCGGGCTGGCGACTATGGTGCCTGCCTCGTCGAGGTAATTGAGTTGGATTGAGGATGTCATGGTCTCACCGTGCTATCGCGCGCCACTGCTGGGCGATTTCCCTTTGAACCGTGTCGGTAATGAAGCGGGCGGTTTTGTCGTCCACGTTGCCAGAGACGTTGATGACGATGCTGGTGGAGTTGCCGCCGTCAGATAGACTTCCTGGATTCTTTAGACCGAACACCGTATCGTTTGGACTAAACGAAACAGCTCCCTGACCAGGACGCATTATAAAATCGTTATGTATTACTCCAGAACCACTATCTTTTGGTTTGGGTCCAAGCCATGAAATTATTGCGCTCTTTATCTGGTCAGCAAGCCAAGTTCCAGTTATGATTGAGAATGCAGTTGCTGCTGTTCCAAGAGAGTTATTCAGACTTGTGAAGGCAGTAAGCATACTAGCCCATTCGGTTGTCAAGAACTTGTTTATTGTCGTCCAAGCTTTATCAAGCACGGGTTTAAGCGTGTCTGCCCAATACGTATTCAAATCTGCCCAGAACTTTCCAACATCTATTCCAGTGAATTGAGATACCAACATATTTATTGCGCCAATAAGCCCCTTTTCCTCGAAGACTGTTTCAATCGTATCTTGCACAGGAATCTGTGGAGAGGGTTTGTAATTCGGAGTTCCAACTGTCAATCCTTTTGGAACTCCGGTTCCAAAGAGGAGTTGTTTGATATTTGATGTAAATGACGTTATCGCACCAATCATGGTCGAATATACCGTTCCCAATGGGTCGTTTGTAAACGCAGTAATCCATTCGTTGAAGATGGTCCATAGTTTTTGAAGAGTCTCAGCCAGACCCTTTCCAGCCGCAGCTCCTTCATTCTTTTTCATCACATCTTCAAATGCTCCGGCTCCGAATAGTTTATCGAAGTTCTCTTCTCCAGCAAGCTGTGCTGCAAAACCGGCAACCGCCGAGATAGCCCAATGAAGAACATTTATGAACATTGATACAGTGTCTCCCAAATCCTTTCCGAGAAGTTTCTCCAACGTCATTTTCAACTCGTCTAGGTTGATGGTAAGGAATCCGATAATCCATTCTCCGAGTAATCCGAATAGTGGCATGACGATACTTCCTATCGCAGAAACAAGTCCTACGATTGCTGGCTTGAGAGCGTCAAATAGTCCTCCGAGAATTCCGAACAGGTCGCCACTCTTTATCAGTTCTTTATTCTTCTTGAAGAACTCAGCCATCGCCGTCCTGAGAGGTCTGAAGATTGCGTTCATCAGTCTGACGAACGGCATAAGAACCCAGATGAGAGGCTGGAGAAGAGTCATGATTACCATTGAAATCGGAACGAGAGTAGCACCTAGAACTCTGCCGATTGCCTGGAGGATTTTCAGGATTGGTTTGAAAGCAACACCGAGTGCGGATATTCCAACAATAAGAGCAAATATTCCTGCCGCTATTAATGCTAAGACAGACGCTATTCCTACAACTATACCAATAAGTTGCCCAAAGAAAGCGCCTATAGTTCCGCCCACACTCGCAGCGCCAGTACTTGCTGCGGCAGCCCCGGCTCCTTCTGCACCAATACCTTCAATTCCAGCAAGAGCAGCCTGCCCACCACTCCCCATTCTCGCACCCGAAGCACTAGCCTGTGTGATAATCCCATGTGCGCTTCTAGCTGCACGAAGAACGTTTGAGGGCGACATATTTCCCCCCGTCATTGATGAAAAACTAACTACAAACTCTTCCATGTCCTTAGACATTTCCTTAACTGTGTTTCTTGCAGATTTTAAAGACTCTTCAGTTTCATCAGAAACACCGAAATCAATATCATCGATTTTGAACTCACGTTTATACGCTTCTTTGTTCATCTTCACTGAGGCATTCATTATCTTTTCGGCTTCCTTTGCATCTTTTCTAAGATTAGCCATATCGAAACGTGCAGCCGCTTTGAATGTTTTTTCTAGTTCCTTTGTGGAATTTTCCATCTCGCGTATGTCCTGCTTATTGAGCCAAGTAACGCGCATTCCTTTTCCGCTGCTCCCGCCAGAAACAGACTGAGACACCTTCTTTATCTCACTTTCAATCTGTGAAATCCCTGAATTGAACTGAGACGTGTCCAGCTTCAATGCAATCGTTACGGAGTTGTCAGCCATGTGAATCACTTGTGCTGCGCCTTCTTCATCTGCCGTTCGTCCTCCCTGGCAAACTCGTCAATGAACATCCCAAGTTCCCGCAGGGTGGCATCCTCAATCTCCTCGACCTGCGCTGGAGTCCATCCGAAGGTTTTGGCAAAGACATAGTAATCGTACGTCTCAGCCACAGCCCTTGAGATGACACCCCGCTGGACCGAGGTTCTTATTTTTTTTCGATGTTCTCAGGTTTTATTTCACCATTTACATCCTGTGCGGCGGTAAACAACTCATTGAATGACGTGTCGGGAAGCTCCTGAATAATTGCAATCTGCTTGAACTTGTCAGGAGTCTTGACTGCGATTGAGATATACTTCTCGCGGTAGTCCTCCCATTTCTCGTAGTTGACCTTGAATTCCGGGTTCTGTGTATTGATGTCGGTCGGAGCTATCAGCTTGTTCAGCTCGCGCCTTTCCTTGCGCAATATGCGCCTGAGCGTGACAGCCTGCTTCGTGCCGTCAGCCATCTCGATTTCCACGGTTTTCTCCATTGTATCTACCTCATGCCCTACTTGGGACTTTTTAGGTCGGGGCTACTTGCCCCGACCGTTATCTGAACTACAGCGTCTGGGTTTCGCTCGTGATGTAGAAGCCCATGCAGTTGCGCGCCTTGGCTGCAACCGTCTGCTTCACGATGTCCTTCGGGTTCACAGGCAACGATGTCTCGTCGAAGACCACGTCGGTGAACACGAGCTTGAGAGCGCGGTAGTTGTCTCCGTCGGCTGTCGCCGTCTTGCAGTCGATGCAGACGATGAACTTGGTGTAGTTAGAGGTCGACGTTGGTGAAAGACCGGTTATGGCTCCAGTATAGAACCTTCCGAGCTGGTCGACGTTGGTGAAGTTCAAGTCAAGATTAAGCGAATACTCGCGCTGTTTCTCGACCAGGAACTTGACTCCTCTTGCCGTGTCGTTTGCCACAGACCAGTAAGGCTCGAGGTTGTGCGAAAGCGTCACGTCTATTGAATTGCATTGGACTACCTGGTTGGCTGCGGTAGTAGACAACGGGACAATGACATAAGCTCCGGTTGCGGGAGTGCCTGACACTGTCACGGTTGTCGCAGCGTTGCCTGATATTACAAACGCCATGCCCAGCCGGTCTATAAGCACCCAGGTAGTTTTCCACTGGTCTGCGGTCCATGCCTTTGACGTATCAGTCAGTGTATTGAGCGTACCAGCTCCCGAAGTGCCATAGTCCCCAGTATTAATCAAAAGCTGCCCCCTGTAGAACATCTGCGGCACGTCCTTGTATGCTGTCGGAGCAAGAGCGGAATAATCTCCTGTCGAAGTGAGCGGCTTCTGCGCAATCCAGTCCAGAGTCGCATGGAGTGGGTTCTCCGTGTCGAACTTCAGTGAAAGCTGGTTGATTTTTGTGCCGGTGTAGATTGTCTTGATGTCGGTTGCAGAAGCGTCGCTTTGGTTTGTAATCTGCATAGTGAAGGAAGGCAACGCATCAGACTCGATGATAGCGTATCTCTTCAATGCAGCGGTCGGAGTTCCTGTTATCGCGGTGCCATCAAAGTTTGTTGTAGTGGTTGTCGCAACCGAGAGAGTTCCGATTGCGTACTTGAGAAGAGTACCAGTGTTGACCTCAAACTCAGTCGTGCCTGACACCTCGAACTTCCCAGGTATTATCTGCTGATAGCTCCTGCCTCCACCAAGCGTGTAAATGGGAATCATGTTGTTCTTCATGTTTGAAGTGAAGTTAGTCACCAAACCCATAATGTCGTCGGTTCCTGCGGCATCGGTGCCGTAGGTCGCCTCGACACGAGTGACCATGTAAGTCTTTCCGCCAACATATAGTACGTCCGCCATTCAAATCACCTTCTATTTTTTTACCATTATTTTCCAAGCAACCAACAGAAGACCAATGTGTTTATTTTGGTCATCGTGTCGGGCTTGTTCTGTGAGTGCCATACACTTCGATGAAGCTTCTTTGGAATGAACACCACATGCTCCGTGTCAATGTGGTGTGCTTCACTGCCTTCAAATTCCTCATTGAGAACATCGTACCCTAATACTCTTCTTGCCGAATTATGTCGTACCCATGTGAGATGACTTCCTCCTTTCCAGTGTGGATGATTGGCTCCTTTTTTACCAAACATCGGATTGTTGCTACCCTTAGTTTTTACAGATGTTTTTAATTTACTCTCTTCGGAATGTATTCTACCTAGATTTGCCAAACGTAATTTTAGTTTTTTCTCCGCACTCATAGGTTTGCCATAACATGGATGAAGAGAACCACTCATCCTCAAACTAACTTTTTTGTTTTGTTCTTCTGAGTGTTTTCTTCCGAGTTGCCCTTGTCTCGATATTTCTCTTTTTTCTGTTGTTTGATTATTATGGCTAACACATAGATTGCCCTTTGTCTTTCTTGAAAGTTTCTTGTTACAAATGATACAGAACTTTAGCATATTCACCAAGTCTCCGTAGAACGTGACAACCAGCGACCTTGGACATTTATAGTGCGCTGATACAACCCAAGTCCTGCGTTTATCGCCGTGCCTGAACCTCCATTGACTTCCAATAAAAGAAATTCTCCATCCGCATTGCGGGGGGAAGCCGGAACATAACCTCTATTCTTCCATATACACATCATCACTTCATCTGCAACCTGTCGAATTTGCACAGGTTCCTTATCAAAGATATTTATACGGAACGTGTAAACATAGAAAAGCCCCATACCTGTACCGAAACGCTCGCCTATTCCAGTCCTTATCTCAGTGGGAGTGGTCTCATCAGTTGTAATTCTTGGTTGTTTAGAGTCTACTCTTTCACCAGAAGGATACACTCTCTTCTGCACCGAAGGTACGTTTGCCCTAAGTAGTTCGATTAATGCGAATTGTGGGGTTGACAACCCATTGTTATCGTATGCCATTATTGCACCTACTTGGTGGCTTCAGCCTTGGTCTACTTGACCAAGGCACAGATGTCGCAGTTGTATTTAAGCTTAACTCTTTATCGATGCCAAAAACGTCGTGGAAAAAATATCAAGATACCCGTAGTTCACTAGATTGCTGTTGATTTTCTCAGTCGCAGCCTCGGTGAAAGGATGCGGTTTCGTCGAGTAGATAATCACATCGGACTCGAAATCCCTGTCGAGCTTCTCCATAGCCCATTCGCGCGGTGCCATGCCGAATCCGCCGCCTTCCTCGACTTTCCCGGCATAAGACGCAGTGAATGCCATTTGATGAGAAAAAGGACCGTCTGCCCCGAGGGATTTGAAAGAATCCAGTAGCCAGCGGGAATAGACAGGCACCTTGCCGCTTCCGTAATAAGCCGCGGCGTTTGGGTACTTTCCTGTCGGGAAGCGGCTATCTTCGGCAGTATCGGCGAAAATCATGTCGCGGTTGGAGGTAACATCCAGGCTGATTGCCTCAGCCACGCGCGCGAGACCGTCGGAACAGGCTTTCTCTAAGGCTGCCGGGTCAGAAAGTATTGGTGCGTCGATGCGTATTTCAACGCCCTTTCCCCTTATGACCTTCATGTCTACAACCTCATGAGAACCATTTTCCTGCCGATGGTGTCATAAAACGCTTCGATGTCGCGCTGCATATTCGCCAGGTTCGACGAAGTGAACTCCAGTGGTGATGGACTTCCCATTAGGGTACTCTGGAATACAGTACGCGCGGCTATCCTGGTGGCAAGTTCCTGCACCGTGGCGGGTGGCTCTGCGTATCCATAAGCATACACTGCGGTGGCGATTAAGGGGTTGCGCTTGAGCTGTGCCACGGTATCCTTCAGGATGATGGTTCCGCTGTCAGCGCGGAGAAGATAGTCAGCAGCGGCTATTACGACGCCCTGTGTGCAATACTGATAATCAGCAGTGATTGCACCGGTTGGAGCCGCCAGGAATGTAATGACGCCCGTGGTGTAGTTTATGGTGTAGTTTGTGACCTGGGCGCCTGCAACGTAGATTATCTCGCTTCCATAGACAACTGGATTGTAGTCAAGCGTGAAATCCAGGACAACACCTGCTCCGGTCCCGACCGCTTCGGAAGACACCGAGGTGGGCTGGGCGTTGATTATGAGCTGGGAAACCGAGGTGATGGGATAATTCGCAAGCTGTATCGTCCGGCTGATAAGTGGAGTGGTAGTGTTGGGCTTATAGGGCTGGACTGCCTCGTCGAAGGTTCCCAATCCGTATGCGCGGATGTCCGTGTTTATCGGGTCATAGCTGTCAATGAATTCGGTGACTGTCTGCGGCTGATAGAATGACCTGCCGGTCTTGCGGTTTATCTCGTCCTCCGCGCGCCTGATTGCGGCGACCACACGGGAGTTTACAACAGTCGAGTCTGCCCAGTAATCGGCAGTGACCGCGCCGGTGGTGTTTGCTGCGAATGTGATGATGCCTGTGTCGTAGTCGATGGTGTAGTCGACGTTCCTTTTCTTGGCAGTTCCTGCGACATAAACCACCTCAGTGTCGGCAATCATTTTCGGGTCGGCGACTGCGTTGCAGATTTTCTCCGCGCTGAGGGTGTCGACCGCCTCTCCGACAATGGTGCGATAGCGGTTGAGATAGGAAGCTACCTGCCTAGGCGTGGTGTAGTTGGTGTCTGAAGCGGTGCCGGTGTAAGGAATAGGAGATGAGTAATCGGAATAGACCGCATTCGTCGAGTCGTACCAGCGGACCTTAGCCCACGAGGTAGCAGTTCCGGCGGTGTCGATGTATTTGGTGGTGCGGATATTTGATATTGTCGCAATCAACGAGTAGGTTCCGTATTTCGAGGATGCACGATAGACGAGCGTCTGGTCATACGTTGCGTCCGGGTCTGGAAGCGTCCAATTAATTTCAGCCATGAAAATCACCTAGTTCATTTTCGCATCGGGCGAAGTTGAAGACACAGATGTCTTCGGTGCATTTAAGCCTATCGCCGCGCCTGGAGCGGAAGAGGATAATCTTGCGTCCGGAGCCGGAGGCGCGTTCACCGTGATAATCGGGGAAAACGTGTAGACAAACGCCGATGCACTTGGTTTGTCATTTACCGCGACCGAGATGGACGGAATCGCACCGTGCACGACGGAGAGTGGAGCCGAACTGCTCACAAACACGCCTGGGCTGGAAACTCCTATCGCAGCTATGGGTGCGCCAGTGGTTATTCCAACCGAAGGCGCGTTCTGATTGACATACAGCCCGGGGAATGCCCGGTCATAATACACCAGATAGACACACTGCGTGCCGAGCTGTGAGCAGGTCACGCCGAGCTGGTTGTATCCGAGCTGCATCTGTTTCACTCCGGCGGGTCTGGCGCGGGTTCAGGCGCAGGGAAGAGATTTCCAACGTTGAGCGCAAGTGCGCATGTTGGGCAAATATCTACTCTCTTGTCCTTCCTTGGCTGGTCTTCCTCAAACTTCTGCACGAGGACTTTGTAGCGCGTTCCCGTTATCAGCTCATTGCAAACGTCGCAGGTATATGTCTTTGTTTCCGCCATTTTATCACCCAAATTTATGACGGCGGCATATCACCGAAGATGATGTCATCCAACCACCCGAGCGTGGTTCATCACATAGCCGAGCATACTGCATCCTCTTGGTGTGCCGCCGTCATATCAAACTTACCCTCAAATACTGCCCTATCGCATCTCCGATGTCACCGTTATCGGTAGTCTGCCTTCTCATCCCGCACGTTTTGATGTGCAGTCTTTGGTTTGCAAAATTGGTGACTATGTTGTGTTTTGTGTCCCTTAGGCGGAAGAAAAAGTTTCCGCTTCTTGGCTTGTAGGTTTTAGTGAGGAAAGGAAAGGTTGTCATGTCCATCTCGTTCAAATCGTATGTTGCCTGCGGAACCATCGTGCTGTCCATAGTGGGGCTGAGGCTCAATCCAGACTGACCTCTGCTCTTGCCGTGGGAATAAGCCTCTATCCTGAACGTATAATCAAAACCGCCTACCGACAAAATCATATTTCCCTTTTTAAGAAATCCAGCCACCCTTGCCACGTCTGGGAAAGACCAAGCGTATTCCTCATTCGTTGCGACTCTTACGGTGTTGTCGTATAAGCTATTCGCTATGCTGACCACTTCCTGAAGACCTTTGGAAATGGTGTTAATCCTATAAGGAATGAATTTTTTGAGCTTGAGTGTGCTATCTCTGGCTATGTAGGTTGTTATTTTCGGGGTGAAGGGGATTACGCTTTCTATATAGACCAACCGATAGGCTCTTGGGTCGGTGTTGGTTATCCTTATCGTGTCGGTGAGGTCTTTGACGCATCCCTGCTTTAAGTCATAATCAGTCCGATTATCCCAATCACTTCCCCAGTTGAGTTCAATAGGACGTTCTGGGTCTGAGTAATCGTAGAGTTTGATGAAACCAAGGTCTGACCCTTCATCAAAAAGCATGGCGTGTCTGGTCTTGAAATACATATCCCCTCTATAACTCCCGACATTCGCAATATTGCAATCATCTCGTGTGAAATCAACAACCATGTTCGTCGGGATGCTGTTTAACGACGAGGCTTCCCAAACAGGAACGCCTCCCGTGACCGTCAGGAATTGCCCTTCTCCGAGTGGCATAGGAAGAGGAGGAGCCTCTGGGAGCATTATCCTCATGTCTTTCAGCATATCACTTGTGAGGGCGGTTGCGTTTGCCGGAACATAAACCTGAACGATGTTGAGGTAATCTGCTACCTGCGTCGGCGGGGCGGGGGTGTATCTTTCAAAATACCCGTCTGTTGTGCTGTTCGGGTCGGCGGCGGTTCCGATTTGGCTTGTCCATGTGCCGTTGGTCAATCCGATTAAGTAAATCCTGTCTTGAGTGGTGGACTGCAAAAGGAGATTGACCCCTCCCTGATAAAGCGTCTGCCCTCCAAGGCGGTAGAAGCAATAACCTAACGTGACATACATACTCGTTCCAGATACGATTGCGACCCCTCCAGAAACTACGCCATGCCCCTGTATCCCGAGCTTCGCTGAGTTGTAGTCGTTCTCGTTGAAGACCTCCTTTCTTGTGCTGGAATTTGGCGCAGTGCCGACCATAAGGAACCCACTCGGATGCTCAACACTTGTAAGCCGAAACCGTGCCGCCCTCTGAAACGTTCAAGCACATTCTCTGTGAGGCGTTGTCATTCGCTATTACGCTAATTACGCCAGTGGAGTTTATCGTCATCAGAGTTCTGTTCAATACGATGTTCCCAATCTGATAGGTCTTGAAGACCAATTTGGGAGACACTGAGGTTGTATTGCAATTTTCAGTGTCAGTATAAATCTCCATGGAATTGCTTGTGCTCGCAGTGGTGTTCCATGCCACGGCAGTCATTCTCATGGTTGGAGAATTTCGCGTTATGTTGGTGATTGAATTGCCTGCCGCTGTGGAGCTTACTATGCTGAGACCAGGTGTATATGACTCATTCAGAAGAGATGCCGTCGATTGTGTGATGATGCCTGAGAAAGCACCTGTCGTAGCTCCAGTCAACGCGCCTCCAGCGGCAACACCGACAAACGTTCCTGCGCCCGAACTGGTTATTGCACCGGTTGCGGTGAATGCTTGCGGAGTAAACATGATTGACGTAAGAGCAGTAAGCGTGGATGTTGTGCGCGGTCCGCTATATGGACGAGGAGTAATGCCAGGAACAAGCTGCGCCCCCCACATTGAAACGTTGTTTGTTCCGATATTTATGAACACGGTTTTGGTGGTGTGAGTATTTGTGAGTTCCTGAGTTACATAATATCGCTGCCATTGCCTTCCGATTACTATAGATTTGGCATCTTTGGTTTCGTTTGACGAATTTATGTTGAGAGAGATTGTTCTTTGGGTCGAGTCGTTGCCCTTCAGCCATACCGAAAAGGTCCAATTTCCAACAGTTGCGTTTGTGATTGTCTGCCTCACTGTGGCATCCGACACGTTTCCATTCACCCATTCTGCGAGAAGCGCACCTGTTGGGGCGTATGCGGTATTTGCTCCAGGAGCCGACGTGTTTCCAGTTGCAACCCAGGTAGTTCCAAATACTTCTGTCTGGAGAAGATAGTTCTGATATTGCCCGATGGATATGAATGGGCTGGAGATATAGCCGTCAATCATCACGGTTCTGCCGTCATCTAAATCAGTGGACAATCCGGTGCTTACCCCATTGTGCACCTCCAACCCAATAAATGATGCGCCATTCGCCTCAATATCATAACCTACCATACTCAAGTTGGTTTTGACCGGATTGGCGAATCCGCTCGCATATTCCTGGACATCCGCGCCGGAAGTTCCGACGTAGTTGATTGTCATGTTGGCAAGCGACGTGTTTGCCGTCCAGCCGGTTACTGTGAAACACACATATAGGAGCGGCTTATCAACGACGGTTGTGTACGTCGTTGAGTTTCCGCTGACAGAACTCATGCTGAACCAGTTGGTGTTGTCAAGACTGCCGTAGAATGTCGCCGTAGCCGTTGCCCCGCTCCAGTTCCCGGAATAGTTCACAACGTATGCGTGCTGAGTTTGGATGGTGTTCAGCGTGAACATCTCGCAGGACGTGCTGTTGTTGGAATAAACGCCGATGCGGTATTGCTTGTCGAAAGAGCCGTTCGCGGAAGTTACGCCACTCTGCCCTAGGCAGCCAGCAATCATGATTACTGCAAGAAGCAGTATGGCAGAAATGGCATAACGCATAATGAACACCTCAAACTACTTTTCGTCATTGTCCGGACGCAGCATCGTAAGGACGTATCCTCTTGCCGCGTCGTCACCTGTTCCGACGGTTATGGTGTAATTGCCACCAGAAAGCGCTATGGACAGGGCTTCAATCGCACCGTTGGTCACATCGAATCCTGTTCCGCCAACAAGCGTCCCGTATGTCGCAGCGGCGAACACGATTGTGTTCGTTGCGTCGGCAGTTGCTGGCGCCTCTATTACGAGGATGTAGTACTTGCAAAACCCAAGGGAATCGTAGACCTTCGTGAATGTGCAGTCGGTTGTTATTGCCGTCATATCAAAAACCTCACACTGCCATAGTCAGCACATAGCCGCGCGCCTTGTTGGTGCCGGTCCCAATCGTAATCGTGTAGGTATCGGTGGATAACGCAATCGAAAGAGCCTCGGATTTTCCCGAAGTTTCCTCTGCCGCGTGCCCGCCAACGACAGTCCCCCATACCGACTTCAGGAAAGTTATCGTGTCGCCCGAGTCCGCCGTAGCGGGAGCCTCAATCACAAGGGTGTAGTACTTGCCGAGTCCTACAGCAGGTACAACCTTGGTGAATGTGCATGATGTAGTAATTTCAGCCACCATATTAAACACCCCATATCCTGATGCAGTGGACAGCCGCGCCTGTCAGGTTTCCCATAGTCACAGTAAGACCGGAAAACGTTGCAGCCTCTACTCCTCCAGTTGCGTTGCAGACGTATAGCCCGTAGATGGTGGTGAAATACCCCGTAGCATCGAATGTAAAGCTGTCGTCGGTCGCACTGTCGGTCAGGATGATTATTTCCTTTATGCCCGAATTGGGCGTAAGCTGTCTCAAATCAGAGACTACAATAGCCGTCATGTGAAAACCTCCTTAAATTCCCCATATTCTGAGACAGTGCACTCCGGTCGAAATCGTTCCGAGCGTCACGGTAAGACTTGAGAACGTGGCTATCTTCACCGCGCCTGTTGCGTCGGCTAGATAGGTTCCCCAAATCGTAGTGAAATATCCGGTCGCATCGTAGGTATGCCCAGTTGCTGCTGCCGAACTGGTCATAATGACTATTTCCTTCACACCTGCGTTCGGTACCGCCTGTCTTAATTCGTCAACCGTTATTGCCGTCATAATAATTACCTCCAATAGTTACCTTTTCCTTTTATGAAAAAAGGAAAAAACACTGGCTTCTCTAAGCCAGTGTGATTATTGCCGTGTTGAATTGCGGAACTGTGCAGATGAGCGCCTCGTACATCTTTATCATGAATTTGTACGAATCGTTCGTCTTGGCAAGCTCCTCGTATGTCATGTCCTGGAGGACACGCATCTGCCATGTCGAGCTGTCCATAATGGCAATCTTCTTCAGGTTCGCCGTTGTAGGCATGAACTTTGAAGGTATGATTGGCAGACCCTCGAACACTACAGTCTGGAAGCCCCATGCAATCTTGTCCATCGGAACTATTCTCTGGTAGTCTTGCAGGAGAGCCTTGATGTCGTCCATCGTCTTGAAGTCTGTGACCATCATGTCCGGGTTGCCCTGACCGAGAGTTGCAGATTCCGCAGCAGTGCGCGCGTACCTGATTCCCTTTCTTAGGGTTGTTATGTCGATTGTCTGGTTAGCGCGGTCGGTATTGGAGTTGATGCTCGCGGTGTTCAGGATACCTAGGTATTCTGACCCTGCGACGGTTGCCACTCCACCATAGCCGGTGCGGGAAGCAGCCAAGCCGTTTATGAGACAGTCCTCTTCAATGAACCTCATTGTCTTGGACTTGTTCATGACTTCGAGATTGAGCGCATCGACGTATTGCTGTGAAAGGTACTGCTTGCTCGATGCAAGGTAAGGACCAGTCACACGCCCAATTGCGTATGCGTACTTCATCGCAAACGAGTTTCGGACATAGGTGTCGTCAGTCTCGTTGAGAGCCGCATCTTCAATGTTAAATCCACCAACACCACGGGCGGAAAGCTGATTGAACTCAGCGGTCCTTCCGTAGTTGGTCACGCGGGGAATCAGCTCCACGAGAGGAGTGAGCCTGCGGGTCATGTCTATGATGCTCGGGTCGACGTAAAGCGGTATGACTGCCTTGTCGGTCGTACCCGATGCCGCATCGGAAATCGATGCTGCCTTGGAGAAATCAAGTCCGGTCTTTTCGTAGATGCCCTTGGCGAGTGCCGGGCGTCCGTCGAAGCCGTGCATGTTGTCCACATACATTGACTTGTTCGGGAGCATCTCGGTCGCTTCAAACGATGAAGCCATCTTCGAGAGTACCTTGTATTTTTCACTCATTGATAGTTCTTCCATAACAAAACCTCCGTTTATCTAAGCGTTCCCCTTTGGAAGAGCGCGAAACTTCCCTCTTCTTTCTTCACTTCCTTGTGCATGTCCTCGGCTTCCGTGGAAAGGGCTTTGGATACAACTCCCTTCTCGGCTGCCTTGGCATCGAGCGCCTTGTGCAGCTCCTCGATGCGCGCGTTCGCGGCTGCGAGGCTGGTCTGCATTTCGGCTTTCTGAGCGTCAAATGACTTCTGCATCTCGACAAACTTCCCTTCATGCGATTTCTCAAAGTCGGAAAAGACCTTCTTGAAACCATCCGAGGCGAGTATATCTTCGACGCCTTTTACTTCCCCTGGACCGACTTCGGACTCAGGAACAAACTTGTTTTCAGTGCCGCACTTTGCGCATTTGAGCATCGCCGGTTTTCCATAAGCGCATTTCACCTTGTGCTCGACAAGCTCCTGCGCATAGGTTTCACTGGCTTCGTGCTTGGGCGTTTCGCCCTGCCCGACCTCGCTTTCCTTCTTTTCGTTTGCGAGTATCGCAGGCGCGTCGACCGCCTTTTCAACGTCTTCTTTCAATGAATCACCCTTAAAGGATTTGCTCATATAAGACAGAATCGAGGCGTCCCCGTTCGAGGGGATGCCTACCACCGAAACCTCGTAGCAGTCCACATCCTTGATGGTGCGGACTTTCTTGCCGAGCTTCTCGTCGAACTGGTCTTCCCAGTCGCGGATTTTTCCGCCGATGGAAAATGATTTTAGGACGCCTTCCTGTATTTGCGTTATGACATCTCTCATGCCTTCTGCTTTCGTGGGTACGACCGAAATGCGGACGGAGTCGTTCACTACCTCCGTGGAGGCGACCGTTCCAACTCCGAGACCTTTCAGGTCGTGATTGAAGAAGACAGTGGAATTTTTCTTTAAGTCGGACGCAATCTTGTTCAGGACGGCTTTGTCCATGCGCTCGTTGTCCTTGTCGATTGACGTGGACGAGGCTATTCCGCCGAAAAGCTTGAGACTTCCGTCTGCCGAGACAGTCTTCTCAAACGGTATGAAGATTTCAAAGTCATGCATAGTTGCCACAGATGTCGCCCCTATATTTAAGCCTTTGGTTTCAGCTTAATTCTTTCCTCTGTAAGTTGGTCGGTACCTTTGTAGAATGTCGCCGTGTCATCGATGCTCTTCATCGGTCGCGGATGCACCAAGGAAGGGACATGTGTTTTGTCCGTACCGTCGTAATCGTAATTGATATTCGCATTCACGCGCAGCCATGCGTCGATGACCGGCTTGACCTTGCTGCGGAAGTCCTGCATCATGGTCGGGCTTGTCACTTCCCGCTCGGGCTCGACCGCACCGAAAGGGTAATCCTTGCCTGGGTCTGCCTTTGCAAACTTGCGCGACTCGTTTGCCTGCGAGGAATTGAGACGTTCTGAGTTTTCCTTCTTGTCCTGGTTCTTCATCGGGTGTGCAGCGTTCGGATTGCTGAGCGCGCCTCCCGCTCCGGGTTTCTGCGGCTTGCCGTCAGCCGTCATGCCCATCGCCATGTTCTGCTCCTGGATTTCCTGCCGGATGTCGTGGATTGTCTTGTCGCCCATTTCCTCGGTTTTCATGTCGATTTCATCCTGGGTGGACTGGTAGGTGACTTTCCTGGTCTCAAGCGCAGGAAGCCCCATTTTGTTGCGCACCTCGTTCGGGGTGCACCATTCTATCGTCGAGGTCAGTTGCGCGACCTGCGCGTTCTTGAGAAGCTCACGGGAGTTTTCGTCGTTGAATTTGAACTTGACGTCGTCAAAACCGAAGTTCGCCGTGGTGAGGAGCTTCAGGTTCACGATGTCCTGTATCATGAGTCGCAGTTTTTTCTTCTTGCGGTCCCAGGATTCCATCTGGGTTTGAGAGTTTGAGCGGTTGGAGCCTTCGGTTATGCCGAGGAAGATTGGAGGGACGCCGGTCGCCGCGATGATTTCCTGGCGCAGGAAGTTCATAAGCTCGACGAACTGCATGTCCTGGTTGCTGGGAGCGACAAGAACATGTGTGACTTCGCCCGCACCGGCATTCAGAAGAATGTCCGTCTGCGGAGTAGCCTGTCTGAGGGTGGTCGCCATGCGGTTGACCTGCTCCTGCGACAGGTTCTTCGTGGTGTAGATGGAGCGGGGAAGACCATTGCGCCGGAAATACTCCGCATTGAAGTTATATGCGGACATTTTCGTTTGGATGGTGTAGACAACAGACTGTATCGGAGTGTTCCCGTATACGCGCCCGCCGGTGTTGTTGATTGAAAAATGAATCATTTCGTCAGGATAGAAGTCGACGCGCCTGTGAAGGACACGCTGGATGTATTTGAGCGTGTCGCCGTGCTCGTCGTAATCAATGCGTACCGTAGCCGCGTCGACTGGACGGAAATATTGTACAATTCCGGAGCCGTTGCGGACTATCTCGGAATATGCGTCGCCGTAAATAATGAGCGAAGTGACCGTATCCTGAAGGAATTTCTGGAAGTCTGCCGCCTTGAAAAGTTTTTCGACCTTCTTGACATGAAGCTCGGTGTCGCCCTCGAGAACCCAGCCGTCTCCGACAATCGCATCGACCGTGATGTCGACGCACGCGCGGATGATTGGCTCCTCCTGATAGGCTTTCCAGATTAGTTTGTAGGAAACAGGCTGCGGCTGCCCCCACCAGGTGTTGCGGAAGGCTAGGTAATCGGGTGTAAGGGCGTAGGAGTCGTAAGGAGTAGAAGAAGTGTTCGTGGTCGCGGTCTTTGCAATCGAGCCGGACTTAACATAAGCGAGGTTGTCAATTCCAAAATCCACTCATATCACCACGACTGAGCTATCACTGTTTGTCATGTCCGAGTCTTGGACATTGAGCACAGATGTTTCGGCTCTATTTAATGCTTTGCCTTCAGCCGGAATCAGAGTGACCCCAACATCGGCGTAAATCACAGCGCATTTCCAGTAAGCCAAAGCCAGCGCAATCACGCAGTCATCATGCTTTCCGGAAGGCGCGTTCATCTTGATGCCGCCTGTCTCCTCCGAAATCTCATATTGGTAATATCGAAGCTCATCGGTGAGCGTCGCGTTGTCATGGGAGAATTTGATGCGCCGCTGCTCAAGCCCGGTCTTGAGCGTGTTGATGAGTTCTATCTTCGCTGGCATGGAAAACTTGAATCCTTCTGTCATCGGCGCCTTGGAAAGAATTTGCTCGGTCAAGCCTGCTCCGACTCCTGTTTCGTCGACCGTGATTCTGAGCGGCTGGAAGTTGGCGGCGACCGCAAGGACGCGGTCGACGATATAAGAATAAGGTTTGTTGTTGAATCGCTCAGTGAATACCACTTTGCAACTTTTTTGGTCAGTACCGTCAACGACGTATATTGTGGTGTAGTCGTGCATCTTGGCGATGTCGACCCCGATGAAGTAGTTTTTCTCCTTTTCACGCTCGAACACCTCCGGAAAGTTTCCGATTGCGTCATTGATTGAATCCCACTTGAACACGCAGACCTGGTCGTCCACGAATTCGCCGAGCCATTCCGTCCTGAACTGGAGGTCGGTGACCTGCAATTTCTGGCGGTCGATGAAGGCGTGGGAGATATGCGGGTTTTCGTAGGAAGAGAACTGAAAAGATGCGTGGTCCGGGTCGCCCTTCCTGCCGCGCATGAACATCTGGTAGAAGTGGTTCTGCCCGAGAGGGGTGGAGATTTCGATGATGTCGCCATCGAAGTCGGCGAGCATGGGCAAAATGACGGTGTTGATGACGTTTTCCTTCACGAAGGCTGCTTCATCTATGATGATGCGGTGAGCGTTGTGACCTCGGAGATACTTTCCCTCGTTGTTGCCGGTCGAGCGCGCATAGATGACGGAGCCGTTTTCAAGGACAAGCTCAGGAAACGGGAAGTCCTTGGTGCGCTCGATGAGATTCCGTATCATCGGGGAGGTCAGCGCCGTGTTCCTGAGTTCGTCGAAAATGATTTCAGCCTGGTCCTGCGAGTGGGAGATTATGTATTGGATTGATTTCTTGTGAGTCAGGGCATAATGGAGCGCGAGGGCTGCCATCATCTTCGATTTTCCGAACCGCCTTCCCGCCACGATGCAGGTGTTCTTCTTCATGCCGCCGATTATCTTGCGCTGTGCCTCGTGCGGGATGAAGCCGGTCCAGTGGTCGAGGGCATGAAAAACGTCGATTTGACCGAGGCGCCAGCATTTGTCGTCGGAATCACAGGCGGTTGTTTGGAGTTCCATCTATTTTCTCCTTGCGCAGTTTCTCAAGCTCGGCTTTGTCCGCGCGCGCGGCTTCGACCTCGGCTTTGAGCTTCTTGACCTGCTCGTCCTCTTCCCAGGGGACGGCGGACTTGGACTTTTCATCGACGAGGTCTCCCTTCTTGTCGGCGTACAGCGAGGTCATCATGGTCATAAGCGACCGGAAAAGCATGATTTCCTCAGAAGACAAAGGAATCCCGAACTCGCGCATGAGAGTCAGGTCGACCCAGTAGCGCGTGCCGATGGAAAGATTGTTTTTCGTGATTGGGTCGGAGACCTTGAACTCGACCTTGGAGAACTCGTCGTCGAAAATCTTGCGCCGCATCTGGCAGCCGCCGTCGCCCGAGTTGAAGTAGGGGCATTGCTGCGAGTATGCGCACTGCGAGCATTTGATATAGCGGTAGCTGGTGTAGTCAGCGGTCATCAGGATTGTAGCCCGCTGCGGAAACTGCGCCAGCTTGTCCTCCATCTCGCCCATCTATTTCCTCTTTTTCTCCAAGACGTGCTCGACCGCCTTGTGCTTGATGTTTTCTGTGAGGATGCGCTCAAGCGCGTCCTTCGGGACATCGATTGGGGTTTCGACGTCGACCATCTGGAGGATGTCGTAGCCGTTCGAGCGGAACATGTCGAACGTGTGCCCGGGGATGCATTGCTTCAGCAAAACGTATTTCATCTTAAATCACCCGAACCAGCTTTGCCATGCCGTAGACCAGCAGCGTCG
>Ga0247842_10003642_pt1 | contig 20330 bp, 21 predicted proteins | sample LaCruzMarch2015__3_FD_192411 | JGI IMG/M metagenome (GOLD analysis project Ga0247842, IMG submission 192411) | Freshwater microbial communities from meromictic Lake La Cruz, Castile-La Mancha, Spain - LaCruzMarch2015_19m | ecosystem: Environmental > Aquatic > Freshwater > Lake | place: Spain...
ATCACATAAATAACTCCGCTCAAATGAAATTTTTTGTGCTGATAGACTTAACATCATGATTTATATACGGCCTTTACTCCAGGAAATCCGGGAGAGCCACCGGCATCAGCTTCGGTGGCTGCCGGAGGTGCTTGACCTGGCGAACAAGAAGCTCAAGGATCTCGGTCTCTATGAGGCGGCGATCGGCCCCAGCTATTTTATGGAGAAAGACCTTGACGATGACCTGATAGAGCTGATTTGGACATATTCCATCATGCCGATGATCGAGGAACGATTTCCGGGCGACGCAAAGAAGAAGAATCAGTTTTCGCTCGACCTGCTCCGTAATGAAGCCGAGCTGGAACCGTCGTCACGGTCATGACCGATTGGTATCTGCTGAAAGAGCAGCAGAGCAGCGAGGGGCTCCGGTTAGCGCCGGACCAACTCAGGGATATCAGGCGTGCGTTGCCTAATCTCACTGTCGAACCAGGCGATGAAGAGGGATTTTATCATCTGAATCCAGCGAGCTACGTCGGCGTTATCCAACTCCCCACGATTGGCATTCGCATCGGTCCCAAACTGCCGATGCAGCGGGTTCTCTTCCTCTGGTCTTACGCGTTCGATCCCGCGCACTGGCGGGATCGGGATGTCGAGCTGCCACAGGCGGAGGATCTGATCAGCGCGTTGGCACATGTGTTCGCCATAGAGCTTGATGCGCAGATGCGGGGCGGCCTCTTGGAAGGTTATCGCGGATGTGCGGAGAATAGCCGTACGGTCAGGGGGCGGATCAACTTTGCGGAGCAATGGGCGAACGACCTCCGCTGGCGCCCCGAGGTCGCCGTTGAGTACGAGGAGTTCACGGCGGATATCGTCGAGAACCGGGTCCTGAAGGCAGCCCTTCGCGCCCTTCGCCGCCTACCCATGATTGACCGCGAAACCATTCCGGCACTGGCACGCTGCGAGCAGGAATTGGCGGACATCTCGCCTGCACACTTTTCTCGGGGCCGTATCCCCGACTTTCACTATCACCGGGGCAACCAGCGTTATCGGCGTGCGCTGGAGCTTGCTCGTTTGATCCTCTCCGGCACGTCCTTTGATTTGCCGGGCGACGAGCAGCACTCCGTAAACGTACGTGGTCTCCTGTTCGATATGAATAAGGTCTTTGAAGAGTTCGTGCGAGCCGCTTTGCGTGACTGTTTAAACGAACCGGCTGCACGATTCGGGAGCGTCGACGAGGTGCAACTGGCGTGCGCATTGTATTTGGATGTTAAGCGCAGCGTGCCGATCAAGCCGGACCTGCTCTGGGTGCGGCAGGACATCACGCGATTCGTTGGGGATGTGAAATACAAACGCGTCGGCCTGCCCTTGATGCCAAATGCCGATGTTTATCAAATGCTGGGCTATTTGATAGGATCAGGGCTTAGTACGGGCATGCTGGTCTACCCGCTTAGCGAGATCGCCGAAAGTCCGAATCGGGGTCGAAAGATTGAGATTACCGTGAATGATAAATGCTTCGCTATCTTGGTGGAAACCATTGACACCAACGGCGCGCCAGATCTGATTCTTCAAGAGGTTTCTCGGCTCGCGCGGACCATCGAACGGATCGCGAATGAAGGCTCCGGCGCGCCGGTGAGCGCGGGTCGGGCCGGTAGGATGCCGACCCCCAACCGCGCCGAGGCGGCCCCGCGATGAAGCGTCGGCGTATCGTGCTGACCGTCGCGAGCCCGACGTGAAAAGCAGTCCATCGGCCTCGTCCGTATGCTGTCCGTCGTGTCGTCTGTACGGCGATCAGGATCGTCTTCGCGAAATATTGCTTTGACTACTTTGACTCGCCAGCCAGACCAGCGCCGCATCGGCGAAATCGATATCTTGATCGGCGTATTTCCGGATATAGGCCGCCAGGTCCGGGTAGCTGCTCACCGGGATGTCCGTGACGGCTAATCCTCCCTGCGCGATCCAAGTCAATAGAGCGGCTTTTCCAGGTGCGTCCAGAAAGAAGCAGGTTTCCACGATCACCGGCGCTGCCGTTTGCAGGGGCGATTGGTTCTGTCGCAGATAAGCGACGGCGGCATGGTGCAGGTTGTCGCCGCGAATGTAGGGCGCGACCAGGAAGCCGGTATCAACGAGTAACGGGGTCACGAAATCGCTCCCGCAGGATCTGACGGCTATTTTTCGCGATATCGCCGGAGTGGGTCCGATCCGCGCCAAACCCTTCAACGCCGAGCGCATAGGGTGTGAGCGAGGGGGGGGCGCTCAACAGCTGCTGAAGTGCCCGCTGGATCGCTTGATCTTCGGTGATACCATGTGCCCGGCAAAAAGCCGCCAGCCGCTCTTCAAGAATCGCTGGCAAGTGGATGGAAAAGCTCATATTGCAGTCTCACTGGCGTTCTTTGGTTGATCGGGCAGCCGGCGATGGGTCCCGCCGTCCGGCCGTGTGCAGGCGACCTGCTTGAAACACGAATTCCGGAGTCCATCGTGTCTTCTGCACGGCAACCGGGAATCGCATCCGCGAAAGCATGTTGGTCGATGGCCGTGGCGTTATGCCCAGGTTCGCGCCCTCACGGGATCATGATCAAGGCCGCCGACAGGACTTACGCCACGATCCTGAACTCGGTTGTCTTTGCCACTGGACGCACATGATTCTGCCGATCACGATTGCTTTCATCGCCGCTTGATCTGAGAGTGCGAATTCCAGGTTCTTCACGCATTTCAGTGTATCAGTCGTTGATCAGGCTGGCCACTTCCCACAACGAGTTCGTTGTGTCAACGATGACCGGCATCGTAGCGCCAGATGGTCGCGCTCCGGCAGCACCGCCCGCCCGCCCCTCACTGCCCCGCCCGCACCTACTGATCCAGCACTCGATGCAACTCCGCCCGGCGCACCGGCTTGGGGATATAGTCGTCCATCCCGGCCGCAAGACACAGGTTCGTAGGACCCGGCGGCGATCAGGGCCAGGGCCGCGGCGCCGTTGTCCGCGATTTCCACGCTCAGCCCCAGCTTGCGCAACATGCCGCAGGCGACCTTTTTGGTTGACCAGGTTGTCCTGTCTCGGGTTCGGCCGCAGCGGATGCCGCGAGTGAGCGGATCCAGTCTTCCAGCAGCAGTCCATCGACGCGATTGTAATGCCGCAGGTTGCCCATCACCAATGTTGCACCAAAGGCGATGGCCGCGATCATCAGGTCGGCATCGGCGACGGTGATCGCGGCATGGCGCAGACGTGCCTTCTGGCTACCGGCCTTCGTGATTCAGCCAGTTCTCGACAACAAGCCCCGGCACGCGGCGGAACTCGTCCTCGTTGGCGGTGACCAGGATCAGGCCGTGTGCAAGAGCGTGGGCCGCGATGAGCAGGTCGTTGGCGCCGATCGGCGTGCCCGCGCGTTCGAGCGCCGCTCGGACCTCGCCGTAGCGCCGATCCGCGGGCTCGTCGAAGGGCAGGATGTCCAGGGCCGCCAGCACGGTCTCCAGTTGGGCGGTCAATCGCTCGGAGCCCTTTTTGACCGCGCCGAAACGCAGCTCAGCGGCGACGACGATGCTGGTGCAGACCCGTTCCTCGCCGCGCGCGGCGATGCAGTCGCGGATGCGCCCCGCGGGCCGGCGCACGAGATCGGAGACGATGTTGGTGTCGAGCAGATACGCGGGCTTCGGCATGGCGGGAAACCGCTAGAGATCGACCGGCTCCGGCGCCGGGTCCTGGATGTCGGGGAAGGTGTCGTCGATGGGATCGAGGGTTGCCAGCACCGCGAGCAGTCTCGGCGGGGGCACCGGCTCGATGATGAGGCGGTCGCCTTCCTTGTGGATCAGGGCTTCCTTGCCGGGCAGTTCAAAGTCCCGCGGGATGCGAATCGCTTGATTGCTGCCATTGATGAAGAGAGTAGCGCGGCGGGGTGCGTGCATGGGGAGTGATCGACTGGGCATAGGTTGCAGCATAGGTTAGCACAGGGCGCACGACGCGAGGCGATACGGGGACCTCGGATCGACACCGCCCGAAGCATTTGCCCCAGCACGGTCTTGGATTCGATCGCATTCTCACTGGCATTCTTTCGTCGAGGGGGATAGCCGACGAGGGGCCGCGTGGAGTTCATAGGCTAGGCCTTGGCGCCGCGCGGTCGCCGTCCGGCAGCACCGCCCGCCCGCCCCTCACTCCCCCGCCCGCACCCATTGATCCAGCACCCGATGCAACTCCGCCAGGCGCACCGGCTTGGAGAGATAGTCGTCCATCCCGGCCTCAAGACACAGATCGCGGTCGCCGGACATGGCGTTGGCGGTCATGGCGATCACCGGCAGCCGCGGCCCGCCGGCTTGGCGCTCGCGCTCGCGCAGGGCGCGGGTGGCCGCGAAGCCATCCATCACCGGCATCTGCACGTCCATCAGCACCAGGTCGTAGGGCGCGGCGGCGATGCGATCCAGGGCCGCGGCGCCGTTGTCCGCGACCTCCACGCTCAGCCCCAGCTTGCGCAACATGCCGCAGGCGACCTTTTGGTTGACCAGATTGTCCTCCGCCAGCAGGACCCGGCCCGTGAGCTGGGGCGCCGTGGGTTCGGGCCGTGGCGGGGGCGGCTCCGGGGTGCGCCCGTGGACCAGTTGGAACAGGGCGTCACGCAGCAGGGCGAGGCGCACCGGCTTGTTCAGGGCGAGGTCGATCCCCGGCAGGTCCGCCGCGGCGGGTTGACCGGCGGAACTCAGGAGCACCAGCCGGGTGGGGGCGATGAGCGGGTCCGCCCGGATGGCGCGGGCCAGCGCCAGGCCGTCCATGTCCGGCATCTGCAGGTCCAGGATGGCGACCGCGAAGGGCTGCCCGGCGGCGGCGGCCCGGCGCAGGCGCTCCAGGGCCTCGGCGGGGCGGGTGACGCAGGTGTAGTGCACGCCCCAGCCGCGCAGGTAGTGGCCCAGGATCTCCAGGTTGGTCAGGTGGTCGTCCACCGCCAACATACGATACCCGTCGAGCCCGTCCGGCGGCGGCGCCGCGCCCGCGTCCGACTGGGGCAGGAAGGGGATGCTGATCAGGAAGCGCGAGCCCGCGCCGAGCGTGCTCTGGACTTCGAGCGTGCCCCCCATCAGCTCGATCAGGTTCTTGCTGATGGTCAGGCCGAGCCCGGAGCCGCCGAAGCGGCGGGTGGTGGAGCCGTCGGCCTGCACGAAGGGGCTGAAGAGGCGCGCGCGCTGCTCCGCCGACATTCCGATGCCGGTGTCGTTGACGGCGAAGCACAGGGTCCGGTGTTCCGCGGTCGCCGGCCCTTCACTCACATGCAGCAGCACCTCCCCGTGCTGGGTGAACTTGACCGCGTTGCCCAGGATGTTGGTGAGCACCTGGCGCAGGCGCGTCGGGTCCCCCAGGATCCGGGTCTTGACCTGGGGCTCCACGAAGCAGGCCAATTCGAGCTCCCGGGTCTGGGCGCTGGCGCTGAAGAGCGCCGCCACGTCCTCGGCGAGGAGGCGGGCGTCGAAGGGGATGGCCTCCAGGTCCAGCTTGCCGGCCTCGATCTTGGAGAAGTCCAGGATGTCGTTGATGACCGTGAGCAGCCCCTCGGCGGAGTTGCGGGCGATCTCCACATAGCCGCGCTGGACGGTGTCCAGGTGCGATTGGCCGAGCATCTCCAGCATCCCCAGGACGCCGTTCATCGGGGTGCGGATCTCGTGGCTCATGTTGGCGACGAACTGGCTCTTGGCCAGGCTGGCGGACTCGGCCACCTCTTTGGCGTGGATCAGGGCCTGCTGGGCGCAGCGGCGCTCCTCGACCTCGAGCGCCAGTTGGTCATTCAGCTCGGCGATCTGGTGCTTCTCCCGGGTCAGGTCGGCCACGAGATCCAGGTTGGCATGGCCCAGCTCCAGGGAGCGGCGCAGGGTCTCGTGGTAGCGGCCGGCATTGATCCACATGAAGAACCCGAAAAGGATCAACATGAACAGGAAGGTGTAGGCGAGCTGGTTATCCAGGACCGCCAGGTGCACGCCGAACGGGAGCAAGGCCGCGAGCAGGTAGACGCGGTAGGCCAGGAGATGGTGACTCAGGGTCGGGATGGCGCCGGCCACCATGCCGGAGAGCACGAACCCCAGGAAGACCTGATAGGACAGGTCCCGACCGGGCAGGAGCAGGGTGGCGAGCCCCCAGGCGATTCCGGTGGCGGCGGCGCCCAGGGTGAAGCGCCGGGTCCAGGAGGCGTCCGGGGCCGCGGCGCGGTCGCGGCGAAAGCGCCTCAGCAGCAGGGCGCGGGCGGCCAGGATCAGCAGCAGCGAGGCGAACCAGGTCCAGACCGCAAGCGGTTCGGCGACAAAGCCCATGGCCGCGGCCACCAGGGCGGCGTTGACGGCCGTGAGGGCGAGCCCCGGCGGGGCCTGCTCGAACAGCAGACGGGTCAGGTCCGCCTGGACCTGCCGCTCCTGGTCCGCGCCCAGGGTCGGGGGCCTGGTCGGCGCAGTATGGTCGATGGGCTTAAACATGGCTGAGGTCCGGGGGCTCCCGCACGGGGCGGCGGTGGACGATGGTCGCACGACCCGGGGTGCGCGCCCGTTCCAAATCGGCGCGGACTTAGGTCCATGCCCATTATGTCCCAAGGGTGCGCGTGGTGTCTGCCGACCCGGACGCGGGTCGCCACGACCGGCTCGCCGGGCTGCTCCGGACCAAGGGGGAGCACTGAGGGAATTCGGGACTTGAAGGGCGTAGCTCATCCGCCATCCCGGCTGCCGACAGGCGCAGGCAGCAGCGGCCCGCTCAAGCCCCGTCCCTGGCCTGCAAGGATTTGGCGGGCGACTGTGGACATTACCAGGTTCCCGCGGTCCTGCGTGCAGACGCATCGCGAGCAAGCGCCCCGCGCCTGGAGTGCACGAATTTCGCCCGCGCCTTTAGTACAGCGTTTACCGTGAAAATCCGGCGGGGACCTTGTGGGAGCGGCTTCAGCCGCGACGAGGCGTCGCGGGTCACCGCCTCTGCGTGAGACCTCTTAAAGAATCTCACGCAGAGACGCAGAGAAGAATCGCGTCAGTCGGGTTACCGTGAAAGCCGCTCCCACCGGGTGCTTTCATCGCGTAGGGCTATCGGCTCGAACCACGACGCTGGATAAAGATAGTCTTCGCCGGATTCGTCAATAATCCGGACCATACTGTTGCCGGCATCTTCTTCTACAAGCTCATAACGACGACCTAATCTTCAAAGCAGGGCACGAAATCCTTCGATCGTAAGGCCGGCGTCTTTAACTATGCCGCCCATAGTGAACGCTTTGACGGGATTATGGCGAGGAATCGTCAGAAAACGTCCGCCGTTGCTCATGACAATGTGCTTGCCCTGTCTGATGATGCGAAACCCAGCTTTTTCAAAGGCGCGAACTGCGTCCGGATGATTGACGCCCGGCAGCTTCGACATATCTAAGCCGCTACATCAACTTCACGAATTTCCTGACCCCGGCTCATTTCTTTGACCGCGGCGAGATATTCCTGAATTGCATCCTGAATGTTCTCGATGGCTTCTGCATCGGTATCGCCCTCAGACCAACATCCAGGAAGACCAGGAACCGAAACGCTAATGCCTTCTTCGGTACGATGTAGAATGACTGTATATTTCATTACCTTCTCGCGTAGCATTTTGTTTGTCCTTTTTTCATGTGTTCAGCCGCCTGCTGCGCCACCATAAGCGACTAACTGTTTTCTTTGCCTTAACGCGGTGTTGGGCGTACCAGCCTGATTCGGTCCAGTTCCAGATCCCCCCGCCTACAAGCGCCCGATCTCCCGGTCCTGCCCTTGGCGTCGGCGCCCTCTTCCCATCCAGTTCCCCAAGAGCCTAGCCCAGGCCCGTCAACCCGTCAACCTACGCGGATAAAATCTCTCTCGATCCAGGGCCGCCACCGGCAGAACACGCGACGAACCAGCCATGAAGGAGCCCGCTGACCGCTGGCGTTACGCGGCGCCGAATCGCGCAGGGCCTCAGCGTGGGCCGCAATCGCTGTGTTAGCCACGACCGGTTCCGGAGGTTGCGGCAGAGGACCGAGCCTGCATCATCGCCGCTTGTGTCCGCTCTTCAACCCTCAAGAATCCACATGACCCCCGACGAGATTTTCCAGGAACTCGCCATTACAACCCCGTCACGAATCCACTGCCTGCCGATGTGAGTCTGAGCGATACCAACTTCTTCGCTGAGTTCCTGCAGGCCATTACGTTCGGGGATACCTTGAGTTTCACCCTGACTCTCGCCCAGTCCCCGGCTGGAACCGGCGTACCCGATTCATTCGCCTTCTTCCTCCTGAAAGGGACGCCCGCATCGCCGACGGATCCGCTGCGACCCGTCTTCGGCACCGGGGATCCGACAGGGGCACTCTTCGCCGTGGACATGGACGGTCCCTCGGACGGAATCCCCCAAGACGTCTCCCCGCGGACATCGCGGGTGTGAGTTGCTCGATCACCGCCGTCCCCCTGCCCTCGACCCTCTGGCTCCTTGGCGCCGCCGGGTTGGGCGGGCTGGCCGCGCACCGCCGGGTCGGGTTGCAGCAAGCAGTCTTTGAGGTGACGGTTCTTGAATTGACGATTTCGGTGTCACTCAACCGCCTGTCCGCACCCTGATCAAGAGTTCCTCTCCTCCCGCGGGAAGGAGGGGTTGGGGAAAGGGGGCGGGCCAGCGCCCAGCAGTCGAGTGTACGTCCGCACCATTACAGAGGCATTGATCCTTCAGATTACGGGGTTGGGAGACGCAGCATGATGTCGGCAGGCAGTATGTAGTGTGGGATGCCGACCAGGCGCACGACCCCCTACCAGGTGCCGAGCGCCGCGCAGAAGACCAGGGTCGGCAGCCAAATGCGGGCGGGTGGTGCCATCATTGGCGAAGCGCCGCGCCCATTTGCTCCAGCGTGGCGTTTTCCCGGTCGACGACGACACGGAAACGTGGCCGCTCTTTTTTCCGAGGATGTTGTCGCAGTGGCTGGGGGCGGCCACCAACCTATTACAAAACAGCGTATTCTCAAGGTGGCGTAGGGACCATCGCAGCGTCCCCCACAGGCAGGGACGGAAGGATATCGAGCAGTGCCTCGACTACCCGAGGATCGAACTGTGTGCCCGCGTTGTCGATGAACTCGTGGCGCACGAAGTCGAGTGATTGGGCGCTGCGATAGGTACGGTGCGAGGTCATCGCGTCTAAGCTGTCGGCCGCTTGGATGATGCGGGCGTCCAGTGAGATCTCCGTACTCTCCAGCCCATCGGGGTAACCGCGGCCGTCGAACCGCTCGTGATGCTGCCGCACCGCCGGCAGGATGTCGGCGAGGAATTGCAGCGGCGCGAGAATCGCTTCGCCGTCCGCCGGATGCCGACGGAGTAGGGAGACTTCCGCGGCGTCGAGCGGTCCGGGTTTGCGCAACACTGCGTCCGGGACGCCGATCTTGCCGATGTCGTGGAGTCGTCCGGCGATGCGTATCCGTTCCTCGTCTGCGGGTCCCAGGCCAAGTGCCCGGGCCAGCCGTTCTGCCGTCTCCGAAACGCGACGGGAGTGATTGGCGGTATAGCGGTCTTTCTTGTCGACCGCCTCCGCCAGCGCGGTTATGGTTTCGAGATTGATTTTCCTCAGGTAGCTGGGATCCAGGTCGCTGCCGATGACGAAACGGAACACCTGACCGCCGAAGGCTACCAGATCCCCGTGGGCCAGGCGCTCGTTCTCGACGCGCGTGCCGTTCAGGAAAGTGCCGTTCGCGCTCCCCAGGTCCTGCACATAGTAGCGGTTGTACACAACCAGCAACTTAGCATGTTGGCGCGACACCGTCCGGTCAGGAACAAATAAATTCATCCCCTGGTCACGCCCGACGGTGCACTGCGGTGCATCCAGGGCGAACGGCTCGCGGTTGCCCGCCAGCGAGATCAAATGTGCCGTGTGTTTCGGGTCCTTGACGCTGTCGATCGGCGGTAAAGGCGCAAAATGGGTCGTGTCGTCGTTGGAAGCCATGGTCTTGCTCGGCCTGCACCAGTGCGGGTGACGGGACTCGCGGAGCTGCAAGCCTTCCTTTCCGGTGTGGGGATAGGAAATCCAACTGCTCGGGCACGGCGGCTGGGTTCAGGGCTGGGGTCAGGGGAAACGTAGCATCGAAGGAGGGTGCTCTGCAAGGGTACAGTGCGAGCCGACGGGGCTCGGCGGGGAGCAAACCGCTGTGTGGGAGGGCACCGGGCGGGCTTGCCGCGTGGCTTGGCGCTGCTTTCCGGGGGTTTCACGCCATCCCCCGACCGCCTGCCTCAGCCATCATCCGCGTTGCCCGACCCTTGCCGGGCACCTTCCGCGCGGCTAAGATCGGGGCCATGTCCGGTCTCGCGTGCTTGAATTTCCTATCCGTATCCGTCGGAGCGAAGGACCGCGCCTTTGAACTCCACTTGGCGGACCCCTGCATGGAATGGCTCAGGCGCTTCGGGTCCCGGCGGTGGGCGCCCGGTGGTCATAAGGCGGTGCGCTCTGGAGCCGCGGGTCGTCCACCGGGGTCCCGACCGTGAAGTGATAGAGCGATTGCCAACGGGTGTCGCTGATCCCCAGCAGCCGGTGCATGGCGTCGTCGAAGAAGCACCCGATGCCGGTGCCGCGCACCAGCGCCGCCTCCGCCTCCAGATAGAGGACCTGCCCGAGCAGGCCGCACTCCCAGAAGAGTTCCCGATAGCACCAGGGACCCGCCGCCAGCGCGCCGTCGAAGTCCGCCAGCATCCCCACCGCGAAGGCGCTGTCGGCGGCGATCTCCTGATGGCAGGCGAGCTGGCGCGCCGCCGCCCGGGCGTCGCCCAGGGTCAGGGCGAAGAGGGGCAACTGGACGGGCGCGCCGGGCACCGGGTCCCAGCGCCAGTCTTTCTGCAGGCCCGCGCGCAGTGCCGGGATGGCCGCGGTGTCGCGGGCCAGCAGATAGAGTCCGGGGGCGAGGTCCGTGACCCGGTGGACGAAGAGCGCCAGGTGGACCCGCGGCCGCCCGCCCAAGGCGTCCAGGGGCGGCACCCCGGGGCGCGGTAGCAGTGCATCAAGGATGGCGAACCAGCGCCCCGCGGACAGCGGGGTGGCGCCGTCGAATGCCTGGGCGCTGCGCCGTTGGCGGATCAGGTCGGCGGCGGTCAGTGGATTCGGGTTGGGCCGCAGGGAGGGTAGGTCCGGGAGCGGTCCGGGGGGCGCCCCGGCGCCCGGCTGAACCCCGGCAGGGCGCTCGCAGGCGGCGGCGACGGTCGCGATACCGGGCCAGGGACGCGGATCGTCACTGAGCCGGTTCGCCCGGCCGGCGAAGGTCCGCCCGGCCGCGGCCAGGCGGGCGAGGTCGCCGTCCGCCGGTTCACGGGGTCCGACCCAGAGGGCCAGGTCCGGCGCCTCCCCCTGGTCCGGGTCGAAATCGCCGGGTCGATCGAGTCCCAGGAGCCGGGCCAGTTGGGCGTCGCCCCAGGGCAGGAGCCCCACCCGCCAGCCCAGCACGGCGGCGGCATAGGCCAGCGCGCCCAGCGCGTGGCCCAGATCGAGCTGGCAGTAGCGGTAGGCGCGCAGGCCGTATTTCCACGCCTCGCGCCACTGGATGCTGCTCAGTGCCAGGACCAGGGGTGCGTCGGGCGGTGCCGACGGGTGCGCCTGTGCGTCGTGCGCCCGGTGTTCCAGCCGGTGGTCGCGGCTGACATAGTGCCAGACCCCGCCCGGCAGCCCCGGCCGCGGGTCGGTGAGCAGATAGCACTCGGTGGGGTGCAGGTTGCCGCTGGAGGGGTTGCAGCGCAGCGCCCAGCGGGCCTCGCCGACGGACTTCCAGGCCGCGAGCCCCAAGGCCAGTTCCAGAAGGACCCCCAGGTGTTCCAGGTCCACCGGCGCCGGTGCCGGCCGCCCGCCGGCGCGGACCCGCTCGAAAGAGAGCGTTTGGGCATCGGCCCTCAGCGGCAGGTCGATGGATCGGGTCCCCGCGAAGACGCGGAAGGGGTCCGGCTGATTGGCCCAGTCCAGGCCGTCCGGCCCCGGGGCATAGCGCTCGGGTTGGTGCTTGCTCGCGCGGTGATAGGCGTGGACGAGTTCCAGGTCGGTGGGGGTCATGGGGGCCTCGGGGGTTGGTCCGGTCCGCCCAGGCCCGTCGGATCAGGTCGGCGTCGCGGCCCGGCGGTCCAGTCCGACGGTCGCGGCGATGGACCGTGGCGGCTTCAACGGGTCAGGGTTTCGCGGCGGCGAGTGGTGCTGTTCGTTTATCAGAGGGGGGCTTGCGGGTCAAGGCTGTCCGCTATCCGTGACCGCTATGCATCGGTGGCACGCATCCTGACGCACTTGGGCGAGTCGGCCGAGCGCCCGCGGATCGTCCCCTGGGATGACCTGCGCGAACCGTTGCCGGACTGGAACGCGCTAGCGCAACCGGCACCAGAGTTCGAGTTCGACCAGCGGATCGCTTGGTAAGACGCTCCGGTCGCACGGCCACCGCGGCCACCGCGGCACACCGCGGCACACCGCGGCGGACCGTCCCGGTCGTGCCGGGCCAGTGCCGAGCGCGGCGCTTCACTCCTGCCAGCCCGCCGGCCATTCTTGCGGACTGCGCCAGGCCATCCCCAGATCGCCCGTCTTAGCCATCAACCGTCTTGCCCGGCACCTTCCGCGCGGCTAAGATGGGGGCCATATCCGGTCTTGCATGGTTGAAGTTCCTGTCCGTATCCGTTAGCCAAGAATATTCATTCCGCATCAGCGGGTGGGTCTTAATAAAAATGGAGAAGGGGCATAAAATGAGTAAAGTAGACGTGGAGTCTTTCATCAAGATGTGCATCACAGTTCTTGGTGAGAGTAGAGTGATCACTTGGGGTGAAATGGTCGATGTGAGCGGACTGAAGCGAGATGTCGTTTCAGTGCTTTATCCTGTGACCATTAAGGAAGTGCAGGCGATTGTTGGCTTTGCTAATCAGTATGCCGTTCCTCTTTACCCGGTAAGCCAAGGCAAGAACTGGGGAATGGGATCGCAGTTACCCGTGAAAGACGGATGTGCTGTAGTAAATCTCAGCAAGATGAACCGTGTCATCGAAGTAAATGAGCAGTTCGGTTATGCCGAGATAGAGGCTGGCGTTACACAAGGTCAGCTGTCGGATCTTCTGTCTGAGAATAATTCTTCTCTATTTCTGGATGTTACAGGTTCTGGTCGACAAACAAGTATCATAGGTTGCGCGATCGATAGAGGTGTAGCTTACAATTCGCTTCGTGCTGAGACACTTGTCAACCTCAAGGTGGTTCTGGGAAACGGGGAAATACTGGAAACTGGATTTGGACATTTCCCGAAATCTGTAGCGAAAAACGTGTTCAAGCACGGGGTAGGCCCGGATTTGGTCGGATTGTTTACTCAGGGTAGTTTTGGAATAGTTGTTTCGGCGGTAGTTAAGCTACAATACAAGCCGAAATCAAGTTGTTCGTTCATCATCAGTATTTCGAGCGAAGACAGGCTTCCTGGTTTGATTGACGCACTTTATCAGTTACGCTCACGCGGGATTATTCAGTGTGTCGCTCATATTGCGAATAGAAACCGGACTGCGCTTACTTTGTCGCCGCTTATGTTTCTTTTCGCAAAAAATCTGACTGAAGACGCTACGAGAGAACTGATCGATACTATGATTGAGAAGGAAAAACTGGGAGCCTGGGGGGTTGTGGGAAGTATCATGGGCACCGCTAATCATGTCCGAGAGGTAAGACAGCAGATCAAGAGAGCTATTGCTGATCTTGGCAAGGTAACTTTCTTGTCGGATAGCAAAATAATGATCAGCAAGAAAGTGTTAGACGTTCTTCTATTTCTACCTTTTTTTTAAGGAAGAGGGCCTTTTTGGCAGCAGTCGAACCACTTTACGGTATGACAAAAGGTATACCGACGGATGCCGCTCTATATAGCGTTAGCTGGCCATTCAAAGATCACGCAGAAATTGACGATCTTGATGGAGGAGACATCGGCTTGGTTTATTGCTTGCCGATTATTCCGTCTTCAGGTCGTCAAGCGAGATTTGCGATGGATATTGTGGAGGAGATATGTTCAAAATACGGAGCGAAACCCTACACGACTTTAAACCTAATGGGGAACTCTCTGGAAACAGTTATCACGTTAGCTTTTGACAAGAGAGTTGATGGTGAGGCCGGCAAGGCTCACGCTTGTAACCGCGAGTTACACGAGGCTCTAAAAGCTGAAGGGTATCTTCCATACCGTGTCGGTATAAATCTAATGGATCAAGTAATTGATCCAGATGATGAGTATTGGCATGTTATTAGAAAGATCAAGAAAGCTTTAGATCCCAACGAGATCATTTCTCCTGGGAGATATTGTCTGGGAAAGGAGTAATAAAATGTTCACAATCCGATTGCCGCGATCATTGGCAGAGTTTACACAAGGCGTCAATCTTCTGTCCATGATTTTTCAAGACCGCTTTCAGGCTTTTCCTCGGGAGTTACCTCACCAGTTTTTTCTAGCGTTTGACAGCGAGAATGGTAATAGGGTCGTAGGTACCATAAATCTCCAGATTGTCAAAGACAGTGAGGAATTTGAAGTCGAGAGATTCTTCTCCTGCAATATTCAAGACCTTTGTGGTGTCGAAAAATCAAAGATTGCTGAGATTGGAAGATTGACCTCGAATAACGATCTCGTCACTCCGTCTCTGTTTTGTGCTGTGGGGAAATTTATGCAGAGATTCGGGATTGAAACTTTTGTTTCTTTCAATAAGAAATCTATAGGAAGGGTATTGAAGACTGTTTACAAACTGCCATTGACGATTCAGGAGATTCCGATGAAGGAAAAGAATATTCCGGCTGAATACCGTTCTTACTTCTTTGATCAGCACAACCCGGTAGTAGTCTTAAGAAGTCAAATGGGTGCTGTCGAGGAGTGGGTAAATAAGCGTATGATGGCACAATTCGGGATTATTGAGATAGTTGTTCCAGAAAGGGTCGATGAACTAGATCAAATAATCAACGAATACAACCACCGCCGAAAAAGCGATTCGGGCAAGTAAAAGCACGGCTATAAGCTTGGGTAAGGTGTTAATCACGGCGCCCTTTTTCGCGTATTCTGACGCGCCTTGGGGAACCGGCCAAGCCATCACGGATCGCCCCGGCCCGCGGACCGCCCGCCTAGGATGACCTGCGCGAACCGTTCGCGACAACCGGGAGCAACGGATAGGAACCACGCAGACGCAGACGTGGACGCGCCAGCGCAGTGACGACGCCCGCCGCGTCTGCACCGGGCGCGCGCATCGCCCGTCACCACTGGGCGATCCTGCTCGCGCGGCTGTTCGCCACCTTCCCGTTGCTCTACCCGCAGTGCAGCACGCACCGGCGCCTGATCGCCTCCATCATAGATCGGATCCCCCGGCGCCCCGAATATCGGTCAGCGGAAAGTCGTCTCCCTTGAACAGCAAGGGCTCCGCTAGCACGCGGGCCAGCGCATAGGAGAAGCAGTCGCCCAGGTTTAGCCCGGCCGGGTGACGGCCCTTGCCGAAGCGGCGGAAACCCTCGCGGGCAAGCTGTGCCTGGGCGGCATCGAAAGGTACCAGCTCGATATCGGCAGTGGTGAGAAACAGGTCAAGGTCCCGGAGGCCGTCTGCGCCATAACGAGCGTCAATGACGATGGACGCCTCGACCAATCCGGCAGCGGATAGACGGCGGTCGGGTGCGGCCGCGATGAACTCGTTGACGACCCTGCGCTCGGGCTCGTCTTGCAGGCTGTGTAGGCTTCTGTGCCCGAGTGTAGATCGCCATCTCGCGGCTGCGCAAGGTGGAACCAGGGATCGAGGACTCGAGGCGTGCGAGCCGCCGCGCCGAAAGGCGCACGCAGTGGCGATGTCGGCTTTGCCCGGAGCAGGTCCGGGACGCTCTGCCGGCGGTGTTCAGGTTGAGTTCGACCAGCGGATCGCTGGGTAAGGCGCTCCGGCCGCACCGCCGCCGCTCACCGTCACCGCGGCGGACCATCCCGGTCGTGCCGGGCCAGTGCCGAGCGCGGCGTTTCACCCCAGCCAGCCCGGCGGCCAACGCTTGCGGGCCCCGCCAGGCCACCCCCCGGCGCCCCTGCCTGAGCCATCAACCGTTGCCCGATCCTTGCCGGGTACCTTTTGCGCGGTTGAGATCGGGGCCATATCCGGCCACGGGTGCATGAATTTCCTCTCCCTCGGGGCGAAGCACCGCGCTTCGTTTAGGCAGTCGTGGCAAAAAACGTAATAGGTGCAATGTTATGGTCGCATTCGCGGCACTCTTGTTCGATGTCGATGGGACCCTGGCCGATACCGAGCGCGACGGTCACCGGCCGGCCTTCAACGCCGCCTTCGCCGAGGCCGGCCTGGATTGGGATTGGGATGTCGACCTGTACGGTCAACTGCTGGCCGTCACCGGCGGCAAGGAGCGCATGCGCTACTACCTGGAGCGCTGGCGCCCGGACTGGCGCGGCCCGGCCGATCTCGACGGCTTCATCGCGGGGCTGCACCGCAGCAAGACCCGGCACTTTGTCGAACTGCTGGGCGAGGGGCGCATCCCGCTGCGCCCCGGGGTCTTGCGGCTGCTGCGCGAGGCGAGAGCCGCCGGGGTCCGGCTGGGAATCGCGACGACGACCACCCCGGAGAATGTCACCGCCCTCCTGGCGAACTGCGGTGAGCCCGGGGTCGGCGACTGGTTCGAGGTGATTGCCGCCGGCGATGTGGTCCCGCAAAAGAAGCCGGCGCCCGACATCTACACCTGGGCCCTGGAGCGCATGGGCCTGTCGGGAGCTGCCTGCATCGCCCTGGAGGACTCCGACAACGGGGTACGCTCGGCCCTGGGGGCCGGCCTGGGGGCCATCCTGGTGACCGAGAGTTCCTATACCGTCGGTCAGGACTTTACCGGGGCGGCCTTGGTCCTCGATCAGCTTGGGGAGCCCGGGTCTCCGGCGCTGGTCCTGGGTGGGGCGGCGGGCGCGGCCGAACTCGTTCAGGGATACCTTGACCTTGGGGCCATCGAGCGGGTGTTTCGGCACCTGCACCCCGGCGGGGCCGGTTGAATCTGCCCCGCTGATCCCCGCCGCCCGCGCGGCGGCGCTCGAGCCATTGCATGTCATGCGCATCCTGGCCCGGACCGGGCACGGAACTGGTCCCTAACGGTTGTCGTTGTCGTCGGGTTCGCGCCGGCCCCCGCGACCAGGGACTATTGGCGTCACCACTTCGCGATCTACCCGCGCTCAACGTGGTGATGGGTTTGCCGGGATCATCGTCGGGGTGACCCAGATCGCCTGCCGGAGCCATCAACCCGAACCCGGTGCGCCCCTTTTCGCGAAACGGTCTATTGACAGCAGATTCGCTTAGTTCCCTGCCGTCGCGACGGGTCGTTAAGATCGAGGCTCCCCCCTTTACGCGTGGAGCCATCGCATGATACGCCTCGGTTCATTCTTCGATCTGGCCTGGCGACTGCGGGTCCTGCTCTTCGTCATGCTTATCGGCAGCCTGGCGGCAGCACAGCTCGCGGACCAGTCCATCGGCCTCAGGGTGGTGGCAGACGCCTGTCGCCACCTGCTGGCAATGGCTTGGGAGGCCCGTTATTACGTGATCGCGGCCGGGCTGCCGCTCGCTTTGCTGCTGCTGGTCGTGTGCGGGATGTGCTGTGCGCAAGACGGTCTCAACTGAGTTGCTGCGCCAAACCCTGGATGCCGCGGCGCGTCCGGTCCGACGGGACCGTATACGCCGCGGCAGGTGACAAGGCGCGATACCCTGCGGCTGGACCGGCTGGTCGTCGTCTACCCCGGAGACCGCCGCCTACCCCTGGCCGACAACATCAAGGCGTTTGGGCTCGCCGATTCGGTACAGGCGGTCCCTGCGTAACCACGGTGGATAAGGCGATGCGCTCTGGAGGATGCTGGTCAGCGCCAGGGCCAGGGGCCCGGCGGGCGGAGCCATCGGGTGCGCCTGTGCGTCGTGTGTCCGGTGTTTCCCTAGGGCCAAGGCCGCCCTTAATGTATTCTTACCCTCTTTGTGCGGCAAGAGGTCCGTCCGCGGACCCCCGGTAAGAACCTGCCGCCGGCGCACTAAGGCGCGGCGCGCGGCGCTCGAGACCGCCATTGCCGGACGCGGCGGGCGGCGGACCGCGCCGTCATCCGTCGGCAGGCACCGCGTCCGCGGTCCTCGGGCCTCCCGACACCGAGTAACCATGACGCCAAAGCCTCGTTCAGTGACCGCCCTACTGGTCGCCGCCTTGCTCCGGCCCGCCCAGGCGGTGGACCTGTTGCCGACGGACGTGATCGCGCCCCCGCCCGGCATCACCACGGTCCAACTGTCCTATCTGTCGAGCCGCCGCGGCGACCTGTACCGGGACGGGGTACGCCAACGCCTCGACACCAGGCTGACGGTCGATCAACTGCAACTGCGCGTGGGGCGGGCCTTCGCCTGGCGCGCCCACCCCTCCTTTGCCTATGCGCAATTGGCCGAGCGCCACCTGGAGCCCGGCGGCGCCCTGTCGTCTCTGGAGCGCGGCTCCGGTCTCGGCGATCTGACCTTGGTCCTGGCCACTTGGCCCTATGCCGATCGTGAGAATGGGCGCTATGCCGCGGTGGCCGGCTATGTCATCCTGCCCACCGGCAGCTACGACGCCAGGCGCACCCTGTCGCTCAATACCAACCCGGGCGAGAACCGCTACCAGGCGGCCGTGCAGGCCGGGTACAGCCACCGCCTGGGATCACGCGGCAAAGTGATGACGGCGTTCGATGTCCAGTGGTTTGGCGACAATGACGCGTACCGCCGGGGTGCCGGCCGGATCGGCACCCTCGAGCAACACCTGCTGTACAATTGGCAAGTCGCGTTCAGCTACACCCCGGCCGCACGCCTCACCCTGGGCCTGAGCTATTTCTACAGTCAGGGCGGGGCCTCACGCATCGACGACGCGCCCTGGGGCGGCGCGCTGCGGATGCACCGCTATGCGCTCACGGGCCTGATCAAACTGCCATTCGGAAGCCTGATCCTGCAATACGGCGGCGACCTCAAGAACGACAACGGCCTGTTTGAAGACCAGCGCTTTGCCATCCGCGTGTTAACTATCTTCTGACGAGGACTGATTTGCCGCTCTTTCACATCCCCACGCTGCTCCTGACCACGGCACTGCTCTACTTTATCATGCCGGCGGTCACCTACGTGGTCTTGAACGGCCGTCGGCAGCGGGCGGTGACGCTGTGGTGCGGCGGCGATCTGCTGCTGGGCTTGTCCATGGTCCTGTTCGCACTGCGTGGCCAGGCTCCGGACTGGGCGACCTTTGCGTTCGCCAATTTTCTGATGTTCGTCGGCGTCATGATGCGTATCCAATCGCTGCGCCGCGAACTGGGCACGCCATTGCCGCTGATGCTGATGGTTGCCGCCGTGTCCTTGTTCATGCTTGGATTTGAAGGCATCCGTCTGGGGTTGCGCGATGATTTGCTGCGCCTGCAATTCCATCATGCAGTCTTTGCCGTTCTGTTTACCTGGTTGGCCGCACTGGGCTGGCGCATCGCACAGCAGGAGCAAAGCCGCGGCGCCCGCTGGATTGGCGGGGTCTACCTGCTCCTGGCGGTGTCGTTTCTCGATAGCGTGATCGGCATGTCGCTGGGGCGAGCCCCCCCCGTGTTGATGGACGCGAACTCGGCGCGCATCTTTACCATGCTGGCCGGCATCTTAACCGCCGTGATCGCCAATATCGGGTATGTCGGACTCGCGTTCGACCGCTCCCGTCGCCAGGCGATCCAGGCCGACCAGGAGTACCGCGCCATCATCACCACCAGCCTGGACGGGTTTTTCCTGTGCGATCGGGACGGGCGCTTTCTCGACGTCAACCAAGCCTACTGTGACCTGATCGGTTACCGCCGCGAGGAATTGCTGACCATGGGCGTCGCCGATATCGACGCCGCTGACGCCGACGGCGGGAGCGCTGCCGATCGCGGGCGCCGGTGGGCGATCGAGCCCACCTGTTTCGAGGCCCGGCAGCGCCGCAAGGACGGGAGGCTATTGGATGTCGAAGCGAGTACCCAGGTACTGCCGTTTAACCCCGGCAAGATCGTCGCCTTCATCCGCGACATCTCGGCGCGCAAACGCGCCGAGGCAGAGATCCAGGCCCTGGCCTTTTATGACCCATTGACGCACCTGCCCAACCGGCGTTTGCTCGATGACCGTCTGGGTCAGGTGCGGGCCGCCGCCCACCGCAGCGGTTGCTATGGTGCATTGCTCCTGTTGGATTTGGACAATTTCAAGCCGCTCAACGACGCCTACGGGCACGCCGCCGGTGATCTGCTGTTGATCGAAGTGGCGCGCCGCCTGACCCGGACCCTGCGCGCCGCCGATACCGCGGCACGCCTGGGTGGCGATGAGTTCGTGCTCCTCATCGGCGACCTGAGCACGGATGAGGCGGACGCCGCCCGGCACGTCGGCCGCCTTACCGAGCGGGTGCGCCGCCGCTTATCCGCCCCTATCG
>Ga0247842_10003643_pt1 | contig 20325 bp, 15 predicted proteins | sample LaCruzMarch2015__3_FD_192411 | JGI IMG/M metagenome (GOLD analysis project Ga0247842, IMG submission 192411) | Freshwater microbial communities from meromictic Lake La Cruz, Castile-La Mancha, Spain - LaCruzMarch2015_19m | ecosystem: Environmental > Aquatic > Freshwater > Lake | place: Spain...
GAAGGTTGGTGGAAGGGATAACAGGACGACAGACTCGAAGTCTTTGCGGACTCTATCCCTTTCCCACCAGTATAGCTTGCGTTTTACCGAATTGCAAGCTATAAGATTCAATAAAAATGCCGGACTAAAGATTGGAACTCTGCCTCTCTGCGACTCTGTTTCTCTGCGTTGAAAAGGTTATGTGTTATGGGTTATGAGTTACGAGGACAGATTCTGTGTATTTCTGTGTATTCTGTGGTCTAAAAAAAGTGATTAAGTGATAAGGTGTTTAAGTGATTAGGTTGTCCTAATGGACTTTTGTCTCTTCTTTTTCTCTGTGTCTCTGTGGGTAAATATATAAAGCTGAGTCTTATCGCTGCACGTTGTTGCGCTTTCTATGGTACTGGATCCCCGTCTTCACGAGGATGACAATTTCGTGGTTAGAACATAAAAGTCGCTTTGAGGTATGGCAGGGCTATGAGTTCTCCCATATCTTCATTAAGGGGACGTATAGCGCCAAGGTCCCAGCTCATGCGGTTGCCCTTGAATCTGATCCCGAGGACGAGAGTATTGATATAATTGGTGTTGACCATCTCGTTTACATTATGAATATCATTATTCGCAAAGACAATCAATTCCGCAATTCCGGCTGTACGGGTTGAGAAGTTCTTTATTCCGCCCAATGCGGCTAAAGCACTGCCCTGGCTTTCCTTAAAAGTATAGACAAATGCTCCGGCACAATGCAAGCTGCCTTTGGGATTTCCGTAGCTGAATACATTTCCGAGGGTGAGGATTTTTACATCCGGTGTATATGAAGTCCAGGCCGCAGACTGAAGTTTCCCCTGTTTCAGATAGTTGATTTTGCCTCCCAAGCTAAAGGTTTTAATCAATTCCTTTGTAATCGGAAATGCTGTTGCTGCTGTGAGATGAATCCGGTCTGTAGCTGCATAGCTATATTGCAGAAGGATGATTTCAAAGTCTGTCAGAGCGGATTGCCCTTTGGGCATCGTATAGGCAGTCGGCATAATCAGCAACGACTGGTCTGCAGCCAGGAAAAGGGAATCGGCAGAACCGGCTGCCAGTATGCTTATCATGAGAATAATCCACAGGGATAGTATCAGTTTCTTCATCGTCTCACCTCTTTATAACAATGTAAACCTCTGAATGCTTTTGGCAATAATAATAAAAAAGTGATTAGGTGAAAAGGTGAAGCAGCGTTGCTGCTAATTATGAATAATTAATTGGTGCTGCATCTTACCGCTACACTGCGTTCCGCTTTCTAAGGTAATAGATTCCTGCCTATGCATGAATGACGCTGTGTACCTTTGCGGTCTTTGCTGCTCAGCATAACTCCATATAAAGTAAAACAATTACAGAAGCTAATCTAATCCATCTTGGTAAGTTATCAGTCTTAACAAAATTATCCTTTACAGAATTAGCTAAATCTGAGACATTGAAAATCTTGTTTTACTTTGGATATAATGGATAGTTATATTCAAAAAACGATGACGAAATATGAGTGTGTAAGTAACATAGGATTGTATCCTGTTTTGACCTGAGGTTTGTTACCTCAGGAAAATATTGAGATTGGGTTGCAAACCCAATCTTACAACAGCTTAAAAAGCTATGTTACAAAGACAAAAAGATAATGTAAATATATAAAATAAAGGCAGGCAGATGGAGAAGCAATGGGAAATTCCCATTCCGCTCGGTAAGGAAGAACTGGACAAAGTCAAGACTGTTGCACAGGAGCTGAAATGTCCTTTGCTGATAGCTGAGCTTCTATATCGAAAGGGCTATCAGAGCAGGGAAGATATCCACGAATTCTTTTATCCGTCGCTTGCCAAGCTGCATGACCCCTTCCTGTTTGAGCAGATGGATAAAGCTGTGCAGCGCATCATGCAAGCCATTGAGACAAAAGAGCATATAACCATTTATGGCGATTATGATGTGGATGGCACGACTGCCACGGCTTTGCTTTATCTGGGGCTGAAGCGGATTGGCGGAGAGGTGGATTTCTATATCCCGCACCGCATGATAGACGGTTACGGACTTTCGCTCAATAGTTTAGACCAGCTCAAAGCTCTGGGTTCACAGCTGATTATCAGTGTGGACTGCGGAGTGAATGCGATTGAGGAAATCGCTGCCATCAATGAAATGGGCATGGAAATCATCGTCACCGACCATCACAATCCCAAAGACATTTTGCCGGAAGCCTATGCTATTATCAATCCCAAGCTGGTTGATTCAAAGTATCCTTTTCAGCATCTGGCAGGGGTTGGAGTTGCCTATAAACTGTTGATGGCAATCTATCACCATTTGGGCATTGACACGCATGAGAACATCCTCAAATATATGGACTTAGTGGCGGTCGGCACCATTGCCGACATCGTGGCTTTGACGGATGAGAACCGTGTATTTGCCAGCATTGGTTTGCAACATCTGATTGATAAGAAAAACCTTGGACTGAACGCTCTGACCCAAATCAGCAACCTCAATCAAAAGAATCTGGATACGACCGATATTGTCTTTGGCATTGCGCCGCGCATCAATGCTGCCGGAAGAATGGGCAGCGCTGCCGTGGCAGTTGAACTGCTGATTTCCACCGAAGAAGATAAAAGCATGGAACTGGCGGAAGTGATTGAGCGGCAAAATTCTCTGCGTCAGCAGGAAGACCAGAAGACCTTTATCGAAGCTTGTGACATTATCGACAAAAAATATCAAGACCTGAGCAATGCCTCATGCATGATTATCAGCTCGGATGACTGGCATCCCGGCGTGATTGGCATTGTGGCTTCCAAACTGGTGGAAAAATATTACCGCCCTGTCATCATGATATCTTTCAAAGAAGGCTTTGGTTGTGGTTCAGGACGCAGTGTGGCAGATTTTGACCTGTTTGAAGCGCTCAAACAAACCGAGCATAATCTGCACAGCTTCGGCGGACATAAATATGCGGTGGGACTCACTATTTATCAGGAATACATCGACAGATTTGAAAACGAACTCAGCCGTTACATTGCAGAAAACCTGAAGCTGGAACAAATCAAACCCCCGCTAAAGATAGACTTTGAACTGGAAATATATGACATTACGGACATTCTGATGGAATGGATGCTGCGCTTTGCGCCCTTTGGTCCAGATAACCAACATCCTGTTTTCCTGAGCAGGGGTGTAACCATTGCCAGTTATCCCTATAATGTGGGGCGTAACCACTTGAAATTAAAGGTTATCAAGAATGGTGTTTTCCTCGATTTAATCGGTTACAACATGGGCGACTTTCTGCCCTTGCTGAAGAAAAACACGCTGGTTGACATCACTTATACTCTGGAATATAACCGTTTTGGCAATAAAACCACCATTCAGGGCAAACTCAGGGATATTCATATCCTGACCACGCAGTAAATTAAGAATTATGAATTACAAATTATGAATTACGAATTACGAATGTTCCTTTCAATTCTGAGTTCAGCTTGCATCATGCTTTCAATAGTATTATCCGGCTGTGCGGGCATTGACACAAACAGAACTGTTATTCCCCTCAAACTGCAGGTTACAGATAATCTGCTGCTGCCTTTTCAAGGTAATAAATGCCTACTTGATCACAGAACCGGAACCTATTATATCGTTGAACAAAACAGACCCAATATCCATTTCTACCGTGGCGGCAAGCAAATTAACAGCATCGGCGGGTTTGGCACAGACAAAGCCAGCTTTCAAAAGCTGAGTGACATCGCCATTGACCCGGACGGCAATCTGCTTGTTCTGGATGAATTTGCCAAGCTAATCCGCAAGTTCAGTCCTGACGGCAAATGGATTGCAGACATAGACATCTCTACTTTCAATCAGCCGACCAGATTTTGCTCAACCCAGGAAAGCGATTTGATTATCTATGACAGCGCCACCCAAGAGCTGCAACGCATCTCAACCTTTGATGGCAAGACCATGTTTACCTTCGGGAGATTTCAGGTAAACAGCGTTTCAGGTATCACTGCCAGCCGTGATATGGTGGCGGTTGTTTCTGCAGAAAAAGACAAAACTGTGCTGTTTTCCGGCATGGGCTTGTTTTTGAAAGAGATTCCGGCGCAGATGGTGCTGGACCAATACCAAAACCAATACAGCTATCAGGATGGAGCGGTCAAACTGATGGGAAGCGATTTGCTCATACCGTTTGGAAAACCCAATGCAGAGGTCAGGCTCGGTGCCGGCGCACAAAATATCCTGCTGATCAATGGTGAAAACGTGATAACCATCCTGCCGGTTTATCAGGGTAATTAACCAGGTCAAAATGTCAGGAATAATCTTGGTAATCCTCAGCGCTTTGATGCTGGGCTTGTCACGCCTGCCATTGCATACCGGCTGGCTGGGATTTGTCAGTTTTATTCCGCTTCTATATTATTTTGACAAGTGCAGACACACGGGGTTTGAGCTGTTCAGAGCGGCTTTTGTATTCAGCGCTGTCAGCCTGATACTCTGGATGCACTGGATTTGGGGTGTGACTTCCGGCGGGTTTGTCGGCATTATCCTGCTCTATACTATCTACTACTTTATGGTTTTTGGAGCGGTTCAGCTCATTTGGCAAAAACTACCGAAACTGAAATACCTCGGCTTCATTCTGGTTTTCCTGAGTCTGGAATATCTGCAAAACCTGGGAGAATTCCGCTTCCCGTGGACAAATCTGGGTTATGCTCTGTCTGATTACACCGTGTTGATTCAGGCTGCCGATCTCGGCGGAGTGTCGCTTATCTCCTTTTTCCTGCTGCTGGTAAATGTGTTCTTTTACCTTGCTTTGCAGAAAAAAAAGCAGTATCTGATTGGCATTGCAGCACTTCTGATTGTGTGGACGGGCTATGGCATCTGGTGTCTGAAAACCATTCAACTCAGCAAAACGGATAGTAAAATAGCCATTATGCAGCCGAGTATCCCGCAAGTCGAGAAATGGGAAACCGAGCATTTTGACGAACTTTACCAAAGATATCAGGGTTTGACCCGGCAAGCTGCCCGTGATTCTGCCCAATTGCTCATCTGGCCTGAAGCTGCCATGCCTGCCTACATTTTGAGAGACCCCGGTTATCTGCCTTTGGTGCAAAACCTGTGTGATGACAACAAAATGGACATATTCACGGGTTTTCCCGATGTTTTACCAGCTCCTGCAGATTATCCCGGCGGAGCATATTATTTCAATGCAGCGACACTTTTTAAGCCCTTTAGACGCTACGATGACCCATATTACAAAATGATTTTGGTGCCTGTGGGCGAAAGAATGCCTTTACTGAATTATCTGCCCTTTATGTGGAAATTACAGTTCGGGCAGGCAAATTGGGAATATGGGACAAAATGCAAGTACTTTACGAGCGGAAAAGTGACATTTTCACCTCAAATCTGCTTTGAAATCGCCTTTTCCGAATTGAACAGAAAGATGGCGTTCCGCAATTTGGGCGAAGGCAGACTTTCAGCTAAGAGCAAGCCTGATAAGATAGACTTTTTGGTCAATATTACCAACGATGCCTGGTTTGGAAAATCCTCAGGACCCTGGATTCATGGCATGATGACGAAGTTTAGGGCAGTGGAAAACCGCATTCAGATTTACCGGAGCGCCAATACGGGCATTTCCATGGTAGTTGACCCGCTGGGCAGAGTTATCAGCAAAACCGGACTTTTCGAGATTACTTTGCTAAAAAGTCCTTTATATCATAGTGCCAAAATCCCGCTCTATTACTGGCTTTACGGGTGGACAAGGTTGGTCTGTCTCTTTACAATAGTGCTATTGCTATATGCCTTGTTTAGAAGAAATAAAACCATCCTCAAAGCAAGAGGACAATTATGAATAAGTTCTATTATACCATCGGCGAGGTCAGCAATCTACTGGAGTTAAAACCTTATGTCATTCGCTTTTGGGAGACTGAATTCCCTCAGCTCAAACCCCGCAAAGACAAAAGACGCAACCGTCAGTTTTCCGAAGAACAGATTGAGCTGCTCAAGAAAATCAAGGATATGCTCTACACGCAGAAATTCACTATAGATGGCGCACGTCAGAGACTCAAACAGGAAAGGAAAACGCCGGAGCAGATTGAAATTGACCTGTTTGCGCCTCCACCGGTTGCAGAGACAAGCCACATTTCCGCAACTGAAAAGAAAAAGCTGTTAAACGACCTGACAGACATGAAGAAACGCATTTCCGGCATTGTCCAAATCATCCATCAAGCCAAATCGGAGCAATAGATATGACCTTTCAGAATATCATCCTCACCTTGCAGCAATATTGGGCAAAACAAGGCTGTAATCTCGTCCAGCCCTATGATATGGAAATGGGTGCCGGCACTTTTCACCCAGCCACTTTTTTTGGAGCTTTGGGCAAAAACCCGGTCTCAGTTGCCTATCCGCAAGCTTGCAGACGTCCCAAAGACGGACGATATGGCGAAAACCCCAATCGCTTGCAGCATTATTATCAGTTTCAGGTTATCATCAAACCTTCCCCGGACGAGATTCAAAACCTTTATTTGAACAGCCTGATTGCCATCGGCATAGAAATTGAGAAGCACGATGTCCGCTTCGTGGAAGACGACTGGGAATCTCCGACTCTGGGAGCCTGGGGACTGGGTTGGGAAGTTTGGCTGGACGGCATGGAAATCAGTCAATTTACCTATTTCCAGCAGGTTGGAAGCGTTGATGTTTTTCCCATTGCCGTAGAACTGACCTATGGCTTGGAACGCCTTGCCATGTATATTCAGAATGTGGACCATTACCGTTTGCTGCAATGGAACGACACCACCAAATATGAAGAGCTGTTCTTTGCCAGAGAAGTGGAATATTCCCATTACAACTTTGAGGGTGCCAATCCTGCGATGCTGTTTGACCGTTTTCAAAAAAGCGAGCAGGAAGGCAGCGACTTAATCACGCAAAAGCTGGTCTATCCAGCTTATGATGAATTGCTCAAATGCTCTCATACCTTTAATTTGCTGGATGCCAGAGGCGTTATCAGCGTTACGGAAAGAGCGGCTTACATCGGTCGCATCAGAAATATGGCAAGACAATGCGCTCTGATTTATATGGAGAAATACGGGTCATAATGTTTGTTTATTCCCTTTTGGAAAAAGGGGCTACTTTACACGTCCCTTGCTTGACGACTAATAGTTGCAGCATAGATGATAAAACGATGTCGCATCGTTGTTCCGATATCGTTTCGGTATTTATGTGTAATCTATCGGTCGTGAAGCAAGGGTCAGGAAATAGGAGTCAAAATGAAAAAGACTAATTGGCAACTCGTTGCAACCCAAACAAGGGAGCTTTTTCCCACGGTGGTTCAGATTGCCGCATACAGCCGCAACCGCTGGCTGCTCGTGTTTGAGGTAGAACCGGATAACTTTCTGAGCACTTTTCATCCGCTGACTAAAATAGTGGAAAAGCAAAAGCTGAACGTACCGTTGATAGTCAGCAGAAAGTTTATTCAAAGCTCGCTCGACAGCTATCCGCTGGAATTTCTGGACATCCAGACTGATTATACCAATCTTTATAATCTGGAAGATGTGCTCGCCACTCTTCAGTTTGACAAAAACGATGTGCGGCTGCAAATTGAACGTGAGCTCAAAAGCAAATGGCTCTTAACCCGATTATCGGCAATCCAATACAAAAGAAAGAACAGCCATCTCTTCAAAGTGTTGCAGGAATCATTCAATTCTCTGATACCCGTTTTCAAGGGCTTCTGTTATTTAAGCGGCGTCAATTCACCCAAGGAAATGGAAAAGCTTTTGGCTAATCTGGAAGAGATATTGCAGGCTGACCTCAAAGTATTTCGCTATCTTGCCGGTCAGAAAAAAGCGCCGTCAGAAATCTTGGTGAATAACCTCTTCAATGATTATATCAGGTTACTCAATCTGTGCAGCGATAAAATTGATGGCTGGAAGCTGGCATGATTCGAAGCCTTGTTGAGCTAAAAGAAGAGCAGATTCCGCTTTTGGCTTTGGCAATTCACAATGGTCACGAAATGCACCCCGAACTGCTCAAAATCTGCGGGATTAGTGAAGCAGACCGTCTGCGGGAAGAAGACCCGTTTACGGAGGTTTTCACTGAGCCGTATCCAAATCGTATCGTGGTTTATACCAGCAGATTTACAGTGGATTTGAACCGCACACGGGAGAAAGCAATCTATCTAAATCCTGATGATTGCTGGGGTTTGCCAGCCAGAACGGTCAGACCATCGGATGAGTTAATCACAGAACTCAGCCATGATTACGGTCAGTGGTATTCGCTTCTGACCTTTACCATCCAGCGATTGTTGGCAAAACACAGCTTTCTGACCATTCTGGATTTGCATTCATACAACCACAGACGGCTGGGAGCCGCTGCAGAGCCAGATGCGCAAGCGGACAATCCCGATATTATCCTGGGCAGAAATAATATGCCAAAGCAGTATTATGCTTGGGTTGACCGGCTTTGCTCTGAGCTGAATAACCAAGCCGTAATGGGGCACAAGCTCGATTGCAGGATTGATGTCAAATTTACCGGAGGCTGGCTATCACGCTGGTTGCATCAGACTTTTCCCGGCAAGGTTGTCTGTCTGGCTGTTGAGTTCAAAAAGATTTTTATGGACGAATGGACAGGGACTGTGGATAACGATTTCCAGACAGCTTTGGGAGATAAGTTATCTCAGGCTATGTTACCGTTAAGGATATTATAATATGAAAGTTACGGTGGAAACGCTGTGAAAAAGAGCAAGCAGAAACGCGCCATATTTGGCTATTTTGTGATAGCCTATTTACTGACAGTGGTTATCTTTACCGTCTTTCGTTATTATGATGAAAGCCACAAATGGGATGAACTGATCCGCGCCAAACTGCTAACCGGCGCTGCCATGGTTAAGCATGTCATGCCTGATGGATATTTTGACCGGGCTGTTGCTGCCGGCTCCATTTCCGAAAGTGAGTATCAGAATCTGAATGTTGTCTTGAGCAAAGCCACGTGGGAAGGTCAGTTTAAATATCTTTATGCCCTCAAAGAAGTGGATGGCAAATTCTATTTTATTGCCTGCAGTCTGACCAGAAAACAGGTCGGCGACAAGCAGTATGAGCCCTATTGGCTTGCCTACAATGAGGCTCCGCCTGCCCTGGCAAAGGCGTTCAAATTGCATAAAACTGTTTATGCCAAATATACAGACCGGTGGGGCTCTGCCTATTCTGTCTTTTATCCGCAATATTCTGACTCAGGTGAGTATTATATCGCCGGTGCTGATTATGACTTTTCATTAATGAAGGGTGCTATGAACAGCATTCTCATCAATGCTTTGCTGCAGGCAATTGTCTTGCTTATGCTCTTGTTTATGATTTATCTCACGCTGACCCGCCTGCAAAAACACTATGTCCGCAGACTCCAGTTTAGCAATTCCGTCAATGAAGCCGCACCCATTGGAGTGATGAGCGTTCAGCCGGACGGGCAAATTGATTATGTCAATCCCGTCTTCGCAGAACTAATCGGCTTATCCGTCAGCAATCTCGATGGTTTTAATATTCACGAAGAACTCGGTTTTTACAAGAATGATGAGCTAATCAACCGCATCCGCATTTGCCTTAACCGGCAGATTTCCTGGCAGGGCGAGTTTCTCAATTATTCCCTGGCAGGTAAAGAATATTGGGTTAATGCTATTATCAATTATATTACCGTAGAGCAAACAGGCAAGGCGATGCTTAATATTTTTGCGGAAGACGTTACTAATAAGATGAAATCCCGCATATCTTTGGGACAGCATAATAAAGTATTAAAGTTTCTCTCACAGGCGATACATAACCTGTTAGCCAATCCGGAACTGGACAAAACCCTGCCGGATGTATTGGCTCAGTATGCCCTGAATCTCAATAAAAATCAAGTTTCCATCCTCAAAGCAGCTTCCAATAGTTACGAAATTGTAGCCGCCTGGGTGGCTTCGACTGTCACAGATACCAATATTCCGGTCAATATGTTTTCTCAGGTGCACAAATCTCAACACACAAACTGGGAAGCCAATCTGCAAGATGGTCAGATTGTCGGTGGAGAATCTTATGACTTTCCGATTTCTCTGATTACTATGGCGCGCATACCCCATCCCGGTGTTTTGCATCTATGCCCCATTTTCTGTGATGAAAAGTATTGGGGATTTATCATCTCACTGCAAACGCAGCGAGAAGAAACGATTGATAGTGAGCTTGAACATACCGTGATGCAATCCATCGCAGACAGCATTGGCAGTGCCCTCAAACGTCACGAAGTGGAATCTGCAATCAGAAAATCCATCGATGCCAAGACCAGTTTCCTTAGCTCAATGAGCCATGAAATCCGTACTCCGCTGAATGGAGTGATTGGCATGATAAACCTGATGGAGTCCACATCTCTGACTCACGAGCAGAAGGAATATACAGATGCCATCAGAGTTTCCGGCAGATTGCTGCTAAACCTGATTAACAACATTCTGGATATTTCTCGCATTGAAGCCGGCAAAACCCTGCTGCGCAGTGACCCGATTGGGCTTGCTTCCTGCCTGCAGACGGCGGTTAATATTGTCAATTATGAACTTAAAGAGAAAAAGCTGGCACTGGAATTGTCTCTGGATGCCAAATTGCCCAAGATTATTCAGGGTGACGAAACCCGCTTGAAACAGATTATCGTCAATCTGCTGCACAATTCCATCAAATTTACCGACCATGGCTCTATCAAGGTGGCTGTGGAACGGGTAAACCGAAAAGCCATCCGGTTTATTGTTTCTGATACTGGCATCGGCATGACTCCTGAGCAGGTTAATAACATCTTTGAGCCATTTTATCAAGCCGGCACAATATCCCAAAAACTGAAGGGTACAGGTCTGGGACTGGCAATTTCCAAACATCTGGTCGAGATTATGAATGGCGAAATCACAGTTGAAAGTGAGCCCGGAAAAGGGACATCCATATCTTTCACGGTTGAACTGCCAATTTTGGAAGATAGTGTGGATTTTAATGAACAGGTCATAACTTCAGACCCGGAGAACAGTGAGCAACTGAGCAACGCAAATCTACCCATAAACATTGCATATCTGCCGGGCAACGACCTGGACGATAAAGTGCTGCTCAATTTTCTGAGCAGCAAGGGCTACAAACCTGCAGTTACTGATGAATGGGAAAACCTGCTCAGCCAGCTTGAACTCAAAGATATCAAACTGGCAATTGTCAATCTTTCCAAGCAAAACCTTGAGCAGAAATCTCTTATCGACAAGCTGAACAAAGCTATTATTGACCGCTCAGATTTGAGATGGCTGATTCTTTCAGATAAAGACTGTTATTCCGTTCTCCGAACAGCTACAATCCTCCCCGCAGACAGGGCACTTTGTTTGCCCAAACCACTTAATCTGGATGAGATTATCAGGTTTGTCAAAGACACTTTGGAAGCACCTGTCTCAGAAGCGGTCGACCCCAGTACAAAACTGGAGCAGCGCTAAGTACTTTAGTGCAACAGCAAAAGCTTAGCTGAGACAAACTTTCCGTCGGCTCCCTTTGTTTTAAGCAGATACAATCCGGCTGCAACAGGCTCATTTATACTATTTTTCCCATTCCAACTAAATCCATCTGTTTGAGCAGCAATCTCTGCAACTTTCTGTCCCTTTAGATTATATACTGCCAAAGGAGATGCCATTGCGCTTTTACCCGTGATTTTCACTACAGTGTTCAAACGGGCGGGATTGGGATAGACTATTAGCTCTGTAAGTGGATGTGAGACAGTTTCATCTTCTATAGGATTGGTAAAATCGAGCAATTCAGCCAGATTGTAATTGTCCATTTCATTTTGATAAGCAGGCAGTGTCAAAGTTGCCGCAGACCACAGGATTTTACCGCTGGCAGGAATATATTGGATAGCCATCATGTTGTTTTCCAGTCCGGCTGCACCACTAAGCAGGGCAAGCTGCCGCTTTGCTGTTATCAGGGGATTGACAGTCAGGGAATCCACAATATTGCTGTAACGGCTGCAACAAATGGGATTGGTCAGCAATCTGAAATGATTGGTGGCAGCCAGATGCATGCCGGGTGGCAGATTGTCATTGTTCTGCACGGTTCTCAGCACTGTTCCAAGGCTGTTATTGGTTTCAATGATGCCTGTCATCACGAGTGGATTCTCTGAGATTGTCTGCACAATTGTGCCTGACAAAGACACTTCATCTGCCACAGCCTGATACACATCTGTGATATTATCAGCCCCGTCATTATTATAATCATCCTGCTCAATGCCGTTGCGGATACTGAGCAGAATGGGATGCAGACTATTCAGATTATTCGTGGTATGGTCATTTCCGGTATTCAAAAAAGCAGCTTTACCGGAAGCACTGATGGCGGAAAGTGCTCCAATCATGCCCGGATATGTAAATGAAACCCAGTCCTGTTCATCAGGTTCAGAGGGATGAGAAGCTATCAGCAAAGGATTGGCAATTAATGAACCGTCCTGATTCCAATCCATAAATCTGGTAACTACCACACTGCCCTGCAAAAGCGTATCTGCCTGAGTGGAAGTTCCCCAGCTCGAAAGCGAGGCGCAGTTCAGTTCCAGATTACTGTTGCCGGTAATCTGGCTTCGATAAAAATTCAAGTCAACTAAACAGTTTGCCGTCAGAATGTCGTCACGGGTTAAGTTTCTCTGCAAGCCACTCAGGTAGATATCTGTGCCGGAAGCAACTAATCCATCGGCTATGCCCTGCGCTTCCTGCAGATATTTTTGCTCCACGTCAAAATGAGTCAGGTAGAAATTCTGCAAATTGTTATAAACATCGGGATTACTCATAGCCACAATCTGATAAAAATAGGTATTAAAGATTTGCATGATGGGCTGGCTGAGCAAATAACCATGCGCATATCCTCTCTGCTGATGCGTGCCCCAAGTCTTCAAAACCCACTTTCCGTCAGTTTGAGTCAAAGTGCCATTGACCTGAGCTTTCAGTCCGCAAAGCAGCAGCACAAAGGCAAGTATGAAATATGTTTTTAGCTTCATTCAAGCTCCACAGTATTTTTTTTAGATTATACACTACCAATGTATTCAATCCTCATTAAATAGCAAGATTTATTCTGTGCCCCATTAAAACAGCAGGTCATATAATCTTTTCAGAGCCACTTCTTCAGAAGCTCTATTCAATAAATGCTGTTACATAGCTTTGCTATAGATGATCTTTGACCGATCTTATTCAGATAAGTACATTATCAGTATATCATCTGTATATCTTCAGCATAATTACTGTATTAAAATATACTGATAATATACTAAAATTATGCTGAAAATATATTGATTTTGTACTGAACTAAAAGAGGCTGGTATGACGTTAATACAAGCTTTGAACATTGTCGCTAAAATGGGGATGCGCTTTAGTCAGTTGGGGACAAATAACCTACAATGATAAATTCGTACTAAGCCTGAGTATAACCGAAAACGAAAAAAGCCCCGCCAAATCGGAATTCAGCAGGGCATTTGTTGGAAAACCTTATTAACAGCTTGACACCAATCAATCTAACATTAATTAAGGTTACAAGTGCAAATTAAAATAAACCTTTACGGAGGTCAAGTAAAAAAATGAAAAAGCAAGAAAAGCAGGAAAAGAAACAATATCGCCTTGGTATTGACATGGGCTCCACTTCCATCGGGTGGTGCATGCTGGAACTTGACGACAAAAAGCAACCTTGCGGGGTTATCAACATGGGTGTGCGGATTTTTCCTGACGGTAGAGATGACAAAAGCAAAGAACCGCTCAGCGTTTCCAGAAGAACTTATCGCGGCATCAGACGCAATCTTGACCGCTTTCTGGAACGCCGCAAAAGCCTGCTGGAGTTTTTTGACCGGAATAGCTTTTTACCACAAGATACAAATGCCAGAAAGTTGCTTTTTGCCCAAGACCCCTATCTGCTCAGAGCAACTGCTTTGGATAACAAGCTTACTTTGGCAGAAATAGCCAGAGCATTTTTGCATCTGGCACAAAGGAGAGGGTTCAAAAGTAACCGCAAACAGACCTCTGCTGAAAAGGATACAAAACTCACTGAAGCTACAGAAAACCTGACCAAGCAACTGGCAGAACATCACTCCCGCAGTTTAGGCGAATATCTTTATAGCCGCAATGCAGACCTGGCAAAGGACAAATATCACCTTCGCAAGCCTTTGAAATTCAGATACGATAAGGAATACTCTGAAGAAGAAAGGATTTTCCCCACCCGTGATATGGTGGAGGCAGAGTTTGATTTGATTTGGGATACTCAGGCAAAGTATCATAAGGAACTCACCGACAAGCTCAAAGCAGAGCTCAAAAACCTTATCTTTTATCAAAGACCGCTGCAAAAACAACAAGTGGGCAAATGCACTCTGGAACCTGAGGAAGACCGTTGTCACAAAGCCTACCCGCTCTTTCAGGAAAATCGCATCCGGCAGGAAATCAATATCCTCAAGCTGATAAATACCTGGGATAATTCCACCCGTGAACTTACATTTGAGGAAAAAGAAGCTCTCTATCAGCAGCTTTACGTCAAAGAATCAATAAAATATGATGCGCTCAGGACAAAACTCCTGGGAAAAATCGGGGCGGAAGAATACCGCTTCAATTCCGAAACCGAAAACAAAAAAAGCGTTCAGGGAAATCTGACTAATGTGGCTTTCCGCAAACAAAAGGAACTTTACCCCGTGTGGGAAAAGCTCAGCCTGCAACAGCAGACTGAGATTATTGATATTCTACAGGATGATGCCCTGAATGATGAGGCTGCTTTGCTGGCTTTGATAGATACGGGGCTGACCCGGGAACTGGCTTTGCAGGCGTTGAATGTCCACCTGCCCTCTGACCATGGCAACCTGAGCGTCAAAGCTTTGAATAAAATCCTGCCTTTTCTCAGAAAAGGGGTGAACTATTATGAAGCTTGTTTACAGGCAGGTTATAGCCATAGCGGATTTTATAATGGGTTAATTTGCTTTGAAGGGAAACTGCCTTATTATGGTGAATTATTAAAGAGAGCCACTCTGCCACTGCAACGTCAAACCCATGATAGTGATGCCGATGAACACGGCAAAATCAATAACCCCACGGTGCACATTGCTCTAAACCAGCTCAGGAAAATAGTTAATGCTTTGTCCACAAGATACGGAGCACCTGCGGAAATTGCGCTTGAGCTTGCCAGAGAACTCAAACTCGGACAGAAACAAAACGATGAAATCAACAAGACCATCGGTAAAAACACCAAAACCAATGAACGCATTGTGCAGGAATTAACCAAACTGAACGTGGAAAATAATGCTGAAAACAGGCTGCGCTACAAACTGTGGGAAGAACTTGCTCCCGATGATTTTAACCGCTGCTGCGTTTACACAGGCAGGCAGATATCCCAGACCAGACTCTTTACAGCAGAATTTGAAATTGAACATATCCTGCCCAAATCCCGCACCTATGACGATAACTCTGCCAATAAAACCATTTCATACCGGGGCGCAAATCATGAAAAAGGCGAAAGAAGTCCGTTTGAAGCCTTTGGCAGCAACCCCGGCAGTTATGACTGGCAGGCTATTTGCGAAAGAGCAAAGAATCTGCCTGATAACAAAAAATGGCGCTTTCAAGCCGATGCTATGGAACGCTTTGCCAATGAAAGCGATGTTTTGGACAGAATGTTGAACGACACCAAATATATGACAACAGTAGCACGCGACTATATGCAATATGTGGTGGGCGATAAAAAAGTCACCACCTGCAACGGAAAACTGACCGCCACGCTCAGACGCAAATGGGGACTCAATGCTCTCATCAATGAAGCGGACAATAAAGACAGAACAGACCACAGGCACCATGCCATTGATGCTTTTGTGATAGCCATGACGGATAGAACCACGGTCAAACGCTTTGCCGATTCGGTTAAACAAAGCAAAGAACGCTTTTTAGAAAAACTGCCTCAGCCCTATCCAAGCTTTAAGCATGAGGATATGCAAAAACATATTGATAAGCTGACGATTTCGTTCAAACCTGACCAGACTAATCCTGTTTTGCTCCGAAGCAGAAATCAAACAGCCGAAGCTTTGGTCAAAGAAACTGCTTATGCCTATGTGGGAGCCGACCCGGATGATTCCAAATTTGCCATATATTGCGTCAGGCAGAATGTAACCGGTCTGTCTGCTAAAAATGTGGCTAATCTCAAAGACCCATATATCAAACAACAACTGCTTAACCTACTCCAAGTCTCTGATAATGAAAAGGACTTTCAGCAGAAACTGCCGGACTGGGCAAAACAGCATAATATCAAAAAGGTCAAACTTTTGGAAAAAGCCAATCCCAAATCCATGATACCTGTCTATGACAAAAAGGGCAGAGCCTATAAATATTATGCCAGTGATGAAAACCTCTTTGCCGATGTCTATAATCCCAAACCTTTTGACCCCAAGAGTAAATGGCAGATTGAAATAGTCAAAAGCTATGATGCCCACCTGCCAAACTTCACTCCGGATTGGAAAAAGCAAAATCCGATGGGAAAACTCATCATGCGGGTGTATAAGAATGACGTCATCGCTTATACAAATGAACAAGGTGAAAGAGAACTGAGAAGAATTAAGAAAATGACAAAAGGAACTTTGTTTATACGAGAGTTGAACATTGCTAAGAAACTAAAGGGATTAGATGATACTGGAGAACAATATAGCCCATTACAGCTACAAAGATTGAACGCTTGCAAAGCCGGGGTTGATGTCATAGGCAGATACTTTGACCCGAATGCTAAGAAGATAGAATGAGCATTATTGAGATAGACAAAGCCGGTATCAGTCTGTCTGTCAAGGCAGGGTTTCTCTTTGTCAAACAGGCTGATACAGAAACAAAGATTGCACTGGATGAGGTTGACTGCCTCGTCCTCAATTCTTATGGGGCAGTGCTGTCCAATCATGTGCTGAGCCGACTGTGTGAACTCAATATCCCCTTGCTGGTTTGTGCCAATAATGCCAATCCGGTCGGCATTTTGCTTGCTAACACAGCCAATGTCTATCGCAAAGAACGCATTGAAGCTCAGCTTGCTGCCTCAACGGTATTGAACAAAAACCTCTGGCAGAGAATTATCAAAGCCAAGCTGCTCAATCAGGCAAAGGTTTTGGCTGATTCCGGTAAAAAGTTTATTGATATCAAGACCCTGGCTGCAAAAGTAAAATCCGGTGATGAGGGTAATGCCGAAGCCATCGGGGCAAGGTTTTATTGGCAGAGGCTCTTGGGCAGCAGTTTCAGACGAGACCCGGACCTGCCCGGTATCAATGCTTACTTGAATTATGGCTATGCAGTGCTCAGAGCTGCCTTTTGCCGCAATATCTCAGCCTGCGGACTGATACCTGAAATCGGCATTCACCATCACAATGCTTCCAATCCCTTTTGTCTGGCAGACGATTTGATGGAGCCATATCGCCCTTTCGTGGATAAAATTGTCTATGCTCTCAGTCTGGAAGGCACTTCTGAGCTTAATCCTGAGCTGAAAAGACGTTTGATTTCTGTGCTGGATTACCCGGTCGTAATCAACAAAGCCAATTATCATCTACGCTACGGGATTACCTATAGTGTGCAGAGACTGGTGGAAGCTTATAACCTCAAAAAGCCCTGTCTGGCATATCCAGATGTGTAAAAGCATTCGCCTCGAATGTTAAAGTCTGATGAGTGGCTACATTCGCCTCGAATGTTGAATTATTTTGCAGACGAGGCGTCTGAAGCAACTATAGGCACCTAAAATGCTGAGCGGATACCGTCTGATGTGGATGATGGTGATGTATGACCTGCCGGTGGTGGAAGAAAAAGAAAGAAAGATTGCTGCCAAATTTCGCAAGTATATGGAAAAAGAGGGCTTTTCCATGGTGCAGTTTTCGGTCTATGCCAAGTTTTGCGGCACCCGGGATCAAGCTGATACTTTAAAAGATAGAGTCGAAGAAAATCTGCCCGAAAAAGGCAAGGTCAGTATCCTGATGTTCACAGACAAACAGTTCGGCGATATTGTGCATCTGACTAATCGTAAAAGAACCAAATCAAAAGAAAATCCAGACCAGTTAGTGCTGTTTTCGGAGGAAGATATTGCTGCTTTGGATAATACTTAGGCGTCCTAACCTGCTGTTATTAACAGCGGTTAGAACGCCTATAGTCTGCTCAAAGCATGTTTGGTGTCAAGCTGAAACTGGATGTCCTGGACCAATTACGACAAATTGAGAGTCTGCTCAAAGCATGTTTGGTGTCAAGCTGAAACTGGATGTCCTGGACCAATTACGACAAATTGAGAGTCTGCTCAAAGCATGTTTGGTGTCAAGCTGAAACTGGGCAGCCCATAATAAACTTATGGGTTATAGTCTGCTCAAAGCATGTTTGGTGTCAAGCTGAAACGAACAACCTCGACAACCTAAGCATCCATGACAGTCTGCTCAAAGCATGTTTGGTGTCAAGCTGAAACACTTTAGATGCTTGGGCGTTAAATCAATCAAGTCTGCTCAAAGCATGTTTGGTGTCAAGCTGAAACAGATAAGAGACGGCTGTTGTTCCGTAGGCTAGTCTGCTCAAAGCATGTTTGGTGTCAAGCTGAAACGCATATTGGCTGTAAGTCTTATATTCTTTTAGTCTGCTCAAAGCATGTTTGGTGTCAAGCTGAAACAGAGTCTATGTCTCCAATTCTTATTGGTCTAGTCTGCTCAAAGCATGTTTGGTGTCAAGCTGAAACCTCTCTTAGTTTTGTGATTGGATTTCTGCTAGTCTGCTCAAAGCATGTTTGGTGTCAAGCTGAAACACTCCAAATATCCGGAGACGACATCTTCATAGTCTGCTCAAAGCATGTTTGGTGTCAAGCTGAAACGGAAATAAGTTCTTTGATGGCGCTTCGGATTAGTCTGCTCAAAGCATGTTTGGTGTCAAGCTGAAACTACAAGGCGTTGGGCATGAACATCTCTTTGCAGTCTGCTCAAAGCATGTTTGGTGTCAAGCTGAAACAATTGTTGTGTTTGTTCCTGAAGGCTTGTTAGTCTGCTCAAAGCATGTTTGGTGTCAAGCTGAAACGGTTGACCGTCATTCCTGCTGCCCCGGTGTAGTCTGCTCAAAGCATGTTTGGTGTCAAGCTGAAACTCGTTGCTTTGTCGCATCCAGACGCCTCTGCAGTCTGCTCAAAGCATGTTTGGTGTCAAGCTGAAACTATCGTGTGCATCTTCTTTTCAAACATTTCAGTCTGCTCAAAGCATGTTTGGTGTCAAGCTGAAACGCGCTTTTTTATCTGTGTAGGTTATTATAAAAGTCTGCTCAAAGCATGTTTGGTGTCAAGCTGAAACGGTGCGTTCTGAGACAATCAAAACAAAACGAGTCTGCTCAAAGCATGTTTGGTGTCAAGCTGAAACAGCCCACTGCCCCAGCTCTCATAAGTGCTGCAGTCTGCTCAAAGCATGTTTGGTGTCAAGCTGAAACTGTATGACGGCAAGGACAGGTTCATTTGCCAGTCTGCTCAAAGCATGTTTGGTGTCAAGCTGAAACTCTGCCAGTCTGTGTAAGTGCAGTCTATGTAGTCTGCTCAAAGCATGTTTGGTGTCAAGCTGAAACTGGAGGGAGGATGCTGCTGTTGATATCTGGAGTCTGCTCAAAGCATGTTTGGTGTCAAGCTGAAACGGAAAAATGCTAATATTGAAAAGTTTAGCAAGTCTGCTCAAAGCATGTTTGGTGTCAAGCTGAAACTGTGTAGGCTGTCGGCTCATTGGTTAGCGTTAGTCTGCTCAAAGCATGTTTGGTGTCAAGCTGAAACTCCGCTTCGCCCTTTCCACATAACCCAAATAGTCTGCTCAAAGCATGTTTGGTGTCAAGCTGAAACTCAATGGAGGATGCTGTTGGAGAAACCTCTAGTCTGCTCAAAGCATGTTTGGTGTCAAGCTGAAACTATATATACAAAACTGAGCAAAACACTATCAGTCTGCTCAAAGCATGTTTGGTGTCAAGCTGAAACTGATTTAGGTTATGATGATGATGGGTTTATAGTCTGCTCAAAGCATGTTTGGTGTCAAGCTGAAACATAGACTATCATCATTCCTCCTGCTGTTTATTAGTCTGCTCAAAGCATGTTTGGTGTCAAGCTGAAACTCATGGGTCGGGTCTTGCGCATCATCATAAAAGTCTGCTCAAAGCATGTTTGGTGTCAAGCTGAAACACGCATACAGGGCGGCATATTCAAGGCTGGTAGTCTGCTCAAAGCATGTTTGGTGTCAAGCTGAAACTATATATCCAGCCACCCAACGAAAAAATATAGTCTGCTCAAAGCATGTTTGGTGTCAAGCTGAAACCACAAGGGAACAGCATAGGCAGCCACTTGGAGTCTGCTCAAAGCATGTTTGGTGTCAAGCTGAAACTGCCTACGTGTTGACTTG
>Ga0247842_10003646_pt1 | contig 20319 bp, 22 predicted proteins | sample LaCruzMarch2015__3_FD_192411 | JGI IMG/M metagenome (GOLD analysis project Ga0247842, IMG submission 192411) | Freshwater microbial communities from meromictic Lake La Cruz, Castile-La Mancha, Spain - LaCruzMarch2015_19m | ecosystem: Environmental > Aquatic > Freshwater > Lake | place: Spain...
CGCACGCCTACCCATGGGGCCGCGGTCGGCGCGGCTCGCGCGGCAGAGCCTCCTAGAACGCTTCCATGCCCTCTTCTCCACCGGCCGGAGTGACTGCGTAGCCGCGTCCTGTACGTCCACGCTTCACGGTGAGCCTCCCGCTGGGAAGGGACTCTGAATAGCGCTGCACGTTATTAAGACTTCCGCCCCGAAGTTTGAATAGCGCATGGCCTGGAGACGAGTGCTTGCGGCTGCGTCGTCGTAGCGTTCGGTACGCCTTGGTGGACTACTTCCGAACTGGGCATTGAGTTCGGAAGTCGTCTCGCCTGGTACGCCTGACAGGACTCGAACTCAGAGGGCGTGCACGGAGAGTGACGTGGAATCTTAGCCATCTCCTGATGCTAGGAATGCGGGCGACGGTCGCCAGGCCGCTGATCCGCGGAGAAGCCTGGCCTCTGCTGTTGCCCTTCCGAGGGATTTCCTCGCGCAGATAGTCATGGCTTAACTCTTGATTTAGACTTCGTCTAAGACTATACTCCCTCCACTATGGCGCCCGAGAAGCGGATGGCGAGGCTGAGAGAGGCTGGTGTGACGCCGACAATGCAGCGTTTGGCCATTCTCGAGTACCTCGAGGGGACGAGGGCACACCCGACGGCGGACGACGTCTACGCCGCGGTGCACAAGACGTGCCCAACCATCGCACGAGCCACGGTCTACAACACGCTCGAGGCGCTGACGAAGGCGGGCACAATTCTCCAGTTGACGGTCGATCCATCGGCTGCACGCTACGACGCGGACCTCGGGCCGCACGTGCACTTCCGCTGTCGGCTGTGCGGCGAGGTCTACGACATCGACGTCAAGCAGGAGAGCTGTCTAGAAAGCGTGACAAAGGGCCACCGAGTCGAGTCGGTACGAACGTACGCGTTCGGCGTCTGCGCGTCGTGTCGCGAGAAAGAGCCGACGACGGGTTTCGAGGAAGCCAAGAAAGAGCTGAAGAAGCCAAAAGCTTCTTCTTACGCGCCCCCCGGGGTCGGTCGAAAGGGGGCGCGCCTTGCCTGAACTGCCTGAGGTCGAGACCTTCGTGCGCGGTCTGGCTCCCGCTGTGGGGCAAAGGATCGCATCGGCCGAGGTGCTTGATGCGAAGCTTGCGGTGTCGAGCGATGACCTCGCCGGGGCGCGGATCGAGGGAATCCAGCGCCGCGGGAAGTACATCGGGATCAACCTCGACGACGGACGGTCGCTCGTCATCCACCTCCGGATGTCGGGCCGGCTTCGCTTGGGGTGCCGAGAGTGCGAGGCCAAGTACGCGCGCCTGATCCTGCGGCTCGGCAAGAAGATGAGCATCTACTTCGTCGATCCGCGCCGTCTGGGCACGGCGGATCTCTACGAAGACGGATTCGACGTTCCCGTCGGGATCGAGCCGCTGAGCCAAGACTTCACGCCAGCCGCCTTGGCGAGGCTTGCGGCCGTGTCGCGGGCCCCCATCAAGGGATTCCTCCTCGATCAGAAGCGGATCGCCGGGATCGGGAACATCTACGCCGCCGAGTCGCTGTGGCGCGCGAAGCTCGACCCGCGCCGCAAAGCCAACGCGCTGTCACGTGCCGAGGTCGGGCGCCTGCACGGGGCGATCGTCGGCGTGTTGAACGAAGCGGTGGACGGCCTCGGAACGACGCTCGGAACGAGCGTGTCGGATTACCACCCAACAGCGACCGAGACGGGGTCGTTCCAGAACCACCTCGCCGTCTACGGACGCGAGGGCGAGCCGTGCGAGCGGTGCGGAGAAGGGATTGAGCGAGTGATTCAGGCCGGGCGATCGACGTGCTTCTGCCCGGCATGTCAGAGCTAAAGACAGGGAGGACAAGATGCAGTTCAAGGGATCGCAGACAGAGAAGAACCTGTTGAAGGCGTTCGCCGGCGAGTCGCAGGCACGCAACCGCTACACGTACTTCGCGTCGCAGGCGGGCAAGGATGGGTTTGCGCAGATCCAGGCGATCTTTGCGGAGACGGCCGACCAGGAGAAGGAGCATGCAAAGCGCTTCTTCCAATTCCTCCAGGGCGGCGAGGTCGAGATCTCGGCCGCGTTTCCCGCAGGCTCGATCGGGACGACGGCCGAGAACCTCCGCGCCGCGGCCGGCGGTGAGCACCATGAGTGGAGCTCGCTCTATCCGGAATTCGCCAAGGTCGCGCGACAGGAAGGGCTCGGGGACGTCGCCGCGACCTTTGACGCCATCTCAGTCGCCGAGAAGCAGCACGAGAAGCGCTACCTCGGGCTCCTGAAGAACGTCGAAGCGAGAACTGTCTTCAAGAAGGCATCTCCTGTCGCGTGGCGTTGCCGCAACTGCGGCTACCTCCACGCGGGCGCCGAGGCGCCGACCTTGTGCCCGGCGTGTCTGCACCCGCAGGACCACTTCGAGCTCTTGGCCGAGAATTGGTAGGGAATCGTCCAGAGGATGTTGAATGGAGCAAGGCGAGAGGCGCGGGTCACTAGAACCCTCATCGCTCGCCAGGAGGTGACGAACGGTGATCAAGAAGCGAATGCAGGACGCGATGAACGACCAGATCCAGCACGAGCTCGGATCGGCCTACCTCTACCTCGCGATGGCCGCGGACTTCCACGCAAGAGGTCTCGACGGCATGGCACAGTGGATGAAGGTCCAGACGCAGGAAGAGATGGTCCACGCGATGCGCTTCTTCCGGCACGTTGACGAGCGGAACGGGCGCGTGGAACTGAAAGCCCTTCCTGCTCCAAAGAAGGAGTGGGCTTCGCCGCTCGCCGCGTTCGAGGCGGCATCCGAGCACGAGCAGTTCATCACTGCCCGCATCGACGAGCTCGTGAAGATTGCGCGCGACGAGAACGACAACGCGGCGCTGATGATGCTGCAGTGGTTCGTGAACGAGCAGATCGAGGAGGAGGCGAACGTGACGAAGGTCATCGATCTCCTCAAGCTCGTTGGCGACACGGGGCAAGGCCTCTTGATGGCGGATCGGGAACTTGGAACACGCGTCTTCGTTCCGCCGCCGGCTGGCGCAGACACCGCCGGGGCTCCGGCGTAGGAGGGGCAAGATGGCGTTTTCGTTCGTCACGGAGGGCCCGGCGCTCAACCAGGCATTGTTCCAGGTGACGCATGGCCTCTACGTCATTACGGCGAAGCGCGGCGACAAGATCAACGGCCAGGTCGTCGATGCGCTGATGCAGGTGACCAGCGCGCCGCCGCGCATTGCGGTGGGAATCGGCAAACGGTCGCTGACGCACGAGATGATCCTCGAAACGGGGCATTTCGTCGTGAGCGTGCTCGATCGTAACGATCCGGCGTGCGCCGACATCATCAAGCGGTTCGGCTTCCAGTCGGGGCGCGACGTCGACAAGTTCCTCGACTTCCCGCACTCGACAACCGATCGCGGGCTCCCGTACCTGCTCACAGCAGTCGCGGTGTTCGAAGCGACGATCATCCCGTCGTGGACGATCGATCTCGGCACGCACTCGCTCTACATCGCCTCGGTCGATCAAGCGGGCACACGGGAAGGCGGCGAGCCACTAACCTACAACGAGTACCGGAAGAACATGAGAAGGAAGGGGTAGCCGATGAAGAAGTGGATGTGCACGGTGTGCGGGTACGTGTACGACCCGGCGGACGGAGATCCGACGACGGGAGTGGTGCCGGGAACGCCATTCGAAAGCATTCCCGAGGAGTGGGTTTGCCCGCTCTGCGGCGTGGGAAAGGACATGTTCGAGCCGCAAGGCTAAAGACGAGAAGCGCGACACCCGATCCCCGCCAAGGAAGGGCATCCGAGGGAGTGGTCGGCGGGGACACGGGGCGCGCCAGCTCCGTGAGCGTAGGAGGAGACGACGTGAAGCGACGTGAGTTGCGACCGGGCATCGAGTGGGTCGGTGCCGTGGACTGGGATCGGCGCCTGTTCGACGCCCTGATCCCTCTCCCGGACGGAACGAGCTACAACGCTTACCTCGTGCGAGGTCGCGAACGGACGGCGCTCATCGACACCGTCGACCCGACGAAGGCCGACGCGCTTTGGGCGCACCTCGACGACGTGCCGCGCATTGACGATCTCGTGATCCAGCACGTCGAGCAGGATCACTCGGGGCTCGCGCCCGCCGTGCTTGCCCGCTACCCCGAGGCACGCATCCTCGCGACGCCCAAGGCGCGGATGATGATTGCAGACCATCTCGGAATCCCCGTCGAACGGGTCACTTCGGTCACGGATGGCGAGATGGTGTCGCTCGGCGGGAAGACCCTCCAGTTCGTGCACGCGCCGTGGGTTCACTGGCCGGAGACGATGATGACGTACGTGCCGGAGGATCGCCTGTTGTTCACGTGCGATCTCTTCGGATCGCACCTCGCGTCGGGCAGCCTGTTCGCGCGCGACGCGGAACATCTCGAGCTCTCGGCCAAGCGCTACTACGCCGAGATCATGATGCCGTTCGCGAAGACGATCCGCGGGCATCTCGAGAAGGTGCGCGCGCTCGACGTCGCGATGATCGCCCCGAGTCACGGACCCGTCCACGACGATCCGGAGGCGATCGTCTCCGCCTACGAACGCTGGGTGAACGCCGCGCCGGAGAACCTCGTCCTGATTCCGTTCATCACGATGCACGGCAGCACGCAGAAGATGGTCGAGCACCTGATCGAATCGCTCGGCGCCCGCGGCGTGGCGGCCATTCCGTTCAACATGGCGGCCACCGACCTCGGCGCCTACGCCATTCATCTCGTCGATGCGGCGACGGTCGTGTTCGGCACGCCGACGGTGCTCGTCGGGCCGCACCCGAACGTCGTCCTCGCCGCGGCGCTCACTGCAGCCCTTCGGCCGAAGCTGCGACACGCAGCCGTCATCGGCTCGTACGGCTGGGCCGGCAAGGCGCCGGAGACCGTGCAGGCGCTGGCCTCGGGGCTCGCGGCGGAGTGGCTGCCGTCGGTATTCGCGCGCGGCCTGCCGACGGACGAGACGTTCGAGGCGCTCGACCGCCTCGCCGACACGATCGCCGAGAAGCACCGCACACTCGCGGGCTAAGGAGGAGAAACGCGATGTCGGAAACGCGAAGAGCGGCACAAGCAGAGGCCCTCGTAGGGAAGAAGGCCCCAAAGATCGCCCTTCCAGACCACGAAGGGAAGACGGTCGATCTCGCGACGCTCCGCGGGCGGAGGATCCTGCTTTCGTTTCACCCCCTCGCTTGGACGCGCGTCTGCGCCCTCCAGATGCAGGCGCTCGAAGCGCATGCGGCCGATCTCGAGAAGGAGAATGCTGTCGCGTTCGGCGCCAGCGTCGACCCGTCGCCGTCCAAGAAGGCGTGGGCGGCGTCGCTCGGGATCACGAAGACGCGCCTCTTGTCGGACTTCTGGCCGCACGGCGCCGTCGCCGCGTCGCTTGACCTCTTTCACGACAAGGAGGGCTTCTCGGATCGCGCCGTCCTAATCCTCGACGAAGAGGGCGTGATCCGGTTCGCGAAGGTCTACCCGATTCCCGAGCTGCCGGACATCGACGAGCAGATCCGTTTCTTGAAGGATATGGTGAAGGAGCAGCCATGCATGCGATGACGAAGGAGTTCCTCCAAGCGGCGTTCGCCGGCGAGAGCCAGGCCCACATGAAGTACCTCATCTTCTCGCAGGAGGCGGAGAAGAAGGGGATGCCGCAGCTAGGGCGCCTCTTCCGCGCGATCGCCTATGCCGAACAGGTCCATGCGACGAACCACTTCCGCGAGCTCGGCAAGATCGGCGACCCTGCCTCGAACGTGCAGTCGTGCATCGATGGGGAGTCGTTCGAGGTGAACGAGATGTACCCGGCCTATCACGCCGTGGCGGAAATGCAGGGAGAGAAGGGCGCGGTTCGTTCGACGTACTACGCCCTCGAGGCGGAGAAGATCCACGAAACGATGTACGCCAAAGCCAAAGCGGTCGTGTCCGGCGGCAAAGACCTCGCCCTCGGGCCGATGCTCGTTTGCCCGATCTGCGGACACACGGTCGAGGGCGAGGCGTTGGCGATGTGCCCGGTCTGTGGCGTGAAGCGAGAGCTATTCAAGACATTCTAGAGGAGGAGCCGATGAAGCTTGGCGAACTGATCAAGGGTGGAGCACAAGAGGGGAAGGAGAAGCACGTTCCGACGATCGAGCTCGTCGAGTGCAAGGAGTGCGGCGGGCGCGGGGTGAAGGTCACGGTGGGGAAGGAAGTCGCTCACCCGAACACGGTCGAGCACCACATCAAGTGGATTGCGCTCTTCGGGGTGAAGAACGGCGTCGCCGTCCACATCGCGACGTTCGACCTCGGGCCCACGTACGGGATTCCGAAGGCGGTCACGCACGCGAACCTTGATGGCTTGAGCGAGCTCGTCGCGGTCGAGTACTGCAACCTCCATGGCCTGTGGGAAGGTTCGCTCAAGCTGTAGGCATCAGATGGAGGAGGAAGGATGACAAACGTGCTTCCATCGATCGAGGCGCGGCGCGCGCGACGGGCTCTGTCGCCTGAACCGATCTCTCGGGAAGTCCTGGGGATCTTGCTGCAGGCCGCCCACCTCGCGCCGTCGTGTAACAACAGTCAGCCGTGGCGGCTGATCGTCGTCGACGAGCCCGAGGCTCTGGCTCGCGTCAAGGAGGCCCTGTCAGGCGGAAACTACTGGGCGAAGCAGGCGCCCGTCATCCTTGCCGTCGCTTCACGCCAGGACCTCGATTGCGCGCTTGGCGATCGCCGCGACTACTTCCTCTTCGGCTGCGGGATGGCGGTGGGAAACCTGATGATCCAGGCGACCGAACTCGGGCTGGTGGCCCACCCGATCGCCGGCTACAAGCCGGAGGCGGCCAAGGCCGCGCTCGGGATCCCCGAGGACTACGTCCTCATCACGCTCGTCATCGTCGGGCGGCCGGGAGACCCAGCCACGCTGTCGGACAAGCACCGCCAGATCGAGCAAGGGCCGAGGGTACGCCGCCCGCTCGAGACGGTCGTCGCCTGGAGCCAGTTCGCGTTCGACGATCCAAAGACGGAGGGGTAGGAACACCGGGTTGAGACTCTTGGGAGGCCTTATGAATCAGAAGAAGACATGCGCCGTCGTGTGCGCGCTGGCCGCAGCCTGCGCGCTGGTTCTCGGAGTCGTCGCGATGGGAGCGGCCGTGACGCTCACGTTCGAGTTCACGGACTTGGATCCGCACGCCGGCCAGACCATGTTCCTCCGCGTCGTGGATGCGGCGACGTTCGTCGAGGTCGCACGGCTGCGCGTGCCCGAGATCCCGGCTGGCGCGTTCCAGATTGACGTCTCGCCGTTCGAGACCGGGGCCTCGTACCAGGTCGACTACTTCATTGACGCGACCGGCAATGGGGCGTACGACGCGCCGCCGACCGACGAGGCGCGACGCTTCTTCCTCTCGGACGTGCAGGCGAGCGGCGCAATCAATGTGGTGCACGATGCGACACTGACCGACATCGACTGGCCGCCATTCATCGATGGTGTCGTCAGCCCGGGCGAGTACCGCCATGCGATGACCGACCCCGCAACCGGGATCAGCGTGTTCTGGCAGAACGACGCGACCGTTCTCCGCATTGGCCTCGTCTCTCCGGGCACGGGCTGGGTCGGCATCGGCTTCGGACCGGTCGACCTGATGCAAGGCGCCGACATCCTCATCGCCGCCGTCTCGAACGGCGTTCTCACGATCCAGGACCAATTCGGCGTCGGACAGACCGTGCATCGCCTGGACTCGCAGGGAAACATCATCCAGGCGGCGGGAACCGAGGCGGACGGCGTAACAACGGTTGAGTTCTCCCTCTTCCTCGCCTCGGGCGATCCCGCGGACAACGCGCTCGTTCCGGGCCAGACCGTTGGCGTGATCCTCGCCCTGCACGCGAGCTCCGACAGCTTCACGAGCCGCCACACGGCGCGCTCGACGACGGCCATCACGTTGGACGGAGGAATCTAGGATGGAAGCTCTGCGATCGTTCGGCTATGGCACGTCGCTCGGACCGTTTCCGGTTGCCGTGTGGTTCGGGTTCGCCACGCTCGTGCTCTTGATTCTGGCCGCGGGAATTGCCAGCCTGAAGAAGCAGATCCCCGCGCTGCGGCGCGTCTCCGTCCGAGTGCACCGCGGGCTGGCCATCGCAGGCCTCGTCCTCGCGCTCTTCCACCTCGTGCTCGGGCTGTCCGTCTACGTGTAGGCACGGCGAGGGCGAGCCCTCTAGTAGTCGGGGCGGAGGCCGAACTCGGCCGACTCGACCCACTCGTTCGGGCGGTTGTAGTACTCGACGAGCGAGCTCACGAGGGCATAGTGGCTGTGCTCGACCTGCGCGAGTTCTCCGAGGAGGCGGGCCACCCGAGCGTCGTCCGCGCCCTCAGCGTGCTCGCGGTAGAAGGCCTCCGTCTGGCGTTCGAGGTCCATGGCGCGGCGGAGGAGATCGAGAAGACCTCCGTCGCGCGAGAGGGTGTTCGCGCCACCTTCCACCGCGCCGCGGACCCACGCTGACGCCGCAGCCACGAGATCAGGACCCTTCAGGTCCTTGGCAGCATCAAGGCGCCGAAGCGCCATCGCGTGGCCGGCCTCGGCGTCGGCGAGCAGGACGAGGAGCTTCGTCGCGCTTGGGTTCTGCGCGCGATCTGCGGCCTGCCGGTAGTTCCTCTCCGCCTTCTCCTCAAGGCGAACGGCATCGTCGATCACTCCCATGGCTCTCCTCCCTTCCTAGGTTCAGGCTGTGGCGTCGCCGTGGCGTCGACAAGGAGAGTAGGGGGGCGAGCCCTCTTCGTCAATTCCCGTCAGCTGACGACGGGGGCGTGGAGACAGTCGCCACACGAGACGACATCTACGCCGTCTTGCGTCTCGATCAGGAGACGGCCGAGCGCGTCGATCCCGACGGCGCAGCCGGCAACCGTCCGGTCGGCCGTGACGTCGACGCGCACGCGGCGGCCGAGAGTAGCCGACCGCGCGCGGTAGCTGTCGAGGATGCCGGCCTCCGACTCCTGCGCCACGACTTCACTGTGGATCGCACGGACGAGGGCGTCGCGATCGGCGCGCACCCCGAGATCGAGCAGGCACGCCGCGTCCCCGAGCGGGCTCGTCGTGAGGTTGATGCCCACGCCGACCCGTGCAACGTCCGCGTCCGCCTCAATGAGAATCCCGCCAAGCTTCCGTTCGCCGACGACGAGATCGTTGGGCCATTTGAGCCGCACGGCCACGCCGAGGGCCTCGAGGACCCGAGCCGCCGCTAGGCCCGGCACGCAGGGCGAGAAGTCGATCGCTTGGCACGATGAACGTCGCGTAGAGGCCACCGGGCGGAGAAGTCCAGACTCGTCCTAGCCGGCCGCGGCCGTCGGTCTGCTGGTCCGCCACGACGATGTCGCCGACGCGCGCACGTCCGCCTTCGAGGAGATCGCGCGCCGCGCGTTGCGTTGACGAGACGCTGTCGAACGAGTGAACGACCGGCTCTCCGTCACGCGGCATCGCAGATGGGGAAGGTCTCCCCGGCGTGCGGCATCACGAGGACGCGGTAGTTCTTCCCGAAGCGTTCTTCCGCTTCAGACAAGGCGTCGCGTGGGTCGGTCGCCGGCCGAAGGAAGAAGCGGCGAACCGTGTCCTCGGGAAGCTCGGACTGCAGGTACACGAGAACGCGCGCGAGGTCCTGCGCGAGGTACACGGCCTTGTGGCCGCCAAGCTTGAACCCCTCGCACTCGAGGATTGAGAGCACGTCGGCCGGACACGCGCTGCGCTCGATCCAGTCCTGGAAGACGCGATGCCCGATGCCGTCCGGACAGGCGGCAAGGAGGTAGACGATCCCGCCGTCGCGCACCGCACGCACGGCCGTGTATTGCGCCTTGTACGCCTGGTAGAGGTCGATGTCCTTCGGGTGCCCGCCGGCCGACGCGATGACGACGTCCGCTCGCTCCGGCACGCGCACGACGCAATGTTCGTCCCAGAACCGCCGCGCTTCGGCGTGCGCCCCCTCCGGATCGCCGATGACGACCTTCGCGATCTCGCCCTTCGCGTTCATCACAACGTCGACGAGGAAGTCGACGCCGACAAGCTTCGCCGCCTCGACCATCTCCTCGCTGATCGGGTTCCCGTCGTAGATGCAGGCCTGACTCTGCGGGTGCGACATCTGCGCGTGGTTCGCCTCGATCGTCGCGCGCCCGGCGACGCCAGGCAGGATGTTCTTCCGCCCGCCCGAATAGCCGGCGTAGTAGTGCATCCCGACGTGGCCGATCGTGACCACGTGGTCCGCCTCCGCCACGAGCCGGTTGACGAGGATCGGCGTACCGCGAGAACTCCTCCCGATCTCGACGACATCGCGATCGCAGTTGTGGATCGCCACGCGGAACTCGCGACGAAGCTCGCCGAGCATCTTCTCAAGTTCGTCGTCGGTCGACGCACGATGCGTTCCCGTCGCAACGAGGAACGTCACGTCGCTCGCAGACACGTGATCGCGGATTCGTTCCCAGATCAAAGGGAAGAGAAGGCGAGTCGGCGTCTTGCGCGTGTGGTCGGTGATCACGAACACTGTCTTCCCCCCGCCGCGCAAGGCCGCCGCGGGATTGGCCATCCCGATCGGGGAGTTCCACGCGCTGGCGAAGGCACTCGGGAGATCGACGGCGGACATGTCGCGCGGCTTGAGCGTACCGAGCAGATTCGCGTCCGGGACGTTGACCGAGACCGTCGCGCACCCGTAGGCAAGATCGAACCGAGCCACAGGCCACCTCCCTTCTTCTCCTCTTGGCTCCCGTGCCGGGGATCGTAGCGCCTGACCCCACGAGCGACAACCGGCGCGCGCCGGCCGGGATCCCGCTGCACATTGCTCGGCGGGCCTTGAACCTTCGGCGCGGCAGGAACGACTCACGGGAGAGGAGGTTCGGATGGGAATGCCGGCGTGGCGAATTCTGTGGCTCGTTGGGAAGCTCGGGAAGCGGATGTACGTCATCCATCAGCAGGTGGTGCGCATCGCGGATGTGTTCCGAGACGAGGATCGGATCCTCGATCTGGGCGGCGGCGGCGCGGGCGTGATCGGGCAGCTTCGCGGGCAGCAGGTGACTGCCGTCGATATCCGACAGGAGGAACTCGACGAAGCGCCGCCGGGGCCGATCAAGGTGGTGGCAGACGCTAGAGCGCTCCCGTTTCCTGATGGGTCTTTCGATGCAGCGACGGCGTTCTTCTTCCTGATGTACGTCCCGGCAGCGGATCGCAAGGCGGTTCTCCAGGAGGCCCATCGAGTGCTTCGCCCCGGAGGGACATTCCACGTCTGGGACGTGGTCATTCCCGCTCTTGGCGAACGAACCCACAAGCTGTTCGTGGTTCCTGTCCGAGCGCAGCTCCCCCATCAGACCATCAAGACGGCCTACGGCGTTCCGTGGAAGGATCGAGAGATGTCTGGCGACAGCGTCGCGCAGTTGGCACGGGACGTCGGCTTCGCCGTGGCCGCCACGGCGCAAGAACGTGAGACGTTCCACCTGACCCTGACACGACGGACGGGGTAGCGCGCCGCGTTTCCAGCGGCTCGCATCGGAACCGACATAGTCGGGGCCGACACAGTCGGAACCGACATAGCCGGGGCCGACATAGTCGGAGTCGACACGGGCGCGCACCTGTTGCCACGATGGCTCTCACTTCGAAATCCGGTCCAATCCTCTTGACCCGCCCCTCCGACGTGCGATGGAGTGGCGATTGGAAAAAAACGGGGAACGGGTACGCTTGAGCAAAGGAGCGACATGACGATCTCGAGGAGCTACCGAACGTCGGAATCGGTCACGGAAGGTCACCCGGACAAGGTGGCGGACAGGATCTCGGACGCGGTCCTGGACGCGGTGCTGCGCGACGACCCGCTATCCCACGTCGCGTGCGAGACGTTCCTCACGACCGGACTCGTCGTGGTGGGCGGGGAGATCACGACCAAGACCTACGTCGATATCCCGTCACTCGTTCGCCGTGTCCTGGCCGACATCGGCTACGACCGGCCGGAGTTGGGGTTCCACTTTCAGGATTGCGCGGTCCTCTCAGCGATCAAAGAACAGTCGAAGAACATCGCGGATGCCGTGGGGAATCCCTCTGAGAAGCGCGAAGGCTCGAAGGATCCGCTCAACGAACTCGGAGCCGGCGACCAGGGCATCACGTTCGGCTACGCGAGGTCGGACACCGAAACCCTGATGCCTCTCACGATTCACCTCGCCCATCGCCTGGCGCAGCGCATGGCCGCCGTGCGGAAGGACAAGACCGTTCCCTTTCTTCGCCCTGACGGCAAGACACAGGTAACCGTCGAATACGAGGGCGATCGGCCAATCCGCGTCGACACGGTGCTCCTCGCGGCCCAGCACGGACCTGACGTCGCGCGAGAGGAGATCGAGCGCGAGCTTCTCCGCCACGTCGTGGAACCCGTGCTCGGCCGCTGGCTCGATGAGAAGACGCTGGTGCTCATCAACACGTCCGGGCAGTTCGTCATCGGAGGTCCGGCGTCGGATTCGGGCGTGACAGGACGAAAGATCATTGTCGACACGTACGGCGGGTTCTCGTCGCACGGGGGCGGCGCGTTCTCCGGCAAAGACCCGACGAAGGTCGACCGCACCGGCGCGTACATGGCGCGCTACGTAGCGAAGAACCTCGTGGCTGCGGGGCTCGCGCGCGAGGTCGAGGTCGAAATCGCCTACGCCATCGGCCGGGCCGCGCCGCTGGCCGTCAACGTGCAGAGCTACGGAACCGGAACGGTGTCCGACGAGCGCCTGCGCGACGTCGTGCTCAAGACCTTCGACCTACGCCCCAAGGCGATCATCGACGCGTTCGATCTCCTGCGGCCGATCTACGAGCCGTTGTCCGCCTATGGCCACTTCGGCCGCACCGACCTCGACCTGCCCTGGGAGCAAACCGGCGCGGCCGATCGTTTGGCGCGCGCGATTCGTTAACCCAGGCCTAGGCCTGCCAGTTCTCCGCCGACCTGGAGCGGACGATGCTGCTTGCCGTCTCGATGAACGCCTGCACCGGAACGGCGCCGGCATCCTCTCCGTTGCGCAGCCGCAGCGCGACCGCCCCCGCCTCGGCCTCGCGATCGCCGACGACGAGCATGTACGGGATCTTGTCAAGCTGCGCCGCCCGAATCTTCGAGTTCATTCGCTCCGAGGTATCGTCCACGACCGCCCGCAGCCCTGCGTTCCGCAGCCGCTGCGCTACGTCAGCCGCGTAGGCGTTGTGGCGGTCGGCGATGGGAATCACGACGGCCTGAATCGGAGCGAGCCAAACGGGGAAGGCTCCGCCGTAGTGCTCGATGAGGCAGCCGATGAAGCGCTCAAGGCTTCCCAGAAGGGCGCGATGCACCATGTACGGGCGATGAGGGGCGCCATCCTCACCGATATACGTCATGTCGAAGCGCTCGGGCAGGTTGAAGTCGAATTGGATCGTCGAGCACTGCCACGCTCGGCCGAGCGTGTCGCGCACCTTGATGTCGATCTTCGGTCCGTAGAATGCGCCGCCGCCGTCATCCACCTTGTACGGCAGTCCTCGTGCATCGAGCGCGGCCTTGAGGGCCGACGTCGCTTGCTCCCAACGCTCCGGCTCGCCGACGGCCTTGCCGGCGTGGGGCCGCGTCGCGAGGTAGATGTCGAAGTCGCGGAACCCGAAGGCCGAAAGCATGTTCACGCTGAAGTCGTAGACCCCGCGGATCTCCGCATCAACCTGATCGGGGCGGCAGATGATGTGCCCGTCGTCGATGGTGAACCCTCGCACGCGCAGGAGCCCGTGCAGGACGCCCGACCGCTCGTAGCGATAGACGGTGCCAAGCTCGGCCATGCGAATCGGAAGCTCGCGATAGGAATGGTTGCGCGTCTTGTAGATCAGGATCTGATACGGACAGTTCATCGGCTTCACGTAGTAGTCGGCGCCGTCGATGTCCATCGGCGAGTACATGTTCTCGCGGTAAAAATCGAGGTGGCCGCTCGTCGCCCACAGCTGAGACTTGCCGATATGCGGCGTGGTCACGATGTCGTAGCCCTGGCGATCGTGCTCCGCGTACCAGAATTCCTCGATCGTGCGGCGCAACCGAGCACCCTTGGGGTGCCAGCAGATGAGGCCGGCTCCGCCCTCTTCGTGGATACTGAATAGGTCAAGATCCTTGCCCAGCTTGCGGTGGTCGCGCTTCGCCGCCTCCTCAAGCCGCCAGAGGTACTGCTCGAGGTCCTTCGCCTTCTCCCACGCCGTGCCGTAGATCCGCTGGAGCATCGGGCGGGCCTCGTCGCCGCGCCAATAGGCGCCGGCCACGGAGAGGAGCTTCACGGCATCGGGCCGCAGGCCGCCGGTCGAGCGAAGGTGCGGGCCGCGGCACAGATCGACGAACTCGCCCTGCTCAAAGAGGCTGACGACGTCATCCTCGATGTCCGCGAGAAGCTCGAGCTTGTAGGTTTCCCCCCGTCCTTCGAACAGGGTTCGCGCCTCGGCCTTGGTCATCTCCCGGCGGACGATGGGCAGATCCGCGGCGATGATTCCGCGCATCTCGTCCGCGATCTGGGCGAGATCCTCCTCGGCAAGCGGCGTGGGGAGGTCAAGGTCGTAGTAGAAGCCTTCCTCGATCGCCGGGCCAATGCCGAGTCGCACGCCCGGGAATCTCCGCTTCACGGCCTGGGCCATGACGTGGGACGCGGTGTGACGCAACGTCTGCAGGGCCTCCGGCCCGCCGGGGCCGATGACCGAGAGGTCCCCGTCGACCAGAGCGGCCTCTCGCAGGTCGTGCAGCTCCCCATTGAAGCGGACGCAGATGGCGGCCTTCGCCAGTCTCGGGCCGATGCCCTCGGCCACCTCGAGAAAGGAGGCCCCTCTCTTCACCTCACGCACGGAGCCGTCGGGCAGCGTGATCCGAACCATCCTTGCCTCCTTCCAAAGCGCAGCCATCATCCGGGACCGCAGTTCATCGCCACGTCGAGCGTGGCTCTAGCGAGGCGCGAACGCCGCGCATCGATCTACAGAATGTATCGCGCCAGATCGGGATCGGTGGCGATTCCCGCGAGCCGCGCGTCGACGTACGCCTTGTCGATCCGCACCGTCTCGCCTCGCTTCCGGTCCGCGTCGAACGAGATCTCCTCCATGAGCTTCTCCATGACCGTCGTCAGCCTTCGCGCTCCGATGTTCTCGGTCGTCTGGTTCAGTTCGTAGGCAATGGACGCGATGGCATCGATGGCCTTGGGTTCGAACTCGACGGACAGTCCCTCCGTCCCCAGGAGTGCCTTGTACTGTGCGATCAGCGCGTCCTTCGGCTCGGTCAGAATGCGGCGAAACTCGGACGCCGTGAGGCTGTCGAGCTCGACGCGAATCGGAAGGCGCCCCTGCAATTCGGGGATGAGGTCGGACGGCTTCGACATGTTGAACGCGCCCGCAGCGATAAACAGGATGTTCTCCGTGCTCACGGCGCCATAGCGCGTGCGGACCGTCGTCCCTTCGAGGAACGGCAACAGGTCCCGCTGGACGCCCTGCCGCGATACGCCCGGCCCGCCCAACTCTTCGCGTCCCCCGGCGGCGATCTTGTCGATCTCGTCGATGAAGATAATGCCCATCTCCTCGGCGAGCCGAAGGCCTTCCTGGCGAACCTCATCCATGTTGACCAGGCGGTCGACGACCTGCTCGAACAGGACGTTGCGCGCCTCGCGGATGCGGATCTTCTTCTTCTTGCGCGACGGAGGCAGGAGGCCGGACAGGACGTCGCCCATGTCGATGCCCATTTGGTCCATCCCGTCTTGGGAGAAGACCTCGATTTGAGGCATTACGGGTTCCTCCACGGTGATCTCGATGAACCGCTCATCGAGTTCCCCGGCAGCGAGCTTCTCCCGCAACTTCTCGCGCGTCCTCGCAGCGCTCTCCTCCTTGTCCGCCTCCTCGTCCGTGGCGGGGGCGGGAGGGAGCAGGGCATCGAGGATCTCCTCGATCACCATGCGCTCCGCTTCATCTTCCACGCGGACGATCTCGTCCTCGCGAATCATGTCGATCGCGGTATCCACGAGGTCGCGAACCATGGTCTCGACATCTCGTCCGACGTAGCCGACCTCGGTGAACTTTGTCGCCTCCACCTTGACGAAGGGGCACGTCGTCAGGCGGGCCAAGCGTCGCGAGATCTCCGTCTTCCCGACGCCCGTCGGGCCGATCATGAGGATGTTCTTCGGCTTGATCTCGAGGCGCATCTCCTCCTCAACGTACTGACACCGCAGCCTGTTGCGCAGGGCGATGGCCACGGCGCGCTTGGCGTTCGTCTGCCCCACGATGTACTTGTCGAGTTCGTCGACGACCTGTTGAGGCGTCAATCCAGAGATCTGGTCGTCGGGCGCTTCCATGAGTGCGCTCATGTTCTCCTTACCAAGCGAGCTCTTCGAGAATGATCTGGTCGTTCGTGTAGATGTCGATCTCGGCCGCGATCAAGAGCGCGCGGCGAGCGATGTCGGCCATGGGCATCGGGCCGGAGGAGAGGAAGGCCATGGCCGCCGCCTGGGCGTACGGACCCCCGGAGCCCACGGCCATCACGCGGCCGTCAGGTTCGAGGACATCCCCGGTGCCAGAGATCATGAGCAGAGCTTCTTCGCTCGCCGCGAGCATGACGGCCTCGAGGTGGCGTAGAATGCGATCGGTTCGCCATTCCTTGGTCAACTCGACCGCCGACCGCCGGAGCTTCCCATCGTACTTCTTCAGTTTTCCCTCGAACTTGTCGAGCAACGCCAGGCAATCGGCCGTGGCGCCGGCGAAGCCGACGAGGACGCAGCCATCATGCAAGCGGTAGACTTTCCGCGTGCTCTTCTTGATGATCGTCGTCTCGAACGTGGCCTGCCCGTCGCAGGCCATGACGGCGCGGCGTTCCTCCGGCGAGTGAAGTGCGAGAATGGTCGTGTTCCGGACGCGTTCCATAGCCGCCCATTCTAGATCTCTTGCGCTCTTCCTTCAACGAGGGGAAGAAACCTTTGGGATGAAGCGCGGCCTCGCACTACAACAAACGCAGAGGAATCTTCTCTCTATGACGTGTTGTAGTGGTAGTAGTCTCCTCCGGGAAAGGGGAGAACCGCCCTCGTAGCGACATAATTAGCTCTTGCGCTTCCGGGTGACTGTCGAAAGCTTGGGGACACCGCGCGCCAGCCTGAGGACAACTCCTTGCATCGCCAGACGCCCCGGTCTCATCCCCCGCTCCTCCCCAGGATACGTGCCTCCAGGGTCTCTATCTATCCACAGGATCGGGCGGCGTTCTCTCTCGCTGCGGGATCGCGGAAGACCCTCTACCGGATGAGAGAGTAGCGGGACTCCAACGCCTCCTGGAGGTCCGTGATGTCCGCATTGAGGAGAGGGGTGTCGGCGAGAAGAAGCTTGATCTTGGAGTAGGCGTGCATGATGGTCGTGTGGTCGCGATCGCCGAATTCCCGTCCGATCGACGGGAACGACAGCTCGGTCAGTTCGCGCGCAAGGTAGATGGCGATTTGGCGAGCCTGAGCGATCTCCTTCTTCCGACTCGCTCCGTCGAGTTCAGGAAGCGGAATCTGATAGTGCAGCGCCACTTCTTCCTTGATGTGGGAGACGGTCAGTCTCGGTCGGCGTCCCTCTTTCGGAAGGATCCCTTCGATGCTTCTCGGGGTCAGGGGTTGTCCTTGAAGCTCGGCGTACGCAATCGCCTTGACGAGCGCACCCTCGAGAGCGCGAACGTTGGACGAAATACGTTTCGCGATGAGTTCGAGCACGTCGTGATCGACGTCGAGTCCGCGGGTCACGGCCTTCTCACGAAGAATGGCCATCCGCGTTTCAAAGTCGGGAGGCTGGATGTCGGCCTCGAGGCCCCACTTGAACCGCGACACCAGGCGATCCTGAAGGCCCGCCAAGTCCTCGGGGGGCCGATCGCTCGACAGCACGATCTGCTTTCGACTGCCGTGGAGCTCGTTGAAGGTATGAAAGAGCTCCTCCTGCGTCGCCTCTTTGCCCTTGAGGAATTGCACGTCGTCGATGAGAAGGAGGTCGACCTGGCGATACTTCTCGCGGAACGCGGCCGTCCCATTCTTCCGAATCGCATGGATGAGCTCAATCGCGAATCGCTCCGACGTCGTGTACACGACGGACCGTGTCGGATCCGCGGCCGTCACGGAGTTGCCGATCGCCTGAAGAAGGTGCGTCTTTCCCAAGCCTACGCTCCCATAGACAAAGAGGGGGTTGTAGGGCTTCTTGAGATTGCGGGCGACGGCATCGGCCGTTGCTTCCGAGGCGGCGACGGCGAGGCGGTTGTTCTCTCCGCGCACGAACGCGGCGAACGTATAGTCCGGGTTCAAGGGCAGTGTCCCGCCGACCGTGGCGGTCACTGCAGCTTCGTCTTCTTGAGGGCGCGGCGACGCGTCCTCCGAACTGGGTGCAAGCACGCGGACTTCAAGAGAGATCGGTTGCCTACATACCGAAGTTGCTATCCCTTCGATCGTCTCGCGATAGCGGCGCTCGATTCCCCCCTTCTTGAAGGAGTCGGGGACGCCGATCACGAGCGCGCCGTTTGCGCAGTCCAGCGGCTGCGCCTCGGAGAACCACGTCTCGAAGCTTGTGGAAGGGATTTGCGTTCGAAGGTCCGAGAGAACGGAGTCCCAAACCATGATTGGCGAGTCGCCCACCGCACCCTCCTCCCTTCACCAACCTGAGCGTATCGAAGAGCGTGCGCCGGGGTCAAGCGTACGCCGGCCGCTCGCGCTCGCGGGCCGCGGGCGGTAAGTCCCGCGCGAAGCATGTCCTGCCGCGAGGCGACTCCCTGACCCTGTTGGGCGAGGACAGCTGTCCCCGCCGGCTGGCCCCGCCTTGCTGAGCCGGCGGGCGCAAGAGACTTCCGCGATGTGTTGTCCTCGCCTGTGGATAATCCAGAAAACGCTTAGCCCTAGATGCTTATTTGCACAACCTGCTTGTGGACAACGTGGGGATCCAGAAGGTCTCGCGGTCTGTGCGTCGTTTCCTTCATGCGCCCCGTGGAACGCACCACGGACTTATCCACAGCGAAGTGGCCTTTTGGAGCCTTTTCCAGGCAGTTCTCCACAGGGTTATCCCCACGCACTCCGGGCACCGCAGGTGGTGGAATATGCTTGACTACGCTGTTCTGTCGCGCGAGCGAGAGAACGCAGTTCCCATGCTGCGCGCAGTGCGAAGAGGCTAGATATCGCTCGTTGCTGGATTTGTCGGACAACTTCGGGGAAGAGATGGTGCCGAGGCCCAGACTCGAACTGGGGACACCGGCCTTTTCAGGGCCGTGCTCTACCAACTGAGCTACCTCGGCACGAACGAGCGGGGACGACCGGATTTGAACCGGCGATCTCTGGAGTGACAATCCAGCGTCTTAGGCCTGACTGGACCACGTCCCCGTAACATGAAAACCCATTTGGGCAAGACAGGACTCGAACCTGCGACCTTCCGGATGTAAGCCGGATGCTCTCCCAACTGAGCTACTCGCCCATTATAGCGGACCCCTATCGATGCGCAAGAGAGGCCCGCTGGCGTCCTTGCGGGACACCTCTTGAACTTCAGGTCGGGTTGCCGGCCCGACATGAGGCAGAGTAAGCGCGGCGCAAGGCCAATTCAAGGACCGGACCGAACGACGGGGTAGACCCCTCCTTGACCCAAAGCTTCTGCCTGCGGTCTGCGCCCTTCCTTCTCCCCGCTCAAGCTGAGAGCTTCTCTCGATCAGAGCACAGCGTGGCCCAACCACCGTCCAGTCGGCGCGCGCTTGTCGCATTGGCCAACGTCGGCGAAGACAGGCTAGACTAGCTTAGGAAGTAGATCATCCGCCGGGGGGCGGGGTATGAGCAGTGGACGACAGAGTGAGTTTGGCGATCGGGATGACCTACGTGCACTGCGCGAGCGACTCGCTCAACTAGAGCAGCAAAACGCGCAGCTAGGAGCTTCCGAAGAGAGGCTTCAGATCCTGTTCGAGCAGGCCCCTGACGGCTACTACCTCAGCGACCTCAAGGGGACATTCGTGGATGGCAACCCCGCAGCCGAGAGGATCACCGGCTACAAGAGGGAGGAGCTCGTTCACAGCAGCTTCCTCAAGCTGAAGCTCCTCTCGGCGAAGGACTTGCCGAGAGCCGCCTCTCTCCTCGCGAGGAACGTGCTGGGGCAGTCAACCGGCCCGGACGAGTTCATCCTGACTCGCAAGGATGGAGCTGCAATCACAGTCGAGATATCGACCCGCCCAGTGAGAATCGGCAAGCGGCGCTTGGTTCTTGGCATCGCGCGGGACATCACCGAGCGCAAGCGCGTGGAGCACCAGCTCAGGGAACGCACGAAAGAATTACAGGCACTCTACAGTCTGGCCGAGATCGCGGAGAGGGACGACATCTCTCTGGAAGAGCTGTACCAGGAACTGGCGAACATCCTGCCGAAGAGCTGGCGGTACGAAGACATCGCCT
>Ga0247842_10003647_pt1 | contig 20319 bp, 20 predicted proteins | sample LaCruzMarch2015__3_FD_192411 | JGI IMG/M metagenome (GOLD analysis project Ga0247842, IMG submission 192411) | Freshwater microbial communities from meromictic Lake La Cruz, Castile-La Mancha, Spain - LaCruzMarch2015_19m | ecosystem: Environmental > Aquatic > Freshwater > Lake | place: Spain...
TTATACAATTGGAAGTTGATTCTAGGGCAAGACTGAAACCACGTTGAGGAGGTTCCCATGGTGCGTTACTCCGTGCAGATCGAGATGAAGGCGAAGACCAACGATGGGATAAACCCCCAGAACCTGGGACAGATGCTGTTCGCCTTGCGGCAGCGCTGTCTGGGTCGTGATGACGATCTGACCGTTCGGGTCAGCGCGGGAGTGGGCGAGTTGGCGGTTCACATGAACGTGTTCATCACCTTCGAGCTGACGCTCGAGGAGCTCATCGCGGCGATTCCGCAGCTCCAGCAGATGGACGTCCACTTCATCCCTGACCTCACCGGCAAGGGAAAGAAAGAGTGCGCCCAGCACCTCGGCCACGAGAAGGCGTACCGGGTCCAGGAGATCCGCGCCTGATCCAAGGCCAACGAGAGAAGAGCAGACCTCTCTAACGACTGCTACCGATCCATGATCGGTGCGACGCAGGAAAACGCTTGATACCTGCACAAGAACCCCGCTCGGTCACGCTGAGTGGGGTTTCTTTTTGACAAAAAATCCAGAAAAATATTTATTATAAAAAAAAGAGCCGTCCGTCTATGGTGTAGACGAACGGCTGGTGGTCAGACAACGGCACGAACCTTGCTCGGGACGTAGACGCGCAGGGTGTGGGTCAGTTCGTAGCGGATGTTCACGACTTCGATGGCACGACGTTCAGTGTCATTGCCAATAAAGACTGCTACGCTTTGAACGCCTTTGTCCTCGAGTTTCTTGACGATGTCTGGCAACGTCATACCTGCGAGGGGAACGTCCACGGCTCGTTGTCGCTTGCCGTCTTGGTTCTTGTCGTAGATGCGGAGGTGAGTGGCGTCGGCCAAAGTCGGCGCGTTCATCTCTTCATCTCCGTTCTCGATGATGATCGCTTGCGCTTCACGCAAGAGTTCGAAGGTGGGTCGTACGAAAGAGACCCAGACTTCCTGGTTCAGGAAATCATCGAATTGCGCGAGGTACTGCTTGATGCGTCTTTCGATCGTCCGATGCAGTGGTCCGTGAGCTTTGCTACTCGCTTTCGTTCCAACAGTGAGAATGCAGGTCGCAGTCGTACCGTCGGAGAAGGTGATCAGCTCTTTCACGTCCTTTATGCCTTCGATGCGAGCAAGGAGGTCCCTGATCGCTTGGACCTTGTCTTCACCGATAGAGAGCGCAATCAACACTTTCAGTGAGTTCGAGAGCATCTCGATGCCGGTGCGCATCACCATGTAGGCGACGATGAGGCCGAGACTGTACTCGATCACTGAACCGATGAGGGGAATGGTGCTCGGGAATCTTTCTCCGAGGAGGAAGATGAGGCCGAACTTGAGGCTGAAACCAATGGCGCTGCCGATTTCCACTCGGCCATCGCTTAGGGTTTCTTGTCCATCAGCAACCATGCTCATCATGCCGGCTTTTTTGCCGGATGCAATTTCGTAGCGGCCGATGGTCATCGAGATGACAGCGCTGAGACTAGCCGTGAGGCCGACTGCGACGAATGCATTGCCCGTCAGTAGTTGCGGCTTCACTTCGGGGAAGATGAAGCTTGGCAGGAAGGCGCGTAGTGGCTGATCCAGTGGTTGGTACAAGGAGATAAGTCCCGAGAAGGACTTGGTGAAGGTGTCGTAGGTCAGCCAGAACAGTGCCATGGAGATGATGAGGACGAGAAAGGACTCGATCCTCTTGCGTCCCATCGGATACTTGCCCGAACGGGGTTTGTTGCCGAGGTAGACACCGAAGAACATGACGAGACCGACTTCGATGAGGTCGGCCAGGTTGTGAAAGCCGTCTGCGATTAGTGCGGGCGAATTTACCCAGGCGCCGACTTCCATCTTGGAGAGCCATTTCGCCACGTACATGATGCCAGTTACGGCCATCACGGTCCACGGCGAGAGGAAGAAGCGCTTTGTCTTTGCTTCCATTTTTTCCTCCTACGCCATGATTAGGGTGGGGATGGTCGAGAAGTCCAGGATCTGCAGTGAGTGGCTACCAAAAACCACGTCACTCGCAACTGCCATGATGATCATGAAGCAGTCGTGATCAAGGGCCGCATTGGCGATTCCTTCGGCGATCAGCTGCGGAAAGACAGAGGTGATTTCCAGTTCGACTTTCACGCCTGCTACTTGGCACAGCTCGAGAGCTTGACGCAAGGTCTCTCGGGCACCTTCGACCATGTGGTCGCGCCAATCTTTCGAGGTGCAACTAGCTTTCGGTCTGGTGGTGTGGTAGAGGACGATCGTGGCGTCGAGCTTCTTGGCCACGAACAACGCTGGCTTCAGAGCTTTCAGCGCAGTTGTCTCTCGGCCAAAGGGGACGAGGATCTTGGTCTTCTTGTGCGGGTTGAAGCGATGTTCATCGTGGGCAGCAAGCATGATGAGCCCGCTGCGCGCACGCCCAGAAGCTTCCTTTTGGGCCAGCGAATTGCTGACCACCACGAGTCCAGTTTCTCCAACGATGTGCTCCGCAATTTGGATGCCGGGGATGGCACTTTGGAGTCTGGTTCGCTGCAGCGATTGAAGTTCTTCGGACGTTCGACCCAGGGCCGGAAGTTTGGTTCCTCCGGGGTAGACGAACATGGGCAGATCGAGTACGGCGGCGAGGTCTCGGGCAAAGTGAACTTCAGCCTTCTCGTTGACACTAAGAAGGCAGACTCCGAGGAGTGGGGCTTCTTGTGCAGTAGTCATGTGGGGCTCCTTTGAGGTTCTATGTCAATGTTCAGAAAGAACTTGAGAGATTATCATAAAAAGTTAAAAATGTCAATTTTAAAATAAAAAAATAGTGCTTTGATTTAGCAAGGCGCTATTTTTAGTTTTTCTGTTAGATCTTTTTGAATTTTTCCCACTTTTCAGCAAAGATTTTTTTTACATCAGTCATGATTTTGGGATTAAGCATGCCATCTAGTGGTCTATCGAAAATTAAACAATCACGAACTTCGGTCGCTGATATTTTGGGGGTAGTTCCATCAAAACGATTCATGATTTTGCACTTACGTTTTTTGTCGAGAAAGAAAACAACATCCTCTTCACAACCACCGAAAAAGATTACATTTTTGGGATTGATGCCCATCGAGGTGAGGATGTCATCTAGCGCCACCAACCATTCTTCGTCTGTAATATAATCTGGCAGACCAACGACTTTTATTTTAGGGAATAATTTTTTGATAAAGTTACGGCGTTCTTGATATGAGAAAAAATGGCGCAAAGAAAATCCAGCATTCGTACTGCCAATAGCCACAAGGCAGTTTGCCACGCCAAAGATTTTTATCATTAAAAACAGAGACCACGACCGAATCAACAAAAGAAAAAGCCTAGCGCAATATCTGCTGGAGACCTCAAGCAGGCCGCGAAGGATAAAAAAGCGGCTGAAATTGGATTTCAAGGTATCTTTAAAAATTCGGGAGCTGAGGAGTCTTCAATTCAAACAGGTTCTAAAATTGAATCCGAAGAAAAAGAATATGAGATAGAAGAATTTCAAAAAGAATTGGTTCGGGTTCTTTCCGATCCTAACGCCGATGCGCATTACCTTGGTTATGCGGTTAAAAAATGTAAAGAAAGAGGTGCAACGCAAGCGGAATTAGATGCGGCAGAAGCAGAAGTGTGCGGACAATTGGGGATAGATGCAGAAAAACGGCGAGCAGCTAGACGAGGAGCTTTGGAGGATTATAAAAAACGAGTAAGAGCGTTAATGTCATTTGTCCACGTTGGCGCACGACCTGGCGTTTATAATGAATTTCCATCAGGGAATCGTGCAGCGGAAAAGGCTAGCGAAGCTTATGATGAAGCAAAAAAGTTGTGCGAGCGTTTAGCAATTTCAAAAGATGACTTGGAAAATATATATATAGAAATTTCTAACGAAGTGAAGGAACAGGAAGTGCGAAAAACTTTTATGCGTGAATATGTGGGAGCTTTGCAAGATTACAGGCGAGAATATGGGACAGACTATAAAGTGGGCTATCAGAATTGGCAGGCAAATCAGGCATACGAAAAAGCTACACGTGCAGGTGCAACCGAGGATCAGATGGCTGAATTACGGGACAAGGTTAGTCGCGGAGTATCTATTTATATTTAAGGCGAGAGTGATTCCTGCAAGCTAAAATTATCTTCCATTCGCCCAAACAAAAAATTCCCACAAAAGTGAGAATTTTTTGTTGGCTTGCCATGTATCGGCAGCCAACGAAGTTGGCAACTGGTACATGGCTCGGGGACCTTGCACCATAAAGGTGCGAGGCAGGTAGGGATTCCTGCAAACTAAAATTATCTTCCGCTAATTTTATTTGCAGCCCGGCCCTCGCGGCGCTCCTCACATATACTCGTCGCGCATCGCTCCGGGGTTCGAATCCCTAACGCGATACAAGCAGTTGTATCGCTTCCCCTCGCACAAACAAAAAATTCCCACAAAAGTGAGAATTTTTTGTTGGCTCGGGGATAGGGATTCGAACCCCAATAGCCAGCGCCAAAGGCTGGAGTCCTACCATTAGACGATCCCCGAATAACCAGGTATAAGCTAGTAAGTAAAGTCAGCAAGTTAAGCATGTCCAGGATTTGCTTAAAACTTATCTCGCTTATCTCGCTTAGAACTTATTGGCTTGCTGTAAATATACTACCTAAAAATCATCCTTTGGTCAAGTTTTGATATCAACTTTAAGACTGTTATAATGGAAGGATATGAAAATCAAATTATTTATTTTAGCTATTATTTTACTTCTTTTGCCACAAATCTGTCTGGCTACAGAGATAAGCCCTGAAACAGTGGAATTGCCACCAAATACGGTCTTTAAGGCTCTGGTGGTAAAGATTGTCGATGACCAGGAACAAACTCGTGTAAATGGGCAAAAATACACGCAACAGGACGTTCTGCTTAAAGCGTTGGATGGAGATTTAAAGGGGCAGGAGATGACGTATCATGGGATCGGGGACATGGATGTTTTAAGTTCTATTTATGTTAAACCTGGAAACAAAGTTTTTGTGTTAGCAAGTCCCTCAGTCGACGGCACGACGCAATACTATATTACTGATCATGTTCGTAGTGGCAATCTTTTACTCATGTGTATAATTTTTGTGTTGTTGATTTTGTGGGTAGGTAAAAAGCAGGGCGCAAAGTCTTTGATTGCACTTATCCTCTCTTTTGTCATTATCATGGCACTGATTATCCCGTTGATTCTGCGTGGTTATAATCCGGTCGCGGTTTCTGTTTTTGGATCAATAATAATTTTGGCGGTGATAATTTATTCGACTTGGAATTGGACGCGCAAATCACATATTGCGATGCTCAGTATTGTTATTAGCTTGATTGTCACGGGGCTGGCTTCTTGGTTTTTTACTATCATGACAAAACTTACGGGCACAGCGAGTGAAGATATTATGTCGCTTTTAAGTGTGGGAACTTTTGTGGTTGATTTTCGTGGATTACTTCTAGCCGGAATGATTCTGGGTACAGTTGGTGTTTTAGATGATGTGATTATTAGTCAGATTTCTTCGGTAGAACAATTAAAAGAAGCCAATCCAACTTTAAGTCGCTTTGAACTTATAAAACGCTCGTCTAAAATAGGCATCGATCATTTGAGTTCCATGACCAACACTTTATTTTTAGCTTGCAGGTGCGGCCTTACCTTTGCTTTTAATTTTCTTTGTGAAGCAAGAACCATTTTTAAGTTTTTCTCAAATCATTAATAATGAAATGATCTCAACCGAAATTGTGCGCACCCTTGTTGGAAGCATTTGTTTAACTTTGGCTGTGCCGATTTCGACTTTTAGTGCGGCGTATTTTCTAAAAAATAAACAAACAAGTAAACAAGAAAACAAAGAAGCAAATAAATAAACAAACTTAACTGTATCGCCGGATTTAATCCGGCGTCTAGACAGACTCGATTAGTTCGTTTATAACAGTTGGGAACTCGACTGGATGCCGGATCGAGTCCGGCAAGACAATAAGGGACTTCCGCCCGGCGCTGACGCGTCTCGGGCGGTTTTGTAGTCAGTTGTATTTTATAATTATTTGTAGATTCGTAGTTGATTTGTAATTAGTAATTATAAAAACACGCCGCTCTCGATGAGGAGAACGACGGTTGTAAGGTCAGCGCGGCTTTGTCGTGACCGGCAAGGTGATGAGGCAGGTCTGGCTGTTGGGGTCGTAGGAGACGACGTCGTACGTGTTGGTCATGCGAGCGAGTTTGAAACTGGCAGTGATGCCGAGTCTTTTTTCCTCGATCATCATCGACCAAGCTCCGCCGTCGAAGCAAAGTGGAGCAACGAAACCGACGACGTGTATGGTGAGAATCTCGAGCTCTGCATTCCACTCAACTCGCTTGATCCGACGAAACTGGATACTGTCCCCGAGCATTGCACCTGTCATTTGCAGCGTGCTGTCCGTGGCTCGGAGAAGGAACTCAGGCAAGATGGTGGCCGTACAATCTCTCAGTGGTCGTAACATGGCTACCTCCAGTTTGCGCACTGTGAACTGTTTAGAAAAGAATATAGCAGGTAGGAACTTAGCTGTCAATAAAAGTGAATAATGAAGAAAGAATAACGAATAGAGAAGAAGTAATTTGTGCCATTACTTTATTCCTTCTTTTTATTCATAAATAAAAAAACACGCTGCTCTCGATGAGGAGAACAGCGGTTGTGAGCCAGGTCAGGCAAGTTCGATGGTGTACTTGTCGGCCTCGGGGCGGTTGGGCTTGGGGACGTGGATGGGCGTAGGCGCCAGGCGTTTGACCGTCAGCACGTTGTTGTTCTGCGTAGCGTTCCAACAGCCGATGCTGAAGATGAGCGTTCTGGGCGTACCGGGGTTGCTGGGGACCCAGTCGAGATGGTTCAGTGTTCCGTTGCTGCGGACCGTTCCCACACGGTCGTGATCTTCCAGGTGTTCAGTGACCGTACTGCCTGCGGGGATGGGCGTGTCATTGGTGAATACGCTCAACTTTATACCTCGCATGTGGGTTAAGAGTCATGACCCAATTTAAAATTTATCATCAGGAGCAAAAAGTGTCAATTCTGGTAAAGTTGGAATAGAGAATAATGAATAAAGAATAAAGCAGAAAGATAAACTATTTTTTCCATTCGTTATTCACTATTCGTTATTCCTTATTCTTTCGTTAGAATATTTAAATAAAAGAACAGCCGCACCCTCCGAGGAAGGTGCGGCCAAGTAGCAGTCGGCTGGTTCAGCCGATGGGGTTGATCATGAACCTGGTCATGATGTTGGCGCCGGGGATGGGCGAGCAGAGGGCCTCGTCCAGCCTGAGGAAGAGCTTGCCGTTCGGCGCGCCCCAGATGCTCCAGACGGCCAAGTCGATCACGAACTCGACGTCGCCCACGAGGGTGACGATGAGCCGTTCGGCCTGGAGCTGGAAGCCCAGGGGGAAGTAGCGGGGCCGATTTTCGCCGTACTCTACGCCCATCTTGGACAGCATGGCGCCGGTTCCGAGGGCGAAGATCAGCTTCTCGAGCAGGGACGGGTCGGAGGACATGGGGACGTGACGCATGGACAGCCTCGAAATGGTTTGGGAACTAAACTTGTTCGAAGTGCTTGGTCTCGTTGCTTCTCTTAACTGGTTAATAATAGCACACTTTTTGATTTTTGTCAATGGCATTGTCTAAAATTAGATGAATTTTGAATAATGAACCCCGCCCCTCGCGAAGGGCGGGGGAATAAAGAATAAAGCAGAAAACAAACTATTTTCTATTCATTATTCCTTATTCGTTATTCTTTCTTCAGAATATTTAAATAAAAGAACAGCCGCACCCTCCGAGGAAGGTGCGGCCGAGTGTAGCAGGTGTGCTACTTCGCGATCTTGAAGACGTACTTGAGATACTGGGGGTCGCCGCCGAACTGGTTGATGAACGTGGTGTTCTTGAGGAGCACCCAGTCGTCATCGTCTTCGGTCTTGCCAAGGTTCCAGAGCCCACCGTCGAACACGAACTCTTCACGGCTGACTTTGATGTGCAGGCGGGCGGTTGCGACGTCCCATGTGGCGCCGAGGATGAAGCGACCAGGGCCGGTGACCACGAGGTTATCTTTATTGTAGGCGATGATGTTGACGCCTGAGCCGAGGGCACTGGGACGGAGCGCGAAGAGGAAGCTTTTGACGAGGTTGTCACTGTTGTCGCAAGCCTGAGCCGAGAATGATCTTAGTGGAACGAACGACATTTCCGTACCCGAAGTGGTTGATCTGGTTGCTTCTCGCAACTTGTAATGATAGCTTTCTCTTGGCTTTTTGTCAATATCTTTTACGTAATGATAGAGCAAAGATTAATGAAAAGAAAAAAATAGGATAAAAAATCCCCACAACCTATGATAGTCGTGGGGGAGAGAAAGCTACTTGAGCTCCATGCGTCCAGTGGTCCAGGACGGGTCGTACTTGAAGGTCGGTCCGTTGGTCGTGAGCTTCATCAGTAGGTACTTTTTCTTACCGATTTGCCGAATGCGCCACAGGCCGCCATCGAGGATGACGCGTTCCATGCCTTCGGCCCAGATGGTCAGATCCTTCTTGTCCTTGTTCCAACTTACCCGCGTGATGAGGTGGCGCTTTTCGCCGACAACGAGCTGTCCGCCTTTGAGCTGACGCGAGAGTCCAGGCGCGAGTAGATAGAGATCCTCGCTCATGGTTGGACCAGTGGTTGTTGATCTCGTTGGGCTAGCCAACTGCCTCAATTTTAGAATTATATTTAGATTGAGTCAACCATTCTTGTAGTCTTTCAAAATTTGCTCTTTTGCGGTAAAATTAAGGCGATATGAGCTCAGAAGCCTTCAAATCAGTCTGCTGCCGTAATGTCGGCATTATCGCCAAATATGTGACCAAAAATCTTGGTAGCGATAATTTGTTATTAGAAAATCTACCGCATGAGCCAGAATTTTATGCAGACGAAAATAGTTGGATCACTCTTGAAGAATTTGTGTCTATTATGGACAAGGCGATTGATATTTTGAAGGACCCAGAAGCAGTTTTCAATATGGGGCTTTCAGCACAAGAGTTGGAATCTTGGGGTGCCTTTAAATATCTGCAAAAAGTTTTTGCCAGCGTTATTATGGGGCCAGTAGAGGTTTATAAACAAGTTGGTAAATATAATACGCATTTTAATAAAACAAAAGATCTAATTATTGTCGGTGCGGAAAAAGATAGATGTTATACTAAGATTAAATTTAAAAACAATATAAATCCGGTTGATGATTTTGTGAGTGATTCATTTATTCGAGGGATTTTAACCAGCGTGCCTAGAATTTGGAATTTGCCAGAGGCAAAAATCATTGAGCCGATGTTTGAGTATGATTTGAAGCGGCTGCTCATCCAAGTTGGGGAAGTAGATCAAGCCGAAATTAAATTTTTGGCTGGTCGCTGCATTTTACGTAACGAAGAGATTGGGCACCAAGTAGTTTTATTAAGCGAAAAAGTTAATGATGAATATTTGTTCTTGGGTGATTACCGTGAAGTTAATCCAGATGAGGACTGGGATAATGTGCGTTTGGGATTCTTGATCACAAAAAGTGTTCAGGTAAGTCCACGGCTAAAAATTCAAGAAGGAGAAATATATAATGCCCCCTATTTTATCTATAAAATTACCTGGCGGCCGCTTAATTTCTTCCAAAAAATTTATCAGGTTTCTCTCAACTCATTTTTAAGTAAAAAGGCTTATCGCGATGGGTTAGAATCTCAACTCGAGACTATCAAAAACTATGTAGAGACGTTAGAAGATAAGGTAGTTGAGCGCACAGAACAGTTAAACATCGCTAAGAATGAATCTGAGTATTGGCGTAAGAAAGCAGAAACACTTTTACAAACAATGTTGCCAGAAAATGTGGCTACGAGCATGATGCAGGGTCGTTTAAAGGCCGAAGAAATGGAGGGAACTATCGTTTTTACAGATTTAGCGGGATTCACCTCATTCAGTCGCGATTTGGCCCCAGAAGAAGTATCTAATCAGCTCACTGGCTATTTTACTGAAATGAGTCAAATTATTAATAAAAATTATGGCTGGGTCAATAAGTTTTTGGGTGATGGTATTCTAGCCTTGTTTGGTTTACAAAAGGGGCAAGATCATGCTGAGTCCGCCATTATAGCAGCTCTCGAGATGCAAAAAGCCATGGAAAAATATCCTTGGCATAAGCGTATTGGTATTGCTTCTGGGAAATTTATTACAGGCGAATTCGGGACTGAAAAAACTCGTCGTTTTGATTGTCTCGGCCATGTTGTTAATTTGGCTAGTCGTTTACAATCACATGCCGAGATTGGTGAAATCCTTGTTTGTGAAAATACTTTTAATCGTATGAGTAGTAAATTTAAATTCGGAAATAAAAAACAAATAGCTCCCAAGGGTGTTGGGGCTATTGATGTTTATTCAATTAATCCAAAAGAAAATTATTAGCGTGCATCTTCAAGAATGGCGAAATGTTTTTTCTTGGCATAGCGTAATAAATCGGGATCAGGGTTAATCGCTGTGGGATGTCCAACTAAACTCATGAAGGGGATATCCGAGAAACTATCAGCATAGGCATAACTTTTAGCAAGATCAATATTAGCTCGGCTGGCAAATTCTTTTAGCAGTTGAGCTTTTACGTCTTTATAACATAAACATTTTACTTTGCCGGTATAACAATGATGCTCTTGAGCCAGTTTAGTGTCGAGGGTTGTCCTTCCCGCAAACAAATGTTTGAACTCTTGCGCGAGTGGATGAATAACTTCTGACACAAAGACAATTGAGTGTTTGGCTTCAGCATGGTCTTTCAAAATTGGGAAAAGGCCGTACTGAATATTTTTGACTATCTTTTTGTAGAATGAATGATGAACTACGTTGCGGAGTTCTCCCACATCCCAGCCATTTAGAATGAAGAGTGATTTTTTCATCAATTCTTTGTGTGGCATTTTGCCGGCTTTTTCTAAAAACAACCAGTAGAAAACTTTTAAGGCGTCACCATAATGTAATTTGTGCAAAGCGAATAAGTATTTAACTAGATCTTTTTGAGAAAAACCCCCATAAATCGTACGATCGATGTCAATAAAGACGCCGATTTTTTTTGTTTTGGGTTGTTTAAAATAATCTGGTTGATAGCGCAGCGGCAGCATATCCACAATAGCTTTTTCGACTGTGTTGCGTGTGGCCAAAACTTTTGCTTTGGGAAATTCAGTGTGCGATTTTTTAATTTCATTTTTAGGCGCTGGTAATTCTGCCCCAAAAGTTACTGTAACAGTGCCCGGCGTTACACTTTTTTCATCGGGAAAAACTTTATCAGCATTGTTTAGGGCAACGGGGATAATGGGAGTGTGACTACCAACACTAATTCTGGCTACACCTGTATGAAAGTAATGAAGTAAATGTAAAAGTTCCGCATGCCCTTCTGGGAAAATAATCAAAGAGTGCCCATTCTTAATTGCTTTAATAGCATGATGAATAGCATGTTGTTTTGATTCCCCTTTAGGGTAACGGATGTCATCAACTACATCGCGTCGAACGTGTACTGTTTCCATTTTTGCCATCCAAGTCGCCAGAATTTTTGGGAATTGTTGCAGGGGTGCTGTGAATAAAACACATTTGGGTCCAAGAATCGTGAGCAAAATGAAGCCATCAAAGTCGCTGGGGTGATTAGCGGCATACACGAAAGATTTATTTGTGTCATTTGTCACCTGATTTCTGACTTTAATCTTAATACCATTTAAGTCGAAAGAAGTTTTAATGAGCCAGACGGCGGCTTTGCGCCACAACAGTCCGCGATTTTCCTGCTTAATAAATTTTTCTACAATAAGTAATGGTAAAAGAAGGATAATGGTGAAAAATCCAATATCAAAACTAAGAAAAAAAAGATGCATTCGGCCAAGAAAGTTTTTTTTGCCCTCCATGTTCATGTTTACATTATACATTAAAATTATATTTGGTTGTAGTAGGGACCAGTAATTATTGGCCCCGTGGTTTTTTGTCGAATGCAAGAAAAGATGCTATAATTTTAGCGTCTTAAAAAGATTTATAATACAAACTTATGTTGTGGTTTTGGGTTGTTTTTGCTTCACAATTCGCCAATGCTGGCGCTCAAATCTTAGATAAGTTTCTTTTAACAAAAAAGTTTCCCCGAGTTTCAGTTCTAACTTTTTGGACTGCAGTTTGGAATTTGCTGGGGGTGGTTTTCATCTTTTGGGATTTTGTCTTCTTCCCCGGTTGGACAATTTTGATTCTAGCTCTCTTATCTGGTGTCTTTTTTACCATAGCTTTGCAATTCTTATATTCAGCTTTAAAAACAGGGGAAGCTTCGCATATTGGGCCCCTTGTCGGTGGAATTGTACCGATAGTTTCGTTCATTGCCTCGTATTTTTGGCTCCATGAACGCCTCTCGGGGTTTCAACTCTTCGCTATTGGTCTATTGGTCCTCGGGACTTTGTTAATTTCATTTGAAAAAAGCCGTAAACATAATGGTTGGCATATAGGAATGGTTTGGGGGATCATTGCTGGCCTTTTCTTTGGTCTTTCATATGTTTTGACTAGAGGTGTATTTTTACAAACAACCTTTTCGACTGGATTTGTTTGGGCACGTATTGGTGGTTTTGTCGCTGCGTTGCCGCTCCTGCTCAGTCCTTTGGTCCGTGGAGATATTTTCGTCAATACCAAAGCCAAAAAAGCCAAATTGGAATCAGGTCTTATAGTTTTAATTATAAATAAAACACTAGCTGTTATTTATTTCCTGGGGATGAACTACGCTTTGTCACTCGCTAGCGCCACGGTGGTCAATGCTTTGGCTGGTTTACAGTATGCCATTATGTTCTTAATGATTTATATTTGTACCAAGACGGTGCCGAAGTTTTTTCAAGAACAGTTTACGCGGCGTGAGATTGCCATGCAGGTTTTAGCAATTTTAATAATAATAAGCGGTTTAGCTTTGACTGTTTTTTCTTCTTAATATGCGAAAAATTACTAAACATTTTATAAGACTAGGAGTTGTCTTGGTTGTTTTGTTCATTTTAATCGTCGCTGCGTGGGTTATCTTTTATTTCCATAGCTTTGCTCAAGATAATTTTAAACTTGGCGTTAATTTTTCAAAATCATATTCAGAATATTTAAATTTAAATTGGCAACAAACATACACCGCTATACTTGATGATCTAAAAGTAAAAAATGTTCGTTTAGCAGCCCCTTGGAATGAAATCGAGCCAGTTGAGGATCATTGGGTGTTCACCGATTTAGATTGGCAGGTTAATGAAGCAGTCAAACGCAACGTTGACATTATTCTTGTTCTTGGTCGTCGTACACCACATTGGCCAGAGTGTCATGATCCTGTTTGGTTGATGGGTTTACCGCCAGAAATTATTATCGATCGTCAAAATAAAATGATGACTAAGGTTATTGAACATTATAAAAATATAAAACAAATTAAAATTTGGCAGGTAGAAAATGAACCGCTACTTGATGTCTTTGGTGTTTGTCCTCCAGGTGATATTAATTTGTTACGCCAAGAAGTGACTCTCGTAAAAAATCTTGACGATCGACCAGTGCTAATTACCGATAGCGGAGAACTAAGTTTTTGGGCCGCAGCCGCAAATACTGGTGATATTTTTGGTTCTACAATGTATCGTGTCACGCATAATCCGTATTTAGGTTATTTATATTATCATTTACCACCAGCATTCTATACTGTAAAAGCAAAACTAGCCGGTAAAAATTTGAATGATGTTATAATCTCTGAATTACAGGCGGAGCCTTGGGCACCGGGCGGTCTTTTAAATACTAGTTTAGAAGAACAGCAAGTTTCGATGGATGGGATACGCCTAGTAAATCATGTTAATTATGCCAAACGAACTGGTTTTGCTGGTGCTTACCTTTGGGGCGCAGAATGGTGGTATTGGTTACGAGAAAAACAAGGTGTAAATGAGTTATGGGATACAGCTCAAAAAGTATTTAATGAGAATTAATATCTAAACATATGGGAACACCAGGATCAATTAAACCAAAACAAATTGGGAATGTCATCGTTTCTTCGATTATTTTTTTGATGATAATTTTTGCTGTTGTTATGGTTATCACTCGATTTACACCAAGCACTAAGCAAGATGAAGTCAAAAGTAGTAGTAAAAAGATTACGAGTTTCGAAGAAGATTTAGTCCAACAAGCGCAACAAATATATGCGCAAAAAAAAGCCAAGAACATGGATTTTAAAAATGGACCTTGTTTAGCTGATAGTTTAGCTTCGACTTGGGTAGTTGATATCGCACATGATCCGCGACAAGCAATTGATGATTTACCAGAAAATCAATGTCCTTCATTTATTGCCGGAAAGACGCAGCATTTTATTGAACTCGATCCAGATGGCCAATTAATTAGATTACAATAACTATAATTATGAAAATCATTAGTTTCTTGTGTTTACTTGCGGTGCTTGGTTTGGTTTCTGCCACCGGGGCAAGTGCTAACCAAGCAACAGCGCCGAAATCACAGACACAAGACTTTCTGGAAAATAAAGCTGCGATCATCGAGCCGGGCGTTTTGCCAACTTCTTTTTGGTATTGGGCTGATAAATTTGCGGAACAGATTCGTTTTGTTTTTACGGTAGGGAAGGAGGGTAAGGCTGATTATTTAGTGGGCATGGCCAATGAACGTTTGGCTGAAATGAAAAAATTATCAGAAGAGGGAATTACTAAGTATGCAGACGAACTTTTGGCTGAACATGAAGAGTTAATAAAAAAAGCACAAGAAATGTATTTAGACTTGAAAGAACAGGGGATAGAAAAAGCTAAGGAATTGCAGGTTGGTACAGAAAAGAATATTTTGATTAATGAAGCGAAAATTAAATCACAATTGGGCAATGCTGAAACCACATATAAAGTTAAAGAAGATTCTTTGGGCGTAAAAGTGAGAACGTTTTTAGGCACAGTGATGAGCCATCTGTCTTGGAAGAAAGAACAAATCCAAGGGCAAAGAGCGGATACGTTTGATAAATAGGTTACGAATAACTGTTACGAATGGTTACATATAAATGAGTTTACGAATTACTGCTAAGATTTAATTGCTTAGCAATAATTCGGAACATCCAATTAATTGTACTATTCGTAATTTCTTATCTAAATTTACACAAAAGCTTGACAAAAAATAAGATATGTGCTATATTGATAATACCGCAGGGCTGAGCGACCTGGCAAAGCCAGAGCCGAGCAATCGGCTAAAACTCTCCCACAAGGAGAGAATCGAGGGTTCAAATCCCTTCTCTGCGGCCCGCCTGGTTAGGGGACAGCATTCACGCTAGAAGCTGTCCTCTTAAATTTGTTTGTGAATAAGCCAAATTTTAGCTATAATGAGTATTGATTAACTATCAATATTTTTTATTTTATGCACAAAAAAACTATTTTTAAGAATAAGGCACGTTTACTCTATATCCCAACCCCAGGGACAGAGGCGGTAACAGTGCTTTTTTTGTTTGCCGTAGGGTCGCGTTATGAAACCCCAGAAATTAATGGTGTTTCGCATTTCATCGAACACTTGATGTTTAAGGGGACGAAGAAAAGACCAAGCACATTGCACATATCCAAAGAACTTGATGGAGTCGGTGCTGAGTTTAATGCTTTCACGGGCAAAGATTATACAGGTTATTATATAAAAATAAATCACAAGCAAGTAGATTTAGCAGTTGATGTTTTATCCGACATGCTTTTGAATTCAAAATTTGATGCTAAAGAAATGAATCGCGAACGCGGGGTGATTATTGAAGAAATAAATATGTATCATGATAACCCAATCATGTACATTGAAAATGTTTGTGAAGATTCAATTTACTCGGGTAGTACTTTAGGTTGGGATATCGCCGGCCCAGCTGAAGTTATAAAAAAAGTAACTCGTCAGCAATTATTAAATTATAAAGAAAAATATTATCAACCAAATAATGTTGTTGTTGCCGTTGCTGGTAAGATTGATAATAAAGTCAAAGCAATTATCCAAAAGAAATTTGTAAATTTATTTAAGCAAAAGGGAAAGCCAGAAGTATTTGCTCCGTTTGTTTTAGATCAATTGGCACCTCGTGTAAAAATAAAGTATCGAGACACCAAACAAGTCCAGTTGGGTTTAGGTTTTGGCGCCTTTGGCTATAGTGATAAGCGCACTTATGCCATGCACTTACTCACCATAATTTTGGGTGGGAATATGAGCTCGCGTCTTTTTATCTCGGTGCGTGAAAGACGAGGTTTAGCTTATTTTGTGCGTTGTTATCCTAATTTTTATCAAGATGTAGGAAATATTTTTATCCAATCTGGTTTGGATGTTTCGCGTTTAGAAAAAGCGATTAAAGTTATTCTTGATGAACTTAAAAAAATTAAAAAAGGTGTTACTGCTAAAGAATTAAAAGATGCTAAGGAATTTGTGCGCGGTAAAATGGTTTTGAATTTAGAAGATTCTTCGCACGTGGCTGAATATTTTGCTAAGCAAGAGTTATTGATGAATGAAATTTCAACTCCAGAGCAAAAAATGAAGCTCTATGACAAAGTTACAGCCAAGGAAATTCGCGCTGTGGCAAACGAAATATTTAAAAAAGAACGTGTTAATTTAGCTCTCATTGGTCCATTCCGAGATGCTAAGAAGTTTCAGAAACTTATTTCTTTATAATTAGTATGAAAAAAATTCTTATCGCTAATTGGAAAATGAATTTAGATGTGGAAAAAACTTTACAATTGGCGCGTGATTATAAAAAAGAACTTAAAACTTTGTCAGGCATCGAAATTATTATTGCTCCGAGTTTGCCTTTGCTTATTCCTGTCAAAGATATTTTTCAAGGGACAAAGATTGGTTTAGCTGGACAAAATGTTGCTTCCTTTAGCGAGGGTTCGTACACAGGAGAAGTCTCTGCTAAAATGTTAAAGCAAGTTGGTTGTAAGTACTCGTTAGTAGGACATTCCGAAAGACGTCAGCATGTGGCCGAAGTCGATGAAATGATACACAAAAAGATTGTGCAATGTTATGCGGCCGATCTTATTCCTGTCCTTTGTGTGGGTGAATTATTGAAAGATAAAGAAAACGGTCAAAGAGATTCAGTCATTATTAATCAGCTCCATCAAGCCTTGGCTAAGGTGCCGGATTTGCCAGAAGAAGAAATTATTATTGCCTATGAACCTGCTTGGGCCTTGGGTACGGGCGTTTCAGTCGAAAAAGAAGATCTGTTGCACGTAGAACGAATTATTAAACGAGCTATATCAACGTTATTTTCTGAAAGTTTTTATAATGAAAAAGTACGTCTGCTATACGGTGGTTCTGTTAACAGTAAAAATGTGAGTAATTATTGGGGAATTGAAAAGATGTCTGGTTTTTTAGTGGCCACAGCTAGTTTAGAGGCAGAAGAATTTTCAAAAATTGCTTTATCAATGAAATAATATGTTAGTCCACATTAAGAAAATTATTACAGCGGCTGAAAAAGGGGAATATGCTGTCGGTGCCTTTAACGTCAATAATTTAGAAATTGTTCAAGCAGTCATTAATGCCGCTGCGAAAATGAGGTCGCCAGTGATTATCCAAGTCACAGAAGGTGCGATTAAATATGCTGGCTTGAAAGAAATTACAGCGCTGGTTAAATCCTATGCAGCAGAAACAAAAATTCCTGTGGCTTTGCATTTGGATCATGGTCATGATTTTAAAATAATAAAAAAATGTATAGCAGCGGGTTTTTCTTCTGTTATGATTGATGCTTCAAGTCTGCCTTATAAAAAGAATGTAGAATTGACGAAAAAAGTTGTGTCTTATGCTCATGCCAGGAAAGTTTGGGTTCAAGCAGAACTGGGAACCTTGGAAGGCGCTGAAGATTGGATTAAAGTCGGCAAGGGCGAAGGTTATTTTACGGATCCTATGGAAGCAAAACGATTCGTAAAAGAAACAAAGATCAATGTTTTTGCGCCATCGGTTGGTAACTATCACGGCGTAGCTAAAATCGTTGAGAAAAAAGTTCTCAAGTTAGACTTGAAAAGATTAGCTGAAATTGGTAAGATAGTTCCTGTCCCATTAGTTCTGCATGGGGCCTCTGGTTTTCCCGAGGGGCAGATAAAAGCAGCCATTAAAGCGGGGATTAGAGTTATTAATATCGACAGTGAATTACGTCTTTCCTTTGCGCAGGCTGAGAGAACTTTTTTTGAAATGAATATCAATGAATACGACCCTCGAAAGATTTTGGAACCAGCTATTGTGGCTATGCAAAAGGTAGTCATCAAAAAAATAACGCTTTTTGGCAGTCGTAATAAAGCGAAATAAATTATGGTTTTAAATATTATTTTTATTGCGGTTATAGTTCTGTGTCTGGGTGTGATCGTTTTTATTTACCTTAGAAAGTTCCCTAGAGCCAGAACTTTGGATGTTAAGACCGTACCAGCAGCACGTCGAGCCGAAGTACGTGATCGAATTTTACTCGAGAGAATTAAGCGTAATAGCGAGTGGGGTAAGTCTGTCGTTGGTAAAGGATTAGCACCAATTGGAAAAGTCTCCAAACTTATTGTCAAGAAACTGTTTAGTAAAATTTACGATTTAGAAGAAAAATATAAAAAAGAAGCAGCTGGGCAAAATCCATTGAAGCGCGGTCAGTTAAAGAATAAAATGACACAACTCCTCTCGGATGCTCAAAAATCTTTTAAAGAGGGTAAATATCAAGAGGCTGAAAAAACCTACATTGAAATTATCAGTTTGGATCCAAAAAACATTGAAGCTTACGAAGGATTGAATGACGTTTATTTGGAAATTAAAGAATATGCACAGGCCTTACAAACAGCCGAGTTTATTCTTAAACTTATCAGTCGACAAAGTACGCCGTTAACGAAACAGGATGAAAATGGCAAATCTTTCGCAACAGTTAGTAACGCACATGAAATAGCAGATGCTTATTGCGATTTAGGGTATATCCATGGTTTGTTGGACCAACAGGAACAAAAAGCAGAGAATTACTATAAAGCTTTAGAGCTAGAGCCAAATAATCCACGAAACATTTCTGAAATGCTAGAAATTTATATTACACAGGGGAAGAAATCGCAAGCTTTAGATCTCCTGGCTGACTTGGAACGGGTGAATCCAGAGAATCAACGTTTGAAAGAATTTAAGGATCAGATTACAGCGAGTTAAGTTATTTCACGAAAGATAACTACTGTTCCACTTGAGTCGTGCTTGCACAGTACTTGAGGAACGAGTAGCATGTTACAATATAAACCTTGATGTGCTTTCACAGTACCTCGAGGAATCACTGCTTATAATCTTGATGTGCTTGCACAGCACTCGAGGAACGAGTAGTGCTGTGCCGTTGTAGCTCAGTTGGTAGAGCATCTCCATGGTAAGGAGAAGGTCTCGGGTTCGAATCCCGACAACGGCTCCACTAACCATTCACTGCGTTCAGGTTCGTGGTAAACCACATTGTTTAAAACATTCGATACTATTCGCTATCGCTCAGGTAGCTGATAAAACACTTGTGATAAAAATATGCCCAAAATACCAAGATTTGAATTTGATCAACTTTCAGATCCTGACTCGGAAGATTACACTCCTTCTATAGACGAGATCCATGAAGATGAGCAAGCAGTCAGAAACGTACGTTCGGAGTTAGGTGACATTGAACATGAAATGTTGAATCCACGTCGTGATTATTATACTGGAGCAGAAGATAAATTTAAGGCTTCTGATCCATCATATTTTTTTGATAGGATTCATTATTTAAGAGAAGATTATTTAGCAAAGATTAAAGATAAAGAGCAGCGAGAAGAGTTGGAACAGAAAGTTGCAGCGGTTGAAAAACAAGTTTATAAACAATACGTACCTTTTATTGAGGCAAGAATTAATGCTTTTGGTTGGGTGCACTCTCCGTTTAATGATGTTCCTGTGAGACATACAAAAATCAGCCAGGAAGAAATTGATTCTTATTTTGACCAAGCACGTTTTATTTTGGAAGACATGCCTGTGACAGAAGAGGAAGGGCAAGATTTTCTTTTCAAATTGAATCGGCTTCAAGATAAGTTTAAACGTTATATAAGCGAACCAGGTCTTTTTACTTTTGAAGAAGTGGAAGAAGAATTAAGTCAGGAATTGTATCATAACCGGATTGCCGCTTATTTCAGAGAATCTCGAAGTTCAAAACCAATGCTTGAGGGTGAGGGAACAAGAAAAACCGAAGAAGAAAGAATGGCGGAGTTGATTGAAAAAAGCCTGTTCCTACAAAAAATTGCTGAGCAGATGACTGATCCTGAATTGAAGTCGAGTTGCATGAGTAGAGCAGCAGCTGTTACAAGAGGATTGGAATATATAAAAGGTAAGAGCGAATTACCTCGTTTATTGATAAGGGATGAAGCTGAAGTTCGTGACTTACAATCACGAGTGAAAAATCAAGAAAAGGTTT
>Ga0247842_10003651_pt1 | contig 20299 bp, 16 predicted proteins | sample LaCruzMarch2015__3_FD_192411 | JGI IMG/M metagenome (GOLD analysis project Ga0247842, IMG submission 192411) | Freshwater microbial communities from meromictic Lake La Cruz, Castile-La Mancha, Spain - LaCruzMarch2015_19m | ecosystem: Environmental > Aquatic > Freshwater > Lake | place: Spain...
AGTTCCTTCGCGGGGACCGTTGGGCGAGTCCCCAGAGACGATCGTATAATGCCCTCCGGCGTGCGATGAAACAACCTGATGGGTCCCCAGTCCCGAGCGATGGCGTTCGCGAGCTGCCTAAGAACGTCGAGGCGGAACAGCTCGTGCTGGGCGCCGCGTTGCTCAATCCGGTAGAAAGCGTTCCGATCTTGATCGAACGCTTGACGCCCGAGGTGTTCTACCTGCAGAGGCACCGCGTGATCTTTCGCGTGATCCGAGAGCTCTTCACTCGCGGCGAGCCGGCGGACATCATCTCTGTCGCCAACCGGCTCGACGAGCTTGGGGACACGGAACGTGCGGGCGGCCGCCTGTACCTGAACGAGCTTCTTACCCGTGCGGCGACGGCGACCTCGCTCGAGTACTACTCCGGGATCGTGCGCCGAAAGGCGATCCTTCGCTCGCTGATCGAGGCGGGGGGACAGATCGCGGAGTACGGCTACGACGAGGTGAGTGAGACCGACCAAGTCCTCGACCGCGCCGAGTCGCTCATCTTCCAGATCACCGAAAGCAGTCTGGACCGGTCATACTTCCTCGTGAACGACTTCCTCTACGAGCACATCGGCTCGCTCGAGGAACTGCATCGTGATCCCAGCAAGCACAAGTTGCGCGGTTTCTCTACCGGCTTTCGTGAGCTCGACGACTTGACGTCGGGTCTCCAGCGCTCGGATCTGATCATCGTCGCCGGCCGTCCGGGCACCGGGAAGACGAGTCTTGCGCTGAGCTTCGCTCGGCAGGCGGCGATTCGCGACAAGGCGGCGCTCGGCATTTTCTCGCTCGAAATGACGAAGGAACAGCTGCTCGAGCGTCTCTTGTGCGGCGAGGCCAAGGTGAGTCTCCACCGTCTGCGTGGCGGGTACGTGCCGGCGCCGAAGTGGCGCGACATCGCCAGCGCGGCGAGCAAGTTCCAGAAGTCGACGATCGTCATCGACGACACGCCGGGCGTATCAGTGCTCGAGATCCGCGCCAAGGCGCGGCGAATGGCCGCGCAGTACGGCTTAGATATGATCATCGTCGACTATATCCAACTCGTCGAGGCGGGCATCCGCACCGATCTTCGAGAGCAGGAAATCGCCTACATCTCTCGTTCACTCAAGAAGCTGGCTCGCGAGCTCAACGTGCCCGTGGTCGCGGTATCCCAGCTGAGCCGCGCAGTCGAGCGCCGGGAGTCGAAGCGTCCGATGCTGTCGGACCTTCGCGAGAGCGGCGCGCTCGAACAGGATGCCGATGTCGTCATGTTCATCTACCGCGAGGACTACTACGCTCAACCTTCGGAGGCCGCGGACTCGTCCGGTCAGGGGGCGGGTTCCGAAGCGGAGATCATCGTGTCCAAGCAACGACACGGTCCGCCGGGCACCGTTCGTTCCTATTTCAACAAGGCCTACGCAAGCTTCTACCCGCTCACGCCGGAGGACTCGGCGGGCGGCTCGGACGCCGGGCGCGGTGGCTGAGGTCCGCGGACGTTCGTATAATCCAGCCGGTCAACGATTCCTATGGATCCTAGGGAGGCACGATGGCGTACCCGACGGCGTTTCGCTATACGAAGGAACATGAGTGGGTTCAGATCGACGGGAAGCGAGCTCGCGTCGGCATCACCGATCACGCCCAGGCGGAGCTGGGAGACGTCGTGTTCGTCGAGCTTCCGTCGATGGGGACCGTCGTGAAGAAGGGCGGGCATCTCGGCACGGTCGAGTCGGTGAAAGCCGTGAGCGACCTCTTCGCCCCCGTGAGCGGCAAGGTCGTGGCCGTCAATAGCGACTTGGAGACATCGCCCGAAACCGTGAACCAGTCCCCTCATGCGGACGGGTGGATTACTGTCCTCGAGATTTCCGACCCCTCCGAGGCGAACGACCTCCTGGACGCTGCGGCGTACGAAGCGTTCATCGCCTAAGCTCCGACCCATGCGATACCTTTCGAACGCCGACGCCGATCGGCAGCACATGCTAGGAGCCATCGGGCGCGCGAGCGTGGACGAGCTGTTCTCCGACATTCCGCACGACGTCCTTGCGGCGTATCGGCCCCTTGGCCTCGAGGCACACAGCGAGCTTGAGGTTCTGGACGAACTGACGCGTTACGCCGAGACGAACGATGCCGCGAAGCGTGTGTCGCTTCTCGGCGGCGGCATCTACGACCACTACGTGCCGCGCCTCGTCGGCCACATCCTCGGGCGCTCCGAGTTCTACACCGCCTACACGCCGTACCAGCCCGAGATCAGCCAGGGCACGCTCACGGCGATGTTCGAGTTCCAGACTCTCATCTGCGAACTCACGGGGATGGAGATCGCGAATGCCTCGATGTACGACGGAGCGACGGCGCTTGCGGAGGCCGTGCTCATGGCGGACCGCATCCGTAAACGACATCGAGTGGCCGTTGCCGGCAGCCTCCTTCCTCAGTTCCGACGCGTCCTCGATACCTACGCCTGGGCGGCCGGGATCGAGCTCGTCGACGTGCCGTTTACGCCGTCCGGACGCTGCGCGTGGGATCGGGCGCCGAGCGATGTCTCCGCGCTGGTCCTTCAGTCCCCGAATGCGTTCGGCGTGATCGAGTCGCTGGACGGCCTGAAGAAGCGGCTGGGCAACGCGTTGCTCATCGTCGCGACCTATCCGCTCGCCCTGGGCCTCCTCGCGCCGCCCGGCGCGTTCGGCGCCGACATCGTGATTGGAGAGGGACAGTCTCTCGGTCTGCCGATGGGCTTCGGAGGGCCGCTCCTGGGGATCTTCGCGACGAAAATGGAGTTCCTGCGCCAGCTTCCGGGCCGCGTGGCCGGGCGAACGGTGGACGCCGACGGCAAGGTCGGCTACACGATGGCCGCGCAGACGCGCGAGCAGCACATCCGGAGAGAACGGGCGACATCGAACATTTGCACGAACTCCGCACTCTGCGCGCTGGCGGCGACCGTCTACCTTGCCAGCATCGGAGCGGACGGGCTTCGCCACGTGGCCGAACTCAACCTCGCCAAGGCGCACTACCTTGCGGACCAGCTGGTCCGCCTCAAGGGGTTCCAGCTTGCCTTCGACGGACCGTTCTTCAACGAGTTCGTTCTCCGTCCGACCGAGGCGGCGGGCGTCGTGCGCCGCAGACTCGCGGATGCCGGATTCCTCGTTGAGGATTCGGCGGAATTGGAGAAGCTCGGCGTCAAGAACGGGCTGCGAATCGCCGTGACGGAGCGGCGGTCGAAGGCGGAGCTCGATTGCGCCGTGGCCGCTCTGGGAGGCAAGCGATGAGGACTCTCTTCGATCACGTTTCGCGAGACGTGGCGGATGGGGTATTCCCTGTCTGCGACGTGCCGTCTCGAAAAGCGGACGACGTTCTCGACGCCGGCCTCGTGCGAGCGCGGGCGCCGCGCATTCCCAACCTGAGCGAGGGAGACGTTGTGCGCCACTACACGCGGCTCTCGAAGCTGAACTACGGCGTCGACGATGGCATCTACCCGCTCGGCAGCTGCACGATGAAGTACAACCCGAAACTGAACGAGGACGTCGCGCGCCTGCCGGGCCTCACCGACGTTCACCCGCGGGCGGACGAGGCGTGGGCTCAAGGCTCGCTCGGCCTTCTGTACGACCTCTCGGAGCTCCTGCGAGAGATCTCCGGGCTTGCGGCTGTGACGCTCCAGCCGGTGGCGGGAGCGCACGGCGAGCTGGCCGGGATGTTCCTCCTCAAGCGGCACTTCGAGGAGCGAGGTGAGCCTGGACGGACGCGCGTGCTCCTTCCCGACTCGGCGCACGGCACGAACCCCGCCTCGGCGGCGGTCGCCGGATTCTCGGTCGGCGAGATTCGGTCGAACGACCGCGGTACGGTCGATCTCGACGCCCTGCGCGCCGAGCTTGACTCCACCGTGGCGGGCATCATGCTCACCGTCCCGAACACGCTCGGCATCTTCGAGGAGAATATCCTCGAAGTGACTCGTGCGGTGCACGACGCTGGCGGGTTGTGCTACTTCGACGGTGCGAACCTAAACTCGTTCATCGGGCGGGCGCGTCCGGGGGACATGGGCGCGGACATCTTCCACTTCAATCTGCACAAGACCCTATCGACGCCGCACGGCGGCGGGGGGCCCGGGGCGGGCGCGGTGGCGGTATCCCAGCCTCTCGTCGACTACTTGCCCGTCCCCTGGATCGGGAAGACGGGATCAGGGTACCGGCTGGATTGGGACCATCCGAAGTCGATCGGAAGCATCCACGCGTTCTACGGGAACTTCCTCGTGGCGGTGAAGGCGTACGCCTACCTCTTGCAGCTTGGAGACTCGGGATTGCGGGCCGTGAGCGAGAACGCCGTACTGAACGCCAACTATCTCCAAGAGCGCCTCAAGACGACGTATCCGCTTCCCTACGATCGGCTCTGCAAGCACGAGTTCGTCCTCTCGGGAGAGGGGCTGCCGAATGGCGTGTCGACGCTCGATGTCGCTAAGCGCCTGATCGACTACGGCGTGCATCCGCCCACGGTCTACTTCCCGCTGATCGTCCACGAGGCCTTGATGATCGAGCCGACGGAGACCGAGGGACGAGAGACCCTCGATCGCTTCGCGGAGATCATGGAAGCGATTGCGACGGAAGCGCGTGAGCATCCCGAACTCTTGCACGCTGCGCCGGTGAACGCCCCCGTGCGGCGGTTGGATCAAACGTATGCGGCGCGCCATCCGATTCTCTCGTACCCGTTCGACGAGGGGAAATTGGCGGCCGCCTAGCGGGCGAACCGCGCCGCGATGCTGGCTGCGGCCTCCTCGCACACGGCGTCCGCCAGCGCCTGATCGTCGGCCTCGACGAAGACGCGCACCAGCGGCTGCGTGCCCGACGGCCGGACGATCACTCGGCCGCGGCCGGCGAGCCGCGCGTCGGCGAGCAGAGTGACCTCTTCGAGGGGCACCTCCCTGGCGGAAGCGGCGGACGGGCACCGCACGTTGCGCTGGCATTGCGGATACAAGGGAATCCCGCGAGCCAGGGCTTCCACGCTCTCGCCGGCGTCGTGAGCGATCTCGAGAAGCTGCACGGCCGTCAAGATCCCGTCTCCGGTTGGGGCGTGATCGAAGAAAATGACGTGGCCGGACGGCTCGCCGCCGATGCGCGCGCCGTGCGCGATCATGGCCTGAGCGACGTGACGGTCCCCGACAGGAGTGCGGATCATGTCGACGCCGTTCGAGCGAAGGAGCTGCTCAAGCCCGAAGTTTGACAGCACCGTGGCCACCACGAGCGGCGGGCGAAGCGGTCCCTTTCTGCCGCGGTGCAGCGCGGCAATGCCGATGACGTGGTCGCCGTCGATCGTCTGCCCCTGGGACGACACGAACAGCACACGGTCTCCGTCTCCGTCGAACGCAATGCCCAGATCGGCTCCCTGCCGGAGCACGGCGTCGCGGACCGCCTTCAGGTGGGTCGATCCACAGTCGACGTTGATGCGGGCGCCGTCGGTCTCGGTGTTCAGTTCGATGACGCGGGCCCCGAGGTGGCGGAAGACGCGGGGAGCGATCGGACCGGTCGCGCCGAAGGCGCAGTCCACGACCAGCGTCAGCCCGGACAAGTCGACATCCTCGCTCTCGATCGTTCCGGTGAGGAACGCGGCGTAGCGCGTGGCGGCGGCGTCCAGCGGCTCGATGCGCCCAATCCGCCTCGTGGGCGGCAGGGGAGACGAGAGGGCGGACTCGACGCGCTCCTCCTCTTCCACCGACAGCTTCTGGCCGCTCCTCCCGAAGAACTTGACGCCGTTGTCCTCCGGAGGGTTGTGCGAGGCGCTGAGGACGGCGCCGAAGTCCGCGCCCTCGTCCTTGATCAGAAAGGAAATGGCCGGCGTGGGAATGATGCCGGCGAGGCCCACGTCGATGCCGGCCGACGCAAAACCGGCGGCCAGCGCAGCTTCCAGCATTGGCCCGCTCGTCCGGGAGTCGCGGCCGATGATGACGCGCCCGCCGGGCGGTAGGAGCGCCGCGGACACGGCACGCGCCAAGGACATCCCCAGTTCGGGCGTGAGTTCCGTGTTGGCGACCCCGCGCACGCCATCCGTTCCGAAGCGGCCTGTCATGGAAATACCCAGCGTCCCGACGCGGAGACCATGGGGACAGGAAACGCGAAGGGGTAGATGAACTCCCCCGCCGCGGCGACAGCGAGGAACGAGGAGACGGGGACTTCGAGCGTCAGTCCGGCGCCGACGAGGAGCGACGGCAGGTACTGCGTGCGGTCGAAGTAGACGAGCCCGGTGGTCAGTCGCACGAAGGTCCTTGCCGCGGCCTCGTCGCTCCCCAAGCGAAGGTCGCACGAGATCGTGATCAGCGCCTTGCCCTCCGCGGAGAGGAAGAAGGAACCGGTTGCGACACCGAAGGCGAGGTCGCCTCGCGCCTCGATCCCGAGAAGGAAGGGCGTGTTGCCGATGGGAAGAACGACGCGCAGCCCGATAGAGCGAATTCCGTCACCGAACGCCGCCTGGCCAACAAGGCAGACGGCAACCACCGCGACGAGCATGCCCATCCAGCGTCGATTCATCACGGCGAGTCTACCCGAATCTCCGGGAATGGGCGACCCTACGGCACGAAGCGGACGAGATCTCCGACGAGCGGCTCAAAGGCGCCCTGACAGATCCCGTACGACGCTCGCTCGCGCACCTCGACAATCCGGATCTCCCCCTTCGTAGCCAGCACGTCGTAGGCGACGACGGCCAGAGTCTCTGGATTGAAGATGAGGTGATCGACGGCCAGGACTTCGAAGCGGTCGCCGACGGCCACGCCGTTCGAAGAACCCACGTTGACGGCAATGCGGCCGTCGGGGAGCACGGACGCGACCTGGCCCAAGAGCGTGGATGTCTCTTCCGACGTGGTGTGGACCTCGGCGGCGAGGGGGACGGCGGCGGATGACGATCGATGGGCCATGATGGCTGGCAGAAGGGACGCGGCGAGCTGATCGACCACGTCGTCGATGGCGATCCCCACGATGTCGCCGTCAAATGCTGACGTCCCCACGGTGACCTGATCGAGCGAAGGGAGGCTAATGGTCAGCCCGGGACGAATCTGAAACGTCGCCGTCTCGGTGTGTGCGTCTCCATCTCGGAGTCTGGCGACGTAGATCCCGGCGCCCACGGAGGACCCCAGGGCACCGCGCTGGTCCCAAAACCACGTCTTGCACGCGTCGCGGGCCACGAAACGCCAACCGAGCCAGCGCAAGAAGGTCCCATCGCTGCCGTATATCTCAAGGCCAAACCATCCTGATGCGGAGGGGTTGACGTATCCGAAGGAGACCAGTTCGCCCTCGGCGTACGCCGCGCGCTCGGAGACGAGTCCGCCTCCGCACGCATCGCAAGACGGGGACGGAGAGAAGAAGCCGCCAAGGTAGACCGAGAGTCCGGTGGTCCCCTTCCCGCTTCCGGATGCGGACGCGGCGACCGCCACGACATCGGCCGAGGCATCGATCATGCGAGCCGTTGCCTTCACGCGCGCCTCGGCGCTCGTAAAACGGACGAGTCCAAGATCGAGCGCAATCGCGTCGACGACGACGTCCTCGACGGTGCCGGTAACGAGGAGGTCGACGCCGAGCTCCCGCGCAGCGCGAGAGAGGCCGTCGGGCGAGGAAGGATCAAGGCCCTCTTCCTGCATCAGGGTCTCGATCTCGCCGCGGCCGACGACTCGAACGCCGCTCGCGGCCAGCTGATCGGCCAGCTTGTCGGCAACTCCGGCTCCCAGATTGGCGAGCCGCATGCGGCTCTGATCGTCGAATTCGGTCACCGCGACGCGCGGGCTCGCTCCATCGAGCGCGGGCACGAGCACGGCGAGCGATCCTGTATTGTTGGTCTCGTCGGTCTCTGTGACGGCATCCGAAGGCTGGTCCACTCCGACCGAGAGGATGTGCGTCCCCGGTTCGGCAACCCACGCAGCGAGAATCTCCCGCACGTCGCCGGCGCCGAAGTCCGCTGGGACGACGCTGGAGGAGATCTCTCGGCGGCCGTCGCCGAAGCGGACGTCGAACGGCCTCCCCGTGGCCTCGTCCCCCGCGTTCTCGATGACGGCAGTCACCGTGACGACGGACCCGAGAAGCGGCATCTCCGGCAGAATGCGCACTTGCGATACGACCAGATCGGGCTGCGCGAGGGCGGACACGGCCAAAACGGCCATGGCGACGCATGCCACGAGCAGCCCGCTACGCTTCTCCATGTTCCCTCCGCGTTCGCAGAACCTACACGGGCCGGACAGCGGAAGTTTCAGGCGGGATCGACGCGGAGTCCACCGATTGCGGGCGATTCCGGCTGCGCGCCGCGCGGGGCTCAGATCTCGCCCCAGTGCCGACCGGTCGACACTCTCACCTCGAGAGGGACGCGCAGCGAAAGCACGTTCTCCATGGACTCTCGAATGGCCGCGGCGACGGCGTCGGCCGTCTCTTCCTCGACCTCGAACACGAGTTCGTCGTGAATCTGCAACAGCATGCGCGCCGGCCACATCTCGGACGAGATGCGTCGATCGATGTCGATCATCGCAAGCTTGATCAGATCCGCCGCGCTGCCCTGGATGGGCGTGTTCACTGCGTTGCGTCGGTCAAAGTTGCGGCGAGTTACGTCGCGTGACCCGATGTCTCGCAACGGCCGGCGTCTCCCAAGCAGGGTCTCCGTGTACCCGCACTCCGTCGCGCGGCGGATGCATTCCTCGACGAACACGCGCACGCCGGGGTACGCGGAGAAGAACCGCTCGATGTAGGCCTTGGCCTCGCTGTGGGACGTCCCGATCTCCCTTGCCAAACCGAAGGGGCTGATGCCGTAGAGGATGCCGAAGTTGATGCGTTTTGCGGCGTCGCGTTGGGTCGGCGTCACCGCAGCCTCCGGCACCGAGAAGACGTGGCTTGCCGTCAGGCGATGGAGGTCCATTCCGCGCGTCAGCGCGGCGATCAGATTCTCATCTCCGGACAGGTGAGCCAGAACGCGAAGCTCGATCTGCGAGTAGTCGGCGCCGAGGAGAACCGAGCCCGCTGGGGCGACGAACGCCTGCCGGATGCGGCCGCCGACCTCTTTTCGAGTCGGAACGTTCTGGAGATTCGGGTCCGAGGAGGAGAGTCGTCCGGTCGCGGTCGACGTTTGGTGGAAACTCGTGTGGATCCGTCCCGTTCGCGGGTTCACAGCCTTGGGCAACAGATCGATGTACGTGGTCAGGAGCTTCGCCACCTCGCGATAGGCGATCAGCTTCCCCGGCAAGGGGTGGGCGACCGCGAGCTCGGCAAGCACGTCGGCGCTTGTCGACGGGCCGGTCTTCGTCCGCGAGATCACCGGAAGCTTCAGGCGGCCAAACAGGATCTCCGCGACCTGCTTCGGGGAGTTCGGGTTGAACGGTCCGCCGGCGATGTCGAACAGGTCGAATTCGAGGATCGCCAACTCCCGGCGCAGCACGGCGCCCTGCTCCGCGAGCACGTTGCAGTCCACGAGGATGCCGTTTCGTTCCATGCGGGCAAGCACCGGGACGAGGGGAAGCTCGATGTCCTCGAACAATCTCACGAGGCCGGTTTCGCGCAAGCCGGTCATCAGCAGCGGGTACAGTCTCTGCACGACCTCCGCATCCTCGGCCGCGTAGCGCGTGGCCGCGTCGACGGACACCGCGGCGAACGATCCGTTCTTCCCCGCCACCTCGTCGTACGAGACCGTCTCTTGGCCAAGGTACGTCCGGACGATGGTGGCCAGATCGTGATGGCGTTCGTCCGGGCGGAGGAGATGCGAGGCGATCATCGAGTCGAAACGAATCGCGCGCGGGGCGACCCCATAACGCTCGAGAATCGTGAGGTCGTACTTGAGGTTCTGGCCGATGATCTCTACTGTCTCCGACTCGATGAGGGGGCGCAGTGCCGCGAGCACCCGTTCGAGCGGCAGCTGTGCTGGAGCCCCGAGCGCGTCGTGGCCGATGGGGATGTAGAAGCCAAGGAGCGGGCGCGGCGAGACGGCGATGCCGACGATGGCCGCCTCCATCGGATTGCGGCTCGTCGTCTCGAGATCGAGCGCGAATCGCTTCGCCTCGCGCAGCAACTCGATGACGGACTCCAAGGTTGCGTTATCGAGGACGGTGCGATAGTCGCTGCCCATCGCCGGCGTAGTCGGCGACGGGATGGACGGCGGCGCCGACGCGGTCGGCATCGGCGAAGGGGCAGCGGCTGGCGCGGCCGAAGGAGCCGCGGATCCTGCGCCAAGCTCCTGCAGCGCGGAACGGAAGCCGACGCGCGCGAAGAAGTCTCGGACCGCGTCTTCGTTGACGCCGCGCAGCCTACATAGGGAGCGGACGTCGCCCGCTGCGACGTCCGTGCGAAGCCGCACGAGACGCTGAGCGAGGCGGGCGACTTCCCCATGCTGAACCAGCGTCTTACGGATGCGTTCGTTGCGCACGCGCTCGACGTCCCGCATCAGGGTGTCGAGGGAGCCGAACTCGGCGAGAAGCTGCGCCGCCGTCTTCTCGCCCACGTTCGGCACGCCGGGGATGTTGTCCGAGGAGTCGCCCACGAGGGCAAGGAAGTCGACCATCTGCTCAGGCAGGACGCCGTAGCGCGCCAGGACGCCGTCGCGATCCAGCCGTTGGCCTTCGTCGCCTTCTCCCCTTGCGCTCGGGCGGAGGAGGGAGATCCGATCGCCGACGATCTGCGCCATGTCCTTGTCGGCCGTCGAGACGAGGCAGGTGAGTCCGCCGCTGGCGGCGCGAAGAGCCAGAGATGCGAGCACGTCATCCCCTTCGACTCCCCTCTCCGAGAGGATGGGGATCCCGAGCGCCTCGAGAAGCTCGACAAAGAGGGGAAACTGCTGTGCGAGATCGTCCGGCATCGGCTTTCGCGTTGCCTTGTAGCTGCTGAGGAGTTCATGTCGGAACGTCTTACCGGGGGCGTCGAATACGACGGCGACGTACGCGGAGGGATAGTCGCGCAGCGTGCGCAAGACGGCCCGCCAGAAGCCGAACAGCGCGTTGACCGGCTGTCCGTCGGGCGCATTCATGTCGCGGATGGCGTAGTAGGCGCGATAGGCGTGCGAGTGGCCGTCGAAGAGCAAGAGGCGGCCTTCGTCCAGCGGCCCGGGAAGTCTCAGGGTTTCCTCATAGGTAGACGTTGCCGACTCCTTCGGGTCCCCGTGCGTCGAGGAGATAGCAGAGCGCAAGCGCCAACCCATCGGCCATGTCGTCGGGCTTCGGGGTCTCCGACAGGCGCAGGAGTCGTTTGACCATTGCCTGCACCTGTGCCTTCTCGGCCTTCCCGTAGCCCGTGATGCGCTTCTTCACTTGCAGCGGCGTGTAGCCACGGACGGGGACGGCCGCCGCGGCGACCAACAGCGCGCCGCGAGCCTCAGCGGTCCGCATGGCGGTCTGAGCGTTGGTGGCAAAGAAGATCTCCTCGATGGCGACTCCGCACGGACGGTACATCTCGATCAGTTCTCGTGCTTCCTGACAGAGATCGCGAAGGCGCTCAGCACGAGGCTGGTCGCTGCGTGTTCGGATGACTCCTCCGGCGAGGACGCGCCAGCCTTCCTCCGCGTCCTCTACTACGCCGTAGCCGGTGACGGCGAGACCGGGGTCGAAGCCGATGGCCACCGTGGCCGTCATGGCTGCAGGAAGTCCCCCAGCCTGCGGCGCTCCTGATCGCGTTCCGCGCAGACGTGGTGATGATTCTCGTTCAGGTCCGCGCCGCACGTCCTGCACAGGCCACGGCAATCTGGACGGCAGAGGGCGTTCGGGTTGTGGGCCGTGAGGATCAACGAGACGATCGTCGGGCGCACGTTCACCTCGTCCGCCGTCGGTGGGATGCGCACCGTGAACTCCTCGCGCAGCACGAACGGAGTCTCGAGTGGCTTGAGGCACCGTCCACAAGGCTGCGCGATGACGGCCGTCATCTCGACGTCCACGTACAGCGTCGCCAATTGAGCGAACGCTTCGCCCTCCAGACGAATCTCACGCACGGTGCGCAGGTCGTGCGTTTCGTCATCCACGGCCTCGAGCACCGTCCGCACCGGGAAGCGGCACCCGGGATGAGCAAGGAACTCCAGCACGCTAAGTGGCATCTTTCCTCAAGCGGCGCGCTGTGTCGGCCGCTCGTCTCCCCTCCTTCACGTCGTGGACTCGGAGGATGTCGGCCCCCAACGCCACCGCAACGGCCTGAGCTGCCAGGGTGCCTTCGAGGCGCTCCGAAGCGGGAAGATCGAGCAATTCTCCAAGAAACGACTTGCGAGAGACCCCGACGAGCACGGGGAGTCCGATCGCGGCGAAGCGATCGATGTCCCGCAGGAGGGCGAGGTTGTGCAGAAGCCGCTTCCCGAAGCCGATGCCAGGATCGATGAACAGGCGCTCCCGCGCGATGCCCCTCTTCGTGGCCTCGCGAACCCTCTCCTCGAGGAACTCGAGGACCTCGCCGGTTACGTCGTCGTACTCCGGCGTCGCCTGCATCGTTCGCGGTGTCCCTTGCATGTGCATGAGGACGACGTACGCGTTGCGCTCGGCGGCGACCGTCGCCATGTTCGGATCGGCCCGCAGAGCGCTGATGTCGTTGATGATCGAGGCGCCGCGTTCGAGCGCTTCCCGCGCTACGTCCGCCTTCGTGGTATCCACGGAGAGCACCACATCGCACTCGGCGTGGATCTTCTCGAGCACCGGCAGGACCCGCTCAAGCTCCTCGTCGGCGGAGATGGGGCTTGAGCCCGGGCGGCTCGACTCGCCGCCGATGTCGATGATGTCTGCGCCGTCTGCCACCATGCGTTGTGCGCACTCCGCCGCCAAACGGGGCGAGAGCATGCAGCTGGCCGGGAAAAACGAATCGGGTGCGACGTTGATGACGCCCATCACAAGGACGCGATCCCGTTTCCCAACCCACTGATCCAGCCTGACCATGAACACGAAGTATACCATGCGACCTACGCGCGATCAGAAGAGCAGTTTGACGCAGTAGCAGCCCCCATCTACAATCGCGTGCGAGAAGAAAGACTGGGGTGATGACCATCGCTAAGGTGCTGTTGACAAAGACGATCGAGAAGTTGGGTCACGTCGGTGAAGTCGTGAACGTCGCGGAGGGATACTCTCGCAACTACTTGTTCCCGCGCGGTCTGGCCGTCGAGCCTACGGATCACAACATGGCACGTTTCGCCAAGGAGAAGGCGGTACACGACGCCGAGCTCTTGAAGCGTGAAGAGAAGGCGCGCGCCCTGCGCGACAAGCTTGCCGACCAGACGCTGGTCTTCGTGCGGAAGGCCCACGGGGATAGCCGCCTCTACGGGTCCGTGCGTCCGGAGGAGATCGCCGCGCAGATCGCCTCCGTGTGCGGCGAGGTCATCGAGACGTCGCGGATCCGCATCGTGGGAGGAATTGACACCCTCGGTCCGCACGCCGTTTCGATCAACTTGTACAAGGACATTTCCGTCGACGTACGAGTTCGCGTAGACGAGGAGGCGCCGCAGAAGGAGGCGTAGCCCGCGATGAGAAGCGGGTGGCTGGGGGGGATTGCGGCCGGCCTGATCGTCGTCGTCCTGGCGGTCTGTGCTGAGGGGTCCGTCGTCGTCAACGGCCAGCTTGTCTCGGTCGACCCTTCTCCGCGTTCGGACGGAGATTCCCTGCTTGTCCCCGTGACATCGTTCGCTCCGCTTGTCGGGATCGAGGTCGTCGAGCGCGACGGGCGCGTGGCGTTGCGTTGGGGCGGAGGGCGCGACGATCTCGCTCCCGAGCGGATCCGATGGATCTCCGGCGTGGCCTACACTCCGCTCGATGAACTCGTGGGGCGCGTTGGAGGAACGTTTCGCCGAGCGGGCGACGAGACGAGCATCGACGTGCCGGAAGCGCGCCTCGTCGAGCTCCTGGCTAGCGGCGAGGACGTCGTGGTGCGCTTCGATCGCTTTGCCCCAACGCTCGTCACGAAGTCGGGAGGCGTCGAGGTCGTGCGTTTCCTTGACTGTCGGGTCGAGGCGGTGGCGGCAAGCGTCGTCTTCGGCCCGGAGGACGTCGGCCGCGCCACGCTGGTTGCGACAAGCGGGTCGGCGTGCGAGCTTCGAGTGTCGTTTCTCGAAGAGGCCGCGCTTGCCGTGCGGCGATTCGAGGCCGATGGCGTCTACTCTGTCTCTCTGACTCCTGCTCTAGCCCCCTCCAACGTCTCCACCACGCTCCTTGGCGACGGCCTCTCGTTCTCCGACGGGGAGGTGGCGGTCGGCGAGTCCGCCGCGGCGATGGCCTACGTCCGGGTCGACAACTGGCGGAATCGCCTCGACGTGCGGCCGCTGTTGCCGCCTACGGGAGCAGGGACCCAGAGTCCGATCGACGCGGCCATGGCCTCGGCCGGAGCCGCCATGGCCCTGTCGTCGCGCAGTGGTGCGGACCCCGGTCTTGTGGTGATCGACGGAGTTCCGTTTTCCATCGAGGCGGAACCCTCCCTCGCCCTAGGGTTCGATGCCTTCGGCTCGCTCGTTACCTTCATTCCGCAGAGCAGAGCGTTCGCCGTGTCCTCGACGTCTCGAATTCCGCTCGATGGCGTCGACCGGCCCGTGGGGTACGACGAGATCATCGGGTATCCCCGGGGGTACGCGGGAAGCATCGCACGGGGTTTCCCAGACGGGTTCACCATCGTGCGGATACGCGACGGGGTCGTGGTCTCCATCCTGGACGAGTCGTTCGTTGTCGCCGACCCGTCGGCCACTCTCCTTGTGGCATCCAGTGCGGCGCGCGCTCGGTTGGCCGATCTAGCGCTTGGCGACCGCGTGGATCTCGTGTGCGAGGTCGATCCTGAGCGCCGCCTTGTCAACGATGCACTGTCGGTGGAACGCGTGCTCTTGCGGGATGGGCAGCCCCAGTCTCCGGTGTCCGATGAGGGGCGGGCAGAGGCGACGTCGTGGAGCATTGTGGGCACAGACTGGCAGGGTGGGTTCTTCTTCCTGACGGTTTCGAGCGACAGCGAGCTGACGGATCTCGGGATCCTCTCTCTTCTGGCGACGCTGCCGACGACGGCGCGCACGGCCGTCGTACTCGAGACGGGCGGGGTGGGAGCGCTCGCGCTCGATGTGGGGTCGTTCCACGTGCAGTGGGGGCGTCGCGTTGCCGTTTCCGTCAGTCTGGGTGCCGTACTGAAGTGATGATGAAGAAGAGCCTGGCTCGCGACGTCCTCATGATGGCGTTGGCGACCGGCGTTTCGCGCGTCCTCGGGCTCGTTCGCGATGCGTCCATTGCGAACAGCTTTGGCGCCACGGCGACGTACGATGCCTTCCTCATCGCGTTCTACGTGCCGCAGCTTCTGAGGCAGCTGCTCGCCGAGGGGGCGCTGTCCACCGCGTTCGTGCCGATCTACGCCGGGCTGCGCGAGGTGGGAGGGGATGCGGATCGATTCGCGAGCAACGTCCTTTCGATCCTGCTCGTCCTCTTCCCGGTCGTGTGCGCCGCCGGCATCCTGCTCGCGCCGTCGTACGTGCCGTTCCTCGCCAGCGGCTTCCCGGCCGAGAAGTTGGACCTCGCCGTGTCCCTCTCCCGATGGCTCTTTCCATCGATCGCTCTCGTCGGTTTCGGGGCCGTGTTCATGGGTATTCTCAACGCGCGTCACCGCTTCTTCGCCGCGTCCTTCTCCCCCGTCTGGTTCAACGTCGGCGTGATCCTTGGAGCGCTCGTTGCCGCGCCGCATTGGCCGGGCCTCCCGATCTTCGGCCTCGCTGCCGGCGTGCTCGTCGGCGCGGCCGGACAGACCGTGTCGCAACTCCCCTCGCTTCGTCGCGCTCGCTTCCGATTCTCGTTCACCCTCTTGCCGCTTCACCCGGACGTGCTCATTCTGGCGAGGCGGATGATGCCCGCGGTCATCGTTCTGGCGATGGCCGACATCAACTTGCTCGTCGACAACAAGTTCGCTTCCTACCTCGCGGACGGGAACATCGCTTCTCTCCAGTACGCCATGCGCCTCTTCCAGCTGCCGCTCGGCGTGTTTGCCGTCAGCATCGGGACGGCGCTGTTGCCGCGGCTCGCAGTGGCGGACGTGAAGGGCGATCCGACCCGATTCCGGCGCTACTTCAGCGACGGCCTTGCGGCGACGGCTCTCATTCTCGTTCCCGCAACGATCGGTCTGCTTCTCCTTGGCGACCACGCGATCCGACTCCTCTTCGAGCGCGGCAGCTTCACCGCAGCCGATACGGCCCGAACCTACGCTGTCCTCGTCTCGTACTCCTTCGGTCTGCTCGCCTACGGGTGGGATTACCTCGGGGTCCGCGCCTGCTACGCTCTTGGCCGGACGGCCATTCCCATCGCCGGGGCCGTTGCCTCCATGGCGGTAAACGCCGTGCTCGATGCCGTACTCGTCGGACCTCTGGGCGCGCCTGGACTGGCCCTCGCCTCCGCCATCGCCGGCGCGGTGGACGCGGTCGTCCTGTTCGTCTTCTTGCGCCGGTACGTGTCCTGGGGACTTCTCGCGCCCCGGTTGGCGCTCATCGGAGGCGGGACGTTGCTCATGGGTGGTGCGGTGTGGGGTGTGGGGTGGGTGCTTCCTGACTCGTCGCCCCTCGTCGTCGTGTTCGTGCCGATGCTGGTCGGTCTCCTCGCCTACGGCGTGTTTGTGCGAGCGACCCCGTTGTGGCGGCTTCTGCGGCGATCGGAGCCGACGGCCGACGAGGCGGAGACGGCCTCTCAGCGGTGATCGAAGCGCAAGCCGGCGGCGATCGATCGAGCCCAGCGGTCGGCGGACTCTACCGTCAAGAGATCGAGCGGGCGGCCGTCATCCGCGACCTCCGTTCGCCAGCGATCGAGCGTGACCGCAAGTCCGATGGCGAGGTCTCCGTACACGATGTCGCCGTGGAGGAACCGTCCGACGAGAACCTCATCGGCTGCGTTGACGGCGGCCGTGGCGCTGCCGCCCGCGACGGCCGCCGCGAGCACGGTCGCGAAGGCGGGGAATTGCTCCTCCTCCACGTGGCGAAACTCGAGACGTCCGAGTGCGGCGACGTCGAGACGAGGAAGATCCGTGTCCACGCGCTCGGGATACGTCAGCGCGTACTGGATGGGAATTCGCATGTCGTGAGTCGCCGCCTGGGCCAAGATCGATCCGTCGCGGAACTCGACAAGCGAGTGAACGATCGACTCGGGGTGGATCACGACGGAGATCCTGTCGTAGGGCACATCGAACAGGACGTGGGCCTCGATGACTTCAAACGCCTTGTTGACCAACGTGGCTGAGTCGACCGTGACTCGCCTTCCCATGGACCAAGTCGGATGACGGAGGGCGTCCTCGGCGGTGGCCGAGGCGCGGGCCTCTGGATCCAGATGCAGGAACGGACCGCCGGAGGCCGTGAGGATCAGGCGCCGGACGTCGCCTTTCCGTCCCGCGTCGAGGCATTGGAAGAGCGCGCTGTGCTCGCTGTCCACCGGGATCAGTCGGCCGCCATGCCGTTCGAGAGCGGCGCGGACGAGAGGGCCGCCGATGACGAGGCTTTCCTTGTTCGCAAGCGCGACGGTGCGTCCGCGGGACAGGGCGGCCAGCGTGGCCGCGAGGCCGGCGGCTCCGACGATGGCGTTGACGACGACGTCAACGTCCTCGAGCGCGGCTAGTTCCGCGGGCCCGCCATCGCCTTCGAGGACTTGAACGTCCGGGAACCGGTCTCGAAGCCATCGGACTCCTTCTCCGGTGGCCAACGACACGGCCCTGGGGTGCACGGCCTCGATCTGTTCCGCCAAGAGCTCGTGGTTTGTGTGAGCGGAGAGCCCGACGACCCGGAATTCCTTCCCGGCGCGACGAAGGCGCGCGACGACGTCGAGCGCCTGGACTCCGATCGAGCCGGTGGAACCGAGAAGAACGAGATTCGTTGTGGAGCGGCTCATCCGTCGGCCGGAGGCGGGAGAAGCTGGGTCAGGAGCTGCGTCAGATCGTCGCCCGAGATCTCCTCGCGCGCGAGAACCTCTGCCGCGAGCTGGTCCAGGGCGCCTCGATGCTGGATGAGCAGCCCCTTTGCCTTGTCGTACGCGGAGAGCAGAAGCCTACGAATCTCGCGATCCGCCAGCGACGAGGTCTCCTCCGAGTGCTGGTTCGACTTCACAATGTCCTCGCCGAGGAAGACGTTGACGCGGTCGCTGCCGAGGCTAATCGGACCCAGCTCTTCGTTCATTCCCCACTCGATGACCATCTTTGTCGCGAGTTGCGTGGCATTCTTCAGGTCACTTCCGGACCCCGCAGCGAACTCCTCGAACACCACCTCTTCCGCCGCACGTCCGCCGAGCATCGCCGCAAGCTCGCTCTTGAATTCCTGCTCTGTCGGGTTGAAGCGCTCCTCGAGCGGCAACGACTGCGTTACGCCCATCGAGCCGTGCGAGCGGGGCAGGATCGAGATCTTGTGCACGACCATGTCGTACGGCTTGAGCAAGAACCCGAGCAGCGTGTGGCCGCTCTCGTGATACGCGGTGAGTCGGCGCTCCTTGTCGGTCGGAACGACGCTCTTTCTCCGCAGGCCGAGGTAGAGCCGGTCGGTCGCCTCTTCGAAGTCGGACATCTCGATTTGTTCCTTGTTCTTGCGCGCCGCCAGGAGCGCTGCCTCGTTGCACAAGTTACGCAGGTCCGCGCCGACGAATCCGGGCGTCTTCCTCGCCAGAATCTCGGCGTCCACGTCGCCGGCCACCTTTCGCGTCTTCAGGTGCACCTTGAGAATGGCCACGCGGTCGCGAAGGGCGGGATACGGCAGTTGGACACTGCGATCGAAGCGGCCGGGGCGCAGGAGTGCCGGGTCGAGCACGTCGGGTCGGTTCGTCGCGGCGAGGATGATGATGCCCTTGTTCGGCTGGAACCCGTCCATTTCCGCGAGAAGCTGGTTCAGCGTCTGCTCCCGCTCATCGTGCCCGCCGCCGAGTCCGGCGCCGCGCTTTCTTCCCACGGCGTCGATCTCGTCGATGAAGATGATGCACGGGGCGCCTGCCTTCGCTTTCTCGAACATGTCACGCACGCGAGCCGCACCCACGCCGACGAACATCTCGACGAAGTCGGATCCGCTGATCGAGAAGAACGGCACCTTGGCCTCTCCGGCGATGGCTTTGGCGAGCAGGGTCTTCCCCGTTCCGGGAGCCCCCACGAGGAGAATGCCCTTCGGAATCTCGGCTCCCAGCTTGGAGAATCGCCGCTGATCTCCGAGGTACTCGACGATCTCCTCGACTTCTTCCTTCACCTCATCGAGGCCCGCCACGTCGTCGAACGTCGTTTGGGACGAGTCCGGAGCGACGAGCTTTGCCTTCGACTGTCCGAACGACAGCGCTCCTCCAGCACCGGCCTGGGTCCGCCGCATGATGTAGACCCACACGCCGATGAGGAGAACGATCGGAAGGAGCGACACGAACACGGTGAGGAGGAGCCCGCTGCTTGACGGCGGGTCGTACTTCACATCCGGCCTTCTCGATGCCGCATTGGGAGCGTTCGTCGGATCGGACGCAACCGGCGCGAAGAGGTCCTGGTACGCGGAGGGATCGGGCGGGAGTCGCACGGTCACCGTCCCGCCATCGACGGTCTTCGCACTGGCGATGTCCTCGCGAATGTTGACCTGAACGATCTTGCCTTGCTTCACGAGAGTCTCGAAGGACGTGAAGGAGATCTCGTCCGTGGGCGCCTTGTTGCCGTACCACGACTGCAGGACGAGAAGCGCGACGATCACCAAGATCGTGATGAACGCGATGTTTCGGAGATTGCGGCTCCGCAGGTCCTTCATGGAATCCTTCTGCATCATCGACTCCTCTAGGGTTCGATTGTACCCCGGGACTCTGGAGGCGTCAAAGATAGTCCTGGTGGATGTTATCCCTATGCTCTCCCTGCTCCGCGAGGAGGCTGGGGCAACGGGTTGTCCCCGGGATCTATCGGCTAGCGCTGGCGCAGGGTGCGCCACACCTGCAGGCTTCGGACTCTCGCCTCCTCCCCACGGAGGAGGCGGCGAAGGTTGGCACGATGCGTCACGGTGATCAGCACGGCGAGCCCAGTCGTGAGCGCTAGCAGAAGCGGATAGCTCAGGCCGTCACGCGACGGGGGAAGAAGGGCGGCGACGAGAGGCACAGTCCACGCTGCGAGCAGCGATCCGAGGGACACCCAGCCCGACGCGAGGTTGGACAAGACGAAGACGCCAAGCGCGATGCCGACGGGAATCGGAGCCACGGCAACGAGCATGCCTGCGGCGGTGGCCACGCCCTTCCCGCCGCGGAACCCGATGTAGATCGGGAAGACGTGCCCGAGGACGGCGGCCAGGCCACAGAGAATGGACGCGGCCGCGAAACTGATCGGTAGATCGCCGCTTGCGATGCGAGGCACGAGGGTCGCGGCGAGCGCCCCCTTGGCCGTATCCAGGACGAGGACGACGACCCCGATGCGCCATCCGA
>Ga0247842_10003657_pt1 | contig 20267 bp, 20 predicted proteins | sample LaCruzMarch2015__3_FD_192411 | JGI IMG/M metagenome (GOLD analysis project Ga0247842, IMG submission 192411) | Freshwater microbial communities from meromictic Lake La Cruz, Castile-La Mancha, Spain - LaCruzMarch2015_19m | ecosystem: Environmental > Aquatic > Freshwater > Lake | place: Spain...
CGCCATACATCACACAAGGTACCTGGAAGTTCCTGCGGTGCATTTTGGCATCTTTTTTCCCTACGTTCTCGCGAAGAGAACCGCTCAATGATACCGTTTTCATAGGTTGTTTTAATTTAAGTTAATAATTTCAATGTCGGTCCGATGCACGGCCGTATCAACAAACCGAAAAGCCCGTCTGTAAAACCGTTTTTTCGGGCTGCAAAGATAGAAAAATTATCCTTACGACTTAAACAGGGAGGAGATGGATTCTTTTTTGCGCAGGCGGCGGATGACTTCTGCAAAGAGATCGGCCGTACTGAGTACTTTAATTTTAGCGCTTTCGCGGTGAAGGGGAATGGTATCGGTAACAATCAGTTGATCCAGGTTGGAACGTTCTATGTTTTCGATGCTATGCCCCGATAGGATTGGGTGGGTTACCATAGCCCTGACAGAAGCAGCGCCATTTTCAAGGATGATTTCAGCCGCTTTGCACAAGGTCCCTCCGGTATCGACAATGTCGTCAAGCAGGACGACATTTTTACCTTTGACATCGCCAACAAGTGCCATTTTCTCAATTTCGTTGGGTTTTGAGCGATGTTTGTAACAAATCACAAAGTTGGTGTGAAATGATTTGGCATAGGAGCCGGCCCTCCGGGTACCGCCGGTATCGGGAGAGGCAAAAATCAATTCCGGCAGGTGGAGGCTTTTCAGGTAAGGGATAAATACGGAAGAGGCATACAAATGATCGACCGGCACATCAAAGAAACCTTGTATTTGATCGGCATGAAGGTCGAGGGTAATAACACGGTTGACCCCGGCAGCCGAGAGCAGGTTGGCAACAAGTTTGGAAGCAATCGAAACACGGGGCTTGTCCTTCCGGTCCTGGCGGGCATATCCGAAGTATGGTATTACGGCGACAATGGATCGGGCAGAAGCGCGCCGGGCAGCATCGATCAGCATCAGGAGTTCCATGAGGTTGTCGGATGGGGAATAGGTGCTCTGTACCAAAAACACATCCGTTCCCCGGATGTTATCTTCAAACGCCGGCTGGAATTCTCCATCAGAAAATTTAATAACGGAGATCTTCCCAAGTTCTGCCCCATAACTCTGCGCAATTTTCTCGGCCAGATAGGCAGTTGCCTGACCGGAAAAGATGTTCACTTTTGCTGCCATAAGGGGAGTATTTTCCTGGATGCCAAAGATAAACCATTCTTCAGGGATGCGCAAGATATTTAAAGGCCAGTCATGGGAAATATAAAGCAAATAATCAGTAACGAATTGAAAGTGGGGATTTTGATTTTCTAATTTATATTGTTTTTTAGTTTGAACAGAATGCTTACCTTTGCCGCCTTGAAAATCACACACCCCGCCCACACCCCATTCGCCCGGATGGCGGAATAGGTAGACGCGCTGGTCTCAAAAACCAGTGAGGTAACACTCGTGCCGGTTCGATTCCGGCTCCGGGTACGGAAACGGATTCCTCACTTATTTCAGTGGGGAATTTTTTTTTACATCTTCCGAAACCCTTTATAATTCTGATGTTACATAAAACAATTGGTTGACTTCAGGAGTTAGATATTGTCGGGAATAAGGGTTTATGGAAAAACCACATGGAAAAACCAACCTTTGAATTTTCTTCTTAACATCGACACTTCTATTTACCCAGTATTTACTGAGATTTTGAATAAAATCAATGGTCTTATTTAGACTGTTTTTAAAGTTAGATATGTCAATTTCAGGAAACTGGTCTTTTTCCTTTACCTCATAGATATCATTGTCAATTTTCGCCAAGAATTTTCTGTACAAAGGCTCATCAATTTTTCCGAATGCAAATCGCTCTTGCAAACCTTCACGGTCTCGTTCCAATTCGGTAAGTCGTTTCTTATATAATGCTTCTTCTTTTTTGGAAGAGTTGTTATTTAGGCTGACCATCTTTCCCAATTGTGTTCTAACCAAATCAAGATATTCTGGTTTTATTTGATACGAATTTAGAAGTTCAATGAACAATTCATGGGCTCCAGTTCTATCTCTTAGCTTTCTGTGCTTTTCACGGAGTCGAGACTGTTTATAGCCTTCGAAGGTCATAATGAACTTACTCATCCCTTTTCAAATCTTTGTAAATATCCGAGATGTTCATGATGTCCTCATATTGGTATAAATCCCGATTTTGGTAGCGAAAAGTTTGAATTTTTTTCTTGCGTAACAATCTGTAGAGTGAACTTTCCGAATAACGGTTTTTGACCTTGTGGTGGATGCTGGCGAAATCGATAAATATGTTTGTCTGTTCATCAGCAGACTCTGGTTTGTTATAATAGAGTATCATAATTGGTGTGATTCTTTTCCCGTATATATTTACATTTTCCAGTCGAATTTTTCCATAAAGCACCAAATATTGCCATTTTTCTAACCCATGTAAAAATATATAAGTCATGGAACAAGTTCATTTATAAGCTGATGGACTGGGTGTTTGAGTAGTGAATAAAAGCAATAAGATCAGGGGAGCATGATATTATTTATTTTCTGGGTTGAGGGTTTTGGGAACAGGATACGGTTCAATTCAAGTATAATATAGGTATATTATATATATCATGATCTTTTACCTTTTGGGTTAATATATTGAAATTCATTAAGATGACTTAAAATAATAATTAGTAACAATTGGGGGGATTTGAACCTGATTGTATGTTCTGGATTGTGAATCAAATCGTTGCGGTGATTCCATAATTTATCCCTGTTTCACACATTGGCTGAATGATCTATGCACAGGAAAGTGGACAATTGTGAAATCAATGTCGAAACCTAATTTGAAAAATACCACGACTGCATTCTAGATCAAATTGGCAAGATTCACCATCATCCTGATCGAATCTTCAGGACTGCTGATCAAATGGTAGCGGTAATTGCTCGATTGGATACGGTGGTTTCTTTTACACCCGCGTTTAATAAGTTCCTCTGACATTCAGTTTCAATCAAAATATTTTTGAATGTGAAAACACTGAATGAATGGTTAAGATTGGTCTAACTCAAGAAATAATTGGAGAAATACCGGAAATGGCAGCGGTTTACTCTTTAGTTTTGATGGAAAATGATGTTCCGTCCAGATTTGTTGATTTTACGGATAACCTACGGGAAAGTATCAGACAACATTTTAATCCCGATGAATCCAATGTTGACCTTCGGTACTTGATGGCATCCTGCAAAACAAAACTGTTATACTATGAATTGGAACCGGATGGGATAACAGAAGGGACAAGGAACAAAGCACATGAATGGGCTACCTTGAACAATTCTCAAAAAACATTGATCCGGGATGAAAAGTCTAGGGAACGGATTTCAAATCTGCTCCTTCATCATTATCAACGATAATATCTCCTATCCCCACGTTTATTACCTGAACAAGACCGGATAATAACTTTGTGGGTTCTTTGTACTGAATATTTTTACCTTTAATCCTGAATTGGAACAACTACAACATGAATAAAATATCCTGTGTCATCATTGATGATGAACGAATAGCAAGAGAAACCTTCCAGGATATCATTGATCGGTACCTTGGAGACCGGTTAGAAATTAAAGGTTTGGGTGAGTCAGTGAAAGAGGGGGTGGATTTGATAAAGAAATACAGCCCGGAGATTGTCTTTCTGGATATTGAAATGCCAGTGGAGAGCGGGTTCAAATTGTTTGATTATTTCACCAACTATACATTCGAGGTCATCTTTACCACCGCGTTTAAACAATATGCGATCGATGCGATCAAATACGCCGCATTGGACTACATTCTTAAGCCCATAAATTTCATTGATCTGAGGGAAGCCCTTTCCCGTTATGAAAAGAAAAAATTGACCAACACCAGTCAGCAACGGATTGAAACATTGATTACGAACCTGACCGTTGGTGTGGATATCAATCAAAAGGTAGCTTTTCCCACCATGGATGGATACCAGATGGAAAAACTTAACGACATCATCTATTGTGAAGGAGATGTGAATTACACCAAAGTACACTTGTTTGATCATAGAACCATCATGGTATCGAGAACGTTAAAAGAGATCGAAGAACTATTAAACTGTGATTATTTTTACCGGGTGCATAAATCTTACCTGGTAAACCTGAACTACATCAAATCATATTCACGGAGTGAGAACGGGATCCATCTGGACAACAACGAACTGTTGCCGGTCTCCACCCGGAAAAATGATGAATTCTTATCTGTTTTAACCAAATGGAGAAATAAATCGACCCAGAATTGAAATTCTTTTTTCTGATCGGGGTATCATTATTTCTATCTCTCTTCGGATGGGGTCAACATTTTTATTCCCGTAATTTCACAGTGAATGACGGGTTGCCAAGTAATTTGATCCATTCAATTTACAAAGATTCCCGGGGGATGATGTGGATCGGAACAGGCTCGGGATTGTGCCAGTTCGATGGAGAGGAGTTTAAGGTACTGGGATCAGGTAAAGGATTGGCCGGTTATAATGTATTTTCCATCACCGAAGATGATCAGGGAAACATCTGGGCTGGTTGCATGAAGGGTGGTGTTTTTTGTTGCGATGGAAAGAATTTCACAACCTATACGACCAAACAAGGATTGGTTAGCGATAATGTCCGGGTGGTCTGGTTTTCCAAGAAGTTTCACTTGCTTTTTATCGGCACGAATGATGGTTGCAGTGTTTTTGATGGAAAATCGTTTGTTTCATTGACCACGAAAGATACCGGGACTCCGGATTTCTATGTAATGGGGTTTTTGGATGGCGGGGATTACATAAATATATATCCTTTTCTTCCAACAAGTCCATACAGGTATTATCCCGCCACCAAAAAATTTGTACAAACCAAAGATTCCTATTACCCCAGTCACATCACATCCACATCCCCGGTCATCATGCCAAATGGCGATACTATAATGGGTAGTATCAGGGAAGGGATCAATGTGTTGAATAACGGGATTAAGCAATCATTCAAAGGCATGGGGCAGGTGTTTGACATCAAACCGGGTGAAACAGGTGTTTTTTGGGTGGCAGCATGGTCGGAAAGTCCATTATCAAAAGAAATCCCGGGTGGTTTGTTCAGTTATGATGGGAAAACGGTCTATCGGTATAGTGAAAAGGTGGGGATCAATGATCCAGCCGTTTGGTGTGTTTTTTATGATACTACATTTCATGTTCTTTGGGCAGGGACATTGAACTCGGGAATATTCAAGATCCCGTTGCCTGCATTTGAATGGTATGCGAAAGAAGATTTCGGATTAAAAGAATTGAATGTCAAAGCGTTGTTTGTAAACACAGATAATACCCTTTGGGTTGGGTTGACATCAGGACTATTTAATAGAAATATGAATGGAGATATAAAAATTTATGACAGTGTTTTGTTGAGAAACACATTCAAATCACCAAAATCTTCGCCCTTGGGGTGTTACTGCGTCCAAAAAGACAAACGGGGAAACATATATTCGTCTGGCTATGAATCACCAATTATTCGATTTTCACCTGCCGATAATTTCGAAAAACCCAAGTCTCTCAAAGAAAATCTTTGTGGGACACAGTTCTGTTTTGATTCATACGATTCCGTATATCACACCGACAAATGGATGGCAGGGGTTTACCAAACTGCTATCTACCCGAAAACATCACCAACAAAATTATATTGGTCCACCAAAAATGACGCACTCTCATATGTCGTAAAGCTGATATCATCCGGTGATACGATCTGGTATTGCAGTAAAACCGAAGGGTTGTTTTGTTCTCTTCATGGAAAGTTCGGCCATTTGATTAAAACCGATTCAACTTCACCGCGTATGATCAATGATATTTGTTTTGACCGTGAAGGGAATGTTATTGCAGGCAGCAATTCCGGGGAGGTCTTGATTGTCAGATATGAAAACAATTCATTGAAGGTTAAATATCGGTTACAGCCCGGGAAAGATATTATTGGCAATACAGTAAAATTCGTGGTGGTTGATCACGCTCACCATCTTTTTGTAGGGACTAATCTTGGGTTGAACAGGATTGACCTACAATCCTTATATAAAAGCAATGAAGTGTTAACCAATTTCTATACCTCAGATGTTGGATATTACGACCATACCGGTAAGACTGCAACGACGGATATGGATGGCAATATCTGGGTGGGAACAGATTGTCATCTCTTGAAAATTGACACAAAATTGTTGAACCAATTGTCAAATATCACCCCTCAGATAAAAATTACCGGATTGGATGTAAACTATCAACCGTTCCCGGATTTTGAAAACACCACCTATTTTTCACACTTTCACAACAATCTGATCTTTCACTTTGAATCGGCCAATTACCTGAACCCGGAACAATCGTTATACCGGTACAAACTGGAGGGGCTATCCGATCGGTGGTCTGATTTTACATTAGAAAATAAATCGATGTTCACTTCCTTAAACCCGGGAAAATATTGTTTGATAGTCGAATCGTACAACACTATTGATAATTCAAAGGTTGGAATGACCAAACATACATTCCGGATCGGATATCCGTGGTACCTGACATGGTGGTTTATTGTGGGGATGATTGTTACATTGGGTCTGCTGGTGTGGTTTTTTATTCGTTACCGTACTGAAAAAATCCGGGAAGAAGAGAAGCAGAAATCCCAGTTTTCAAAACAACTCGCAGAGATTGAAATGAAAGCCCTGCAAAGTCAGATGAACCCCCATTTCATTTTCAATTCGATTAATTCAATTCAGGGATTTATCTTGAAAAACAAGGTGGACGAAGCTCTCGGTTATTTGATGGACTTTTCAAAGATTCTTCGACAGACACTGGACAATGCAACCAAGGAGTACATTTCACTGGATGAAGAAATAGAATATATCAAATGGTATCTGAATCTCGAGCTAATGCGGTTTGATAAAAAGTTTACCGTAGAATTTCGCTTGCCCGACAACCTTAACCCCCAGTATATTCTTATTCCACCAATGGTTGTCCAGCCTTTCGTTGAAAACGCAATCCGTCATGGGTTACTGCATAAAAGTGATGGACAAGGTTTACTTTTAATTGAGTTTGTTGTCCAGGGGGATCAGCAGTTAAAATGCATCATCGAAGATAATGGTGTCGGGCGGAAAAGATCCAAAGAAATAGAAAGCTGGAAAAACCAGACCACCCATAAACCCCAGTCCACACGTATCACAAAAGACAGAATTGATTTGTTGAACAAAGCTTCACAATCGGACAAGTATAGGGTAAATATCGTTGACCTGTGCGACGGCAAAGGTACCGGAACCGGAACCCGGGTTGAAATAGTTCTTCCTTTGATGACTATATAAGGTCATTCCTATAAAGCGTTAGTTGCTATTGTTGGAGTTCTGAAAAGTTCAAAAAAGCTGTCTACGAAATTGATGGCAAACCAATCGATGAACAGCAAATGTTTGAGAAGAAGGACCAACTGTTAAATATGTCTGAAGGTGTCAAACTTCAATGCGAATTGCGATATGTAATTCTTCATACACCGTTCTACGTCATATTTGCATACCATGTTCCGAAATCCTTTTATGCTGATCCAATGTTAATATCAGCATATGAAATCTATTCCGATCCCGTATCAATCGAATTGCGTACTTACGGAACTCCATATGAAATTGATAGAGCGATGAAACTTAAAAAACAGAAGTAACCGAAAAACCATGCTAATTGGATTGAAACTAATGTAAACGGGTATAATACTCCTGTTTCATTAGTTTCAATCCCAATCTTTTTACCAAACGGGTATGGAGTTTAATCGAAATATTTCCGTTCCAATAGGAAAGTATTTTTTTATTGTCCTGACATTCTCCACCTTTGTGAGTTCAACATAAAACATTTACACCGTGACCAAAGCTGACATCGTCAACGAAATCGCAAACACTACCGGAATTGACAAAGTAGTTGTTCTGGGAGTGGTAGAATCCTATATGGATACCATCAAAAAATCAATGATTGGGGGGGAGAACATTTACTTCCGTGGATTTGGAAGCTTTGTTTTGAAGAAAAGAGCGGCGAAGTTGGGAAGAAACATCACCAAGAACACTACGGTGAAGATACCCGCTCATATGATCCCTTCCGTCAAATTCTGTAGTGAATTCGTGGAAGAAGTGGCAACCAAAGTCAAGGTGAAATGAGTTTAGAGAGATTTTTGAATGTGGTGGGGGGCAATGTTGTTCTGATGACGATCCATGGGAACAAGGTCAGGACATATTATAACAAAGGCAACGCCACACGTGCAGATTTTTACTCAGCCAAGGACGAAAGCGTAATTGTTCAACTATCTACCGGGAAAATCGTCATCATTAATAAGAATGGCGGGATTGTGCGGACGATTTGATCTTGCCAACGACTGGACAATAAAAAAGGGGATCACTCCCCTTTTTCTATATTCTGTGGTATCCTATTTGTAAGAATTACTCAATTCAAATTCCCATCCAGATGAACAAATTCATCATCTTCATCGTCATCATACTACTTTCTATAAGTTCCACCACTTCAGCACAAGTAAAGGTTTACAAAGGAACTTCGAGTTATAGTTCCGATGTAATATGTAGGGTGGATGATGGAAAAGTGTACAAGAAAAACTCGTCCTATTCCACGGATGTTCTGTGCCATGTTTCAGGGAACCGGGTTTACAAAGGAAATTCCAGCTATTCCAGTGATGTTATTTACACTATCAAAGATGGGAAGGTTTACAAAGGCACCTCGAATTATAGTTCTGACATTGAATTTATAATCCGAGATGGAAAGGTTTATAAGGAAAATTCATCCTATTCCAGTGATGTTTTAGCAACCATCAAAGATGGAAAAGTTTATAGTGGCACCTCATCCTATAGTTCTGACATAGAATTTACGATTGATGGAAATCTTACCATTGAAGAATTTATCGCTGTCTGGTACTCGGTGAAGTATTGCTATTGAAATGCAGATAAAAAAGGGGAGTGTTACTGAAATCAATACAAGGATTATATTCCCGGGTTTAGAAAAAGTTTTAAAAATTTTAAGTGGATTAGAGCAAAAACCTGATCTCTGCCAACTCTTTCCCGATTTGTTGAACTCCTTTAAGAATCCGCTGTGTTTGTAACGGCGATGGTTTTTTTATTCCTTTTATGTACTGAGCAAGTAAGCTTTGATTCATGCCAATGCGTTCTGAAAATGCTTTTGCATTGATCACCTTGTAAAACTCGAAGAACTGAGCAATATCCAATGTCACTTTTAAGTCATCTTCAGTTATACGCCGCCCTTTTTCTTCAAAATACAGATTGAATGCTTCGATCATATTTGATTTAAGCTCGATTAAGTCTTTTCCTGTGGTGGCGACAGGATAAGTTTTGGCATATGCCGAATATCCTGTATTTGTCCGTTCCACGATTATTTCAAATTTTTTCATAGACCTATTATTGTTTTAGTCCAGCGTCTTTTAGAATTTTATTCTGAAGCCCGGTCCCAACTTCACTTGAACCATGATTTGGTACAACAATCTGACCATCTTTTTTCGGATGTCGCATAATCATGTGGCTCCCTGATTGTCTAAAAACAAACCAGCCATCCCGTAGTAAGAGTTTGATTAATTCCTTACATTTCATTTTACAAAAGTAATAAATATATTACCTGTACTATGATTAAAAGAGAAATATTCTCGTGGTTCAAACCGAAATTATTTCTGAATGAATAACATGAAAAGAAAATTGACAGGTTTACAAAAAGGGGAACGGACCTGGAAAACTATAAATCGTCTGAACATTCAATAAAATCAACCACCTTCAAGTAATCTGGAATGATTTTAAAGTTAGATAATTGGTCAGGGTACCCCTCCAAATGCAAAGTGCAAGGTGCAAAGTGTAATATTTTGCACTTTGCACTTTTCGTTTTAGACTTTGCACTTTGTATCTTTCACCCCGCACTTTACATTTTTTATCAACACACCCCTCACCTTTTCCCCTTTTTCCGATTAACCATAAAAATCCAATTATGGAAAAACAAGAAAATGGTCAGTTCAAGGAACAAATTCGCGAACGCACGATCAAAATGGCTGTTGAGATCCATCAGATGCTTGTAAATTTAAAAGTTTCCCCAGTAACAAGGCCAATTGTCAACCAGGTAATCCGAAGTTCCTCTTCGGTTGCATCAAATTACCGGGCCGCCACCCGAAGCCGGTCTGATGCAGAATTTTATTCCAAGGTTTGTATCGTTGTTGAGGAAGTTGATGAGACCCAGTTCTGGCTCGAATACCTTGACAGGATAGGATTACTGAATCGAAACAAATTTGCTGGAATTTATAATGAGGTCGATGAACTGGTAAAACTCTTCACCACCATAAAAAGCAAAATGAAAGAAAAACTGCGGTCATGATTGAATTTTCCTGTGTCAAATCAAACAGAAATTTCAACCCCGGTCTGGAGGATTTCTTTGATAACAGGATTCACAGAGGAGAAGTCTCTTGCATCAAACGGATGAGGCTCAACCCGGGTATCAAAATTCCAGGTCAGTTTAAGCATATTAACCTGCGTTTGAAATGGATCTGGCAACTCATTCAAGACGATGGCAAGGTCAATATCACTATCCGGATTTTGATTCCCACGTGCATAGGAACCATATAAAAACATCCGTTTCACCGGATAATTTTGCTGAAGCAACAATAAAAGATATCTTCGCCCTATTTCAAGAGCTGATTTTTGATCCATGTTCTTTGGTCTTTGATCTTTTCTATCCAGATTGCCGTAAATTCACGCGTACATTTCTGATAAAATGACTGCTTATAGTCATCATACCTTGCATTGATATTGAAACCGGTTACTGTCGAAAAGAAGATTTGTTGTTCTTCATTCAAATCCAACCCTGCCTTTTCTGCAATTCGCAAAAGGTTGTGAACCATTGGATAGTTTTCATCTTTTGTTCGGATGTAATATGCCTTTAGCAACTTCTCAATTACAAGATGCCCTATAAATAATGACCACATATAGTCACCAGACACATAAAGATGGTCCATTGCCTGAAAGTCCTTATCCGAGGATTCCAACCAGAATTTTATGACTTCCTCTTTTGTCAATGTTCTTGTTCTTCAGACAAAAATACATCATTTTCAGATATTTTAATCAGATGTTGAGAAAACCCCACTGTCTTATCAATAAAATCAAACACTTTCAGATAATCCGGAATGATTCTAAAGTTAGATAATTGGTCAGGGTAGTGTACCACGACAAACGAAAAGTGCAAGGTGCAAAGTGTAATATTTTGCACCTTGCACTTTTCGTTTTAGATTTCACACCTGCCTTTTATTGCCACCGGATATCCACCTTTTTATTAACCCGACTTGCACCCTGTGCTCTGGAACTTAGCCTGTGCCGGGTAGTTCGGTGATTCGATCCACCTTTGCGGGTAACACGGATTTTTTGACAAACGGGTAGTGTTTGTATCCTAAGAAATGGAATCTTTCTCAACCAGGAAATCCTACCGTTCAGAAAATAGGATGACTATTTTGAGGGTTGTTTGTTCGGTGGATTTTTACTCAGGAATTTTTCAAGTTGTGCTTTCCTGACTTCTAAGACCATGAGTTTTTTCTTCAGTTCTGAAATCTCGCTTTTCACCAATTTGAATTCAACTTCATTCTTCACCGTTGCAAGGTATTTCTTTCCCAAACGTTCTGTGATATAATCTTCAAGCTGTCTTCTCAGGATTTTGATATATGGATTTCCCCAAACACTCCCTTCCCGGTACTCCAGTTTCCCTGCTTCAATACCCTCGATAATAAAGTCGCGGGAAACCCCGTATTCTTTTTTGGCTGTTACATCACTAATTGTCGCTCCTTTACGGATCCATTCACCATATTCCGCCATGGCCTGTGATATTTTTATGTTTGACGTATAAAGATATAATAAATGTATTTAATTCAATCTGTCCCATGCTGCCAACATATCCTGTTTGGATTATATGTCATTTTGGAACATGGCCTGCCCGTTTTCGTCAAACCTGAACACATCACCGATACTGTCCTTGGAGAACAACAAGGAACAAAAACAAGAACGAAAAACAGTTGATTTAAAACACACAGGTTGGAGGGACCATCTCTTGTTGGATCAAACACCAAAACTCAAGGATATACCCGTGCAAATCAAACCTGCCGGAAAAAACCGGTTTGGAAAGTCAGCTAAAAATAACATTGCATTAACCAGCCACCGCCGGTTTAAATTAACCTTCCTGATCATTTTGTTACCAATCGGTTAATCGGACAATCCAAAATCGGGGCTGCATGACCAGAATGACCAGACAGTTCAAACTTTGCACTATATTTGCTGTTCAGGCCAAACAAAGCAAACGGAAAAACAAACAATCAGATGAACATTTCAAAATCTAAAAAGTGGTGGGGCTTTATATTGAGCTTTTGTTCCTCCCGGTATAACTGCATCTATACCGGTTCGGAACAGGTTTGCAAGTATTGAGCTTCTGTTCCTCCCGGTATAACTGCATCTAACAGCAAAATGCTTTGCATTTTTTGTAAGATGCAGTATAACAGCAAAATGCTTTGCATTTTTTGTAAGATGCAGTATAACAGCAAAATGCTTTGCATTTTTTATAAGATGCAGTATACAAAGACCGAGAGCAAATAAACATGGAAATGGTTTACTTTTACAAATAAATCAGAAGGCAATTTGTTTGAAGAACATTATGATCTGGCCATTTTGGGAGGCGGTCCGGCAGGAACCGCCTGCGCTCTCTCTTTAAAAGAATCGGGACTGCGGATTGCTGTATTTGAAAGGCAGGAATTCCCTAAGGACAAGGTTTGCGGAGATGCCATACCAGGAGAAGCTATTAAAACTTTAAAGAACATTATCCCTGATTTCGACATTGAGTTTGGAAGGATTACGCAAAAACTGAGGATCAGGGGATCGGCATTCCATTACAATAACAGGGTGTTCCGGCAGCGTTGGGACAATGATGCTTATACCTGTAGAAGGTTGTATTTTGACGAATTTCTATTATCTCAGGTTGCCTTGCAACCTCTTACCCGAATCTACAGGGGTGTCAGTATCGGGGAGTTAAGCAGAACACCTGATGGTGTTAATTTGACGACAGCAAACGGAGGAACGAAAATTAGCTGTCGCATGATCGTGGGTTGCGATGGCATCAACGGTCTTACATCGAGAATTTTTGGCGGGAATACGATCAGCAGGAAACACCATATTTCAGCAGTTAGGGCTTATTTCAAAGGAGTTACCGGGGTTCGTGACGACCAAACAGAGTTTTATGCCGGAGCGCAGTACGGTTCAGGGTACTTCTGGATCTTTCCCATATACGAAGGATTGGTAAATGCCGGGTTTGGTATGCTATCCGATGTAATATCATCCTCAAACATCAATCTAAAGAAAGCGTTTACAGCCATTTTGCATAGGGAGGGTCCGGTGCATAAAAAATTCAGGCTGGCTGAACAATGCAGCCCACTTGTAAGCCGGGGAATCCCCCTTGGCTCCTATAAGCCGGTAAGGTCGGGAGAGAGATTTGTTCTGGCAGGCGATGCCGCATCACTGGCCGACCCCCTGAGCGGCGCCGGTATCGGGAATGCAATTGTAAGCGGGAACGCAGCGGCTATGCAAGTTTTGAGATGTTTCAAATCAGGAGATTTCAGCAGCCAAACAATGAAGGCGTACGACTTGGATTTAAAAAAAAGGCTTGGAATGGAGCTCATGAAAAACACAATGATCAGGAAAACCTTCAGCAAGTTCCCTTTAATTCCCCAGCTTGCTTTTTTGTTCGGAGAAAAGTTCAGCGATAAGATTGGTCGTTAATTTTCTAAGGCAATCAACCATAACCGGTAAAAAGGGATCAGGTGTTCCGGTTTTCCAGTAAAAGAAAAAAACCTGCGAAAATTCATCCATTGACCTTCCTTATATTTCAGGCAGGTTTGAGATTAAAAAGCCCGTACAGCCCGAACACTGTACAAAAAAAGTCTTGGAATCATAATACTGGCTGCCTGGAAAAAAGGACTGTAGCCAGGAATCGGATGAATCGTACTCAGAGGAAGACCAGTACAAGTCAGAGGCAACACCTACAACATCATTATGAAGGTATAACTGGTTAAGCTCGGATTTTGAAGGCAGAAACCTGAGCTTAGCCTGATGAAACGAACGGAGTTTCTCAAACATCTTGCATCATATAACTGCACGCTCGTCAGGGAAGGAGCCAATTACTCGATTTTCATTAATCCAATTCATCGAAAGCAAACTACGGTCGGGCGACATTTGGAATTGTCCAACCTTTTATGCAAGAAAATTTGTAAGCAGCTTGACATTCCTTCTATGACGTATTCGTATTGCAAATATTCAATTTCATCAATAAAATCAACCACTTTTCTCTTCAGATTTCACACCTGCCTTTTATTGCCACCGGATTATCCGCCTTTTTATTAACAACCGCATCGCCTTTTCTTACTTTTCCCGATTAAGCATAAAAACCCAATCGTGGAAAAACAGGAGAAAGGCCGGTTCATTATTAAAAAGAAACTTGTCTCAAAATGGTTTTTCCCAAAGGAATCAATTCCAGCTTTTCCGGTTTTTGTGTGGTTTTATTTTTCAGATTGACACTGATTTTCCCATCCTTAAAGCTAGCCCGGTGATTTGCAATAAACCCATACCTGCCCGAATCAGTTGGAGAATAGGTCAGGTCAAAGAAACCGGAAGCATATACTTTTCCTGTATGCTCGATGGCTCCAATGGGTTTTGCATAAATCAAAGCTCCAAAGGTGAAATATTTTTCATGATTCAAATCCTCTTTTACCTGAACTTCAGCCTTAAATTCTAGTTCGATCTGGTCATTTTGTAAGTATTTCCGGTTAAAAACCAGGTATCCCTCTTCAATCTGGTAATCTTCTTTGGTTTGTATGGATATGGCCCATTCCGGTTTTCTGATCTTTAGTTGAAATGAAACTGTTTCTTCGGTTTTTATTTTGAAAATAAAATGATTCCGATATGGGTATTCCGTAATTTCCTCGATTGTAACCGGAATGTTTTGAATGGTTGTTTTCAGAATATTCGGGCCCAGAACTGCGGCTACAAGCGTATTTTCTCCCTCTTTTAACCAACAGTTCTGAAGGAAATAGGGCGAAATTCTACCTGCATTTGGCACACAGCAAACAGCCACATCCTGATGAACGGGCGAATATTTATATCGGGTTTGCTTTCTGTCAGGTTCAACTTCTCCATTTCTTGTGCCCATCATTTCATACGAATTGTCGGTTTTCAGATAGGCAATGCACGAATGATCAGGATTTCTGCTTCCCTGTGCGGCATTGTAAAAAATGGTTTCTATCTCCTCAGCAGCCTTGACATCGCCGCTTTTCTGAAACAACACAGCGTAACTGTCCATGAGTTCCTGCAGCGAACAATATTCGTATCCGGTGTGTGTGGCATCTGCCTGTCGTCCGCCAATCCACTCATCGCCAATAGCACCGCCAGTAGGGGTAGTACAAGATTTAATCCGTTCAAGATAAATTTGCAAAGCTTCCTTCAATTCTGAAGTCCCCTTCGTATAGGCAGCCACAATCAATGGTCGCAAATGTTCGTAGGTATGCACTCCGTGTGATTGAAGATTGAAGTTGGGGTTTAAAATATTAGGGAGTTGGGCATCTTTTTCTGAAGAGTAGTTATCGGAGAAATTCTGGTATAAAAAAGCGGCATAATCCAAATATTTCAGCTCGCCGGTAAGTTGATGCATCCGGTCTAATACATCGGTAAATGTTAATCCATGGGTCACGCCGCCTGAAAAATCTTTTCCTGCAAAAAAGGGCTGTGACTGATTAAGCGGGTAATTCTGCATAACATTGTCAACTGCCCGGAGCAGCGCGTTCCAAACATTTTCGTCGCGAGTGTATTCGTAATAGGCCAGCAATCCGCGGTACAAGGTTGTCTTTGACCACAATTCGCCATTTTCGCCGGTGAATTTGTAGCGCAATTCTTTGTCGTAAATTCCAATATAACCATCTTCGTCCTGTGTTGCCAGAATCCGATTGATGTAATTTTTTGCTTTTTCAATCGCCTGTTGATCATCAAGCAGAATAGCATTCCGGATATATCCATCCCACCAATTCGACTGGGTTTCGGAGTTCCACCATTTGTATTGATCGTCGCCTCCGGCATCGCCCGATTTAAGATTCCCCAAATCTTTGGCTTTGCTTTTTTTGTGCAACCTTTCTATGCCATAAATGGGGTCGTTCATCAAATCAGGGACCAATTGGTCGAGGTTGCCAACAAATCCGGCCATGTCTTTTTGCATTTGTACCTTCAGCCATCCTAAAGGTTTAATGCTTCCGAAAGGCAGGCTCTGGTATTTTTCCGACACCATTTCATCCTGGGCATTCATAAGCAAAGGGGTGAAAAAGAGCGAAACAATGATCATCCGAATGGTGAAATCCTGAATTTTCAGATTTCCATAGCTTGACTGAAAACCCGGTTCAGCGATGGTTGAGGCACAATGGTTATTATTCATATTATTTTTATTCATAATAATTAAATATATTTTTTCTCCTTGTTCAGTGTAATAAGTTGATTACCATTGCTTTTATGGAAATTCAGTCTTTAGTCATCATAAATTTCAGATTTCCTCCATCCATTATCTCTTGATAAGTAATGAAGGCTTTTTTGATTTGAATACCGTTTAAAATCCGGATGTCGTTATACAATGACGTTTCTGAAAAATCCCTGCTGTCAATTACCAATTGCTTCCCATCAGGTAAGTGAAGGATAGCTTTTTCTAATTGCGGGGACCCGAAAACAAACTCATTTCCGGCCGGATTCACCGGGTAAAATCCCAGGCATGACAGAATATACCAGGCTGACATTTGCCCGCAGTCGTCGTTGCCAATCATTCCGCCGGGTGTGTTGTTGTGAAAGTCGTTGATAATGCGGTGAATATATTTCTGTCCAATTTTTGGCGTGTTGGAAAAAGCGTATAAATAAACGATGTGATGGCTCGGTTCATTCCCATGTGCATATTGCCCGATCATGGCTTCCTGGCCAAGAAATTTGTTGGCATTCCCTCCTTCGGTGGTGAAGAAATCGTCCAACTGCCTTGTAAATGCCTCATCCCCTCCCAAAAGTTTTTTCATGCCATCGATGTCAAACTGGGCAGGGGTCCAGAAATATTGCCAGCCATTGGCCTCTGTGTAATCGCCGGGGTTATTCATTGGCGAAGTGGCTGCCAGGGGATCAAACGGTGTCCGCCAGTTTCCTTGGGTATCCTTTCCACGAAACATTTTCGTTTCCGGGTCAAACAGGTTTTTGAAACAGGCAGCCCTTTTATAAAAGGTTTCTGCAGTTGATTTATCACCGGTTTCTGATGCCATTTGAGCTACACACCAGTCGTCGAAACCACTTTCAAGGGTGCGGGAAACGGCTTCGTTATCGAGTTTATCAAAAGGGTAATACCCATATTTGTTGTACAACTCCCAATCCGAATTGATGTGACTTATTGTTGAAGTTTCAACCATTGCTTTTAACGCTTCATTTTTATCAAACCCGGTGAAACCTTTGTTGTAAGCCGAAAGAATCATTGGAATGGCGTGGTTGCCTATCATACAGTAATTGTCCTGCCCCCAGGCGGTCCAGATGGGCAGGAACCCGGCCGCTTTGTGATGCAGCAGCATGCTGTTTATTATGCCGTTGATTTTTTCAGGGGCAATAATTTGCAGCAGTGGGAATGCGCCGCGGTACACATCCCAGATGGAAAGCGTAGAATAATACTCTTTGTTCGGGGCTAATGCAATTTGATCATCAGCGCCACGGTATTTCCCATCTACATCGGCTATGTTCGAGGGTTGCAAAAACAGGTGATACAGCGAAGTGTAAAAGATCTCTTTTTGCTTGGTTTTAGCCTTAATCTCTATCCTGCCCAGGTATTGGTTCCAGGTATTTTCGGCGTTTTGTTTTACTTTTTCGAAATCCCAGCCTGGTACTTCGGTTTGCATGTTGCGTTTTGCCCCGGCCACATCCACGCTGGATAAAGAAATTTTTGCAAGCAGTATTTTATTTTTGCCAAGGTTAAAAGTCAGGATATATTTTGGGGCATTTTCTTTCGGGCCCTTTTCCAGTTGTTCGTATTTTATGAATGGTTTGTCAAATTTAATCACGAAGAAATATTTCCGTTCCACCCAGTTTTTTGTATGACAATAGCCCGAAATGGTTTGATGATCCTCAATTTGTACTTCTGACTCTAATACAAGGCTGTCTGTCAGAAAACGGAGGCCATGCTGAAGATTGGCCAATACACTGGCTTCTTCGGTTGGAAAAGTATAACGATGAATCGCTACTCGTTCAGAACAGGACAGTTCCACTTTCACCCCGTCTTTCTTCAAAAGAGAATAATATCCGACCCTGGCTTTTTCGGAATCTTTATAATACCTGTTTTTCAGAATTTCGTTCGGATTTTTAGCAAATGGAAGCAACAACACATCGCCCATTTCGTTTATGCCGGTCCCGCTAAAGCGTGTTTGAGAGAAACCCAGAATTATGCTATCCTGGTACTGGTATCCGCTGGTGTGGTTCCATCCCTGATCCCGGTTATCCGGTCCAGGCTGGACCATCCCAAAAGGCATCGATGGCCCCGGAAATGTATGGCCGGTCCCGTCGGTACCGATAAAAACATTAACGTATTGAATATTGTTTTGCGCACTTACTATTGATGTAAAAGCGATCAAAAAAACCAAAAAAAAGGGCTTCATCTGTCTAAACCTGTTTTTATCCGACAAATATTCTCAATTTTCAAAAGTTATCATTTGTCTGAATTAACAAAAATTTGTGTAATATTACCATCATTATTGTATGACTGTGGATGTTTATGATAATAAAGACAAAATGAAACCAATTTTCGAACACCTCACTACAGGGATTGAAAACTCTATATCGATCATTAATTTAAATATGGCCTCTTTTGATGGGCCGTATCATTTTCATCCGGAAATGGAGCTCACCTGGATTCGAAAAAGTTCAGGAAAGCGTTATATTGGTGGCAGCGTTTCGGATTATAAAGCCGACGACCTGGTTTTGGTGGGGGCTAATGTTCCGCATTGCTGGCATAGTATAAACGAAGCGACACCTTACAATGCCCAGGCCATTGTTGTTCAGTTTCACCCAACTTTTGCGGGAGGGGCGTTTTTAGAACTTCCAGAGTTAATCAAAATTAAAAGTCTGTTTGAAAAAGCTATTGCCGGAGTATTAATTACCGGAAATACGAAGGCAAAAATTATCTCCAAAATAAAGCAATGTGCTGCAAAAGAGGGATTACACAGGCTTTTACAATTCATGGAAATACTTGGTCTTATTGCCAGCACTGACGAAACTGAGCTCATCGATCATAATTATTCCGGGCTTAAAGCATCACCAGCCGAAACTGAACGGTTTCAAAAGGTTTTTGGTTACCTGATCGGGAATTATCAGCAGGAAATCAGCCTTAAAGCGATCGCTAAAATTGCAAATCTGACCCCAACTGCTTTTTGTCGCTATTTTAAGAATGTAACCCGAAAAACACTGGTGGAAACAGTTACAGAATTCAGAATCAACCAAGCCTGTCAATTACTTAGGAACTCTGAAAAACCGGTGAATGAAATTTGTTATGAATGTGGCTTTGGAAATATCTCCTATTTCAATAAGACATTCAAAGCAATCACTGAATATACCCCATTACAATATAGGAGCTTGTTTTTAAGATAGATTGACAAAAAAGGTTCTTTTCTCTTCAAGATCAACAAATAACGAGACATAATCATGACCTCTGCGATCCGTTGTTTCATTTCCTCAATAAAATCAACCACTTTCAGGTAATCCGGAAAGATTCTAAAGTTAGATAATTCGAATGAAATGTCAGCCGGTTAAAGGAGTCAGCAAACATCGGCACAAAGTGATCACAATGACCCGCCTGTCCAGCTATTGTTTAATAAATTTCTTTACTGTAATTCCTTCTTCAGTTTTGATTTTTATTATGTAAATCCCGGCTGGTAATTTTGATACATCCACTGACGCATGAACATCTTGTGAAGTTGATCTTTTAAGTATTTGCCCCTGGGTATTTAAAATTTCAATTTCGGATTGTTGAGTGCATCCGATCGAGAGTCTGTCATGAGCAGGATTGGGAAAAACAGTGATGTTTGCTGAATTGCTTTGATCATTGACTCCCGTGACATTGCAACTTCGCAAAGGGCGGCTTACTGTAACAAAATTTGATTCTACGGTAATAATACGATAAGAACGATTAAACGCCGCCGCAGTTTGAACATAGCGGGGGCCGTTTGACCAGTTCTCACTTATCGTA